>Ga0224529_1000814_pt1 | contig 21744 bp, 20 predicted proteins | sample CBST50metaG_FD_179893 | JGI IMG/M metagenome (GOLD analysis project Ga0224529, IMG submission 179893) | Peat soil microbial communities from Stordalen Mire, Sweden - C.B.S.T50 | ecosystem: Environmental > Terrestrial > Soil > Wetlands > Peat | place: Sweden: Norrbotten County, Stordalen Mire... | reverse complement strand
GTACTTATAGTGCAATATTTATTAGACGGTAAATTAGCCGCAAGCGACAAGATGATTATTTGCCAACGATTATTTGCGCCAAATTCACAATCTAGCGCTTGCACAAACGGCGGCGTTGGCTTACGATTATCTCAACCTCGAATCAGGGTTTGCTAATCCCGCACCTGCGCAGGGGTTCCAAAGTTGATTTGCTAAGTCAGGATGGCAGAGCCATGTGCATTTTTGTGGCTAACGGTGGAACAAGTATTTCACGCTTCACCCTTTACGCACAGCCGGGTCGTTGCTCTCTGTCGTTTGTGCGACTCACCGGTTAAACCAGAGGCTTCGGGTGAGTCTACAGACGATAGGTCAAACATTCGGCGGCCAGGTCTCCCAGAACCCAGCAATCATGGGTGCCGCGCGTAATCGCGATTGGTATGCGGTTTACACTGTTCCGCAACACGAAAAGTCGGCACTGAAGCAGCTTGAAATGCGGGAGATTGAGTCATTTCTCCCTACCTATGAAACCGTCCGGGTCTGGAAGAACCGGCAACGGATGAAGCTCATCCTGCCGCTGTTCCCAACCTATCTGTTTGTACATATCAATTCCAAGGAGCGGGCGAAGGTTCTCCAATCTCCCGGTGTGCTACAGATTGTGGGCAACAGCCGAGAGTGTGTCCCGCTTCCGGATTCCGAGGTCGAGTTTCTGCGCTCCGACTTCTGCAGGCAACGGATCGAACCGTATCGCGACCTTGTTATCGGCGAAAAAGTTCGCATTAAGAGCGGCGTGATGCAGGGTCTTCACGGAACGCTTGTGAGAAGAAGCAACAGCATGCGGTTCGTGCTGACACTCGAATTGATTAACCAGCATGCCGCAATCCAGGTGGACGCCGAAGATTTGGAGCCGATAGTCGCATAAGAGATGGATGCCTTTGACGTTAAGTCCTGGAGGGCTGGGTGCATCCGCGCAGGCCTATATGCAAGTATAATGGATGATTGTTCCTGGCAACGATACGAGCGTTACCAAAGGAACTACCTATGAGCAGTGGATGGGGTTCCTTAAAGTAGGATAGGTACCTAGTGGGTACAGTGATTCCAGCGGATATCAAGATGGAGTCAAAGCAATCGGCAATATGGAAATTGAGAAAGGAGATGTGGCGAGTCATGGCACGTCCTGCAAGTGCGGATGGCAATCCAGAGCTTATAGCTCTGGCAAAGCAAACCATCCCGTTATCATAGGGCGGCCGGGCTATTGCGGAATACATTGATCACCGCATGGATATGCTTACCGAGCGTTTCGATGGTCATACCCACGGAACAGGAGACGAATAGCGCAAAGGTCGTGATGCAATGCACATACCAACCGAAATGAAAAACGCGGCCAAGACCCCTCGACACCTGCTCCCGAAGTGCGTACAGGACGATCTTGCCGGCGCTGAGAGGATACGCTCAGGAGTATTGATAGCCGTCCTGTTCGTAGTTCTCTTGTCAGCTATCGCTCTTGTACTCCGCTACGCAGACGTAATTAATAACTGGAGGCCGTAACATGACTCGCAGGGACGCCGCATGGTTGCATAAACCAGTTGATTCGGTGGAGCAGACGCCCCTGGCGGTATCGTATTGATTCAAGAGTTTTACAGCTTAATTTGTTCCAAGAGTTCGCCTCCTCCATCGCCTCTATCTGTGACCATCCAGATTCAAGGTTCGCCAGAAAATGAGCGGCAAGGAATTCGGCGCGGCAAGATCAACCTGCACGCCCCGGTTGTGACGCCTATTTGTAGCTCCTTGATATGGCGTAGTGTCGCAGCGATCTTACGGTAAGTGAACAATGTCCCGTGCAGGCTGCAGACGCGCAGTGTGTCCTCCACTGTGCAGTGGTGTGCCTGACGAAACGCCTTTCTGCTGATTCTCTTCATACCGGCCATGCTGTCCATCGCGCTCATGGCCTGTGTAATCACACGCGATACCTGGATTGGAGGGCAGTACAAATGACCACTCAAGAAGAACTTGAAGTCGCAGAACGTGAGGTAATCGCCGCGCGTAAACGGGTGCAATCAGCGGAAAAGGACGTGACCTGCTTCCAAGCATTACTGAAAGAAAAACTCGCCAACTACAAACGGCTCTATGCCTAGCCGCCCAGGAATGTGAACATAAACGGCTGGCTACAGGCCACCCATGATACGAAAAGAATCCATGATACTGACTACTACATTTCGGCGCTTGCGAAGTGCAAACGCATGTGGATCGCGCCTTAAATTTCTGCGCGAATCGCTCAAGGGTGTGAAAGACAACGGCGGAGAAGGTCTCCGGGCGCATGATGAACGCGGCCACCGGCAGCCGCATCACGCTGAACGAGACTTTCGCGATTCTGCGTGAGCTGACCGGCTACAGCGGCCAACCCGCCTATGCGCCGCCGCGCGCCGGCGACATCCGCAGCTCACTGGCCGACATTCGCTTGGCCGGGGAACTGCTTGGCTACAAGCCCCTCGTCGATTTCCGCGAGGGCCTGCGCCACACTGTGGAGTGGTATAGAACCGCTCCGGCAGAAGCTTGAAGAGTCGCAATCGGTGCAGTTTTTCCACAGTGTTTCTCTTCGGTGAAAGAACCTGAGTCGCCTTGCAATTGTGGCGTGGAGTGCATATAAAATGCCAGTTACACCCAAGAGTTCAGTGAGGGGAGACAAGATTCTCCAAGCGGCAGGCAAGCTGTTTGCGCGTCAGGGATATTACGGAACGAGCACTCGTGAGATAGCCCGCCTTGCCGGCGTGAGTGAAAACACGCTTTTCCGGCATTTCGAGAATAAGGAAGAACTCTTCTGGGCGTCCCTCCGCTCGTATTCCGCAGGGTTAAAGTTTCGCCAGGACGTGCAGAGAGGGATAACGCAATGCGACTCTCCAGAAGCGGTCTTGCCAAAGCTTATCGAGATGCTTGCAGATACAGTCAACTACCGGCCGGAGTTGCTTCGGCTGATTGCGGTCGCGTTCATCGAGTTGCACACGAAGGCGGACGAATTCTGCTTGGAGTATCTTTCGCCTGTTTTCTCGACAATCAATCACTATTTGGAGATGAACATCAAGGGCGGGAAAATTCGTAATTTGGATCCCACAATCCTGACATCTGCATTGATGATGACGGTGTTGACGCATCCGGGGATATACAACCTGATCGATGGCAACAAGCCCGTATATTCAAATAGCCTGGAAGCGCACCGAGCATATGCCAAGTTCTGGCTGGATTTGATCGTTCCAAGGGCGCCGGCCTATCCATCGCCCATTGCCCAGACAACAGAGGAGCATTCTGGATGAACTACATAGGTCGAAGTCCAGAAAGAACGCTACCGTCATTTTCGCAGGGCCAAGTTTAAGAACCGTAAGTGAAACAGAACGTCAGGAATCCAGGAGGAAAAGATATGTCTCCGGAATCAAAGCTTGCCCGACGGCATAGGGCGCAACGTATCGGGCGTCGACTTATTGCATACCCTTTGGACTTGGCGGCATTTGCCCTCTCTACATTCCTCGCATTCGAGTTGCGATTCGACGGCGCATTGCCCGCCCAATACTTCCACCCGATGGGGGTGGCCCTGTGCATCTGGGCAGCGGCAAAGTCTGCATCCTTCATCGTTGGCGCGGTAAACCGGGGGAGTTGGCGGCATACTTCTGTTCATGATGCAGTGCGGATTGTTTTGGCTGTTTCAGCGGGGTCAATGCTGGGTGGATTGGTCATATTTCTTCTGATCGGGCCATGGGGCATTCCGCGTTCTGTGTACATTCTCGATTGGCTGATTTCCTGCGTGCTGGCTTTGGGGGGAAGGTTGGCAGTTCGCGTCATCTTGACCGCGAGGAGCAGGAGGAGGGTCGAGGGTGAGCGGACGAGAACGCTCATTTACGGCGCCGGTGACGCAGGACTGGCGCTACTGCGGGAGCTACAGCAGAACCAATCCCTGATGTGCGATGTCATAGGCATTGTCGATGACGATTCAAGCAAAGTTGGGCTCGTGCTGGGTGGCAAGCGGGTAATGGGAAAAGGAGAAGCCCTCGAAGCCTTGGTACAGAAGCACGCCATCAAGAGAGTGCTCATTGCGATTCCCTCCGCGACGGGACCGCAAATGGTGCGCATTTTGAAGTTCACCACCGATGCCAAGGTGGAATACAAGATGGTGCCGAGTCTGGGAGAGCTTGTCCAGGGCACGGAATTGGGCAAGCAAATCCGAGAGGTTGCCGTAGAGGATTTGCTCGGTAGAAAGCCAGTGCAGCTTGACTTGGAGCGGATTCGGGAGCGCATTCAAGGGCGAGTCGTCATGGTGACGGGCGCCGCGGGCTCGATCGGGTCGGAGATCTGCCGGCAGATCGCTCACTTCCGTCCGCTTGCCATTGTTGGTTTCGATGAGGCGGAGACCCCCCTTTTTCATATTGACAGAGAGATGACTAAAAGCTTCCCATACATAACTTTTTACCCAGAGATAGGCAGTATCACCAGCCGTGGCACTCTGAAACGGGTGATGCAACACTATCACCCTTCGATTCTGTATCATGCAGCCGCCTACAAGCACGTTCCGTTGATGGAGAAGCACGTCTTCGCTGCCGTCGAAACGAACATCTTCGGCACCTGGAACGTCGCCCGCGCAGCGGCTGAGCACGGAGTCGACGATTTTGTCATGATCTCCACGGATAAGGCGGTGCGGCCGACCAGCATGATGGGCGCTACGAAGCGCACGGCGGAGTTGCTCATTCGCGCCCTACAAATGGAAGGCGGCACCAAGTTTGTTGCGGTGCGCTTCGGGAATGTACTCGGAAGCAACGGAAGCGTTGTTCCAATCTTCAAGGAACAAATTGCCGCAGGTGGCCCGGTGACAGTTACTCACCCGGAAATGACCCGCTATTTTATGACCATTCCCGAGGCGGCCCAGCTGGTTTTGCAAGCTTTCTCGATCGGCAAGGGTGGAGAGGTATTCGTCCTCGAAATGGGTGAGCCCGTCAAGATCGCAGATCTAGCCAAGAATCTCATTCTGCTCTCGGGGCTACAGCCTGAACGAGACATCGAGATTCAATTTACCGGTCTTCGTCCAGGTGAGAAAATGTTCGAAGAATTGAATCTGCAGGATGAGCATCTAATCCCAACTTCGCACGCTAAGATTAGAAGCTATGTTGGCAATCACAATCCGGATGCAATGCAAATCAAAGCGTCTTTGAAGCACCTGCAAGCAATTGTTGAAGGACAAGACGTCGCCAACCTCGTGCTGCTGCTCAAGGAATTGGTTCCCGACTATAATCCCGGGGCCGAGCTTTTGAAAACTGCCTTGTCTATCAAGCCATACAATGCAGGTCCAGACAAGATTCCGGTTCGAGGTGAGCAGACCGAGAGCGTTCCGGCGGCCAATTTCGCACAGGCGACTCGGATCAATTGATGGGTTCCAAAGCAGCTTGGTGTCGAAACGGATGCAACAGCTAGGAATGTGATCAGCTGGGCTGTATTCCCGGCCATCTGTAACTAAACAGGCGGTCACCATGGACGAATGGGTTGCCGTACATTTAAGGATACTAATTGAGTAATTACGAAGTTTCCCACTCAGGAGATGATGCGCCGATGGGCTCCGCGGCATCACCGGTCCACCATGAGTCTGCCAGCGCAACTGGGCTGCACAATCTCCTTCGCGTGTTGACGAGGCGCTACAAGTGGATCATCGGATCGATTGTGATCTGTGTGCTGCTGGCCATTGTCGCCACGTTGCTGACGAAGCCTACCTATGATGCGACAGCAACGATCGAGTTGAACAAGAGCGGCAGCGGTTCACTGGATCTGGGACTCGGGGACACATTGGGTGGGGGGTTGACTGCAGGCGGCGAAGGTCTTCAGACTGACCTGCAAACGGAGACCTCGATCCTCAAAGGCGACTCGCTGGCCCTGGCAGTCATTCAGCGGCTTGGGCTGGCCTCGCAGGCACCGTTTGCCACCGAAGAGAGGAGGGCTGGTAAAAACCCAGAGCAGGGATTGCCGCTCGAAGAAGCCCCAGCGACGCGGACGCGGTTGTTGAGGATTTTTGAAAGTCATTTGAAAGTACAGCCAATTCATGGAACCCGATTAATTCAGGTCACCTTTGAGAGTCACGATGCGAGACAGGCTGCGCAGATCGCGAATGCGATCATCGACAGCTACAAAACTCAATACCTCCAGAGCCATTACGATGCGACCAGCGAGGCCTCGGATTGGCTGACAAAGCAGTTGTTGGATCTCAAGTCTAACGTCGAGGATTCGGAAAAGAAGCTTACCGATTTTGAAAAAGAGTCTGGGATTCTCAGCCTGGACATGATGACACCGGCAGGTTCCAACAGCGACTCTGGTAGCGGGGGCGGAATCCATAGCGTCGTTATTCAAAAGCTCGACGCGCTGAATGCCGAGTTGACGGCGGCTGAAGCGAATCGCATTGAAAAGGAGGCAATCTACCATCTCGCGCAAACGAACAATGCGGACGTGGTTGCCGGCCTGGGAAATGATCCGCTGGCGGTGCAAAGCAACTCGATGGTGCTCACGCAGGGCGGGGGGATTTCTAACCTTCAGGAACTACGGCAGCAAAAGAGCCAGTTGAAGATCAATCTTGCCGAAGCTTCCACGGCATACGGGGCGAACAACCGACACCTGAAGGAGATACAAACCCAGATAGGCGCACTGGACGAGCAAATCCAGCTTGAATTGCAACAGATCACCAGGCGCGCGCAAGCCGATTTTCAGTTGGCGAAGCAAACCGAAGATGAGATTCGCCGGCGGTTCGACGAGCAGCAGGCAGCGGCGAGCAAGCTCAATGAAAAGGCGGTTCAGTTTGCGGTGTTGAGCCAGGAAGCCTACTCGCGCAAGAGACTGTATGAGGATCTCTACACCAAGCTACAGGAAGCGAACGTTTCCGCAGGCATAAAAGCCACGAATATCACCATTGTCGGTCCCGCCCGCTCGCAATCTGTTCCTGTCCGTCCGAAGCGCGGATCCAATCTGGCGCTGGGTATGCTGTTTGGGATTTTCGTTGGGCTCGCAGCAGCGTATACGGTGGATAGCTTTGACCGGACGCTAAGAGGTCCTCTGGAGGTGGAAGAAATTACCGGAATTCCAGTGATCGGCGTCATCCCGAGTTTCGAGGAGTCGTATAAAGCCTACGGGTCGCGACGACGGAAGAAAAGAAACAAGGAGGTTACGGAGAATCCTCCTGCTCAGGATTCCGTCTGGATGCTGGCTCACCCCGAATCTGCCGCTGCGGAGGCATTCCGGGCGCTTCGCACCTCCATTATGCTTTCCCGCACCGGAGGGGGTCCGAAAGTTATCCTGGTTACCAGTTGCATCCCCGGAGAAGGCAAGACGACTATAACGACCAATCTGGCCGTTGCCTTCGCGCGGCATGACAAGAAGGTGATCATCGTTGAGGCCGATATGCGCCGGCCGAGGATGAAACACGCTTTCGATGTTGGCAACAAGGCTGGGCTTAGCAACGTGCTGGCCGGCACACATACCAGCGATGAGGCGATTCTTCGCGGAGTACAGGTTCCTACGCTGGATATCCTGCCAGCAGGGCCGCATCCGCCCATGCCGTCCGAGATATTGGGGTCAACGGCGTTCGACGAACTGCTGCAGCAACTCCGCTCGCGCTACGATATTGTCCTGATCGACAGTCCTCCGGCGCTGCTGGTCACGGATGCTGTTTCAATCTCGCTGAAGTCAGACGCTACCGTTTGGGTCACTCGGGCTGGCGTTGTGACTAGGCCGCAACTTGCTCGCGCCGCCGATCTCATCGAGCGCAATGGAATGCCGGTAATTGGCTTCATTGTGAATCGAATGACCAGAAAGGTGGCCGGGTACGGGTATGGCTATGGGTACGGATACGAGTACGATAACTATGGTTCCTACGGTGAGGAGAAGGAGTCGCATGACACATAAATGTCTCCATGCAATGCTCGTTACGTCCGCGCTTCTCATTGTCTTTGCGGAAGCCGGCGTTGCCCAGATGGATATGCAGCAAAGGATAGCTTCCGCGAGCGGCGCATCTACAAACCGAAAACTTCCCGATGCCGCTGCCGCTGCCGGAATGCGTAACTCCGGCTTGACTGTAGTGCCGGCAGACTTCACAAAGTTGAGGCTGGCTCCCGGATTTCTCTTGAGCTTGAATGTTCTCGACGATTCTGATTTCGTAGGAACCTTTCGCGTGGATGAACAAGGCGACATCTTTTTGCCTGTTTTAGGGACACTGCACGTCGCCGATGAAACTGTTACTGAGGCAAGAGGTCAAATCAGAAGAAAGCTCTTGGATGATCGAATCCTAAAGAACCCGCAGGTCGATCTGTCGATTCAGGAGTATACCGCGCCTCAAGTGACGATCATCGGCGAAGTGGCCAGCCCCGGCAAATATCCCCTACTGGTACCGCACTCGTTAGTAGATGTTTTGGCGCTTGCGGGGGGAACTACAATTACGGCAGGCAACGAAGTTCTGATCACACACGGCAATGTCGGCGCCGACCCAGTTCTGGTGCACTATTCGAGGGCAACGAACCCTGATGTGGTTCGAGATACAATCGTGAAACCAGGCGACACGGTGCAGGTGAAGCGGGCAGGAATCGTTTATGTGCTCGGCGCCGTGAACAGGCCTGGCGGGTTTGTGATGCAGGAAGAAGGCACACTAAACGTTTTGCAGGCCATCTCGCTGGCGAGTGGGACTTCAGTCGCAGCGTCGAAGCGCACAATCTATCTTTTACGGCGCAATGCCGACGGCACAATAGTGGATATAGCGGTGCCCTACAACAAAATCGCTAACGGGAAGCGCACCGATATGCAACTGCGCGCCACCGATGTGCTGTATGTTCCGACGAGCACTTTCAAAGCGATCCTTACCAACAGTCAGGGAATTTTAACCTCGGCTGCTTCGGCATCTATCTATGCAGCGGTGGTTTACTAGGATCGTCTGCGATTGTTCTGTGGATGTTGTTTATCGCGCGTCGACAGTTTAGATAGACGAGAAAGGAACGGTAACAGGTGATTGATTTTTTTGCGATTCCTGACAACTCTTCGCTTGGGCAGCTCCTGAGAGCCCCGCTTCGTCTGGTGCCAAAAGGCATCGAAGTCCCAATTCTCCAAGGGCCAATTCGCGGTCGTCGCTGGATTGTCGGTTCAGCCACTCACGGCTGTTGGCTGGGAACATATGAGGCTTCAAAGGCGCGCAGACTCGCGAGCGTAATTGAGCCTGGCATGACCTGTTTCGATATCAATGCAAACGTCGGTTATTACACACTGTTGTTTTCGCATCTCGCGGGCCCAGCCGGCAGAGTAATTGCCTTTGAACCGTTGCCTCAAAACGTCGGCTATTTGCGCCGTCACGTGAGGATTAACCGATGCAATAATGTCGAGATTCTTGATCTAGCCGTCGCCGACTACAACGGAATGGCACGTTTCGCGGAAAGCGAGAGAGCGAGCATGGGCCGCCTCTCGCCATCCGGCGGACTCAGCGTGCGGTGTGCAACTCTTGAGAGCATCCTCAGCGAGGGCACGATATCTACGCCTGATGTCATGAAGATAGACGTGGAAGGCGCTGAACTGGCCGTGTTGATGGGTGGACGAAAGATTCTAGAGACTGCAAAACCAATTATTTTCTCGCCACACATGGGGCAGAGGTGCACTCTTCGTGCTGCAGTTTTCTTCGCGATATCGGCTATAGCCTGGAGTCTTTGGAGGAAAGTCCTGTTGAGACCTCAAGTGAACTTCTCGCGGTTGCACCAAAAACCTCGAGAATGAATGCAAATGCGACGATCCCAGCTGCGACGACGCAATCGACACGAGGCAACAACGGCAAGTTCGATTCGTAAAGCAGCGAATGACTGCCTTGAAAATCGCCTCAATTTGAATCACCGCCACCATCCTCTGTAGAACCGTCCCGAGATCGATATCCCATGCCAATCAAGACTCTTTTTCTCTTCGGTACGCGCCCTGAGGCGATTAAATTATGCCCAGTTGTTCGTCACATGAAGGGCCGTCCCGACGACTTCGACGTGCGTGTATGCGTTACCGGTCAGCACCGTGAAATGCTGGACCAGGTTCTGGATGTGTTCGAGGTTGAGCCCGACCGCGATCTGGACATCATGCGTCCAGGGCAGAGTCTTTATCAGTCCACGTCGCGGATCATCGGTGCTCTTGAAGCTGTCCTCGCCGATGAGCGACCGGATATCGCCCTGGTCCAGGGTGATACTACCACCACATTTTGCGGCGCGCTGGCAGCTTTCTATGCCAAGGTTCCTGTCGGGCATGTTGAAGCAGGTCTTCGAACCAACAATATTTATCGACCCTTTCCCGAAGAAATGAACCGCCGACTCACCGGAAGCCTTGCAACTCTCCACTTCGCTGCTACTGAAGAAGCCGCCCAAAACCTTTACCGGGAGGGAGTGGAGGCTGCCTCAATCGCCGTCACCGGCAACACTGGAATTGACGCTGTATTGCATGTCAAGGAAGCTCTTGAGACCGGCAAACTGGTTGGCCTCAGTGGATTTCATCCGAATTCTTCAAAGAAGCTGATCGTGGTCACCGCTCATCGCCGCGAAAGCTTTGGCGAGGGATTTGATCATATCTGCGCCGCACTCCTGCGTCTTGCGCATCGAGATGATGTCGAGATCGTCTACCCTGTGCATCCCAATCCCAATGTCAGAGCTACGGTAAATCGGCATCTGGCAGACCAGCCCAATATCACGCTCATGGATCCCCTGGAATATGTACCGTTTGTGGACCTGATGCAAAGAGCATATTTCTTGCTGACAGACTCCGGAGGAATACAAGAGGAAGCTCCGTCACTGGGCAAACCTGTTCTGGTGTTGCGTGAGAATACCGAGAGACCTGAGGCGGTGCATGCCGGAACTGCCAAGCTTGTTGGAACCGATGAACGCCGAATTGTCGAAGAGGCGGAGCGCTTGCTCGATGACCCACTCGCCTATCAACGAATGGCTCGCGGACATAGTCCATATGGCGACGGCCGGGCAAGCCAGAAAATCGCCGATTTCCTTGTTCGCGGAAAAGCAAAAATCGGCAGCACACGAGAGAGAGGTCATGAGCGCGCGCCAATTGAGAAGCAGGTTGCAAACTCTTGATGCCCACCGAGGCCAGTCTCCTAAACAGAACGAAAGAGGCGGTCACTCGAATGTGGGCCGCCGATTCTCTTCGTGCACGTTTTGCTCGAGGTGCCGTCTGGTCATTGATCGGCACCGTGATTTCACAAGCGCTCGGACTTGCCACCTCGGTAGTCACGGCCCGCTTCCTGGGGAAGACAGGGTTTGGCGAACTCGGGATGATCAACAGTACCGTAGGCATGTTCGGGATCTTCGCGGGACTCGGTCTTGGCTTGACTACGACGAAGTTTGTGGCCGAATTGCGCGCCACCGACTCGGATCGGGCAGGGCGAATTATCGGGCTCTCCTCCACGGTGGCCGTGATCTCGGGGGGTCTTATCACTCTTGGACTAATCCTTTTCGCACCTTTGCTGGCTGCCAGCATTCTGCACGCCCCCCATCTTGTGACAGAGTTGCGCATCGGATCGCTACTGCTTCTTCTGAATGCTCTGAACGGAGTCCAAACCGGCACACTCTCGGGATTCGAAGCATTCAAGTCAATTGCCAAGGCTAATTTTGTGCAGGGGCTCCTCACATTTCCAGTGGAAATCGGAGGAGTCATTATATGGGGTCTTCCCGGCGCGGTGTGGGGTATGGTTGTGGCCGCCGGCAGCGGCTGGCTCGTAAACCGCACCTATGTTCTAAGGGAATGTCGTGCAGTTGGCGTACGCGTGCGATATGCCGGTGTTTGGAGCGAACGTCGCATTCTCTGGAGCTTTTGCCTCCCCGCTGTTCTGGCGAACACAGCGGCAGGTCCGGTGATGTGGTTCACCAACACGATGCTCGTCAGCCAACCGCACGGCTATGCAGAGATGGGGGTCTTGAACGCTGCGAACCAATGGCGAACAGCCATACTATTTCTTCCCGGTCTGATCGGCCAGGTTGTGCTGCCTCTGCTGTCGTCACTCCAGGGCACGCAGAATCGCCACGCGACTCGCAGGATTCTTCTTGGTGCCATCGCGCTGAACGCAGTGTTCGTGTCTCCAGCCCTATTAGTAATATTCTTCCTGAAGAATCGCATCATGGCGCTCTACGGTCCTGGCTTCGCCTCGCGCGGGCCGGTATTGATGATCCTCGCGATTGTAGCGGCGCTGGTAGCAATCCAAGCGCCCGTCGGCAACATCATAGCCGCAATGAGCCGGATGTGGATTGGCGCTCTCATGAACCTGTTCTGGGCGATCGTATTATTAGTCTCGGCCTGGCTTTTTTTACGACGCGGATGGGAAGCAGACGGCATAGCGGCTGCCTATCTGACAGCCTATCTTGTGCTCGCTATCTGGACATTTTGGTTCGCGGGAAGGGTACTTGGCGGCGATGGAGTGGCGCGTTTGCCCCACTCTATTGCGACTGAACTTACGGAGACTACCGTTGAAACACCACCCATTTGGTTGCCGCGGACTGGCTTGACTCGACGATCTGTTACTATCGCTCAAAGTGGTCATCCGGGAGCATCGAAGGGTTTACCTCTCCAAGCAAGCGGCACGGGGGATAACTCCGAATAGGTTTTCCTCGAACATCTAGGAAAGTAACACAAGGACGCTTTAACCACGAGTTACCTTGCAACCGTCTTCCCCGCAAACTTCCTCCAGAACACTCAACCGAAAAGACACTTGGGAATCGTTCCGATCTCTTTGCATGACTCATAAAGTCACCAGCGTTGAACACGCTTCACCAGGTTCGCGAGCGGGCGCTGCCCCTCAAACCCGGCTTCGTCTAGCGGTTGTCTGGACTGAAGTACCGGCCTATCTGCTTGCCTGTCTCACGACTCTCGTGAGCTCTGAAAGCGTTGATCTGATGGTGATTTCTGATCTGCCTCCGCGCCCGGCAGGGAAGACCAAGCATTTCGATGCAAGCTTGTTCTCGTGGATTCCACAGTACCATTGCGTCACGGACCCGAGTGCGCGACAGCGTGGGCGTCTAATGTGCAATCTATTGGCCCAGTTCAAACCGGATGTAGTTCTGCTCGCATTCCAATGGAGGGGTCTCGAGTCATATCGAGTAGCTGCACAGGCAAAGAAACTCGGAGCGCTGTTGATCGGAACAATGGATAACGCTTGGAAAGGTAGCCTCCGACAGCGCTGCTTTTCAGCAGTGTATCGGACGATGCGGATGTTGCCGTTGGACGCCCTTTGGGTGCCAGGGGATGGCGCGGCCACATACGGCCGGCGGCTCTTTGGGAGCCGTATTCCAATTTGGAAGGGGCTGTACTGCGCTGATGACAGTTTGTTCTGTGCAGCTTATAAAGCAAGACAACAGTCGTGCGCGTCAAGCCCGGCAAAGAGCTTTCTTTATGTAGGGCGCTTTTCAGAAGAGAAGGGCCTGTGCGACCTGATCTCAGCGTATCGAGCATACAGTGCGGCGGTATCGGCACCCTGTAAACTAGTCTGCGTCGGCGCAGGCCCGGAACGCGAACGGCTCCTCGGCGTACCTGGAGTTGAAGTAAAACCTTTTGCCCAGCCTCAAGAAGTCGCTCGCATCATGGAGGCTGCAAGCGTATTTGTGCTGCCCAGTCATTTCGAACCTTGGGGTGTCGTTCTTCACGAAGCGGCCCTCGCCGGTCTGGCCGTGATCTGTACGAATGAGTGCGGAGCCAGCTCCCAATTCGTACGCGATGGAGTGAATGGGTTCACGTATCGGGCCGGCAATGTGCAGGAGTTAACCGAGCGGCTCATGACAATGCACTCGAAAAGCGACGAAATTGATTCTTTTGCCGCTCACAGCGCTGCACTTGGCAGCACGCTTACGACCCACATCTGGGCCGATCAGTTTATCGCCAATATCGGCGCGCTCAGAAACCGAAGCTTCCGATATCAGACTGGAGCAATGTAGCGATGCGAATACTGCAGCTTGCCTATACGCCTCTTGAGAACGAGCCGCCTCTTTTCGCTCTTGGCTCCACTTTAGCCGAGGCAGGGCATCAGGTTTTGTGTGTTGGGTACGGAACCACGGGCCGCACAGGATTCTCACGGGTTCGTCACGGGTATTATCTCCACAGGGTTTACAGGCCCGACCTTAACAGAACCCCAAGGCTTCTGCGTGGCGCAATCAGGGTCGCTAACTATTGGCGCGGGATATTGCATCTGGTAAAGCGTTGGATCCCTGATCTAATCTTTGCCCACAATTATGATGTACTCCCTCTGGCTCTCTATATCGGAGCTGGGACCCATGCTCCTGTCATCTATTACTGCACGGAGTATACAGAGAAGCCTGGCATTCGGGAATATCTGACTGGCTGGGGTTTTCTGAAAGCTGTCGAGCCCTTCATTGTCCGGCGGTGCCCTGTTGCCATATCCGTTGAGCCCAACCGCGCGATTCTCCAGGCAAAAGAGTGGAAGCGTCCGATCGATTGTGTGATTCTCAATGCTCCGAAGTATGATGACCGATTCGCTGGGCGCGCGCTCACGCAATTGGAAAATCGCTCAGGGCCTTTGCGGTTTGTGTATGCCGGGCGAATATCGGAAGAACAGTGCATCGACCAGCTCGTTTCTGCCGCAATGACCGGCGGGTTTCACCTTGATCTGTACGGCCACGTCGACTCAGGGTTTGCGGCTCGGTTTAATTCAGCGATGGAGAGCGCCAAAGAGACAGGCAAGCACCTCATTGTTTATCGCGGCAAGGTGAAGTATAGTGAGTTAAAAGAGGTGTTGCTTGGTTACGACGTTGGCATTTGTTTATACAATGCCGGACGTACAAACACACGACTTGCAGCACCGGCGAAACTCTTGGAATACATGCGGTCAGGCCTAGCGGTGCTAACGAGTGACCAGCCGACTCCAAGTCAAATGATCAACTCCGCATTGGCAGGCATTATCGTCGACACTTGCGATGCAGACCGTCTTCGAGCGGCCATGGAATACTTGTCTGACCTTGGGCGACCAGGCGTGAAGCAATTCGGCACTGCAGGACTTGATGCGTTTCGTCTCTCGCTTAACTATGAAGCCCAGGCCACGAAGCTTATGCAGTGGGTCATGCGCTACGATGATAAACGTACGGTCACTCCATTTTAGGAACCAACTTGCCGAACTTCAATCCAACAGGAAGTGAATCACTCTATACTGCTCTGCTGGCGGTTGGCTGCGCCACAGCAACATTATGGCAGCTTCGAGTTGCAATTCGCATGAAAGCGTGGAGTGCCCTCTACTGGCTTTGCCTGGCATTGGTCTTCAGCCTGCCAGTGATCCTGGACACGACGATCGGTGTTCCATATACGGCCGCGAGTGTCAGGCTTCCTTTTCTATATGTGGGCATGCTTCCGGGCGTCGCTTTTGCCTTCGTCCACATCGTTTCTACAGTTCTCTCATGGCACTGGATTCGACCGAAGCTTCGAAGCAGCCATGCAGTAACGCTGTATCCTACGGATATTTCGCAGTTATCTGCATTGCCTTTTATCTTATGCTTTGTTATCTCCGGTGGCGCCATGATCTATCAACGTGCAGATTTGACTAAGCAATTTAATGACTTTCTAGATGTCAATTCTGCGCCGCAGTACGCGACTTACTTTTTCCTGGCGAGCGCCCCTCTCATGACGATCCTGGTTCAACGGAGGTCAAGGGGCCTCGTGCTAGCCATAGCCGGTGCATCTGTTATCGTGGCATACTTCAATGGCATCCGATATTACATGTTTCCGTTTGTAGGCTATTTGGTCTGGTCTCGCTTTATTGAGAGTCGCACAAAGATCAAACCGGAACGGATAGCACTTATCATCGGCGCGGTAGTAATCGGTTGGATCGGGCTGACTTATTGGGGCATACTCCGCGGTTCAGGTATGCGTGCGACACCGATAGAAGCCCTTAGCGAACTTAATAGTCAGGATGTGACAGAATCACTATTACTGGGGAACGAGTTCTCGACACGACTAGCGTATTACGACTTGAGTTATCGGATGTGGAACGGGTTCGTTCCGCCGCGACCTGTAGATGAAATCGAAGGGACTCTGGGGTCAATGGTCTATCCCATCGTGCTCCGACCGTTCGGATGGATGCCGCCGACCAGCAATGCCAAGGTCATTTATGAGATTCAGACGGGGCAGATGGACACCGGCGTCAGTACGGGTGCGTTGCCGTTTGGCAGTGACTGGGTTACATGGGGAACGATTGGTTGCGCGCTTGGAGGAGTGATCATGGGATTCCTCCTCGCCGGTTTCGATGAACTTCATGCTCGTCGAGGACTCGTTTGGATCCTGGTAGGACCGCTGTCCGCATTTCAACTTATATTCTTCGCCCGAGGCGGCACGGATGTCTGGCTCGGTCTTTGGGGACGCGCAATGCCACTCTCTATCGCACTTTTCATTGCTGCGCGCCTTTTGGCCATCATGCGACACAAGCCCGTGGAGAGCTTAGCGAGGCCTCATCATGCAAAATCAATTGCGCATCGCGTGTTTCACCCAGAATTACCCCCCTCTGGCTGATTCTGAAGCATACGTAACCGCAAAATGGGTTGACGCGATGCGGGAGGCTGGATATGACGTGGTGGTCTTTCACGGTAGTTCGAGACCGATTGGACACGTTAACCCGGCGCGCCTGATTTGGACCGTTATTAGGCATTTCTGGCAGATCAACCGGCTGCGCACCCTCGAATTGGCACAGGTGGATAGGCTGCATCCCTTTGTCGAGGGTTCTATTCGTAGATTTCTGGAAGAGCATCAAACGAAGCCATTTCATCTGTTGGTCTCGCGATATGAGCCCATCGGCAGCGCAATGACTGCGTACTGGTGCAAAAACATATCGCAGCTCCCCTGGATCGCAAGCTACAACGACCCGCTTCCAAGGGTTTTCACACCCAGGCGTGGGTTGGCCGGATATCTGGATAGACATCGCAATAACTTTCAAAGACGGTGGACCAAGGATCTGCTTTGTACGCCGGATGCACTGATATTTCCGTGCGAGCAACTTCGGCGCCATGTGCTGGATCTCGCTTATCCCGACAAAAACCTTCGCTATGTGCTGCCCACCCAGGTCGTCATCCCGCATATCGGGGGCGGCGGCTCGTCGTCACCGCACTCTAGCACGCCACCTCGGCTTTCAAAGGCTATACCGATACTGCGTCACATAGGTTATTTGAGCGCCGCAAGGAGCACTTCTACTCTGCTGGAAGCTTTGCGTAACTGGGACACCTCAGCGGCGTGTGGGCCACTCAAGGTGGAATTCATTGGGCGTGCTGTTGGCCAGGACAAGCTGCTTGCGGCTTGCCAGCCCGGATCATTTGCGAAGGTTGAGATAGCCGTTCGGCCTGAAGTCAGTCAATCAGAAGCGATCAAGATGATGAAAGAAGCCACGGGAGCGATTCTCATCGAGAGCCCGAGTAAAGAAAGCATATTCCTGCCCTCGAAGTTCTGCGACTACGCGGCGAGTGGTTGTCCGATCCTCGCAATTACAGCGCAAGACAGTGAGGTAGCGCGATATATTCGCGAATGTGGGGGCGGCATTGCGGCAGCTCATGGCGATGCGCAAGCGATCCTCGCCGGCTTACATGAAATTGTTTCGGGCGATTTAGAGGCGTCGCCTATCCTCGCGTCCCGCTTCTCGCCGTCCAAGATCACTCAGCAGTGGGCTGCGATCCTTGACGAGGTGTTGTCGCGCAGCCAGCAGAATTGTTCGATGGGGATGAGTTAGCGGTAGCAACAGAACGCTTGGCTGCTCCGCGAGTGGAGCGTGTCACGCAGATTGTCGCTGCCGGCACAAGCCGCAGATGATGGCGCCTTCGACAAACTTAACGGTTGACAAGAATGCCGGTAAAGCGAATCGTTGATGACGGAAAAGGAGAGAGTGGTGTCTGCAAAAGATACGAACTGGACACTCAATTCCGTGGACGATGCTGGCATGACACAGGACCACCGAGTATTGAAGCCCCGAAAGCAGCGACGACCTGCCCAGGCCGGTCAGGAACGATATATTTTCATTGAGTCGGTTCCAAAACCGGAGATTCCGACTAAGTCGAAATTCCTCCGGTTCGCAGTCCTCTATTTCCTTGTGTCTGCAGGCATATCGGCCTTCGCTGGCCCTCCTGCAGAGAGTGTTCAGATGATGGGCTCTCCCGTAGCGGGTTCGATAACCGAACCGGATTCTGACGGAGCAAGTGGCATGGCTTTGGCCGGCAAGATTAGCGCCGGAACTACCAACCTTATCGACTCGGACAGCTCTGATAGCTTAAGCGCTGCATGTTCCGCCGCTGCCGCCGCAAAAGCTCCCCTGATGATTTCCAAATCGTGGACCCTGGCGGCAAACCTGGTGTGCGGTGCGCGAATGAGCTTCCGTTTGGGCACTTCTGGCGTGATCAATCTCAATGGGCACAGGCTCACCACTCAAGTTCCTTTTGCAGAAGACACCCAAGTCATCTACAACGCCGTGTCTGGAGGCTCCGTAACTTATATGGGACCGGTCAGCCGCCTCTCCGTGATATGGTTCGGAGCCAAGGGGGACGGAAAGACGGATGATACGGTAGCAGTGCAGTCTGCCTTGGAAACGCTAATCGGTCACGGTGGCGCGCGGCTATACTTTCCGTCTGGGTCTTACAAGGTGGGAGCAAATGGAGTGGGTCTGGTGAATGCTCCTTATCTCTCCTACATTTTAGAAGGCGATGGAACATATAACACATCTATCAAGGGCTCGGGTAGTGTTGTGCTGGACCTATGCGGTTCGGACAAGGTAACGATTGAGCATCTTGCAATAACAGGTGTGAGTGCGGCTATCGGGCTCCAGCTATGCCGCTACGCGACGCCGGGCACGAACGGGCCGGGCAGTGCTCATGTTTTCAATGATGTACTTGTAAATGGCACATTCACAACCGCTGCCGTATATTCGGTTGCCTCCGAAAATAACACTTGGAATCGTTCGGAGTTGAGAAGTACTTCAGGTGTTCCATTGCTCTATACATCCGGAACCAACGATTTGGGCGTGACTCCATATCGCGGCACAATCCTTGCTTCCACGAACACGGAGACGAAAATTCTCAACTCCTTTTTTGAGGCAGAAGGGGGCGCCGGGTCGGAAGCAATTACTTTCGGCGGAAGCGGCGGCAGCGGCAGTCCGGGCACAAGTGTAATTCATTCTTACTTTGCCTGTACGTACAACTGTGTTCGGTTCACCGGCGCTGCCGCGACCTATAACCTTGGACCGTACAACGTCGAAGGGAATTTCTTTGAGGCGGCGGGCTCACACTTTACAGCCATTCAGGTTGACCCGGTACGGCTTTCTGAATTGAATCTGAGGGGAAACTATGTCAGCAACATGCGCGGTTCAAACCCTGATTTCTATGAATCCGGCCCTGGAGGGGATATCGAAGGGTCCAAAATCGAAAACAATGCCTGGACTTCGCGCTATCCGAATCTTTTTTCGATTTCGAACACCGACCTGGATGAGAGCGAACAGTATACGATTCGTTCTTATATTCAGGGTTCGCGGGTCCGCTTGCCAGTTCTGTCCGGATCGCCGTCGATCACCAATTCGGAGGTTCTAATCAAAGGTGCTTTAGGAGTTCCGTCCTTTAGCGTGAATAGTGGGACAGCCGTCACCGGCAATCAGGGCAATGGCGCTCTAGTACAGCACTCAACCGGCACTCCAACCAGCGGCAACCCGGTCTCTTTTGATGCGCATGGGAACACCGTTAACGCGACGGGGGCACAGGTTAATGCGCTGTTGCGGGGCATTGGAGGGCAGGTGTTCAGTTCTTCTACTCCAAATGAGACGTCAGCCGTTGCCAGGTATTCGTTCTACACGCCAAGCGCCAATGGAGAGTACCAGATCGTCGTATCTGCTTGTGTTACCGCTGTTGGAACTGCGGGCACCTTCTATGTTGCTGCCTATATGAGTTCGTCTGCAACATCTCAGCAAGGCAATGTGGCCAATCTGACTATACTGGGAGCCTGCAGCACTGCAACGCTAACGGGACGAACGTCATCGCCGCTTCAGATCGCGACGCAAGTGACAGGGGCTGCGGGTAGTCCGGCATACACCCTCGATGTGACCGCAATTTACATGCAGCCATAAGCAATGACGTTGGCCAGCTCTCCGAATCACCGGGCACTCAGCTACGCTTCGGCCATCGACTCCGTCGGCACCTTCGGTACAAAGAGCCGTTGAAGCGGCTCAGTGAGCATATAGGTTGTAATGGGAGCGAAGAGTTCCCGCTGGGCAAACTATGCCTCGGCAATTCCATTGAGATTAAACCAAAGCGGAACAGGTGAATATGTTCAAACTACTCGTAATAGCCGCGTATTATCGCCCGGCTTATGTCTACGGGGGACCGGTCCGCAGTGTCCCGGCACTATGTGAAGGAATAGCAGGTTTAGGAGCGTCTGTGACCGTATTCACGACGAACGCGAATGGGCGCGGTCGTGTTGACGAGCCTACCTCTGTTCCGGTTCAGGTGGACGGCGTTGAAGTCTGGTATTTCGAGCGTATTTGCTCGCGTGTTGCGCCGATGTTTTTCTACTCGCCCGAGCTGGCCAAAAAATGCAATGCTGCTATCGCAGGATTCGATGGGATCTATATCGCAGGGACATGGACCTATCCGATGCTTGTGGGCGCACATGCGGCCCAAAAACTTGAAGTACCGTATGTCGTGAGCCCAAGAGGTAGTTTTATGCATTGGTCTATGAGCCAAAAGGCATGGAAGAAGCAAATCTACCTGAAATGTTTCGAACGTCGTGCGATAGAAAGTGCGCGTGCAATTCATTGTACGAGCGCCATCGAGGCGGAGCAGACCCGGACATACGGCTTCTCGCCGCCGATGGTCATTGTGCCCAATCCAGTGCAGGCGCTCCCGAGAGGCAACCCGGAGTCCGCTTGTGCGCTTCGGCGCCAACTCGGCGTTCCAGATGAGGGCACTCTCACGATTTTCACAGGACGTAAACATCCCATGAAACGCCTGGATCTTACGATTGAGAGCTTCGCATTCGTGGCGCGACGGCTGCCGACGGCGCACCTTGCCATCGTCGGACCCGACTACGGGGTCGAAGCAGACTTACGGAGGCAGATTGATCGGCTCGGGATCGCGAAGCAGGTGCACTTAATCGGGCTCTTAGAAGGAGAAAAGCTTGGATCAGTGTACTCGGCGGCGAACCTGTTAGTGATGCTGTCACAACGAGAGAACTTCGGCATGGCTGCAGCGGAAGCCCTAGCATTTGGCGTCCCGGTTTTACTCTCGGAGGACGTAGGATTGGCCGTTGAAGCGGCGGCGGCCGGGGCTGGTAAGGTGGTTCGCCCGAATATCAATGAAATTGGAGATGCGTGGCTGAGTATGCTCACTGAATGCGATCTTGCTGAAATGGGGAAGGCGGGTCGCGACTTTGCCGTGCGACGGCTCTCGCCTGATTCCGTCGGGCGGCAGATGCTTGAGGTTTTCAAGAGGACTCCCGCATCTGAGGCAGGCCCGAGCATTTTTTAGAGCCAGTGAAACACTGCGCTGCAAAATGGTGATGAACCAGGAAGTTTCCCATCACCATGGAGTCGTTGCGAGGCTTTGCTTTTGATGGGACAGAAGAGTTTAAAAGTAGTGATCGTATCGGCCGTGTTTCCGCCAGAGCCGATGGTTTCAGCTCAGACGAGTGTGCAACTGGCGGAGGAGTTGATGCGGCGAGGGCACTCCGTGCATGTTCTTGCTCCTCTTCCCAATCGTCCCAAGGGCAAGCTCTTCGACGGCTACAAAC
>Ga0224529_1000810_pt1 | contig 21812 bp, 18 predicted proteins | sample CBST50metaG_FD_179893 | JGI IMG/M metagenome (GOLD analysis project Ga0224529, IMG submission 179893) | Peat soil microbial communities from Stordalen Mire, Sweden - C.B.S.T50 | ecosystem: Environmental > Terrestrial > Soil > Wetlands > Peat | place: Sweden: Norrbotten County, Stordalen Mire... | reverse complement strand
CGGACTCCAGCCCATCTCCAACTGCGTTTGCAACAAACAACGCTCTTCCAATTTCAGATGCGTATACGACTTGCCCATGCAACATTATCCCTTTCAGGTTTGTTGCACTTGGACTTTGAGCGCGGCAAGTGAAAGAAAACCTGAAATACGGCCAAAATACGGTCATTGTGTGCCTGAATACGGCGAAAGCTGTGCAGCCAGGCGCTGGTTCGTTCGATGATCCAGGGAATCTCTGATTAAGTTACTGAAAATACCAGCATTCCCTCGGGGGCTAAAGCCCGCATTGATTTTGCTGGTTTTATGTACGGGCTGAAGCCCGTACCCTTCAATACTTCGACTTATTCAGAGGTTTCCCAGCGTTTGTACTCGAGTCCCGGAAACCCAAAAGCAAAAGCCGACGCCCCCGCGGATAAAGATCAATCCGCGGGGGCGCCGGCCCCATCCATGGCGCAGTGCGCAGTCAAAGAGCGCCCTGGCCTGCTTTCGCCCGGTTACTTGCAGGACGTGTGATGGAGTGAGCTGAACGGAATGCCGGCCTCGAACCAGAAGGCATTTCCGCGCGTCTTGTTCTGCACCAGGAAGTCGTGATTCCACTTGAACACAACCACGCCGTGATGGCCAAGAGGCGCGGTTACCTGAGGCCCAATATCGAAGGCGCGGCCCTTGTAGCCAATGCTCTTTGATTTGTCCGCGTTGATGGTAACCACCGCCGCGCCATACTGCGAGTCGTTGGTGGTCTGCTGATAGAGATAGCCGGAGAGGCCAACACTGGCCTTGTCGAAGGGAATCTCCTGCTGGCCGTCGAAGTGCCAGAAGAACTCATTACCGCTGTGATAGTGAGTTACGTGGTCCACGTCATTGATGATATAGTCAACGCGCGAATTGAAGTTCTGTGCTCCCTTGTGCGGAGTCAGAGTAATTGCCGCGCCCGGCGCAACGGCGATATTGTGCTCACCGATATTCAGCGCCCCGGCTTTATCATAACCGCTTGCCAAAGTTAAAAATTGTGCTTCGTAGTCCCAGTGCACAATTCCATGGTGGTTGAAGATGGAAATGGGAGAAATATCGATGTTAGTCAGAGCGGCCTTCGAGTATCTCTGATCACTTTTAACCCTGAATTGTTCATAAATGTAGGGAACGGCGATGTAACTGCCGAGTTCGCCTCCCAGTACTTTCACGCCCCAGTTGTGGGAAAGTTTTCCCGCGCCGGCAACGACGCGCACCCTGAAGTCCGGAAGACCGCTGCTACGGCCTTTGGCGTCATCCAGCTTGTTGGCCACATAAAACAGGTCATACTGGTAGAACATGGTTTGGCCTGTGCGAGGCACGCCTGCCGCCGAGGCATAGGACTCGGCGCCGACTGGCCAGACGCTACCGCCGTTTTCCGTTGCGCTGGCGACTCCCACGGACATCGCAAAGATGGCCGTTAGAAGAACGAAATGCTTAAGACTCTTCATTGAAGAGTTATTTCCAGTTACAATGATTCGATGCATCGGATGCTCCTTTTCAAGTGCGCAGAGCCGACGCCTGAATGGCTCGGATGCTTTTCGACTTTCTGCCATGCCGCAAACAGAAACAGGTCTTTGGCAAGCATACCCGCCGGGTATTTACCCTGAGCCGGGCCAGATGGTTAGTGTCTTCTTCATCGTCGCGGATGAACGGGAACTTGAACGGTATTTATAGTTTTTACGGACGGATTGAAAGAAGCTATATAAATTAGAAAGTTCTTATGAAACTTCTGCGTAGGCGCCTGATGCTGATGTGAAGGATTTGCGCTTGCGCGCCCCCTTCCTGTTTCGCCAGTCTGCGTAGAATTTGCCTTGTTCCTCGAACATTTTGCTCTTACAGTTTTTGATTCTAGCCTGTGTCCAGAACGCGGTTGGACACCCTTGGACACCGGCCCGATTGCGAAATTCTCGCATGAATGCTTAGGCTTCGCTTGTGGCGGACACTCCTACTGTGTTTACCTAAAGACACCCGCCTATGCTGAAACGAATCGAAAGCTACTTTGAATTCACGCGCCTGGGGACCAACTGGCGCACCGAGATTCTGGCCGGCGTCACCACCTTCCTGACCATGGCCTACATCATTCTGGTCAACCCGGCCATTTTGTCGGCCACCGGGATGCCGCTGGCTGCCGTCACGGCGGCCACCTGTCTGGCGGCGGCCTTCGGTTCGATCCTGATGGGCGTGCTGGCACGCTACCCTATCGCCCTGGCCCCCGGCATGGGCCTGAACGCCTATTTCACCTACGCCGTTTGCATCAAGATGCACATCCCCTGGCAAACGGCGCTGGGCGCGGTCTTTCTCTCCGGCGTCATCTTTCTCGCCATCACCGCCGTCGGTCTGCGGCAGATGATTCTGCGCGCCATTCCGCACGAGCTTTACGCCGCGGTGGCCAGCGGCATTGGCCTCTTCATCGCGCTCGTCGGCTTTCGCAACGCCGGCCTGGTGGTGGCCGACCCCAACACGCTGGTTGGCCTAGGCAACATCCGCAACCCCGCGACGGCGCTGGCTCTGGTGGGCCTCATCCTGATGGTGGCGCTGCTGGTGCGGAAGGTGCGCGCGGCTCTCTTGATCGGCGTGCTCGCCATCACAGCCCTGGCCTGGGCGCTGGGGCTAACGCATTGGGCACCCGCCTCGGGCGGCTTCCACTCGCTGGCCGCCACGGCCTTTCAGCTTGACATTCGCGGCGCGCTCAACAAGGGACTGCTGGAGATTGTCTTCGTCTTCTTCTTTGTCGATCTCTTCGACAACCTGGGAACTCTGGTGGCCGTGACCAAACGCGCTGGGCTGATCCAGTCCGACAACTCGATTCCCCGGCTCAGCCGCATCCTCTTCGCCGACGCCACGGCCACCCTCTTCGGCTCCTTCATCGGTACCTCGACCGTGACCAGCTACGTCGAGTCGACGGCGGGCGTGGCCGCTGGTGGACGCTCGGGTGTCACCGCCATCGTGACCGGACTGCTGTTTCTGGGCGCCATTGGGGCCGCGCCGTTTGTCGGCATCGTGCCCCCGGCCGCTACTGCCCCGGCGCTGATTCTGGTGGGCTGCATGATGCTGGCCACGATCAGCGAGATTCACTGGCGCGATCCGCTGATCGCGGTGCCCGCGTTTCTAACTCTGGTGCTGATTCCATTCACCTACTCGATTGCCAACGGCCTCGGCTTCGGCGTGATTAGTTGGGCGGCGCTGCACCTGGTCACGGGCAAACTGCGCCGGCAGGATTGGCTGCTCTACGTGCTGGCGGCGCTCTTCCTGGCGCGCTTCGTCTACCTGGGCGCAAGCTGAGCTTTGCGACCTGGCACTGCGTTGCCCGGAGCGCATCCTGAGTATCTCTTGCCATGCGCAAGGATTCTTCGTACATCGCCGTTTATCAGGTCAAGCCAAATGCAATCGAAATTTCGCGCATCTTTTACGGCGCGCAAGATGGGCCCTAAAACAGAGTTTTTGAGGCTTTAGTTGTTCCTGTAGTGTTGGCGCGAAATTCACCCTTCGCCATAAAAAAGGCGAAGGATGGGGCGCCCGGCCAGAAAACTACCAAATTCGTAAATGTGGCCGGAGACTCATGGGAGCTATCATTTGTAAATCGCATTCAAGGATCGTCGAAGTTTCCGGATTGGATTCCTTGTAGCGTATTTGCAACTTTTTATCATTGATTTGCCGGACGAACCCGTCGGCATCTTCCTCATGGCGAAAAACGCGCAGATAGGTTCCAGAGCGATATTCTCCAACGTAATAGCTGTATGTGATCTCGGCCCAGATGCGGCGTGGTCTTTCACTATGCACCGTGCCCCACAGGATTCTGGCTTCAGCCGACGGCCAGCCATCAATGGCACGTTTCTGACGCCATTTCTGAAATAACTTGCGAGACCCATAAGCCGCCATGGCTCCCGGTATCAGGCCAAATGTCTTCAGCAGCTTCAGAATGAACAAAGCTACAAGACGCCAATCAATATCGTAGACTTGCATGGTAAGCAGTATGCCACACTCAATCTGCCAGGTCACGAAGAATTGAGCTATCCTTGCCAGTAACTCTGGTATCAGAATTCAGAATGCACACCGACCAAACAAATCTACGCACAGCGCTCATCACCGGCGCATCCAGCGGCTTCGGCTTGCTGACCACGGTTACGCTGGCCAAGCGCGGCTGGCGCGTTGTCGCCACCATGCGTGACCTCAACCGGCGCGAAAAGCTGGAAGCCGCCGCGCGCGAGGCCGGAGTTCTTGACCGCATCGAGTTTCTGGCGCTCGACGTGACCAGCAACGAGCAGATTGCCCAAGTGGCCGCAGCGATTGCCGCCCGCACAGCGCCGCTCAATGCGCTGGTCAGCAACGCGGGCTTCGCCATGGGCGGCTTTGCGGAGGATGTTTCCGACGCCGAACTGCGCCAGCAGTTCGACACCAACTTTTTTGGCGCAACGGCGGTGGTCCGTGCCTTTTTGCCGCAATTTCGCCGCCAGGGCTTCGGCTATATTGTGATGACTTCGTCGATCTCCGGGCGCATGGGCTTTCCCGGCGTCAGCAGTTACGCGGCCTCGAAGTTTGCCGTCGAGGGTTGGGCGGAGACGCTGCGGATGGAGATGAAACCGCTCGGAATCCAAGTGGCGCTGGTCGAGCCAGGCTCCTTCGAGACCGGCATCTGGTCGCGCGGACAAACCATTGCCAAGCAATCGCTCGATCCGCGCTCGCCCAACGCCGCCCGCACGCGGCAATTGTTGAGCCGCATGGAAAACGGCCAACCGAAGGCCAATCCGCAAATCGTCGCCGACGGCATTGCGGCGATTCTTGACGATCCGCGCCCCCGGCTGCGCAACGTCTTCGGCCGGGACGCGCGCATCGCTCTGCTGCTCAAACATCTGCTGCCCGGCAGTGTGCTGGAGCGGCTGATGATCAAGGCCAGCGGGATCGGCGCGTAAGTTCAGCCCCGCCGCGCGTGGCTATTTTTTAATGCGGCGCGCGGCGGCTTCCACGCTCCAGAAGTCGGCGGGCAGTTCCTGGTTGTAACTGACGTGGACCAGGAAGTATTGCCGGGTCATGTCGCCGTTTTTGAAGCGCGTGATGGTGAAGGCCGTGGGAAAGCCGTCCATCGTGTGATAGTCGTCGTACTCCTCGGCGTCGAGGTTTTTGTCCTTGTAGACCGGATCGCGCCACTCGAAGCTGCGGCGCAGCGGCAGGTGGGTCTGCGTGTCCATCAGGATGGTGACGGCCTCGTTCTGAGCGGAGATCAGCGTCACCTGATCGGCCAAATGGCGCGCGGCCATGTGCTGGCCCTCGTAGATCAAAATGGTTTTGGGATCGTTGAGCCAGAGCTTGACGGCGGTTTCAATCGAGTGGTCGCGGCGGCGCAGGAAGTCGTCCACCTGCTCCTGGGGCAGCGGCGCTTTGCCTTTGTAGGTCACCTCGGAGCCGGTCCGCCCGATGTAAAACTGCGCCACGTCGCGGTGCTCGGTGAATTCGGTGCGGTCGCGATCGGGCCAGGCGTGATATTCCCAGTATTTGGTGGTGCCGGCATTGGGCTTGCCCTGATAAAAGGAGGCCACGAAGCCCTGCCGCATCTGGTTCTTCATCGTGAGCCAGGCTTGCCCGCCGAGAGCCTGCACCATGGCGTCCAGCGCCGCGCGCGCCTTGGCCGCGTTGGCTTCGCCGGCGTCTCCGGCGGCTTGCGCCGGCAGGGGAAACGGCGCGGCCAGCATCGCAACTGCCAGCAAAAGGGGCAATATCCTGCGCATTGAGCACTCCTCTATGGGATTGGACGGATTCCGGCGGCAAACGCCACTCAGCATCGCTCTGCCAGGGGATAGCTATTGGAGAACCGCTCTGGCCTCACGCTATCGCAGCCAGCCGGACAGACGCAAGCGATCCAGGTCACTGGCCGCATGAAGTTCGTACTTCGTACCTTGAGTCCGTGCTTCCCCCAGGTCCCAGATTCGGGATATAAGGCACTCAGCATTGATACAACTTCAAGCGCTCAGAGGCCTAGCGGCTGGTCTGGGGATGACGGCAAAGATGGCGTCTCCCCCCCCCGTATTTTGTATGCAAATTCCTTGTTTTCTTGAGGTTAGAGTCATGGCTGCTCCGTAAAATCTTCAAAAAAAAGAAGTTATCTGCAAAATCCTCCAAGGAAAGGAGTTACGTGCAACTATGGCCTCAACCAGCAGCTTCCGGATGGAATGCGGCACGAAGCCCACCAGGATTATTGTGCGACGAAGCAAGGAAATTATTCGCGAGCTCTTGCGTTGCGACACCCACGTTACGCGGATGGGGGCGTGGTTTTCCCGGTCCCCAAAAGCGAGGGGACCGGGGGGAACCCGCTTGTTGTTCGCATACATATTTGTGGCGCTTTTCAAGCGGCCAGTGGCCTAATGCTTCGCCGGAGGCGGAGGCGGCGTTTTCGGCGCGCCAGCGGCTGGCTTGGCTGCCGCCGCTGGCTGGCTTTCAGCCTTGGCGGGCGTGATCTTTGCCGGGGATGGCTTTTTTGCAGGCGTTGCCGCGGCTGGCTTGGTACGCGCTTGTGGCGCTTGGCACGCAGTCTGGATTCGCCTTGCGTGGTGCTTCCTCACAGATCGCCCGGCCACGCGGTGCACACGGGCATACACCGGGAAATCAGATGAAAATCTGGCCGGCGAGGCCGCGAAAACGGGCGCTCTCACCGCTACCGGAATGGCGTACGGATACGCATCATCCAGTGCAACGGGCGGCGGCGCGGCGGCCGCCGCCCTTGGCGCGGCTAAAGGCGGCGCGGGCACTTGAACCACGGTCTTCGGGGAAGCCGCTGGAACGGTCTTCACCGCCGGAGTCGGCGGATTATCCTCAATTTTGGCGATTTCCGGCTGAAGGCGATTCCCTGCGCCTTTGACGAAAACCGTAAAAACGCCGGGCGTGTCCTCAACCGTCATCGCGCCGCAATGATTGGGCGTGCTGAGGCCGTCGCGGATCATCCGTTCCACGCTGAAGCTGGCCGCGCCGGGGTTTGACTGGCAAAGCTGTTTCTTGTGGACCCAGACCTGAAGCCAGGGAAGGTTGGCGAATTGTTTGGAGAGCCGCGCCTGGCCTTGTGCGTCGGTAATCGCTTCCTCGCGCCAGAGCTTATCGCGCATTTGGATCTCATCATAGCCGCCAATCAGAATCAGATGAACGTGGGCGAACGGCAGGCCGGTTTTGCCGCTGAGAATGCGCACCGTGACCGGCTCGCTGTGATTGACAGCGAAAGGCTGATCCGCTCCGCTGAAAGGTGCGGCGAGCAGAGCCAGTCCGATGGCCAGGAAAAGTTTGAGAGGTCGAGTCATGCATTGCGCCTGGAGAACATATCGGCGCGACGTGCTCATTTAACGATTTCTAATCAAAATTGCCGGGCGGCCAAGCCTCTTCGCTGCCGCGGACGTACGGAGTTCAGCCCCGTCCCAGCGCCAGCGAGGGGTCGGCGGAGAGTGACGGCTCCGCGAATTCGCCGGCGAGAAAACGGGGCCAGGCGGCGGCGGCGATCATGGCGGCGTTGTCCGTGGACAAAGACAGCGTCGGGAAAGCGATGCGCAGCCCGCGGCGGGCGGCCTCGGCGCTGAAGCGGGCGCGGAGTTCGCGGTTGGCGGCTACTCCGCCGGTGACCAGAATCCGCCGCGCGCCCAGTGTTTCCTGCGCGGCGAAGGTCTTCTTCATCAGGTCGCCCACCACCGCGTGCTGGAAGCTGGCGACAAGGTCGAGAACCGGCTGCGGGCAGAAGGCGAGAGCTTCCTCTTTGGTCTTGGGAGGCTTGAGGGTTGGCTGGGGTTCATGGTCTTCCACCCTTTTCTCAAAAGGCCGAGAAAAGGATGGGGTACCCAGAGTTTTGGCCGTGGGATCTTCATCCCACGGAGCTGGGTCGCCCGGCTTTTTGGGCGGAAAGAAGCGGGCCGCGCGCGTCTCAGCTTCCGCGCGCAGGCCGTGCAGTTCCACGTAGCGCAAGACGGCGGTCTTGATCCCTGAAAAGGAAAAGAGAAAGCGCGGGTCGAGGCCGGCGATGGGCGCGGTGCGGGCGTCTTTGGTCTTGGGCGGCCGGCCGCCCAGGTGCGCCTTCCACTTGATCTGCGCAAAGGCAAACGGGACGGCGTGCGGGTTGCCGAAGCGGGCCAGGGCATCGATCCATGGGCCTCCCGGATAGGGAAAGCCAAGCAGCTTGGCCACTTTGTCGTAGGCCTCGCCGGCGGCATCGTCCACGGTGCGGCCCACCGGCTGGTAGCTCCAAGCGCCATGGGCAGGACGAGCCAGATAGAGGCTGGTGTGGCCGCCGGAGACAACCAGCGCCAAAGCCGGCTCCTCGGCGGCGGGAGGATTATCTCCCGGGGCTAAAGCCCCTTTTGATTCTGTGGACTTTATGCGGGGGTTGAAACCCCCGTCTCCCTCCGCCGCGCGTTGTTCCGCGGCCTGGAAAGCCTCTTCTTCTCTTTGATGTAGCAGGACGGCGTGGATGTGGCCTTCGAGGTGGTTGATGGCAATCAGCGGCAGCCCTTGCGCGAAGGCCAGGGCCTTGGCGTAGGTGATGCCGACCAGCAAGGCGCCAGCGAGGCCAGGTCCGGAAGTGACGGCGATGGCGTCCAGATCGGCCAGCGTGATGCCCGCCTGATCGAGGGCCTCGCAGACGACGGGGACAATGGCGCGCAGATGTTCGCGGCTGGCCAGCTCCGGCACCACGCCGCCATAGCGGGCGTGGGTGGGAATCTGCGAGGCAACGGCCGAGGAAAGCGCACGCGCCCCGCGCTCGACCACGGCCGCCGCCGTTTCGTCGCAGGAGGATTCAATGCCGAGGATGAGGCCGCGCTTGCTCACTTTTCCAGTTTAGCGGGTAGGCCGGACAATCCCACCCTCGGCGCAAAAACAAGAACGCGCCGAGGGTGGGGCACCCGGCAAACCGCAGATACTTCGGCTGCGCTCAGGAGCGCCAGATGTGGGGCACCCAAATTGATCACGGTGAGCCGGACGCCCAGCATTGGTGCTTCTTCAAGCATTCAAGCTCAAGCGCATACGCCCCTCGTCCGAGTCCGAATTCGCGTCCAGCCAACTGAGCAGGCGGCGAATGCTGCCCGTGGCCAGGGCAATGCAGGAATCGCCCGCGCCGTAGTAGAGATGAATGGTGTCGCCATCCGCGCCGATGGTTTGCCCGCACGGAAAGACCACGTCATTCACGTCTCCGCCGCGCTCATACCAAGTTTCCGGGCCAAAGACCCAGGAGTCTCCCCGTTGCAGGCAGACCTCCGGATGCTCCAGATCGAAGAGCGCCAGCCCAAGGCGATAAATGCTGCCCGAGGCCGTTTGCCGCACTCCATGGTAAAGCGTCAACCAGCCTTTGGCGGTTTCAATCGGCGGCGAGCACAGGCCGATCTTGTTCGCATCCCACCAGCCTCCGCGCCGCGCTTCAAGCATGATCTTGTGGCTGCCCCAGTGCCGCAAGTCCGGCGAGTAGGAAATCCACATATGAGCGCCGAGCGTCGTGTTCGGCCGGTGAATCAAGGCCCAGCGGCCGCCGAATCTGCGCGGCAGCAGCGCGGCGTCCTTATCTTCCGAAGTCATCACCGCGCCGATGCGCTCAAAGCTGCGGAAATCCTTTGTCAGCGCCAGTGAAACGCATGGACCGCCGCGCGCAAAGGCGGTATACGCCACCACGTATTGCTCCAGTTCCGGCACGTAGGTAATGCGCGGATCTTCAATGCCCCAGAGTTCTTCCGGATACTCCCGCGTGTTGGCCGCCAGCGTGGGCTCGGGATCGATGCGCCATCCGTCCACGCCGTTTGAGGAACGAGCGGCGCAAAGATGCGAAAGGCCGCGCCGGTCTTCCACGCGGCACAGCAGCAAAGTGTCTCCATCGCCCAGCAGCACGGCGCCAGCGTTCAGAACGCTGTTGATCCGGTAAGGCCACTGTTTCCGGCTGAGAATGGGGTTATTGGGATAGCGATCAAAGAGAAGGTTCTCGGCAACAGCCTTCTCATGGGATTGCTTCTGCACGACCGACTCTGACAAGGTAGACGAAGGAAGAATGGGATTCAAGCGAAGACACTCTTTTCCTGATGCAGTTCGTTTGCGTTCACTATTTCAGGCGGCTGCATTTCAAGCAGCGCCGTCAGAAACGAGAGCGTTGATTCAGCGCCCTGATTCTCGTTCACGCGGTCAAGATGAAGCCCGTCCCGGCAGCCGCCCGTGGTGACGTCGTAAAGCGGAACCTGCAAGTCATTCTTGCCCAGAAACCAGCGGAAAACGCGCTGCGCCTCCTCCAGCCATTCGCTCTTACGGGTAAGTTTGTACGCCTCCATGCAAGCGGAGATCGTTGCGCAGGCTTCCACCGGCTGCTGGTCGAAGCGCGCCTTTTCCCCGCCTTTGGAATAGAAGCCATGGGAGCCGATGGGCACAAAGATGTTCTTGTCTCCCCGGTGCTGCTCGGCCACCAGCCAGCGCAAAGCCTCGATGCCCGCTTCGACCATGCGCTTGTTGCCGCTGCGCCAGCCGGCCAGCAACAGCGCCTGCGGCAGACGGGCATTGGAATAGGAAAGGCCGCCCTCGAACCACGGCCAGGCTTCCGCATGATTCTGCTCGTAAAGCTGCAATAGGCGATTGGCGAGCGTGTTGCGGATGTTCTGAATGACGCGGTCGCCGGGGAACCAGTCCAGATATGCCTGCATTCCCAGAATGCCAAAGGCCCACGAACGCGGGCTGGTGAAGGTGAGCACGGCAGGCACGGCGGCTTCAAAAAGCCTTCCTGTCGCTCCCCGCAGGCCTGCATCCTGTGAGTGGCCCAGGACATATCCGAGCGCCCACAAGGCGCGGCCGTGGCTGTCCTCCGAGCCAACATTCTCCAGCCATTGACGGTCATAGCCGAGAAAATTCCTGAACTTACCCAGATCGCGATTGAAGGCAAACCACAAAAATGCCAGATACCGGTTGGAAAGATCGGAGTATTCCCGCAGGCCAGACTGGGCTGTGCGTTCATCCAGAAGAACCGAGACGATCAGCGCGCGAGCGTTGTCATCAGTGGTGTAACCCTCCTGACAGTCCGGCACCGAAAAGATCGCGTGCTGCAACATACCCGCGTCGTCGGTCATCCGCAACATGTGGGCGGTGTTCAACTCGGGCAGATCATCGGCGGCGTTCTCGGCCACATTTTCCCGCCACTCGGCCCGTGGGTGCAGCGTGCGTTCGACGCGCGCGCGCTGAAAGCTAGCCATGTACGCCTGCGCCGTGCGGGGCCAGATCGTTGCCCGCGAGTAGAGATAGGCTTTCTTGCGCATGGCGTGACGCTTCGCGTCGTTTTCGAGCAAGTCCAGCACCGCCACCGTAATGGCGCCGGGACTATCGAATGGAACCAGCACGCCCCGGCCATCGGCCAGCAGCTCCTTGGCGTGCCAGTAAGGCGTGGAGATGATCGGCTTGCCCGCGCCGAAGGCAATGGCCAGCGTGCCGGAGACGACCTGCGCCTCCTGCCGGTATGGGGTGATGTAAATGTCGGCCGCGCCGACGTGCTTGACCAGCTCTTCCTCGCTCACAAAGCGGTTATTGAAGATCACCTGCGCGGAAACGCCGAGCCGCTCGGCAAGCGCCAGCAGCTCATCGCGATAACGCTCGCCCTCGCTGCGCCGGACCTGCGGATGCGTCACTCCGGTGACAACGTAGACCACGTTTGAATGTTTTGCCAGAATCGCGGGCAGCGCCTTGATGACGTTCTCAATGCCCTTGTTCGGGGACAGCAGGCCAAAGGTCAGCAGCACCAGCTTTCCCTCGGTGCCGAACTCGTCCTTGTAATAGTTGGGGTCGATAAACGGCAGATCGGGCACGCCGTGCGGAATCAGATCGATCTTTCCAGCGGGAATGTGGTACACATCGCGCAGAAATTGCGCCGCCGGCTCGCTCATCACCACCATGCGGTCGCTAAGCCGCGCAATTTCTTCCAGCACCGAACGCTGATCCGCATCCGGCTTTTGCAGAACGGTGTGCAGCGTGGTCACCACCGGCATCTTCAATTTGCGCAGCAGTGTCAGGACGTAATTTCCCGCCACTCCGCCGTAGATGCCATATTCATGCTGCAGGCAGACCAGATCGTTGCCATTGAAGTTAAGGAATTCCGCGGCCCGTTCGTATGAGGAAAGATCCTCCTGCTCGATTTCCAGGCGCACCCGCTCCGGATAATCATAGCTCGATTCCGGATCGTTGACTGGAATGGCAAAAAAACGTTCGCTGCCGTATTCGTTTGCCAGCGCCGTGCACAGGTCGGTGGTAAAAGTCGCGATGCCGCACTGGCGCGGCAAATAGTTCCCTATAAAGGCAATGCGCGTAGGCAAGGGAAGGTTCTCGGTTTTCAGGGCAGCGGGCACGGGATCGGTTAATGGAGTGTCCCCTGCGTATTCTTCAACATGAAGCGTTTCAGAGAGGTACGTATTTTTTCTGAACATATCTTTCCTTTCCTGTGCATCAGCGCCGTGTGGAGACTTTACACGCAGTCTTCACGCGAACGCCGCGGATATAATTCAGCGTTTTCCATTGTGGCAAACGGCCTGTTTTAGGGGAACTGCCCGCCAGAACTTATCGCCGGAAGCGGTTGCGAAGTTCCTCATGGCTTATCATGGAATCCGCCGCAGCGGCTGCGCTGTGCAATTCAGGACGATGCGTGATTGCCGGGCAAACGCGGCCAGGTGGAATTCAACCCCGGAACGGATGAAATTCGCGCTGCCTCCTCCAGGTTCATCTTTGGATGGGAAAAGACTCCCCCTATAATGGAAGCAGAGCAGCCGGAGAGCCGGAAGAGGGCTTTCGGACTGCGAAAAACTGTTTGGTTGAGGGATTCATGGCCGCACTGATTGAAGCGATCGACGTAAAGCGCAAGATGTATTTCGAGATAGAGAACACACCGTTCTACTGCATGGATGTGACGGTTTCCACGCCCACGGCGCGGGGCGGGCAGACGCTGGTGCGGCTGAAGATGCGCAACCTGCTGACGCGCGCGGTCTTTGACAAGACCTTCAAGGCCGGAGAAAAGTTCAAGGAGCCGGACCTAGAGGAGGTTGAAACGTCGTACCTCTACAGCGACGGCGAGGGTTCGCACTTCATGGATCAGGAGAGCTTTGAGACGCTGACGCTGACCCCGGAGATGCTGGGCAACGCGCTGGACTTCCTGGCCGAGGGCGTGCTGATCCATCTACACAAGTTCAACGGCGACCCGATCGGATTGCAGTTGCCGGAAAAAGTCGAGCTGGAGGTGGAATACACCGAGCCGGGCGCGCGCGGCGACACCAGCGGCAGCGTGACCAAGCTGGCGCGGCTGACGACCGGCCTGGAAATCAAGGTTCCACTCTACATCCAGGTGGGCGAAAAGGTGAAGGTGTACACCGAGACGAAGGAGTTCGCCGGGCGCGCGTGAGCGGCGGGCCGCTTTTTCTGATTAAAATCAAACCATGACGCTCAAGGGAAAAATCGTTCTTGTCACCGGGGCTTCGTCGGGCATTGGCGAGGCCACGGCGCTGGCCTTTGCGGCCGAAGGGGCGCGCTTGCTGCTGGCTGCCCGCCGCAAGGAGAAGCTGGCCAAGGTGGCCGCCGCGGCCACCGAGCGCGGGGCTGAAGCGGTGCGCTCAATCCGCCTGGACGTGCGCGACCGCAAGGCCGTGCAGTTGGGCCTGGAGGCGCTGCCCGCCGAGTGGGCGGCCATCGACATTCTGGTCAACAACGCCGGGCTTAGCCGCGGCCTGGAAAAACTCTACCAGGGCAGGATCGAAGACTGGGAAGAGATGATCGACACCAACGTCAAGGGGCTGCTCTACGTCACCCGCGCCGTGGTGCCGGGGATGGTGGAGCGGGGCCGTGGGCACGTGATCAATCTCGGCTCGACGGCCGGCGAGATGACCTACCCCGGCGGCGCGGTCTACTGCGCCACCAAGGCCGGCGAGCGGGCGATCAACGACGGCCTGCGCCAGGACCTGCTGGGCACGCCGGTGCGCGTGACCACCGTGGACCCCGGCATGGTCAAGACTGATTTCAGCCTGGTGCGCTTCCATGGCGACCAGGAACGGGCCGCCAATGTGTACAAGAATATTCATCCGCTCACGGCGGAGGATGTGGCCGAGACCATCGTCTGGGTGGCGAGCCGGCCGGAACATATCAATATAGCGCGGGTGATGCTGACCTCAGTGCAGCAAGCCAACTCGCTGCTGTTTCACCGCGACGCCTGACCGGACGGCAAAAAAACATCCGCCCGGCGGGAAAGCAGCTTTAGTTGAGCTGCGCGATCTGCCCCTCGACCTGCGCCAGGGCGGCTTGCAGCGCAACGCGGCGTCCCGGCTGGCAGGCTTCCTGCGCCAGGATGTTCTGCCGCTGCAAATTCAGCGCCTGCTTCTGACGCGTTTGCGTGGCGCGCGCCTGTTCGGCCCGGCGTTTGGTTTCTTCGCTTTTGAAATCTTCGCCAGGAACAACCTGCGTAGCCTCTAAGGCACTTGCCATTTGGTCCTCCATTGGTATATCTGCTAGAATTCGATTCCTGTTTCTATTTTACGAGGCTTTGCCGCTCCGCGCCCGGCTAAATGATGACCATGCCACGGCTGAGCTTTGAATCTTACCGCAGAACATTGATTCTATTTGACTTTATAAATTATTCATTGTGGCGGCAACAGTGGCGGATGGCCCAGGCATCGTTTCTACCTTCTTTGATCGTTGGCCAAGATCGATGGCTGTGCCCCATCGTGATTCTTCAGAACTGATGAGCGGACCACCTGCCTTTTGCCGTCCAAAGTGGTGTACTCGCATGACCACCTGAATTGAGGAAAAACGGGTACAAAATGCGCAATTTTGCGCGAAATCGATTTTGTATGTTGTTGAATATAAACGATGAGATTTTTTTGATGAATGCCGTTGCAAGCGCCAAACAGGCCATCCGGGAGTATCAAACATGGATTCTGGTCCGTCCCGGCGCGGAGAGATTCGACACGGTGCTGGATTCTCAGCTTACACAGGGCCACTCACCGATTCCCGCAACGATGAGCCAGGGGCAAGCATGAGTTGGAAAAGACGCCAATGAGGTTCGTGCTCTCCCACCCATTCGCAAAGAACGCGAATGGATGGGGCACCCGGCGAGGGACCGGGGGCACCCGCCTGAAACGAAGCAGATAAATTCGCTTCACGCCGATCAATTTACAAGCGAAGCGAAGATTTCAAGCAGTTCCGCCGCCACAACCTCCCAGCTTCGGCTGCCGTGCGCGGAGATCGCGCTGGCATCCCAGTCCTTGTCGAGAACCTCCGCAAGGGCCTGAGCCAGCGCGCCGGAGTCGCGCGGGGCAACAAGGCGTCCGCAGCCTCCGCTCATGATTTCCGGAATGCCGCCGACCTTCGTGGCGACGACCGGCCGGCCGCTGGCCAGCGCCTCCAGCACCACGTTGGGGCAGCCTTCCATATAACTCGGCAGCGTTACCAGATTCGCCGCCGCCATCCAGACGGCGACTTCATTAAAGGCGCAGCCGGGCAGCGCGTGAATGTAACTAACGGCGTCGCGAGCCTGAATGGCGCTTTCGACAATGGGCCTGTCCGGCCCTTCGCCAACCATATAGATGCTCAGGCGCGGACGCGCGGAATGCAGCCGGGCCGCCGCTTCAACCAGTTCGCGCAGGCCTTTTTTCACGTCCATGCGCCCGATGTAAACCACGGCCTCCGCAGCCGGATCGATGTGTAACTCGTGCCTTGCCGCAGCGCGCTCCGCGGGGTGAAAGACAGCAGGATCGCAGCCATTCACGACAACGCGGGTTTTCTCCGGCGCGGCGCCCATGGCGATAGCCTTGTCGCGCAGATCGCCGCTGACCGTAACCAGAAAATCGCTCGCGCGCAGAACCGAGCGCGTGTGCTGGGCGGTGATCGGATCGCCAATTCGATTGATGTCAGAGCCGATGCTCATGGCCACGGAGGGAACGCCGAGGGTTTTGCCAATGCGAAGCGCCGCATAGCCTTCGGGATAAAGAAAGCAACTGAAGATAAGGTCGGGAGCAAAGGCGCGCACGGCGGGCAGCAGCGCGCGGGCTTCCATCCACCCGTTGAACGGGCGGGAGATTAGGGGTAGCGCGGGATAGTTATAGTAACTCGCCTTTACGTCGGGAGGGCTGAAGGAAGCGTCCAGCCGGTCATAACTCCGGCTGCGCGGCCGCAGCAGGCGCGGATAACTCGCATTGGGATAGAAGACCCGCACGTCGGCTGCGCGCGCCAGCACGCGCAGCGTCTGATAGAGCGAACGGCCTTGCCATGGCTCCGCCGAGCTGGGAAAATACCGGGTTACGACCGCAATCTTCATTTTTGTTCCCTTGACATAAATTAGTTATTGATCCGGCCCAAAAGATTGGCATCGTGCGATCCCACCCTAGCGACAAAGGAATGAACCGCAGGTTCTTCGACTTCGCTGCGCTTCGCTCAGAATGACAGTCGCGAGGGTGGGGCACCCAATTTTGTGCTAATACTTTCGGGCCGGATCAATATATAGAATCCGATTGCTATCGAGAATAGCCTCAAACTTGCGGCTGACAGCTTCCCATGAGAATTCGCTTTGCGCGCGGCGCAGGGCGTTCGCCGCGAGGCCGCGCCGCTCCGCATCATCGGAGAGCAGGCGAACGCAGGCGGCGGCAAAGCTGCCCGCGTCGTCGGCCAGGACAAGATCTTCTCCATCCGTATAGCTCAAGCCCTCTGCGCCCACCGTTGTAGAAACCACAGCAACTCCCGCGGCCATGCACTCATAAATCTTCAGCCGCGTTCCTCCGCCGATGCGGATAGGCACGACGGAAATCTTCGCGCCCCACAGATACGGCCGCATATCATCGACCGTGCCGGTAACAGTTACCCCAGTGGATCCCTGAGCGGCCTTGAGTATTCTGGCGTCGGGCGAACGACCCGCAATGGTGAAGGTCGCATTGGGCAGCCGGACGCGAATCAGCGGAAGCACCTCCGCGAGAAAATAGAGCACCGCATCCACGTTCGGCAACCAATCCATCGAACCGCAGAAGACCATATCCGACGCGCAAGAAGCCTCGCCGCGCGGCTTGAAGTATTCCAGATCGACGCCAGTGGGTACGCTGGTGACGCTCTCGATCCCGAACATACGCTTCATTCTGGCGGCGTCAATCTCTGAAACCGCGATGACGTGCTTTGCGGCCCGGCATATCTTCCTTTCATAGGTCTCCATCTTGTCGGCCTGCATCTGAAAGAACAGCTTTTTCGGCAAAGAACGGCTCTGCTCAACGTGCCGCCGCCAGATTGTCGTTTCAACATTGTGCTGAAAAAGAATACACCGGCTTAGATCCGTCAGATTGGGAGCCGCCGCCAGAAAATCGCATACAATGGAATCGTAGCGTTCGGCGGCAATCAACGCATTGATCTTTTGTTTCAGCTTCTTTGAGCTATAACGGAAGATAGCCATGGGCATAGGATTGATGATGCTGCCCAAAAGCTGGGGAATGATTTCCAGAGACCTTCTGGCGGGCGCTGAGTGCGCGACGGCTAAGTGGCGGCTGGAGTATTCCGCGCTGCGTTGCGGTCCTTCCTGATTGCGAGGATCATTGAGCGCGGCGAAATGAATTTCATGCCGTTTGTGCAGTTCCCGCAGCGTGCCGAGGGTGCGAATCTGCGCACCACGCTCGGTGGGATGTAAAAAAAAAGGGCAGACCCAGAGAATCTTCATGGTTGCAAGCGGTCTCCTTGCCAAAACTTGCGTTGATGGATGATAACCCGTATGTTCATGATAAACTCCCATCTTATAAGGTTAGGGCGAAGAAGATGAATAGCAAGCAGAATGTGGTCGTGATGGGCCTGGGATATGTTGGCTGCGTGAGTGCCGCGTGTCTGGCGGAAATAGGCCATCAGGTGTTTGGGGTTGACCGCGACAGCAATAAAGTGGAAGCGGTCAGGAATGCGCGGTCACCGTTTTTCGAGGCCGGCCTGGACAGCCTGATTGAGAAGAATGTTGCCGCAGGGCGGCTCACGGCCGGAGATCTTGATGCAGAGGCGCTGGCCGCGGCGGATGTGGTGATGCTGTGCGTTGGTACTCCATCACAGGCCAATGGAAACATCGACCTCAGCCAGTTGCGCCGCGTCTGCGGCGACATTGCGACCCTGCTCCGGCCCAGGACCAAGCGCCTGATCGTGACCGTTCGCAGCACGGTTTTTCCGGGAACCTGCGAGAGCATTCTTGAAACCATCTTCGCGCATCACCAGGATGTGGCGATGGCCGCCAATCCGGAGTTTCTGCGGGAAGGCGCCGCGGTCAAGGATTTTCTGGAGCCTTCGCTGCTGGTTGTTGGCGGAAGCTCGGACGAAGCCGCGCAGGCTGTCGCTGGCCTGTACGCGGGCCTTCCGGGCGAGGTTTCCATCGTCTCGCTGCGCACGGCCGAGATGATCAAATACGCCTGCAACGCCTTTCACGCGCTGAAAATCGGATTTGCCAACGAGATTGGATCGCTGGCCTCCAGCCTGGGAGTCAACCCGGAGCAGGTGATGGCGACTCTATGCCAGGATGCAAGGCTGAACATCTCGGCGATGTATCTCAAGCCGGGCTTCGCGTTTGGTGGCTCATGCCTGCCCAAGGATCTGCGCGCCCTGGCCTTCCGCGCCTCCAGGCTCGACCTGAAGCTGCCACTGCTCGAATCCGTTCTGCCTTCCAACGACGAGCATCTCCGGCGCAGCATTCGCGCGGTGTATGCGCTGCCAGGAAAACGCATCGGCATCTACGGCCTCGCCTTCAAGGCAGACACCGACGATCTGCGCGAAAGCCCGGTGATCACGATCATCGAGCATCTGATCGGCAAGGGAAGGCCCGTCAGTATTTATGATCCGCACATTCAGCTCGATGAAATCTACGGCAGCAATCTCAGTTTTGTGGCTTCAGCGCTGCCCCACATTGGTAGGCTGCTCACGCGCAGTCTCGATGATTTAATCTCGACATCCGACGCGCTGGTCATCGCGCAAAAGCCTACGCCCGCGGCGCTGGGGCAAATAAAAGCCAGCGGCCTTCCCATTCTCGATCTGACGCGGCTCACCCTGACAACCGCGTCCGCTGCGGAAGTTCTTTCATAATCAGAATTGCCAAGTGACTTATGCTCAAAAGGTTGAAGATTCAAATCGAGGATTGGCTCCGATATAACCCGGCTGTCCGCAATCTGCTTGCTAACTGCATCCTTTTGAAGGCGGGTAAGGGGCAAGCCGCAAACACCGCCGAGGCCGCCCGCATCGTTCACCGGCTGTGCCAGGCGGCTCGTCTCGCCGCAAGCGATTCGATGATGCGCAAGGCGGAAGCCGCGATCAGCCGCCAGCTAGCCGTCATTGATTCGCAGCAGATTCCATGGGCTGAGTTCCTTCCTGACTTTGGTCTTGATCGCATTCATAAGTCAATTGTTTTGAAGCGGTATGTCAGCGAGCGCGAAAAAGGCGTTGTTTTTGTCTCCTTCGACAATCAGATGGCGCGGCTGGCCAGGGCCAGCGATCTGCGCGGGTTTGCCAGCCGATACACGCTGGTGCTCTCGCCGCAGTGGTCGCCGCCGCACTCAATCGCGTCCTATCTTTTCCCGCGGCTTTACCCTGGCCCGATCTTTTGCCTTATCAGCAATCCGCGCGACCTTGAGTTGTTTCCGCGAATCAGCGATAAGTACCGGATGATTCCGCTCTATGCTTCCAACTGGGTCGATCCGCGCAACTTTTCTGCCATCGCGCCGGCAGAAAAAAATATTGACATTCTGATGGTGGCGAACTTCGGAAAGTTCAAGCGCCATCATGCGTTTTTTGCGGCTCTCAGCAAACTGCCACGCGACTACCGCGTTGTGCTTGTCGGCCAAAACGAACGCGGACGCACAAAAGAAACCATACTTGGCGAAGCCGCGGCCTTTGGCGTTCGTGGTCGCTTCGAGATTCGCCAGGATGTGCCCTATGAGGAATTACAGGCATTTATTCCGCGAGCCCGGACGAGCATTGTTCTTTCCTGCCGCGAAGGCTCGTGCGTAGTGGTCGTCGAATCCATGTTCGCTAACACGCCGGTCGGCGTCTACGAGGATGCGGAGATGGGTTCGCGTTCCTTTGTCAACGAGCACACCGGGCGCCTGCTCAGGCACGATCACCTGGCTGAGCAATTAAAAGATTTCGTCGAATCTTCCGCGCAGTATGAGCCTCGTAAATGGGTCATCGAGAACGGCGTCGATTGCGCCGCCAGCTCTCGAACACTGAACGAGGCCCTGAAACGGCAGGCGTTGGCGAGCGGCGATGAATGGACCGAGGACATTGCCACCCTGCGCTGGCGGCCCGACCCGCAGTATTACGATCCGCGCGATGCCGAGCGGTTGCGGCCTTGTTACGAGGAGATCGAAGATGGCTGCAATGTCAGCATTGTTGCGCCAGCGGGGTAGATCCATGCTTTTTTGTTAAGCGAATTGAATTTACCAAGAACTTCATTGCTGTCCAATTAACGACTAACTCGCTGTCTGCAACCATTTGAACCGCCAAGGATTGCGTGCGTTTTCTGGTGGTGTCAATTTGAATTTGCCGCGATGCTAAAGCCAGAAATATCCTCTGGAGACGGCGATGAACGCTGGCAAGTCGCGATTTGCTCAGTTGATGGACTTTCTTCCCTGGACTTTTTTTGCCCGCAGCGTGATCCGTTACGCGGGCGACCGCCGAGTGCGCAACTTCAGTTGTACTGAGCAGTTCCGCGCCATAAAATTCTGGCTTTTGATGCGCTGTTCGACATTGGCTGAACAGGCTGCGAAAAAAGGGAATTTTGGGAAAATTGGCTGAAAACATTCCTCAGGGGCTAGCGCCCGTCGTTCTTTATCAGCCACTTACGGCACGACTGAAGTCGCGCCCTGACGCAATGCGTCCCCTTGAAACACGTTCCACGAGTATTTCCGCAGCCTATGAAGCCAATCAGAGCCGCGACTGGCGCATCTACGCTGAACTGGCGCAACGGCTGATGCTCCAAGCACGCAAGCTCTATGCCACTGAAGAGTTTGGAGTGGACCTCAATGCTCCCGCCGATGCGCTGGACTCGACCACCATCGACGTCTGCCGCCACCATCTGCGCGCTCTACAAAAGCCGGTGGCAGGTGAAACTGTTCTTCAAATGGATTAAGCAGCATTTGCGCATCAAGGCCTTTTACGAAACCAGCGAGAACGCGGTCAAAACCCAGATTTGGATCGCCGTCTCAATCTACCTGCTAGTCGCCATCGTCAAGAAATGGCTCGCTCTGCACTTTGTTGCAAGTGCTTTCAGTTACCTTGTTCGAGAAAATGCCCATTTCACAGGCCCTTCAGAAGAAGCACTACACTAATCAGCTAACTGGCAACTGCAACCAACTGATTCTGGACGACTTTTAACCGGACAGCAGTAGCCAAATTTATAAACTGATGATCTTATTGGTGCCCGGAGGGGGACTTGAACCCCCACAGCCTTGCGGCCTGCGGATTTTAAGTCCGTTTTTTGGGGTTTTGCAGCGAGTTGCAATCGCTCGAAATATAGCGCACAACATAAATATTATCAACATGATACATGCAATATATTTTTTGCATGCCGTTGCACGAAAACGTAGGAAAGTCGAAATCCAACAGCCACCAAAACAGCCACTAGATTCGGTTTTCATGTTATGATGATACGTGATAATACGACACTACCCGTGATGATACGTTTTGGTTGCTTTTCAACCCAAGAGAGCGCTATGGAACTGACGGCAAAGATGTTTCAGACCTACATAAAGGTGATTCCCAAGACAAGTTGTTGGGAATACCTCGGGGCTAAGGATTCGCAAGGCTACGGCAGGATGTTCATCGGCGGGAAGGAGTATAAGGCTCAAAGGGTG
>Ga0224529_1000801_pt1 | contig 21930 bp, 22 predicted proteins | sample CBST50metaG_FD_179893 | JGI IMG/M metagenome (GOLD analysis project Ga0224529, IMG submission 179893) | Peat soil microbial communities from Stordalen Mire, Sweden - C.B.S.T50 | ecosystem: Environmental > Terrestrial > Soil > Wetlands > Peat | place: Sweden: Norrbotten County, Stordalen Mire... | reverse complement strand
CTGATTTGCTGGAGACAGACCATATCTATTTACGGATAAGTTCTTAATTCGTTAACCGGCGAGTGGCCCAGGTCTGGCCCTCCCGCCCGGTTGCCTTCCCGCCGCCGAGGCTCCCTTCGCCGCTGCAAGATTGATCTTCCTCTATCGGAATTGCGCGCAAGATCCGGATGGCGTACTACCCGCTTCGTAAGCGACTATGGTTCACATGAGCGGGAAGCCCCAAATCGCAGGCGCAAGCGGCGGCTGCTCCATAAGTCCGGCCATTGATCCAGAGACAGCCTGGCGGCAGGTTCTTGCCCGCGACACCAAAGCCGCCTTCCTCTATGCGGTAACCACTACCGGCGTTTTTTGCCGCCCCAGTTGCACGAGCCGCAGGCCGCTGCGGGCCAATGTCCTCTTCTTCCGCTCGGCGGACGAGGCGCGCGCCGCCGGTTTCCGCCCCTGCAAACGCTGCAAACCCACCACTGTGTGCGGCAGCCCTCTGGAGAAGATTCGCGCTCACATCGAGGCCAATCTCGACCGTCCCGTCCCGCTGGCCGAGTTGGGCCGCCTGGCAGGATTGAGCCCTTTCACCGTGCAGCGGCTTTTCAAGCAGCGGCTGGGCGCAAGTCCGCTGCAATATCAGCGGGCTTTGCGCGCCGGCAATCTGCGCAACGCGCTCAAGCAAGGAGGCTCCGTGACCAACGCAATTTATGAAGCCGGATTCGGCTCATCGAGTCGCGCTTACGAGGGCGCGGCGCTGGGCATGACGCCCTTGCGCTTTGCCCAGGGAGGCCGAGGCGAGCAGATCGGCTACACCACTGCCCGTTCGCCCTTTGGATGGCTGGTGGTGGGCTCGACAGCCCGCGGGCTGTGTTGGCTGGCCCTGGCAGCCACGTCGGCCGAGGCCGAGGCGAGCCTGCGCCAGGAGTTTCCCCTGGCTGCGCTGCGGCGCGATCCATCGCTCGCGGGGCTCGTGGATGCGGCGGTCGCGACGGTAGCCCAGGGCAATCCGAACTCAGGGCACGAACTGGCCCTGGACCTGCGCGGAACCGCCTTCCAACTGCGCGTGTGGCAGGCGCTCAGGTCCATTCCGCGAGGAGAAACGCGCAGCTACAGCCAGTTGGCCCGCGATTTGGGCAACCCCAAGGCGACCCGCGCCGTAGCCCGCGCCTGCGCCACCAATCGCGTAGCCATCGTCGTCCCCTGCCATCGCGTGGTGGGCGCCGGCGGTTCGCTCACCGGCTATCGCTGGGGCCTGGACCGCAAGCGCCAACTGCTGGATGCCGAGAGCCAAAAAAACTGACCCGTACGGGTCCGGCGGCGACACCTGGCTAGTTTCTTTCAGCGGCAAAAGGTAGTGTTCTGCTTCCTGCCACAAAACCTAATCAACGGCAGGGCGGGATTGCCGTGCTGCCCCGAATCCTCGGAATGGTATTCTCAGTGGGAAGGAGCAACCACCGATTATGGCAACTTCAACACTCGAAACCACGAATACGGAATACAAGATCGCCGACATGGCTCTGGCCGATTGGGGCCGGAAGGAAATCACCATCGCCGAGCACGAGATGCCGGGATTGGTGTCGATCCGCAACAAGTATGCCGCGCAGAAGCCGCTGGCCGGCGTGCGGATCACCGGTTCGCTGCACATGACCATCCAGACGGCCGTGCTGATCGAGACGCTGGTCAGCCTGGGCGCGGAGGTCCGCTGGGCGAGCTGCAACATTTTCTCCACACAGGATCATGCAGCCGCCGCTATCGCGGCAACCGGCGTGCCGGTGTTTGCATGGAAGGGCGAATCGCTGGAGGATTACTGGTGGTGTACCTACCAGGCGCTCAACCACAAGGGCGGCAAGGGGCCGGAACTGGTGGTGGACGACGGCGGCGATGTGACCCTGCTGATCCACAAGGGCTATGAGCTGGAAGCGGGCGATGCCTGGGTGAATACGCCTTCGGGAAACCACGAAGAGCAGGTCATCAAGGATCAGCTGAAGAAGGTATTTGCCGAAGATCCGCAGCACTGGCACAAGGTTGTGAAAGATTGGCGCGGCGTGTCAGAAGAAACCACGACCGGCGTGCATCGGCTCTACAAGATGATGGAGCAGAGCAAGCTGCTGGTGCCGGCCATCAATGTGAACGACTCGGTGACCAAGTCCAAGTTCGATAACCTCTACGGCTGCCGCGAGTCGCTGGCCGACGGCATCAAGCGCGCGACCGATGTCATGGTGGCGGGCAAGGTCGCCGTCATCTGCGGCTATGGCGATGTGGGCAAGGGCTGCGCGCACTCGCTGCGCGGCATGGGCGCGCGGGTCATCGTAACGGAGGTCGATCCCATCAACGCGCTACAAGCGGCGATGGAAGGCTTCGAAGTCACGACGACCGAAGATACGCTGGGCCGCGGCGACATTTATGTCACCTGCACCGGCAACGTGGACATCATCACGCTGGACCACATGAAGAAGATGAAGGACCAGGCGATCGTTTGCAACATCGGTCACTTCGATAACGAGATCCAGGTGGACCCGCTCAACGCGGAGCCGGGCGTGACCAAGCTCAACATCAAGCCGCAGGTGGATTTCTACACCTTCCCAGACGGGCATGGCATCTTCATTCTGGCCGAAGGGCGCTTGGTGAACCTGGGCTGCGCCACCGGACATCCCAGCTTCGTGATGAGCAACAGCTTCGCCAACCAGACGCTGGCGCAGCTCGACCTGTGGGCCAACAAGGACACCTACAAGGTGGGCGTCTACGTGCTGCCCAAGAAGCTGGATGAGGAAGTCGCCCGCCTGCATCTGGAAAAGATCGGCGTTAAGCTGACCACCCTGACAGCGAAACAGGCCGACTATCTGGGCGTTCCGGTGGAAGGCCCTTACAAGGCGGAGAATTACCGGTACTAGGAAACAGCGAATAGGCTTTCCTGGTCAACGAGCAATACTTCCACAAACGGGTACCCCACCCTCGCCGCATCTTTGTTCCTGCGGCTAGGGTGGGATTCCCCAAACCGCTGTGCTATGTTCTCTACTATGTTTTCGATTGAACGCCTCCTGCATGAATAAAGAGCCCAGCTTCTCCTTCGAGCTGTTCCCGCCGCGTACGCCGGAAGGCGTGTCGAAGCTGCCGTCCGTCATTGGCCAGTTGGCTGCCTTGCGGCCAAACTATTTTTCCATCACCTATGGCGCTGGCGGCTCAGACCACGACGGCACCTACGAGACGCTGATAACAGTGGTCAAGCACGCCGGCGTGGAGGCCGCGCCGCACCTGACCTGCGTGGGTTCGACGCGCGCCGAGATTGCCGCCCTGCTTGAGCGCTACCGGGAAGCGGGCGTGAAGCGCATTGTGGCTCTCCGCGGCGATTTGCCGGCCACGGCCATGAGTCCCTCCGCGCCGGGCGATTTCCACTACGCCAATGAGCTGGTCAGCTTCATCCGCGAAACCCATGGGGATGCATTCAAGATCGAGGTGGCCGCCTATCCTGAAATGCACCCGCAATCGCCCAGCCCCGGCGCGGACTTCGACCACTTCCGCCGCAAGGTGGAGGCCGGCGCTGACGGAGCCCTGACCCAACTGTTCTATAACGCCGACGCTTACTTCGATTTCATGGAGCGCTGCGGCCAAGCCGGCATCAAGATTCCGGTCTTTCCGGGCATCATGCCCATCACCAGCTTCTCCAACACTGTGCGCTTCTGCGCCGGCTGCGGAGCCGACCTGCCCCGCTGGGTGCGGCTGCGCCTGGAAGAACTCCAGGACCACAAACCCGCCCTGCTCGACTTCGGTCTGGATGTAGTCACCCGGCTGTGCGAGACTCTGCTGCGCCACGGCGCGCCCGGTCTGCACTTCTACACCGTCAATCAGGCCGAGCCGACCCTGCGCCTGTGGAAGAACCTGGCGCTGCCGATGCCCGGATGAGCGAAGCAGCTTCTGAATGCAGCAAAGCCCCGGCAAAGTCCGGGGCTTTGCTGTCTGGTTCACTGCTGTTTGCGGTCAATGACGGAGTGATAAAGCCGCCAGGCGAAGTTATGCAGGAGGCGTGTCTGCTCGGCCTTGAGCGCCCTGTAGGAACGTGTGACATAGGAGTCGAACTCGGGCGGCCAGCCGATGGTCGAGCGGCGCTCGGAGTAATCTCCTTCGGCCCACTTGGACAGCACCGCCTTGTAGCCCACCACATGAGTGACAAACTCGAGCAGGCAGTGCGGCATTTGCTCCTCGACGATGAGGTAGGCCTTCTCGATGATGATCTTTTCGCGGACGTCGTTGAGGGGCATGAAGATGGTGGTCATCCACAGGGTCCACTCCTTCATCTCCTCATCAAGGATTGGCTCGCTCTGCGTCTTGCCCTGCTTTTTGAGCAGCGACCGGTAGGCGATATGGCCCGCCTGGGAGGCGACATACAAGGGACCGTAAAACTCGTTCAGCCGCTTGTTCACCAGGCGCAGCATGTCCGCGCGCCGGGCCATCATGCGGGTGCTCAGGAACGTGACCAGGTAGCCGGCAAACGCCAGAACGACGGTGAGGGTGAGCACGGTCGCGTTTTGCAGGGTATTCGGAAGAAAGAATGTCGATGGGTCCATTGCGTACCTTGCCGTCGAGTATACGCGCGGGGGCTTTTGCCGGAATGCAGATGCGGCGTGACGAACAGCCGGCAGTTCCAAATTGCCACCGGGAAACCTGGCGGGAACAGGCTCTGATACTACAGTTGTAGATCGCAAATTCCGGAGGGAGAAGGGGGCTTCAGCCCCCTGAAAAATGGGTCAAATATCGAGGTCTTTAGGCCCGGATCGGGGCGATCCGAAGCAAGTACAACTGTAGTACTAATTCACGTCGTTGGCCGTGAATACCTCGACGGGCGGATTGCTGGTCAACTGGGTATCGACAATCAGCACTGTCCGCACCTCGCCGCCGGTCAAAGCCAGGGGGGTGGAAGTGTACTTGGGTGTGGTTAGCCCAGTGGGCGTAATCACCATAGTGACGGTCTGCGACACGAAGCTGATGTAGCCGGCGGTCGAGCCCACCGGCAGAGCCGTGACCAGGGGAATGGTATCGGCCAGCGTGTTGCCGCTGGGGACCATGTAGATGTCCCAGGCGCCGGCCTTGGGCGCCTGGTTGAGGAAGCGGAAGGCGGAGTGGCCGCCTTCCGCCGCAACCTGCTGATCCTCAAGCACCGTAACCGTATAACTTGTGGGAGCCGCGCCGTTGTCGGTGAGAAAAACGGAGTGCTAATGGCCGGCAAGCAGCGTGCCGTCAGCGCTGACCAGCGTCGTGCCGCCGGTGGCGGCCGTTACCCTGATGACGGCGTCGGCCGAGGCCGGCAGCGTGCCATAGGCGGTGATGGTTCCCTCGCCGATGTTGGCGGCGAGCAGCGTACCTTCCACAGTCACATTCACGGCCGGGACAATGTAGGAGGCGTCGATGACGCGACCAGGCTGGGCTGGGTGTAACCGGCCACGTTCTCGCAGGCAGAGAACCCGAGGGCAAGCGCCAATGAGCCTGCCGCTGTCAACGCCGCAGGCATGGGCTGCGGGTCCGCAGGCTTACAACCCGCCGTGGAACCTCCCGAATGCGTGGGCAAGCATGAGCGACATGAGCAGAATGCCCACCCCGAGGGCGATCACATGCTGGGTCTTGCGCAGATTGAAGCTGCCGACGCGGCAGACGAGCAGGTAGGCGACGGCAAGGTTGAAGAGGCCCCATAGAACATTGACCGTCGAGGAGGACAAGCCAATCCCCGGTGGCGACGCGAAGGGGCTCTGGAAGGCATGTCCCGAGATACCGTTACCGAGATGGGGCAGGGTGTTGGCGAGGAACGCGCCCCCAAGGAAATAAGCGACAGAGTGGTACCAACGCATGATTGCTCCCTTCCGGCTGCCAAGCGAGTGGCAGCAGTTCTCTTAGTTTGCCCCCAGGTAGACAAAGCGGGCCAGAAACAGCGCAGCCAGCACGTAGAGCAGCCAGTCCTGGCGGCGAAACCTGCCGGCAACCAGGCGAAGCACCGCCCAGGAGATAATGCCGAAGCCCAGCCCGTTGGCGATGGAGGAGGTGAAAGGGATGAGCACCAGCGTGAGGAAGGCGGGAACAGCCACCAGCGGATCGTGCCAGTGAATTTCGCTGATGGTGGAAAGCATGAGCGAACCCACCAGGATGAGCGCTGGCGCGGTGGCCGCCGCAGGCACAATGCCGACAAACGGAGCGGCGCCAATCGCACCGAGAAAGAGCAATCCAGTGACGATGGCCGTAACGCCCGAGCGGCCTCCGGCAGCCACGCCGGCCGTGGACTCGACATAGCTGGTCACCGTGGAGGTTCCGGTGAGGGAACCGAACACCGTCGCAGTAGCATCGGCAAACAGAATCCGGTTGAGGCGGGGAATGCTGTGGTCGGGGGCGATGAGCCCGGCCCGCTTGGTGACGGCCACCAGGGTGCCCAGGTTGTCGAACAGGTCCACAAAGAAGAAGACGAAGACAATCTCCAACAGGCCCTTGTTGAGGGCGCCGCGAATATCGAGTTTGAAGGCCGTGTCGGCCAGCGAGTGAAACCCCCCGGAGGCGGGCGCCCAGTGCGTCAGCCCCAGCGCCCAGGCTACACCGGTGATGGCTAGAACGCCGATCAGGATCGAGCCTCGGACTTTTTTCACTTGCAGGGCCACCATCAGAATCAGGCCCAGGAGCGCCAGCACAGTGGTTGGATTCCGGATGTTCCCGAGGGTGACCAGAGTGTTCGCGTCGCCCACCACCAGGCCGGCATTGCGAAAGCCGATGAATGCGATAAACAGGCCGATGCCGCTGGCCACCGCGGCGTAAAGTTCGTGGGGAATGGCATGCAGAATCATCTGCCGGATGCCGGACGCAGTGAGCGCCAGGAAGATCACGCCAGAAAGGAAGACCGCTCCCAGAGCCGTCTGCCAGGGGATGTGCATTTTGAGGCAAACTGCGTAGGTGAAGTAGGCGTTCAAGCCCATCCCCGGAGCCAGAGCGATGGGGTACCGGGCCACTACGCCCATGAGGATGGAGCCGAAGGCCGCCGACAGGCAGGTGGCGGCGGTGACGGCGGCCAGCGGCATCCCGGTGGCCGACAGAATCGCCGGATTGACCAGGATAATGTAGGCCATGGTCAGAAAAGTGGTGACGCCGGCCAGAATCTCGGTGCGCCAGTTGGTTCCCAGGCGCGAGAATTCAAAATAACTTTCGAGTCGTTTGAGCATAGACGGGTATTCTTAGGAGACCACACGGTCGCCGCAATGCAAAGTTATTTATGGGATCAGGGACAGTGTACATGCCCCTTCCCCTGCCGAAAGCCCTTTTCCTGGCGCCCCTGCCGACGCCCAATGCGCACCTGCCAACACAACCTGAGACCCAGCCAGGCATCCAAACAACAGAGCGAAGATGCTCAGGTTTGACGGATGGCCACGGCTTCCGCATATGTCGAGGCTGAATCCCTCCATCTTCCCAAACCCCAACGAAAGTCCCTCAACCCAATGCAAGGAGGTTTTTCATGCCCACGATCGCGACCAAAGATGGTACACGGATTTATTACAAGGACTGGGGCGCTGGTCAGCCCGTGGTCTTCAGTCACGGCTGGCCGCTGAGTTCGGACGCGTTTGAAGACCAGATGGTGTTTCTGGCCTCTCACGGATATCGCGCCATCGCGCCCGATCGTCGCGGCCATGGCCGATCGGGCCAACCGTGGAACGGCAACGATATGGATACCTATGCCGACGACCTGGCGGCGCTGACCGAGGCGCTCGACCTGAAGCAGGCGGTCCATGTGGGCCACTCGACCGGTGGTGGCGAGGTGGCCCGCTACATCGGCCGCCACGGTACTAAGAGAGTGGCCAAGGCAGTGCTCATCGGCGCGGTTACGCCGCTGATGTTGAAGACCGCCTCCAATCCCGGCGGATTGCCAATCGCGGTCTTCGATGGAATCCGCGCCGGCGTTCTGGCCGATCGCTCTCAGTTTTTCAAGGATCTGGCCGAGACGTTCTATGGGGCCAACCGACCGGGATCGAAGGTTTCGCAGGGACTGAAGGACTCGTTCTGGCTACAGGGGATGCAGGCTGGATTCAAAGCCGTGCTCGACTGCATCAAGGCCTTCTCGGAAACGGACTTTACCGAAGACCTGAAGAAGATCGACGTGCCGACGCTGATCCTGCACGGCGACGACGACCAGATTGTGCCCATCAACGACTCCGCCTTGCTTGCCGCCGCGCTTGTGAAGGGATCCACGCTGAAGGTTTATCCGGGCGCGCCGCATGGGCTCTGCTCCACCCTCAAGAACCAGGTCAACGCCAACCTGCTTGCCTTCATTCAAGGGTAGAGAGTGGGATCGGGTGGCTGCCGCTTTTCATGCGGACCATCTTCTGCAAACGCTGGGCGCCCCACCCTCGCCGCGTTTTTTGCGGCAGGGTGGGATAGCACGATGACCGCATTGCAGCTACAGTGAATAATCTGACTAGCTCAGTAATCTGGCCGCTTCCTTGGCGAAATAGGTGACGATAAAGCCCGCGCCGGCGCGACGGATGCCCAGTAGCGACTCAAGAATCGCGCGATCATGGTCCAGCCAGCCCTTCTGGAAGGCGGCTTGCAGCATCGAGTACTCGCCCGAAACCTGGTAAGCGCCGATAGGCACGTCCACCCGCTCCCGCGCTGCCCGCACCACGTCCAGGTAGGGCATGGCCGGCTTCATCAGGATCATGTCCGCGCCCTCTTCCAGGTCCAGATCGATCTCGCGCATGGCCTCGCGCAGGTTGGCGCCGTCCATCTGGTAGGCTTTGCGGTCTCCGAACTGCGGCGCCGAATCGGCAGCTTCGCGGAAGGGCCCATAGAACGCCGAGGCGAACTTTGATGCGTAGCTGAGGATGGGCGTATCGGCGCAATTCTCGTCGTCCAGGGCGCGGCGGAGGGCCCCCACGCGGCCGTCCATCATGTCGCTCGGGGCTACGACGTCGGCTCCGGCTTTGGCCAGGCTGACGGCGGTGCGGCCCAGCAGGCCGAGGGAGGAGTCGTTGTCCACGGCCCAGCCGTCGCCAGATTTGACAATCATGCCGCAGTGCCCGTGGCTGGTGTACTCGCACAGGCAGACGTCGGCAATCAGCACCAGCTTTTTGGCTGCCGCCGTCCTTTTCAGCGCGCGTAAGCCCTGCTGCACGATGCCGTTTTCGTCCCATGCGCCGGAGCCCTGCTCGTCTTTGGCCTCGGGCAAGCCGAAAAGCAGCAGTCCGCCCAAGCCCAAACGAGCGGCTTCCTCGGCTTCGCGCGCCGCTTCATCGACGGAGAGCTGGAAGACGCCCGGCATGGAACTTACCTCGCAACGTACGCCCTCGCCGGGGCACAGAAACAGGGGATAGATCAGGTCGCCAGGCTCGAGCGTGGTTTCGCGCACCAGCGCCCGCAGAGATTCGCTGCGCCGCAGCCGGCGCATCCGCGTTTCAGGGAAGCTCATGGTCCAGATTGTACTGCGCGACGAGCCTCTGGCCGTCTGCTTTCAGCGGAAAAACCGGCAGAATCGGACTCGTACTGGAAACAGGAAGCGGCTATTGCGCGCCCGTTGCCGCGGCGTGACTCAAAGGATAGCCATAGTCCGCTTCATACTTTCCACGCAACCATGCCCCTGGTAATAAAAGGCGGCGAGTTAGAAGCCGCGACGGCGTCAGGTTGAGTTGAGGGCGAGGGAAAAGCGAAACCGTGCTACACTGTATTTGCGCTCAGTGATTTGGCCGTGAGCGGCGGCGAGCCTCAAGAAGGCAAGTTTGCCCGGCACAGATTTTTCCCCAAGCCCCTACAGCGTATCCACTTGAGTCTCCTGCCCGGTGACTCTGTCTTGGACCCCAAGAAGGTCCGGCGATTGTTTCGGCGTCCCAGCATCCTTGATTTGGATCGGCGCGAACGAACCGGGAAGCGCAAAGGCATACGATTGCCCGATTGCGTGGGAGGGTGGAGCCGGACGGCACAGAGCCCTCTGGCGAACAAGTAGCGTGTGGCAGCTCCGGGCCATGAGCGTTCTCCCCTTGAATGCTTGTCGGCCAGTCTATTGAACGACTTTCGGTTCTCCCTTACGCATATTCGATAGCAGGCCTGCGCGCGATGAGCATTCGTGTGCGCGCCTCATGTCCGGTTCCGATTGCAGGCTTGCGGGGAAACTCGCGGGCTCCCGGAGCCCAACAGGAATGTACACAATTTTGACGACTCAGTTTTCGCAGTTTTCGCTTTCTCCCGCACTTTTGGCGCGGATTGACTCCAACAAATTTGAAATCCCCACACCGGTACAGACCGCGGCGATTCCGCCCGCGCTGGAAGGCCGCGACGTGCTGGCCACCGCGCAGACCGGCACCGGCAAGACGCTCAGCTACCTCATCCCGATCGTTGAGATGATGCAGAAAAACGAAGCCAAGGGCGCGCAGGCGCTCATCCTGCTGCCTACGCGCGAGCTGGCCATGCAAGTGGAAAGGGCCTTTATCTCCATCCGTTCCAGCTCCTCGCAGACCGTGGCGCTGGTGGTTGGCGGGCTGGCCGAGCGGTCACAGCTTGAAGCCATTCGCCGCGGCGCGCGGCTGATTGTGGCCACGCCGGGACGGCTCGAAGACTTTATGAAGCGCAAGATGGTGCGGCTCGACGGGGTTAAGATCCTGGTGCTGGACGAAGTGGACCGGATGCTCGATATGGGCTTTCAGCCAGCCATTGCGCGCATTGCCGTCGCGCTGCCCACCGTTCGCCAAACGCTTTGCTACTCGGCTACGCTCGAAGGATCGGTAAAGGACGTTGCACGCAAATATTTGAACAATCCGGCGCGTATCGAGATCGGCTCGGTTTTGAAGCCGGCGGAAAACGTCGAACTGCGCACTTTTGAAGTGGAGCCGGACAAGAAGCAGGAGTTGCTTGAGCACCTGCTGGAATCTGAACAAGGCAGCTTTCTGGTCTTTGTGCGCACCAAGCATGGCGCCGACCGCGTGGCCCGCAGGCTCGTCCGCGCCGGGCACTCGGCAACGCAGATTCACGGCGACCGCTCGCAGGCCCAGCGCAACCAGGCTTTGCGCAGCTTCTCCGAGGGCCGACACCGCGTGCTGGTTGCCACCGACGTTGCCGCTCGCGGCATCGATGTGGCCAACGTGGCGCAGGTGGTCAACTTCGACATGCCCAAGGTGGCCGAGGACTTTGTCCATCGCGTCGGCCGTACGGGTCGCGCTTCGGCGCACGGAGTGGCTTCGACCTTTGCCGGACCCGCGGAGCGCGGCGATCTGCGCAAGATCGAACGCACGCTTTGCATCCAGATGAAGCGCTTCCGGGTACGCTCGGCAGAAGAAGTTAAAGCTGCCTGAAAAGTGCGCTCGGCAAGCGACGCAAAAGCAATCTGAAGATGAATAGGGCCGTGGAGGGCAAAACCCTCCACGGCCCGATTGTTTGAGGAAATCTTTGAGCAAGCTCCTGCTGTCATGCGGACAATCCCTCCGGGGCAAAACCCCGCTTTATGATTTCAACGAATGCCCCCATTCCACGGGCGCTTCACGCATTCGCCCGCTCCTCCTGCTCAATCGATTCCGGTAACCGATGGATTCCATTCGGCCTTTCGCCGGGCCACAGCCAAGGGGTGTATATTTGACTGCGGCGGAAGGCGTATCCGCCGCGAGGAGAAGAACAAGATGGCAGTGCGGAAAAGTGAAATAGCAAAGCCCGCGGCAGATGAAGTGTTGCTCATTACCAGCGGCGATCTGCGGCTTGCGGCCAACCAGGAGTGTTGGCCCGCGCAGAGAGAGATGGAAGAGAAGTTGACCGCGGCCTTTGCGCGGAAGGGCTTCAAACTTGTTCGCGCTCACGCCTACAACGAGAAGGAAAAGCATGGCTTCATCTCGTCGCAGCGCATGGGAATGGATGTGTTCATGAATATCCATCCCGAATCCAGGATCGTTTTCGCCACGGCGGCGTGGCAGTACAGTCATCACGTGCTGCCTGGCCTGCGCAGCCACCAAGGGCCGATTTTGACGGTCGCAAACTGGTCGGGGCAGTGGCCGGGATTGGTGGGCTTGCTCAATCTGAATGGGTCGCTCACAAAAGCCGGCAAGAAATTCTCTTCGATATGGAGCAAGGACTTCACGGACGATTACTTCCACGCCGGGCTGGCGGAATGGCTGCGCGACGGCAAGATCACTCACGATTTATCGCATGTTCATGCGCTCGACGCCAGCAAATTGCCGGCTGAAAGCGCGGAACTGGGCGCACAGCTCGCCGCCGATCTCAAGCATCGCAAGGCGATTATTGGGATCTTCGATGAAGGCTGCATGGGCATGTACAACGCCATAATCGACGACGAAATGTTGAATCCGGCGGGCATTTTCAAGGAGCGCCTGAGCCAGTCGGCGCTGGTGGCGAAGATGCGAACGGTGGGCCAGGCCGAAGCCGAGACCGTCTACCAGTGGCTGGTTGCCAGGGGCGTAAAGTTCGATTTCGGCAAGGATCCGGCAGCCGAACTGACCTTGGAACAAGTTATCGAGCAGTGCAGGATGTATATCGCGGCGGTGCGCATCGCAAAAGACTTTGGCTGCGATGTAATCGGCATCCAGTATCAGCAGGGATTGAAAGATATGGTGCCCGCGTCCGACCTGGCCGAGGGTCTGCTGAACAACGCCGACCGTCCTCCGGTGTTTGCCGAAGGCACAAACGAGGAACTCTACGCCGGAGCGCCGGTGGTTCATTTCAACGAAGTGGATGAATGCGCCGGTGTGGACGCATTGATCACCAATCGCTGCTGGAGCGCGCTGGGCATCGACCCATCGACGACGCTGCACGACGTTCGCTGGGGCGAGCACTACAAGGGCCAGGGACTGGATGCGTTTGTGTGGCTGCTGCAAATTTCGGGAGCCGCGCCCGCCAGCCACTATGTGGACGGCTACGCCGGTTCGAGCAGCGAACGGCAGCCGGCCATGTACTTCCCGCTGGGCGGCGGATCGCTGAAAGGCATCGGCAAGCCGGGAGAAATCGTATGGAGCCGCCTATTCGTCGAGGGCGGCGCGCTCCATGCCGATCTGGGCCGGGGCACGGTGGTCACTCTGCCTGAGGCGGAAACCCAGCGCCGCTGGCGGGAGACAACAACGCAGTGGCCGATCGTACACGCGGTCTTCCACGGCGTCAGCCGGAATCAATTCATGGCCCGGCACCGCGCCAATCACGTCAACGTCGCGTATGCGCCTTCAGCGGAAATAGCCGACAAGGCTCTGGCAACCAAGGCCGCGATGCTTGCGGAGTTGGGCATTGCGGTGCATTTGTGCGGGGTTACGCAGTAGGGCTTGATGGTTTGTGGTTTCCCAGGTCCCAAAAGCGGGACCTGGGGCACCCGGCCGTGACGAGTCATTCCAGCCAGGGCAGACCGCAAATCGTGTGCCGATCCTCGCGGATACCGAGCTGGGAGCCAAAGACCTGCTCAACAACCGCATGGCCTACGTTGCCGTTTCACGCGGCGCATACGACGCGCAAATCTTCACCAACGACCGCGAGAAGCTGGGAGCGGCGCTGGGGCATGATGTCTCGCACAGCAGCGCCCATGCACCGGAGATGAAGCCAGAACAGAAGCAGGAGCAGGCAGTCACGCCGCAGCGAGAGATTGCGCCGAAGCAGGAGCAGAGCTTGGATATTGGCTTGGGCCTCTAGTCAAAAATTGGGGCTTAAAGGGGTCGCTTCACTGTTCCATTGTTCCCCAGCCCCCCAATGCAGTCCGGGCGCTAGTCTTTTCAAATGCAGTCCACTACTGGTAAACTCGGCGAATATGCCGACACCCAAGGTATGGAACAGCGAGGCTGACCTCGTTGCCGATCTGAGACATGATGGGGCAGTGCGCGTCCTGGAGGCAATTAGCAGCGAAATTGACTGGCAGACTACTATTCGCTGCGCAGTAGCCGCTAATACTTTCCGGGCATTCCGAAATCTGCCAAATCGGCCATCGCAGGTATTCCGTGGCTGGGCATTAGACGCTCTCGTCACGCGGGGATATTTCGAGAGGTTGAAGAATGTTCGGACACAGAATGATTATGACATGTGGCTGCTGGATCTCGTGAAAGACTTGAGAAAATGCTGGAAACGTCGAATGAAATCCAGCATGCCATTTGGCCCCTCTTATAAATTGCCCAATCTCCTAATGAAATGTGTGTGCCGAAGACTCTCACCTTCTCAACGCAAGCGTGTGGCAAAGTTTCTCCACGTTGCGTTGGACAGCTACACGCTCGTCGGAATCCGAAACCTCGTTAAGCTTCCTGATGGACGCGTGATCTCTAAGACCGCTTCGATGGGCTCTATCAAATCAGAACGGGAATACCGGGTTGTGCAGGAAGGTATACGGAAATTGGCCAAAAGCGCGGGGGTGCCTCCCATCACTTACGATTACCTAGCGTGGAATGTTAGCCACCAGCTTTAGGGGGCCATGTCAAGGGTGCGAGTGAGGCACTCACGAAGGCGGTCGGAGCGGGAACCACTTGGAATCCGTTTGGGCTCGGTCACACCGAGGAAGAATCCGGCTCCGAGTATTTCCGTTTGAAAACCCAAACCTTTCTGAGTGTGATCGATGATATTACGGGTCACAATGCTGAAGGTACAGAACATACAGGGGTCAATACTCCCTGACTTGTCCTGCACTTCCAGCTAGCTGTCATTGACACTTCATTAAACAGGAGAGGACTATGAAAAAGATATTGATCATACTCTTGGCGCTGGCCGTTCCGGCCATCGCTGGAGAGAAAGTTGACCTCAAACCTTTCAAGGTTGTCATGTCAGGCGGAAGCGGTGCCCAAGAAACTGGCGGTTGTTGGTTGCACGTTACTGACGGCCAGCAACTATATGTTGTGGTTGAACTCGAATCAAATTTGCATATGCCGAGCGGTTTCTCACGGCGGAACTGCAATGTAGTGCGAATTGGTTTCAGCGTTCAGGGAGGCATCAACAACAAAGGAGATCGCATGTTGCTGATGATCCCCGAGGGCAACAAAGAGAAGAAGAAGGAGTATCGCATCGAGTCGGTTTCAGATGCAAGCACCACACAATGAGGCAACTGGCATCCTTGATGCTCTTAATTGGCTATTATTGTCCAACCCCGCGAAAGGAAAACTATCAGGCTCGCGTCATAAACGATCTCTTGGGGGGTGAGTTGCCACTAGTCAGGCAGCAGCCTTGAGGATGGTTCGGTAGCGGATGGAATGCGGACGATGCTGAAACGGGCGGCGATCTCGGCAACTGGGATTGGGCTTGGAACCCCAAAAGCGGCAGATGCCTTGCACGGAATCGCTCGTCCATGCGGGTGTTGGGACACAAAGGGTAAGTGTTGACCCACGACCGCCGCGCCGTGTTTTCAAGGGCTTGCATGGGTCAAATGTCAAGGCAGCAATGAACTCGTGAAACCGGCCCTAAAACGAGACATTGCTTCGCAGCCATTGGCACAGATGCTCGAAATCAAACGAGCCGATGACATATAGGTTGAGCACGAAGTCTTCTGTCTCGCCAGCGCTTGCGGTCAGCCGGACCTCGTTGATGGCAAGGAAGGTGTACATTGCGGCGAAGGCGGTGCGCTTGTTGCCGTCAATGAATGGGTGGTTTTGCGACAAGCTTTCCCAGAGAGCGGCGGCTTCCTCAATCAGATCGGCATAATAGCCTGTCTGGGGTCGAAAAATGGCGGCTTCAAGCAAGCCGCGATCCCGCAACCCGGACGCGCCGCCATAACGCTCGATTTGGTCGTCATGGATTGCCAGCACCTCGACGACGGTCAGATAGTCAGTCATTCAGCCAGCTTTTTGTAGAGCGGCGCGAATTTCTCGTGGCTGGCTTGGTAGGTCGCCATGATAGATGCACGCGGGCGACTCTGCCTTCTCTTCTCAATCAGATCGGCCAGAGCCTCATCGATCAAGACCTGAAGTTGCCGACCTTCATTCTGAGCGATGTACCGCACGGAACGCAGAATTTCAGAATTGACCTGGGTAGCGAATTTCTCGCGGGCCTGAGCCGTCATGGCACACCTCCATCGTTCTCCTGAAGTTATCATGACAAATCATGATATGTCAAGCTGGGTGCCCCATGTCCCGATTTTGGAACCTGGGATTCCGCTCTGCACATCGTCACGCCTGCAACGCGGCGACAATCTCCTCCGTCAAGCGCACGCGCCCCATACGGGGAAAGATGCGCTCGATGGCGTTCGCGTGGCTCTCCGCGTGCATTCCTGTCATGGCGTCCGCCGCAAAGACCAGCTCGTAGCCGCGCTCATAGGCGTCGCGCGCCGTGCTTTCCACGCCAAACTCGGTGGCAATGCCGCATAAAACAATGGTGGTCAAGCCCCGGCGGCGCAGTTGCAGATCGAGATCCGTGCCATAAAAAGCCCCCCACTGACGCTTGAGAATCACAATATCGGCGGGCTGGCGGTCGAGTTCTGGAACGAATTCGCTCCAGTCCGGCGGCAATTGCCCAAAGGTTCGCATCTGCTGGTCCGCGGTTGGGCGCAGCCGGTCCGCTCCACTGGGCGAGCCGCCCACATGCACCAGGACGGGCTGCGCTCCGGCCAGCCGCGCAGCGGTGAGCAGGCGCGCGCTGTTGGCAACGGCCTCCACGCGCGAATAGGGCGCGCCACCGGGCATTCCGGCAATTCCCTTTTGCAGATCGATAACCACGATGGCCGTGCGTTTCGGATCGAGTTTCAAGTCGTTCATTGCGGAATCTCTTCCTCCGCCGGCAAGATTCCCATCTCCCGATAGACGGGAGCGATCTCGCGCCGCACCGCCGGCAACCGCGTCACGAACCATGCAGCGCCCAACAGAACCGCCGATCCGTTGAGGATGACCGTCAAGGGAGCGCCGATGGCATGGGCCATGGTGCCGGCCAGCAGGCTGCCAAAGGGCGCCATGCCCATAAAGGCCATCGTATAGTAGCTCATCACGCGCCCGCGCTTGTCTTCGGGGACGATGGTCTGGATGACGGTGTTGCTGCCGGCCATGCCCTGCATCATGCCCATGCCCGCGATGAACACCATGATCATGGAGAGCCAGAAGACCCGCGACAATCCAAAGCCGATGAGCCCCAGGCCAAAGACGGCGGCGGCAATGGGAATCATCCGCACCAGCCCGCGCACACTCTTGCGCGCCGCCAGCGCCAGCGCCGACACCAGCGCGCCCACTCCCATGGCGCCCATCAGAAAGCCCAGCGTATGCGGACCGCCGTGCAGCACCCGGGCCGCGAAGATCGGCATCAGCACCACAAACGGCATGCCCATGAGGCTGATCACGGCAAACAGCAGCAGGATGGTGCGGATGGGCAGGAACTCCGACACGTACGTCCAGCCCACTTTCAACTCGGTCAGCGTCGAAGTGGAGGTGCGCTTCACCACCGGTGTGTGCAGGCGCATCATCAGCAGCGATGCAATCACGGCCAGGTAGCTGATGCCGTCGATCAGAAAGCACCATCCCTCGCTGCTCACCGCGATCAACATGCCGGCCAGCGACGGACCCACAAGGCGCGCCATGTTCACCATGGACGAGTTGATGGCGATGGCGTTTGACAGGTCGGCGCGGTCCTCGACCATCTTGACCATGAAGGCCTGGCGGCCGGGCATGTCGAAGGCATTCACGATGCCCTGCATCACGCTGAGAGCCAGCAGCCAGTGAATCGTGATGTGGCCCGTCAGCGTCAGGCCGGCCAGCGCCAGCGATTGCACCATCGATAGCGCCTGCGTCCACACCAGAACCTTGCGGCGGTCCAGGCGGTCAACCCATACGCCGGCGAAGGGCGCAAACAGAAAGGTGGGAATCTGCCCCGCGAAGCTGACCGTGCCCAGCAGCAGCGCCGATCCCGTCAGCCGGTAGACCAGCCAACTGGTGGCGATGCGCGTCATCCACGTGCCGATCAGCGAAATGCTCTGACCGCCAAAGAAGAGCCTGAAGTTGCGATGCCGCAGTGCGCGCCACGCATGAGAAGCGCCGCTGTAGACGCGCGGTTCCGCAGCGCCGAGGGCCTCGGCCGTTCCTGCGCGGGTTGTTTCGTCAGGGACGCTCAAGATTGCTTCCTCATTCGCTGTTTGTCGTGCCGGGTTCTTCAGGATCAGCTCACCAGTCCCAGTTCGCGCAGCAGGAAGGCATAGTCGAGTGCGATCTCTTTCAGGTAGTCGTAGCGGCCGCTTGCGCCGCCGTGGCCGGCCTGCATGTTGGTCACCAGCAGCAGCGGGTTATCGTCCGTCTTCAGGGTGCGGAGCTTGGCCACATACTTGGCAGGCTCCCAATACATCACCTGGCTGTCGTTCAGCGATGTCTTCACCAACATGGCCGGATAACTCGCCGCCTTCAGATTGTCATAAGGGGAATAACTCAGCATGTAGTGGAAGTAAGTCTCTTCGTTGGGATTTCCCCACTCCTCGTACTCGGGAACGGTGAGCGGCAGAGTGGCGTCGAGCATGGTGTTCATCACGTCCACAAAAGGCACGTGAGAGAGGACGGCGCGGAAGAGATCGGGGCGCAGATTGACGACCGCGCCCATCAGCAGGCCGCCGGCCGACCCGCCTTCGATGGCCACGCGCGCCGGGTTACCGTATTTCGACGAGACAAGGTGCTCGACAGCGGCAATAAAGTCGGTGAAGGTATTGCGCTTGACGAGCATCTTGCCGGCGTCGTGCCAGGGCTCGCCCAGGTCGGCGCCGCCGCGGATATGCGCATAAGCCATGACCACGCCGCGATCGAGCAGGCTGAGCCGGTTGGGGCTGAAGCCGAGGGGCAGCGAGTAGCCATAGGAGCCGTAGCCATAAACGTAAAGTGGATTCACCCCAGGCTGCCGCTTGTCGATGCGATAGACCAGCGAAACCGGCACTTGCACGCCGTCCGGGGCGGTGGCGTGGACGCGCTCGCTGGCATAGAGCGCGCGGTCAAAGCCGCCGGGAATATCAAGCTGCTTGAGCAGTGTCGAGGCGCCGGTGGCCACGTCGTACTCGTAGACCGAGCTGGGCGTGATCAGGGACTGGTAGGCGTAGCGAAACTCCGTTGCCTCGAAGACCCGGTTGATGTGCGGGTGGGCGCTATAGGCCGGCTCGGGGAAGGCGATTTCGCCGGCCGGCGCTGCTTCAGCGCCGTCGCCGGTGAAGCGGCTGATGCGCAGCCGGGGAAGGCCGCCTTCGCGCTCGCAGGCCACAAAGAAGCCGGCGAACAGATCCACATCTTCCAGCATCACGCTGTCGCGGTGGGCAGTGCGCTCGGTCCAGTGTGCGCGGCCCGGCGTGGCAACGGGCGCCGTCACCAGGCGGAAGTTGCGTCCGCGGTCGTTGGTCCGGATGAACCACAGGCCATTGCGATGGTCGATGGAATATTCGTGCTCATCCTCGCGGGGGCTGATGAGGGAGAACTTGCCCTCAGGCTCGGCGGCCGGCAGCACCCAGGACTCGGTGGTGGTGTGGCTGGCCGATTCCATCACCAGGTATTTGCCGTCGCGGGTGCGGCCCGCGCCCAGATTGAAGCGCTCGTCGTCGTCTTGATAGACCAACACGTCTTCTGTTGTCTGTGTGCCGCGAGCATGCCGCCAAAGCTGGTACTGGCGCTTCTGCTCCTCGTCCTCAACGGTGTAGAAGAGGGTGAGGTTGTCGGCGGCCCAGACCACGGAGCCCACGCGCTCAACTTCTTCCGCAAGCGTTTCGCCGGTAACCAGATCCTTGATGTGCAGCGTGTACTGGCGGAAGCCCGTGGTGTCAGTGGTATAGGCCAGCCAGCGGCCATCGCCGGTGATGTCCGTGGCGCCGATGGAGAAAAAGGAGTGGCCCTCGGCCAGCAGGTTGCCGTCGAGAACGATCTGCTCCGGCGTGTCCTCAGTGGCATTGGGCGAGCCGTGGGTGCGGCAGAGAACCGCGTATTGACGACCCTCTTCGGTGTGGGTGTAGTACCACCAGGAGCCGGCGCGATAAGGGACCGAGACGTCGGTCTGCTTCACGTGGCTGAGCATTTCCCGGTAAAGATCGTCGCGCAGGCCTTCTAGCCGGGCCATCACGGCCTCGGCGTAGGCGTTCTCAGCTTCAAGGTACGCTGTGACCTCGGGATCTTGCTTGTCGCGCAGCCAGGCGTAGTCGTCGGTGAGGACCTTGCCATGCAAAGGCGTCTCAGTGTGTTGCTTGCGGGCGATGGGGGGCGTGGGGGGAAACTGGCTCTGAGTCATTTCCTTCCCAGTGTAGTGCTTGCGGCATCACCGCCGCAGGCTCGGATCGCAAGCCGCCATCAGTTGCCGCGATTCCAACCGCGGCGCCACTTTGTGTGGCGCCGCCACTCACAACCGGAGCACTAACTTTCTGTGAATTGGTCTGCTGGAATAAGCGATTCATCGCTGGAAATAGCCGGCAGGCGAGCAGAGGATGCTGTCTGAACGATCGCTCTGGATATCCGCATTCCGTCTTCTGTCTCAAATGTCTCGGTATTGAGCAGGCAGTCCATCACAGAACTGTCCCAGCGGCGCAATGCGCTATTCACAATGAGCTTTAGATCGGAAGAAAAGGTGGCGCGGGCCATATATTCCGCGTCCAACTTGTGCTTCAGGGGAAGAATGACCGTGAGATAGTAGTCGTCCAAATGAAGGTCAGGCAAAGAGGCTAGAATCTGCTCCTCGCGAGCGAAGGCGATGGTGGCACCGCCCGTGATTCCCGGACGGCAACTGAGATCGGCGATCTGATGTTCCAGAACCTTGGGCCGGGAGCCGACCAAACTCATGTCCCCCAGAAGTACATTCAACAACTGCGGCAACTCATCGAGTTTCCATCGGCGCAGAAAAGGCCCAATCGAAGTGAACTGCTGATTCTTTGTCGTGGTAATGACATTCTGCGCGCCGCCCTCGCAGTGCTTCATGGTGCGGAACTTCAGAATGGTAAAGATGCTCCCATGACGACCCATGCGCTCTTGCAAAAACAGAACCGGCCCGCGCGATGTAAAGCGGATTGCAAGTGCGACCGCCAGGGAGATCGGGATCAGCAGGGGCATCGCCAATAGAACGCAGACGCAGTCGAAGAGACGTTTTGTGCGGGACGTCGACCAAGGGCTCAGCCGCTCACGGACCAGGTAAAGCGAGAGATGCGCGGCCGGCTCTTGAACCGGCGCCTGCGCGTCCGACGCATCCTGGCCGCTGTTGTGAAACCGCGAGGGATGGTTTATCGCTGCAACCTCAAGAACTTTCGTAACAAACGGCCTGGCGCTCAAATGCTCCTCCGAAATATGACACTCATCGATTCCGTTGAAGAGGTGAAACTATGGCTTGCCGGCTCTGTTGAGATTGATGTCGTCGTGCCGAATTCTCAGCCATCGCAGTTTTTCAATAAGGCAACTGCTTTTGATCATTTTCGCTTGCCATTTCATGGCAACACGCAACCACACAACAATAAACCTTTGTCATGTAGCCCGGGAGCAACAGTGTAGCAGATTATGGTTAGACGCGGTATTGCGACTTTGGTAAACCATGACCTTCTCGTCACATCGGCATGAGACGAGGCCAATGCGATTATTTATCCAAAAGTAAACAGCGGAGCCTCCGCTTGCGAACGCGGTAAACGGTTACAGAAATAATCGTTGTGCAATGATGAAGCGGCCCATCCATACGCGGATGGATCGATTTACTGCGTTACACGCTTCCCAGCCGGCAGCAAGGCATGGTGAGGCGTTTCTGCCTTTCCGTCGCCTCAAATCTTCAGGAGCAGACTGTAATTCCATCCTTTGTGTTGCTCGCGAGGTTAATACCATAATGGTACTGTCAGCTTGAGCATCTTCGCCTTCGGGCTGTCATTCACTAACGGTTGTCTGGGTTTGGTTTTGGTGGGGGTTGGGCATCGTGCTAGACTCACGCAAGGATGAAAACCGCACAAAACGGCACGGGGATCGAAGGCTCTGGATATGGCTGTGTTCATGGCCGGCCCGCATCGCTGGCTCGCAGGGTCAGGCAGCTTGGATCCCTCTCGCAACTTGGCTTCCTCTTGCATTTCGGATCTCTGTTTTTGAT
>Ga0224529_1000790_pt1 | contig 22137 bp, 23 predicted proteins | sample CBST50metaG_FD_179893 | JGI IMG/M metagenome (GOLD analysis project Ga0224529, IMG submission 179893) | Peat soil microbial communities from Stordalen Mire, Sweden - C.B.S.T50 | ecosystem: Environmental > Terrestrial > Soil > Wetlands > Peat | place: Sweden: Norrbotten County, Stordalen Mire... | reverse complement strand
CGCCCACGCATATAGCTTGGTTTCAACTCTTCGATCGCAATGTCGATAAAAGCAAGATCAGTTGTGATCGATCGTGTGACTGGAATCTCTGGCGGCTCGGGCTTCATGTGCTGCCAGGCCAGAGCACTCAGCAGTTGAGATCGGAGACGGCGAATATGGTCTTCCATCACCCGAGCCTGTGCGGGAGTAATGTCGATCACATAACGGGGAAACGGAGACAGTGAGGTTGCAGAATGAAGAGCGTTCTCGATGGTGCTGAGCAGCTTGTCGATGTATTGGCAAGTGATGATCAGGTTCCGCTGCTGTGGTTCGTTCAGTTCCCCAGGGTATCGCGTTCTTTTCATCGCGGTCTCTGAATTGGGCATGACTCCTCCAAGTTTCTTATCTTCGAGGAGTCATCTGCCCAGTTGAGCGGTCTTCAGGTGGACTCCAACACCCACAGTCGCTTGTTATGCCTTTACTGCCTTGTGCCACCGCTCGTAAACGCTGGCACCTGCATAGCGGGCCTTTGCGCCGAGTTCGTGCTCGATTTCCAGAAAACGGTTGTATTTGGCAATGCGCTCGCCACGACTGGTCGAGCCAGTTTTGATCTGCCCCATGCCAGCAGCCACCGCTAGGTCCGCAATGCTGGTATCGTCCGTTTCTCCGGATCGGTGCGAGATGACTGCACCGTACCCGTTCTCACGAGCAATCTGAATGCATTCGAGCGTTTCCGTCACCGTGCCGATTTGATTCAATTTGATCAGGATAGCATTGGCGATGCCGTCTTTGATGCCCTGACGAAAGAGCGTGGGATTGGTGACAAAATTGTCGTCGCCGATCAACTGTATCCGGTCTCCGAGAGTTTTGGTTATTTGCTGCCAACCGGCGTGATCGTCTTCGGCAACCCCATCTTCAATGCCCCAGATCTCGGGATACCTATCGAGCAAGTTCTTCCAGAAGTCGACCATCTGCGCAGGCGAATTCCTGGTTTTGTCCGACTTCTCGAAGAGGTAGGCGCCGTCGTCAAAAAACTCGCTGGTGGCAGGATCCAGCACGAGGACTACATCCTTGCCCGGCTTGTAACCTGCCTTTTGTATCGCTTCGAGAATGAGTTCGATGGGCTCTTCGTTGGATTTCAATTGCGGCGCGAATCCGCCTTCATCACCGACCCCCGTGTTGTAGCCCTTCTTGTGCAGAACAGCCTTCAGCGCATGGAAGGTCTCAGCCGCTGCTCGCAGTCCTTCGCTATAGCAAGGCGCACCCACCGGAGAAATCATGAACTCCTGAAAATCCACATTGCTATCTGCGTGGCTGCCGCCATTGAGCACGTTGAACCATGGTGCCGGAATCAGATTGGCTTCCTTGTTTCCCAAACTGGCGTAGAACGGTAAGCCGCGGTCTAACGCGGACGCTCGGGCTACCGCGAGAGAAGCGCCCAGAATCGCGTTAGCTCCGAGGCGCGCTTTGTTCGGCGTCCCATCCAGATCGCAAAGCTTCTTGTCTAATGTCTTTTGGTCGTTCGCATCGGATCCACGCACGGCCTTTTGAATTTCACCGTTCACGTGGTTTCTGGCATTCAGAACGCCTTTTCCACCATAGCGAGTTTTGTCGCCATCTCTTAGTTCAACGGCTTCTCGCTTGCCAGTCGATGCGCCGGAAGGAACCTTGGCCGTTGCCTTTACTCCATTTTCCAACGTTACCGTAACCGAAAGTGTGGGATTCCCACGGGAATCGAGGATTTCAAGGGCTTCGAGTTTTGCAATCTCAGACATTTTGATTACCCTTTCCCGGCCACAAGGCCGTCAGCTGTTAGAGCTTCGATCAGTCGCTGTTGAACGGCGTTAGAAGTAACCATCGACTTCACTTGCGCCTGGGAACTTTGCCGTCCATGAGATTCGTAAATTTGCATGGTGAACTGTTCCGATCAATGCACGATCATCACCGGACAATGCGCATACTTGAGAACTCGCTCCGAATTGGACCCGATCATCCAGCGATGCAAAATGGTGTGGCTGCGCTTGCCCATCACAATGAGACTGGCCTGGATGGCGTCTGCCCGATGAAGAATCTGTTCCGCCGGATGGCCTACTACGACATCTGTTTCGAGTTCAATCTCTTTTTCCTTGGCGCGTTCGCGGATCTGGACGAAACTACTCTCGTAGCGCTCACGTCCTTCATCTAGGACCGCGTTGAACTCCGCGCTCTCAGCAGGTTCCGGTGGACGAATTACAGCTAGGATGAACAGCTTGGCTTTCATATCTCCGGCCATCGACAGGGCAACATCCAATGCGTTCTCTGCGTGCGGAGACGCATCGAAGGCAACCAGTATCCTTTGAATTCCGACATAAACAGGGCTTCCCATTGGCTTGACCTATACCTCTCCTGCAGCGGCTGTCCGCCGCACTGTCTGTTCTGATTGTTTGGTTGGCAACGCGTGAGGAAGAAGATGCCGTGGCAGAAAGAACGAATTAGCGATCACTGTTGGAATTACTGCACTGGCAATGACCGTACCCACGATGTACGAATACTGGGCCTGGGTGATGATCTGATGATTGAGGCCGAAAAGTGCAGAGATCGTGCCAAAGGTGAGGCCCGTTGACATCATCAGCGTGTAATAGGCTCCGGCCTTGCCGTCATACTTGTGCGCACGGACTGCCGGATACACAGTAGCTGCCTTGGTCAGCGTCTTCGCCCCAAATAGAACGAGCAGTGTGACAGGAGCAGCTATCAGTGCCGACACCGATACAAACGATCCGGCGCGGATGAAATAGAACGGTGTCAACAGTCCAAACGTAAGTGTACGCAGACGGCGAATCAGCGAGTGATCTTTTCCGACCGTTCCCGCCAACACCATACCGATCATGTATGCCGGAAGCACGGCTTCACTGCCGGCCCAGACGGCCAGTCCGCCCATGGCAAAAAGGAAAAATAGGATGTACTTGGCTTCGAGTTCGGAAACGCGCCCGCCGTATTTCTTGAAGAACCGCGGGGTAAGGAAGGGCAGGACCGCGAAAACTACTACGGAAACCACGACAAAGATCAGCGTCTTGATGGTGAATGGGGAGAAGATCAGTCCCAATGCAATGACGGTTCCAAGATCATTCACAAAGCAGGAAGCGAGAATCGCTTTGCCATACTCAGTTACATTAAATCCAATTTCTAGCATGACGGCATACACGACGGCCACCGAGGTGGTCGAAAGAGCGACGCCCACGAGCCAACTGGACATGATGGACCAGTGCAGAACGTAATACGCGATTGCTGCGCAACCGAAAAATGGACCGAAGAATCCAGCCAGTCCAATGACCAAGGCTTCTCGCCACTTGGTTTTGAAGATCAGGGGATCCAGTTCCGCACCGGCAAGAAACGTGAGCACAATAGCTCCAGTTCCCGCCAGAAACGTTATCCACTGAGTGTTGCCCAGCAGACCACCCTGCGCCATAAATGCGCCGATGACCAACTGGGCGACCGTGCCCACCACAATCTCGGTAAGCGCCGACGCGATCTTGAACCAAATCGCCAACAGCGTCGCCACTAGCGCCAATCCCACCCAGAGCGCACACAAAGCCCAAGTGTTCGTCATCAACGAACTCCTAGATTTTCAGATCAGGGATCGGGCCGGGGACATGACTCCGCAACAGGATTCCCTGTCAGGAGTCATCATCTGTCCGGTCGAACGGAGGGACAGCGGTTAAAGGTGAACTCCCTCACCTTTAGCAATGCCTTATCTTGGCATGGGTAAAGCGCACTGTCAAGTGCGCGCTGTCACAGAGAATCGTCTGTTTGCTGCATCGAGCTAGACGCAAGAGCAACTGGAATCAACACGATTGACAGATTGCCGCGTGCCGCAGAAATCAGATGCCACGCCACTGTCGAGAAACGCGATATAGCGGACGCCTGGATTGCTGAGAGCGTGTACTTCCAGAAACTACTGTTTTTGAGTTGAAGCCGCAAGAGGACGCTGTCATGATTCTCTCTTACTGCGTTTACTGCGGACAGTCCGCGCGCAGATGCGTATCGGATCACCATTTCGTATGGGTCGTTTCGTTTTCCGTCACCAGCTGAAATTGCTATTATTCGCCGGTTCGTTACAACGATCATGAGTGCTGGTGCCGTACGTGATCTTCGGAAGAACCAGCTTCGGTCCTTCATTTGCATGGCAGGCTGGCTATATTGTTCATGGAGAGTCTCCCCTGGATCGAGTTCTGTTTTCAATTCGTTCATGCATTGTCCTAACGAGCGTTGAAGATCACTTTGGAGCGTAATCATTGGAAGGTCTAGCGCCACAAATGGGAGCCATTGCAATCGCAGTTTGCAGAGAAACGGATCTAACAATTTCTGATGTACTGTGCTGTAACGAAATTCCTTGGATGCATTGGTAGCATGGAAGACAATGGCTCCATAGAGAAGAGATTTTTGCAGTTCGACCGCCATCAGAGAGTTTAACGGCGTTTCAAATAATTCCTCGTCCGAAGCGGGATGGGGATAGATCAACAAACGGTCACTTTTCAGCAAGAAGATTCGTGGCGGGTACTCAGGCGGCTGCCAGAATGTATCCGTATCACCGGGCATGAAGAGTGCTACCAGCCAATCATCCTCCTTAGGTAGGGCTGAAAAATCACTCGGAATCTCGGATCTGCTGTGAATCTCATATGCAAATCGATATTGTCTCGAATCGGTATTCAGCATGGATGTTTCCTATGCCCATCACAAGATGGTTTTGACGTTTCATGGAGCGATTACACTTCGATGACCGGCAAGCAACAGCAAAATCAATTTGGCCGCACCGCGTTCTTCATCGCTGGTCAGATGACGACGTAGCGCATCGTATCTGAGCGCGTACCGCTGTAAATCCTCTGCGGTTTTCTCCAACAAGGCGGCGTGAGAACAGATTAGCGTTTGTGCTGCGTCTTCACTACCAAGCGTTTTCGCCACCTGGATCAGGTGTCGAAGGCAGCATGCCGGTAGTCTTGATCGATGGGAAGCAAGCACTTCTCTTACAGTGGATGCGACATCCTTTACTGCTCTTAGCTCCGCCTCATTGCGGACCTCACAGATGCGGCACGTTGCGGTTACCGGAAGCAGTTCCTCAAGATCAGCCAAAGGACCTGTGCCGTTCGGCATTTTGCGAGCCACATCGCCAAGCTTCGCAGCGATGTAATGTGCAAGCGCCGAATAGGACGTGCAGACGCCATATGGAGACGAGATGTTTTCGTATTGCCAAGTGTGGAGCGGACAGAATCCGTTTCTCTGCGCGTGCTCCTGTTGCGTCTCCGCATTGATGGTCAAATCGTACTGATAGTGACTCAGGAATTTAAAAACGGCATCAAGAATTGTTCCGCAAATTCTGCATCCAGCCTTTCTGTCGAGAGCCAGTGCGAACTTCATATCAGCGGTACGCGTTGATGCCATTGTCTCAGGCGGTGTGTGTTCAGGCTTGATGTTGATGTCTCTTTGGAGCTTCTGAAAATGTTCGGCGAGAGCTTCATAGCTGACGCGATTTCCACCCTTCTGGTTCGAGGAGATTCCTTCCGCAAGGAATGTTGCCACACTGCGGTACATGTTTTCGAGAAAGAATCTGGCGCGCTCTTCGGTAAGGAATCGCAGCAACTCCGTTTCAAATGCGCCGAGACCGTTCTTCTCGTCACGCTTGTCACCTTCTGATTCTTTTTCAGCGAGACCGAGTCGAGCGGACAATGAGAAAATGCCGGGTATCTCTGAAAAATTGTGATGGCTCAGCCGTCCTCGTATATAGTCGAGCGTCGTTGCCTGCTCTTCTTGGTTTACCGTGTCTCGCTTATTCAGCACGACAAACAACTTCTTCTTTGTGTGGCTAATTTGCTCAAGAAGATTATCTTCCTCTTCTGAGAGGGCACTGTCGTAACTGGTAACCAGGATAAAGGCGTCTGCTTCTGGAATGAACTGTTCGGTGGTTCGCGTATTCTCTCGGATCGGGGAACCGAGGCCGGGGCTATCCACAAAAAAGTAGCCACGTCGAAGAATCTCGACCGGCAGTTGAATCTCGGCAAATGCAATTCCTTTTGTGTTTCCAGGGTTCGATCTCTGTGTTACATAATCTTCCAGCCGTTCTAGAGGAATTTCGCTCCGAAAGTTCGAGCCGATCAAATGGATCAGGACCTGTGAGCGGCTTCCATATCGGATTGTCGTGATGACGGAGGTCAATGGGACAATTCCTGTCGGCAAATAGCTTCGCCCGAGAAGCGCATTGAGCAGCGTCGATTTTCCACGGTTGAACCTTCCGACAACCATGAGATTAAACCTGTCCTCCGCCAGGCGCACAAGAAGTTCCCGACCAGCGGAGTGCAGATTCGCATTGGCCGTATCGATGGACAGTGCCGAACGAATGACGTCCGCGATTGCAAATTTCTTTTCTTCGTACTGCTTGAGATCCATGGCGTATCACATTCATGTCATCAGGCAAAGCAGGCTTTTCCCGTCTCAAGCACTGCGATCAGCGCGTTCTTAGATTCTGAAGAGATGGGCATTTCGCGGATTCCCTGAATGGTGTCTGTTAGCGGATACTCATACTCTTTGCGCGAGATCTTTCCATCTTCCCAAACGGCGTAGCATGCCAGCGGACGGCCAGTCTTTGGTTGCCCAAGGCTGCCCGAATTCAGAATGGTCGTCAGACCCGCCCGCTTCAGAAAAGGCGTGTGCGTATGGCCCACGACGAGCATATCGGCGTTGATCCACTCCACTTGATCCAGCCATTGCTCGGATTCTTCCGGGCAGTATCCAAACAGCGGGTCGGTAGGCATGGCATGAACCAGGTAGAACTGCGTTGAATCCGCCGTCACTTCGCGCTGAATTGGAAGATTTCTCAGATAAGAGAAATCCTCTTCGGTGCAAACGCTGAGTGTGTAACGGAGTGTTTCATCAGCCAGCTTCTTGAATGCCGACGAACATTGCGGATCAACCGAGAAACCGGTCGCATGATCGTGATTGCCACGAACCACAACTGTTGCATGGTGCTTTATCCACTGGACGACCTCGTGCGGCTTGGGGCCGTAGTTCACCAGATCACCAATACACCAAAGTTGGTCATAGTCCCTCTCCGGCAATGCTCGAAGCGCCGCCAGATTGGCGTGAATATCAGAAAGAATGACGATCTTCATAAGCCCTCGACAGTTCATAGGCGTGCAACTGTGCCAAAAAGAGCAGTTGCGAACCCAGTATTTCGAGGTCTTTGTCTGGGCAGGAGACTCCCCGACGAAACCTCGTCAGGGGTCATCATCCGCCCATCCATTTGATCAAGGATGGAACAGCATTTTAGGCGAACCCCTTCGCCTGCGCACTTAGAGTGCCAAAATACGTACACAGGATAGCAGAATTTTTTACTGTACCCAAAGAAGTGTCAGTCATTTCTCGGCAAACATGTTTAGATTGTGAAAGATAGGTTTACCGCAAATCAATGCGTGCCCGTTGGGCGGGTAAATGGAGGTCTCCCGCCTTGGCGGGAGTGCGAATTAGGGTGGGCAAACGGGCAAAAGCGAAAAATGCGGAGCCGGTCTTGTGGCCCCGCATAGCGTGTCCTGATTGGTTGAGCCGTTAAGCCGCTGCTCTCTTAGCGGTCTTTGTCGTGGCTTTTATGGGCGGCTTGGGCATATCCTTCTTCGCCGCTTTCGCTTTTTCCTTTGCGGCGAATTCCTGCTTGACCGTGGTCGTGATTGCGGCCACGTCCACCTTGTAAAACTCGGCGGTTTCGCGCAGAACGTGCGAGGCGTTGCCGCGCGAAGTCGTGAGCAAGATAACGGCCTCGACCACGGCACGGCCCAGCGTGCTTTCATCGGTGCGGCGAAGAAAGGACGCGAACAGCTTGCCGATGGATTCATTTTCCTTGGCCTTCTTGATGCCGTGCTGTCTGGCAAGGATCGCGGCGCGGTTCTCGTCCAGCAGGTTGACCATGCGCTCGGCAACAAACAAGAGGTCGCGTTTCATCAGCCGCACTGGGACAGCCGCACCAATCGCAGTCAGAACGCGGAGGCCGGTTGTGTTGGCGATGGCCTCTTCCCTGCGCCGCTTCTCTTGCTCGGCCTTGAATTGCGCATCGTTCGCGCTTGCGCCGTTGGCTTTCTTCGGGTGATGTACGGGGCAAGCGGGATTTGTGCACACCTTGTGAACGGTCCCGATGTCGCTGCCTTCGGTAATGATGGCTTCGGTAGCATACTTGCACACCTTGAACTCGGGACGCTTCGCCTCGTCCTTCGATTTCGGCTGGTCGTCGCGGATCGCGGTGTACTTGTTGCGCGGCAATACAAAACTGCCTTCCTTCTGCCCACCGTAGGCCGTGCTGATCTGCACAAGCTCGGGCTTGGCGGCAACGGTCTTTGCGATATGCGCCGCGAGTTTTGTTTGGTAGCATTTCGGATCGGTGCACTGGTCGTTGTGCTTGCCGAGGTCGTCACCGAAAAGCAGTTTGTTATGCCCGGTGCGCTTCGGGCAGTCGGCGCAACTGCCCGCCGTGGGGACAAGCTGCACATCACGCTTGTCGAAGGGCGCGTCTTTCAATACAAGCAAGACGTTCGATTCAATCCAGAATTGCAGATTGCGCACCGGCAAGAGAATCCGCGCCGGGTTCTGGCTTCCGTTGTAGACCTCTTTGAAGCAAGCCGAAAGCGCCTGTTCCTGCTGGTCGGCTGGCAGTTTGGCCAGTAAGAGCGCATGGCCCACGCCAATCTCGTTAGCGTAGAAGGCTTCGACCGCTGCGGGCACAAGGTCAATCAAGCGAATCCTAGAGGCCACAAACGACGGTTGTTTGCCCACACGGGCGGCTATCTGTTCAATACTGTACTTTGGCTCGTCCAGCGCCAAAAGCCGCGCGAACCCTTCGGCCTCTTCCATCGGGTGAATTTCAGCGCGAATCAGGTTCTCGACTAACTGCGCCTCGATCACTTCGGCATCGGTCATGTTTTTGATGCGAACAGGCACAGTCTCTTGTTCGGCCATCTGCGCGGCGCGGTAACGCCGCGCACCGGCTACGATCTCGAAGCCGTTCTCAGTGAGTGGCCGAACGAGCAAGGGCGACAATACGCCCTGGCTGTGAATGCTGGCGGCAAGTTCTTTAAGGCTCGCCGCGTCAAAAACGCGGCGAGGGTTGGTCTTCGATTCGTTGAGTTGAGAGAGCGAAAGCTCGCGGTATTCGGTGGCATTGATAACAGTCGTTTCCATTTGAATAAGCTCCTTTCGAGCGGTTGAAAAGTGAAGGCGCGCGGAGCGGAGACACATCGGGCTGGTTCCGCTCCGCAGGGAGCGGACTAGCCGCGAATCGACTGGTCCGTAAACGCTTCGAGAAAACCCTGTACGCGGATGTTTCTGTCCCACTGCCGCGCGAACGTCTCGTGTTGCTCGTGGAGGCCGGGAAGAAACACGTAGTTTCCCCCGTCTCGATAGCGGGAATACTGCTCCACGCCCATGTAATCGTTGCGGTAGTACCAAGCCAAAAGCGCAAAACTGCATAGCTGCGTCTTAGACAACTCGAAACACATCTCCGGGTCGCGCATCAGGTCGCCGTTTTGCTCGCCGTAATGCGCGATGGAGATAGCGGGAAGGTTGAGCGGCCCTGGCTCCGGCACGGCTTCAATGACCAAGGCCATGTAGGGCTGGTTTTCGATTTTAAGGTACAGAGTAGGCCGGTAACCTCCGGCCCGCTCAAGAATGCGAAGGATGGTTTTCATTACGCCACCTCCGCGATTGCGTCCTGCGCCTCCGGCGAAGATGCCGAAGGCGCATTCTGCGTGGTGGCTGATTCCCCAGTGATCGCGTCGAGAATCACCGCAGAGGTGCGCTGCACGACTTCAAGGCTTTCAGCCAAAAGCGCCGCGTTTCCCGCGTACATCTGAATGTAGTCACTCGCCGCCCGCCCCATCTCAAGGCCGATGGCTTGGCCTACGATGAAGGCCACGGCCTCGGCTTCCGTCTCGCGCACGGTGGCGGTGGTCATGGTGCGTCGGTCACTTTTGTGCAAAAGTTCATGGGCTGCCTCATGGACCAAAGTCACAAATTCCTCGGCCTTCGACTGTCCCGGCAGCAAGGCAATCTTTCCGCCGTAGCTGACGCCGAGTGCGGGAGCGATGTTTTCGCTGTATTCAATGGTGATGTTCTGCGCATCGAGAAACGCAGTCAGCCGGTTGTGGTGCTCTCCCACGTCGCCGGTAATGTTGTGCTCGAACTCGGGCAGGTCTTCGCCCTCGGTCTGCGCCACATCGAAGACATACACAGCGCGGAAGCCGATCAACACAGGCGCGGGCTTTGTCTCCCGATTCGTGTTCGGTTCCTGCTTTGCCGTGTCCTTTCTGCGCCGCTGTCCGACCATCGGGGCGAGAATCTGAATGCCCTTCTCGCCACGTTTCACAAACCGACCCATTTCCTTCCATGCGTAGAACCCGGCTACGCGCGTGGCCGTCGGGCGTTGTCTGGCGATCTGCAAAATGTTCCCAAAACTGTAGGAATGAAACCGGGCCATTGCGGCGAGATACGCGGTCAGAGTCTCGCTCTTGCCCGCTTCAAGCTGCTGGAGCAAAAAATCTACGGCTTGCTTGATGAGTTGCTGTGTGGGGTTGTCGCGCTGCGTGGTGCGCTGTTGGTAGGGCGATTCGCTCTGGTTGCGCAGCGCCGCATTTTTGCTGTGCGGTGCGGTGGTGTTGCTGCTGGCGTAAGTCATAACTTGGGCTCCTTTGGAGTTTAGATTTGCCCTTTTTCAGCCCTGGGAGGGCTAAAAAAAGACATTCGTTTCATAGCGGCGAATTTGGCGCAGAGAGGCGCTGTCCATCCCCGAAGCCCGTGAGGGGCGCGGAAGCGAGCACGGCGGTTTTTATGCCGCGCGGAGCTGCACAAGCGGGATGGACAGAAGGAGCCGAACGGAGCCTAGAGTTCGCCTGGAAACGAATGTCGAAAACGAGGATCAGCCGAAGGCTGCACCATATTGTTTTAGGGGGCGGCGTTGCGGGCAGGAACAGGCACGCATGGATGGGGAGCGTAGAACGCCAGTTTGATCGGCGGTCGAAGCGAGGGAAGGGTGAAACAATCCTTCCCACAAAGAGTGATTTCAATGGATGTAAGTTCGTTATGATCTTTCTATGCCTTCTATTGATAATCAGGATGAGGTCGATCGTGTTCGTTCCTACATGCAGGCGCTGCAGGACGAGATTTCTGGTTTGAAAGTGTATCCGCGTATTTTTGCACGCTATCCTTTCGACCTTATCGGATTCGCACTTGTCTCCAAGGCTTTTTCAATTAGCAGAGCCTTGTTGGTCCTCCTCGAAGCAGGATTTGCAGATGAAGCATTTGGTTTGAGTCGTTCGCTTGTAGAATGCGCTCTGACCTTGCGTTTTCTAACACAGGATCGAGACAAATTGAATCAACGGACCTTGGATTATGCAAATTTTGAGGTGGCGGATAAACAATTCTGGATGCACTATGCGTTGCAACATGCAACTGGCGACTCAATGGCACAGAAAATTCGCGAATACGCCAAACAATTCGATTTGAAGGATGATCCAGAAGGAGCGGGAAAGCATTGGTCGGGTAAGAAAGGTTTTGCGTGGAAAGTAAACCTTGATGACCATCCGCTCGACAATGCAACAAGTACTGAGTTGGTTAAAAAATCTACATATGCGGTGGAATACCATGGGACATCAAGTTACGTACATTGCTATTCTCCGGCGGTGAATCATTTTCTACCGTCTGAATGGACACCGTTTGAGGTCAAAGCGTCATCAGGACAATGGAATAACGCAAGCCAGGTTACGCTCATTATCTTGATTTCATACCTGCATAGCTGTGCGGCTTACGCTCTTTTCGGTATGAACCTTGAGCGCACACAGAGGATGAACGACCTCTTTAGCGACACGCTGGAATCTTTACTTCCCTATAGAAAGATGGCATCCTGACACAGTCGGATGTCAATCCTGCTCGGCGCATGTAAATCTCAAAGCGCCAACCCAAGGCCAGCACCTGGTGCAATTTTCACTGCCGCAGCCTGTTCCACTCCAACTTTCTCAACCGGAGTTTGGACCTTGCCAAAGTCAATCGCCGAAGCCTTGGTTACATCCCGGCTAAGGCTTTCGGCGAGCGTGGCCGCATCGTTGGTAAAAATCTGCGCGTCCTGCGAGGCGCGTGAAACCGAGACATAAGCGAATCGTGTACTGATGAGTTCCGGGTGAACATTGGTGTCCATGTTGACAAGGACGCGCTCGGAAGTGAGTCCCTGCGAACTGTGCGAGGTTACGGCGTAGCCGTGATCGAAGTGCCGCATCTTCGCTGGGTCGAAGGTGACGCTCTTTTCTTTATCGCCGTCCATGCGCGCCGTAATTTTTCCGGTCTCTCCGATCTGCTGAATGGTTCCAAGGTCGCGGTTGGCGACACCCAACTCCTTATTCGGCGCGGTAAATTGCAGCCGGTCACCGACGGCAAACTCTCGCTCGATCTCGCGGTAGGCAGAGATGCCGCGCAGTCGAGACGGATCATAGGTTACCTGCTCGCCATTCTGCTTGCGCACGGTGACAAGATTTTCCTCCGGGTTCATTCCAACAACCTGGGCGTAGCTGCCGCGTTCGATTCTGTGCTCCTTGCTCCCGCGAATGTAATGCAGCACATCGCCGGTCTGATAGCGTGCAGCCCAGGCCCGGTCCGCACCGGTCATATCGGAGCGCGGCGTGAGTACGCGCATCGAATGGTCATTTTTGTCGAGTTTGCCGTTGACCTGCAATTCCTGACGCACGGCCTGATTGATCGCCCGGCGCGAGGCATTGTCGGGAGAGACGATGATCGTGTTGTCGGGCTTCTCCGCGTAGTTCCGGGCAATCGAAGCGATGCGTTTCTGCGGATCGGAAATCTCCGTGACCCGCCCCTGCTGCTCCAAAAGCGAGATACCCTCGGCCACCTCGCCGCGTGACAGGTGCTCGACAGCTCGGAGCAACTCAGGATCTTTCTGGCGCACGATCTGGTCGAGCCGCGCGGTCTGCATCCCGGCCTGTTGCAACTGCTCGAAGGGCTTTCCTGCATCGACGCCCTGATGCTGGCGGGTATCGCCAATGAGCAAAACCCTGTCCTGGGAACCGACCTTTTCGAGAAAGTCCCGCATCTGCTGTGTCGATGCCAACGAGGATTCATCGACCATATAAAGACGCTTCGCAGCCGGATCGCCGGCATTGCGGCTGCGAGCAAGGAAGCCTTGCAGCGTGTCGGCTTCAATGCCAGCATCGCGGAGCTGGCGCGCGGCGCGGGAGGTTGGGGCGAAACCCTCGACCATATAACTATTCTTCTCGGCACCCTGCCGAATGCTTTCGAGCGTACTCGTCTTGCCACTTCCGGCCCTGCCTTGCAAACCTTGTATACGGTCACGGGAAGTAAGCACCTGCTCGATGGCGTTGCACTGCGATGAATTTAGGTGCGGGCGAGCCTCCGTGAGTGGAATAGCCTGCTGAATAGGCATCAGTTGTGGAGCGTGGCCCTGTCCATCCAACACCGTCTGGACGATTTCTTTCTCTGCTTGGATCATCTTGGCAGTTGTAAACTTGCGCGCCGAATCGTGCTTTTCGCCAGAAACAAGCTGGAATTCGCCGGAAGCAATACGCGCCTCGAAGCTGGCTCGGACCTCCGGGTAGGTTGTTTCTCCCATGCCGCGCCGCATTGCATCAACAAGCAAGGCCCGTTCATCCTGGACAGCCTCGCGCTCGAAACCGCGGTCGCGCGCAAAGGTCAGCGCGGAGTGCGCCTGTTTCTGGCGTTCCTCGGCCACTGGTTTCTGAGCCTGGCCTATGCTCCGCTTCCGCGCCTCGGCAACCACATGGTCAGCTTGGTTGCCGAACTCGGTGGCAATTTGCCGGTGGGCTGCCAACACTTCATCAGGCGACAAAATCACTTTTTTATCGCGGGTATTGTGGGCAGCGATCTGCGCGGCCTCCGGGCCGCTGAACCCGCTGTGCGCAAGGGCTTCCTCGATCTGCTGACGCCGTGGGCTGGAGGCGTCGAGGTACTCCTGCGAGTATCCCTTGATCTCCGGCGCTCCACTCTTGCCCGGTTCGATTTCGTAGCCGAGACTGCGGAGCCGGTACATCAGCTCCGATTGATAAACGGCAGTCGCGTAGCTTTGCGAAGCGAAGAAGCTGCGCTCCTGAAGCGCGCGCATCTGGCCATTCTCGCGTTCTGTCATATTGAAGATGACAGAGTGGGTGTGTAGCTGCGGTGCAGCGTAGCCGTCCACGGGACGGGCGGTGTCATGCTCGAATTTGGCTGCGACGAACTGGCCAGTCATTTCCGCTGGTTGATTGCCGCCGATGCGGGCTTGCGTATAGCGTTCCAACTCGTTCAGGGCGACGTTCACAGATTCACGATGGGCATCGCGCACACGGTCATCGCCGCCGACAAGGGCAGTCAGCGATACCGACTTGGGCGCGCTGAAGGTCGCGTCCCACCCGGCGCGGTGTTCGACAGGCGCGACGGTCTTGCCGTCCTCGGTTTGGTATTCATGGACCTTGCGATGACGCACCAATTGTTCGCCGGTCGCTGGGTGCTGGCCTTCGGAGAGCCGAGCGAACTCCTCGGCTCCCACCGCACCGGCAAGGCCGAACTTACCCGCCAGCTTGCCGTGCCACTCCCCCTGAATGGTATCGGCCTGCTTCCAGTAGTTCTGCTCGGCGGCAGTGAATTCCTTTTCGTGATAGGTCTGGGCTTGACTGGCGGAAAGCGGTTTGGAGATGGTCAGCATGGTTTACCTCAACCTCTCGTAATGAGATTTTGTTGCTCGTCCGCGTCGGGAGCTACGGCGGGTTCCGGTTCGATCTGTTGCACCACGGGCAGCGTGTTGGGCTGCGACGAGGACGTGTCTTCCGGCACCTGCTTCAACTCCGTATTCGGCTCACTGGCCTGCACGCGCGCGGGGTCATAGGGCAGCTTGTCGTCAGGCCGCTCGCGCAGCACGAACCCTTTAGCGATTTCCGGCATATCGAAGTACGGGAAAGAAAAATGGGTGACAAAGTTCTGGTACTTCATGTAAGCGCGAAGATCGGCGAGACCGGCGATTTCAGACTCCAAAACTAACGGTTCTACCTGCCGGTCTAGGGCGAAGTTGCGGCCCGAACGGGTGCCGTCGAAGTGGGTCTCGCGCAACCGCTCGATCTCGACTTTGCCGATGAATTTCGAGACCCATTCGCCTGCATTCGGCTCCTTGGTCGTGAGCCAAACGCTGGTCGCCGGTTGCGATAGCATGACCTCGGCCAGATGCCCGTAGAGGTATTCAAGTTGTGCCTTGCCCTGAAAACCAAGGACGACTGGGTTATTGCTCTTACGAGCTTCGGTGATGGCAGTGTGGAGTTGCGGAAGTTTCTGGAGACTTGCCAGCTCATCGATGACGAACCAGACGCGCTTTTGCGCAGCGGTCGGTTCATTGAGCAGGCGCAGAACGAGCCAATCGATCCACAAACTCTGCAAGGGCCGAAGCGCTTCCCGCTCTGCTGGAAGCGAGGTCAGGAAGATCCATCCCTGGCGCTTTTCGGCCCACTCGGTTGCCGTCCACTGACCATTCGCTTCACTGCGTTTGGGCAACAGGCGGAGGCTGTCGGCGACCAGGCCCAGCGAGGCCAGAACACCGGCGCGCTGCTGATGCGCGTGCGGGTCGATCAGGTGCGCGTGTTCGGTGCCCTGGACTCTGCGGTCGATCTCCTCCGGGTTCGACATCCACTGGACAAGTTGATCCGGCGTTGGCCCATAGGCCATCAGAAACGCGAATATTTTCTGAGGCGATTCGATGAAGAACTCGCCCTTCTTGTCCTGCGGTGGCTGGAACAAAGAGACGGCCAGTGCCTTGGCCTCCGAACGGCTACGCAACTCCTCGGCCGGTCCCCAATACGGGCAACGCCGGTCAAGCGGATTGAGAAGGATGTCGCCACGAGTTGGGTCATAGAATCGCTTCACATACTCCCGTGCCGGGTCATAGACGATGGCCGAATCACCCCGGCCGCTGACCTGCCGCAAGAGCTGAAACATGAGCGCGGACTTACCGGCGCCCGTATCGCCGATGATCTGCATATGCTGGGCCTCGGCGCGGGCTGGAATGCGCAGCATCTTGCGCATTCTGTCGATCTTGAAACCGATGCCGTCCCCCTTGACGACCCGGTTGAACTGGCGTGGCGTAAGCATCTCCGGGCCTTTCAATCGCCGTCCATAGCGGAGTTGTTTTTGCCGATGTACATCTTTGAAGACTGCAAATGGCAGCAGGATCAGAAGGACCGCCGCGCCACCGATTAGCGGGGGGCGGAAGAAGACGGGAAGACTGGCTCCGCCGTAGACAACATCCCTCATGTAATCGCTCAGTCGAAGGTCGGAAAAGCTGCGCAGCGGACCACGGAAGAGGAGCGTGTTGCCGTGCTGCAAAGCATCTGCGGTCAGTGCAAGCGGAATGGTTTTGCCATCTGGTTCTGGAGTCTTGCCCAGTACCACGTCGGCGTTCTGCGCAGGTCGCGGCGAAAGTCCTTGACCCGCTACAAAGAGCACGCGGTAGTTGCTCCGGTGAGTTTTGCTGAACGCTCCGATCACCGAAGTTCGCTCATAAAGTGGCAGGTAATATCGCTGCAAGGGCGTTGTGGCAAAGTGAATCCAGTCGCAAACGAAGAAGAAGGTCAGCACGGCGGAAAGGAACGCCGCGCTGTAAGCATAGATCGGAATTTGGTAGGGCCAGACGATTGATTCTTTGCGTCCCCATATGGTGCTCTGCATAACAGCTACCTCCTGCGCTCAGACGCGAGTTTTTCGGCCAGTTCGTACTTGGCCGTACCGATCTCATCGAGCAGTTTGTCGAACGCTTCTGGTATCAGCTTTTGTCCGGTGGCGAGTGTGCGGAGGACATTGACGAGCAGCAGGCGCACACCGATGATTTCCGGCAATGCAACCGCACTGGAGGCCGTGCCCGATTTTTCATCAATGGCGCTGAGTGCTAGATCGCGCAACCACTCGCCAGTGGTTTTCATTTCCGCACTGGCTGCGGCCTCCACGGCGTGCTGTTCCGCTTCGGTCAATTTGGTTGTAAGGGTGTGACTGCGGCTTCCGCGGCCACGGATTGCGCCGCGTTTACGTTGCATTAGTGAACCCAAAATCGGCATTGAAAATATCTCCAATTACGTAAAATCGTGGAGAGCTAATAAGCTCCCTGGATTTTGTAAGTCACTATTTTTTGCGACGGAACCCATTAGCTCCCGCAGGGAGCTAAACAGCACCCTACTAGGGATGGAGTGTCTAAATTCTTCCGGTGCGTAGCACCGCAGTGACTTTGGCACCCTTGTAGGTGCGGTATCACGCCTTCGATTCCGCCACTGCTGGAGCTGTTTGGGATGTCGATTGCGCCACCGAAACCGGCTTTCTTCGAGACGGTTCGGCTGGCTCATTGACGAGTGCCCGACGAACGCGCAGTGTGGGCGTGATCCGCTGCGCTTCAGGAGTACGAAGGAACTCTTGAAAGTCACGGTCTTTGGAGAAGACATAGGCAAGCGCCTGATCGATCACTTCATCCGCCGTTGCATGGATGAATGCGGCGTACTGATCGAGTTGCAAAGCAGTCGAATCAGTCAACCGAATAGAGGCGCTAACGTAGTGGGTTTGGACAACTTCAAGCAGTGGCATAAGGTTCTCCTTGGCGTGTGGGATCAGGCCGTCTTGCGACGGGCAATCATGCGTTGAGCAGTGGCCGCAATCTCCCGCGCACGAGCGGAGCAAAGTGCGGCGGGAATCTCGAAGCGGCGGCGGACTTCGAGCATGGTAATAACGTCGTCGCTGGGGATGCCTTCGGCGAGCCAAAGGCAGGCTGAGGCTACATCGATGGTGCGCTGGGCATAATACACAGGGTCGGCCTTATCAGAACGGCGAACTATCAATTCATGTGTCAGCTTCGCAGCGTCCTGACCGTGGGTAAGCCGCGCGCAAACCCACGCCCAATCGTCTTCGGAATGCGAGTGCTTACCGGTGGGAGATTTCCGTGCGTTCCCGCGTAGCGGCAGCACGGAAGAGTCAACGACGGCATCGAGCCGGAAGTCGGCGGGGCCGTAGGTCGCGTCGGCTGGGTATTCGACCACGACACGGTGCGCGGGAGAATACTTCCGGTTGTAGAAACCGGGAATGCGCAGCACCCGGTTGCAATCGGTGCAAGCGGGATCGCCGCCGAAGGCCTGGGCGACGAGCTTGAGCGTCTGCTCCTGATGCTCGAAGTCGAAGCCAGCGACCCGCCAAAGCGCCTGGTATTTGCTCGGTGAAGTCGAGAGAATGGCGGTCGGCGTGGGTACTCGATCCGACGCTCGGAGCGTAGCGATCCGGGCATCGCCGTCGTCGTCAATATCTATATAGATATGCCGAACGGACGCAATGCATTCTTTGGTGCGCTTTCTGCTGCCCGTACGAAGCGGGTTGGCAGAGACATAGATGTTCGCGCCGTTGTCATTCTCAAAGGTGAGCCAAGCCATATAGCGCGGCGCGAGAACTTGTTCGAGCGTGACCACGCGCTGCTGTGGTCTGGGAGCATCTTCCCGGCGCAGCAAGAGCGCAATTGTTTCGCTTGAAGTGAAACAACGGGTGAGGAAGTTGGCGGCAATCTGGTTCATGGTGTACCTCGTTTGAACGCAATTCCACGGGACGTTTCCAGTGAGAAAGCCCGGCGTTTGCCGGGCTCTCACCGTGTGGGAAAGCGGCCTACGCGGCCGCTTCCTCGAAGGGAATCTCTTGCTCGGCTTCCTGCTCTTCCGCGGCGGCCTTTTCCGCGCGGTCGAGCTTGAGGATGGAGTTGACGCGAATGCTGTCGGTGCGCACCGGCTTCTTCGCCTTCTTGGGCGTGTACTCGGTGTGGCGAATCTCGCCTTCGACCTGAACGTGCGCGCCTTTCTTGAACGTGGCCGCGAACTCGCCGAACTTGCCAAAGACGATGCAGTGATGCCATTCGGTGTGCGAGACGTATTCGCCGGACTCTTTGTCCTTGTAGGAGGTCTTGGTGGCGATGGAGAAGGTGGTGAACTTCTGGTCGTTCTTGCCGGTACGGACTTCGGCGTCGCCGCCCAGGTAGCCAATGAGAGTTGCGCGATTCAGATACATTTTCGAGTCTCCTGATTTGAATTCCCGATCTGCTCGGGTCACACCTGGCGAAGCTATGCGAGTGGGCGCGACTCCCAAGGCCGAAGCTCTGCATTTACGGAGGGTCCATCGTAGATGGAAACCGTAACCCACAGGGCGATGCAATCGAAGCAGAAGAGCGAGCTTGCCGCCGGGCGTCGCAAAGGCCCCGAAGCAGTGACCGAGCAAGTGAGGAATTGATCTGGGGGAGACTCGCATATGAACGATGCAAACTACCCGCTTCCTGGCGATGCCATCGGTGCAATGACCGGCAAACCAGATCCACATTCCTCGTTGCCTGACCTCAAGAGAAAGAGCCGCATCTCGCACCCGCATTCGCTTGTCTTGAAGTTCGGCGCGGCCACGTTCAAGAGCGCACAACAAGGGCGAGGTTCCGTTCGTTCCACCGTGCCCAAGAAGGTGCTGCATAGCCGTGCCTCCGTACGCCGATTCCATCCGCTCGGTCCGCATCGAAATTTACGCTGCCACCGTGGAGGAAGCCCGGTAGATTTCCTCCGTCTCGAAGGACTGCTCCGCATGGCTGTATCCCTTCACGGTGATTAGCTCGCGCACCCGGCGCCGGCCCGTGGAATTACGTTCGCAGTAGAGGACGTAGTCCACTGCCTTGCCGGTCTGTGACCGGATGAATTGCTGATTGAGATTCGTCCGCGCGCTCAACGCCATATCCGCTAACCGGTCCAGCGCGTCCAGGGCGGAATCAGCATGGAGAGTCGAGAGCGTTCCGCCGTGGCCGGTGTTCATTGCTTGCAGCAGGTCATAGCCGCACTCATCACGGATTTCGCCCATGATGATGCGGTCGGGACGATGGCGGAGCGCAGCGGCCACCAACTGGCTCGGAGTCACGGCAACTTGGCCTGGAATGGCCGCAACGGCCTCCCAACGAACGGCGTTGGGATGGGCAATCTTCAACTCGGCCGGTTGCTCGATCACAATCAACCGCTCTTGTATGGGAACGTGGTCGAGCAACGCTTTCATTAGAGTGGTTTTCCCCGATCCTGTTCCGCCGGCAATAATGCCGTTCTTCCGTGCTCCAATCAGCCCCACAACCATATCCCGAACTTTGGCGGGCAAGCTGCCCGATTTAACCAGCTCATCCGAGGTAAACCAGCGGTTGAATTTGCGCACGGTAAAGGTCGGGCCGTTGATCGATGATGGCGGGCCGACCACGGCCACGCGCGAGCCGTCCGGCAAGCGCGTATTCAGAATCGGATTCTGCCCTGTAAGGTCCTGCCCAAGAATGCGAGCGACGCGCTCGATGGCGGCCTGCAAGCGCTCATTCGTATACGGATGCTTGAGTTGTATTTGCTCGACGACACCGTTCCGGTCGGCGAACACACCTGTCGTTCCGTTAATCATCAGATCGGAGATTGACGGGTCGAGCAAAAGCTCGCGCAGTTCTTCGGGGAAGAACGGCAGAATCAGCTCGTAACTCATTTTGCCGCTCCTGCCGTTGCATCCGGTTTAATGGGATCGACGGAGATGCGGTTTTCGTGGAACTCGGTGATGGTCAATCCGAGCGGGTTGATGAACTCGTATTGGGGATAAATCCTGGACTGGTCGCTTACCTGTTTTGGGTTCAAGTAGTAGGTAATGCTGAGCATCCAATGTTCTGTGCGGGGCTCGCGCGAACTCTGTGTGGAATAGAATCGATCCACGGTCATCAAGGCCGTGCCGCGGGCGATGCGCGTGCCCTGGACCATCTCTTCGGACATCGAGGTGATGGTCACGTTCTGAACCGCTACATCGCTCGATTCGATCTGTCCGGCTGTGACCTGAGAGACGAGATGATTCTGGTTGTCGTCGGTCATCAACTTGGAGGCGAGTGCCTGCGACAGAAAGTAGTAATTGAGCGGATACTTCTTGGCGATTACGTCCCGGTTGACCGTATAGCGGTAGTTGACCCAGTCGGTCAGATAGGTGCGCACTTCACCCTCGCGCGGGCTGTAGTTCAGGTCGCTGTACTGGATAGCCTGGGCGCGGCCCATCTCGTCGATGCGGATGTAACGATTGGCAATCGGACGGCGAGCCAGCGACAGATTCATTCCAAGAGAACCAAGCAATACAACCGTTCCGCAGACGATGATGAAGCGGTAGGCTTTCCGCTCGGCGTAGTGCGAGGAATAAACCTCGTTACCAATGCGGTCAACGAGCAGCGATTGGGCCGGTGTCACAGATTTTTTAACGAAGGCTTCGCGCATAGACATGGTATGGATTCGTCCTTTCCTCAAGGGTGAGAAACAGGTCCACCGCGTAAATGAGGGCCACAATGATGAGGCCGATCATTAGCACTGTGAGCACACGACGGATGGGCTTGGAAAGCCCGAGTCGGCGGAAGAGCAGAAAGCTGAATAGAAAGGTCCACATTTCGTGCTCCTCATCCGGCCATCATTGCGATGGAAGCCACGGCTCCGCCGACTTTGGACACGCTATCTGCCATTCCCGCCGTACCGCCGAAGATTGCCTGCGTCATGCTGGGGATAAAGAGCAGGTTGATGATGAAGGCAATGAAGACCATCGTGCAGGGGATCAGATTGGCCAGCCACATCTCCATCGAGTAGGTTCCATTGAAGGTTTGCTGGATAAACGTGTTGAGGAAACCAGCCCATACGAAGATGAAGGCGGCGGCCACGGCACGAATCATTGCGAAGCTGAGTAGTACATCGAGGAAGTGAAAGAACTTCCCTCGGAATGTCCTGGTCATCAGCAGCGGAATGAAAACTGGCCCAAAGAGTGCCGTGACGCCGTAGAGGATGAACGAACTGCAATTGATAAAGAAAAGAATCGCCGATGCCAGCCCAAGTAATGCCTGCACAAAGAAGTAGCAGAGGATCTGCACCGGAGCGGTCAGTGACGGCATCGATGTATTGTCTCCGGCTGTCTTCAGGAGCTGGAGCAGCGTGTCGAGCGAACTCTGATCGAATGCGGCGACCATTGCCTGGGCGATGTAGCTGAAGAAGTGATTGAGGCCGAAGCTCGCGCCTGGAAGAGGATTCACCCAGTAATTGATGAGCAGGCAGCAGACGATCA
>Ga0224529_1000789_pt1 | contig 22146 bp, 20 predicted proteins | sample CBST50metaG_FD_179893 | JGI IMG/M metagenome (GOLD analysis project Ga0224529, IMG submission 179893) | Peat soil microbial communities from Stordalen Mire, Sweden - C.B.S.T50 | ecosystem: Environmental > Terrestrial > Soil > Wetlands > Peat | place: Sweden: Norrbotten County, Stordalen Mire... | reverse complement strand
CCCATCGCCTACGTCACCCGCCTCGCCTGCGAAAAAGCCCAGGCCGTTTACAACGAACTGGCTTTGAAAGAGCACGGCTTCAGCCGTGTCAAAAGCGAATCAAATGAAGCCAAGGCTATAGCCCCTGAGGAAAGATTTTTGGAAACTCTCACCGTCCTCGGTGCCGATACCACCGTTACCCTCGACAACCACATCCTCGGCAAGCCCGAAGACCCCGCTGACGCTGCCCGTATGCTCCGTCTCCTCTCCGGACGCACTCACCACGTCATCACCGGAATCGCTCTGGTCACCGAAACCTCCACTGAAGTCGCTGCCGAAGTCACCGCCGTCCGCTTCCTCGCTATATCGGACGAAGACATCGCCGCCTACATCGCCACTGGCGAACCCATGGACAAAGCCGGCGCCTACGCCATTCAGGGCCGTGCCGCCCGCTGGATTCCCCGCATCGAAGGGGACTACTTCAACGTAGTCGGCCTCCCCATAGCTCTCGTCTCCTCCCTCCTCGAATCCCGTTTGTTCGCCAACTAGGCTTTACTGATACGGAACCCTCCTGGACGCCCCTTTCCCGCCGATGTAGAATCTCTGAATTCAATCGCACCGTTTGCAACTGGTCTCTAACCGCTGCAAGCAGAGGAAAGACTCATGCGGATTCCAGTTTTCGTGCGCAATTTATTCTTCTTTCTCGCCATCGCGTCGCCAGCCCTCCTTCTCGCCCAGTTCCAGCAGCCCACCGACGAAGAACTCAAGATGACTGCCGATCCCAAGGCTCCCGGCGCAGCCGCCGTCTACCTTGATGTCGAGGAGATCGCCAACGATCCGCTCCACTACCAGAGCGTTTATGTGCGCATCAAGGTCCTTCAGGAAAAGGGCAAGGAGCTGGCCACCGTCGAGCTTCCTTATCTCTCCGGTAGCACCAAGGTCACTGACATCAAGGCCCGCACCATTCACTCCGACGGAACCGTCATTCCGCTCGTCGGGAAGCCTGAAGATCTTTTGTCCGCCAAAATAACATCAAAGAGTGGCGATCAGTGGCAGTATGGCCGCAAAGTCTTCACCCTGCCCAGTGTCGAAGTCGGGAGCATCCTCGAATATCGCTATCAGCTTCGTTATGACGACCAGCATTTCTCCTCGCCCACCTGGGAGATTCAGCGTTCCTACTTCGTCCACCATGCACGCTACTCTTTCACGCCCGCCAAGCAATTCCTGACCGCCAACAAGAACACGGCCAGCAGCAACTACCTCGTCGATGCGCGTGGCAATGTGGTCCGTTCCCTCATCTGGTGGATGATTCTCCCTCCGGGCGTCACCATGCAGACCAATGTAGAAGGGGTTTACCACATTGAGGTGAATGACATCCCTGCCATTCCGGACGAGGAGTGGATGCCGCCCATCCAGGGCCTGCTCTATCATGTGACGTTCTATTACAAAAGTACTACCAGCACAGTAGATTTCTGGATTGAAGAAGCCAAGCAATGGTCAAAGGAAGTGGATCATTTCGCCGAACCCTCCAAATCCATCAAGCAGGCGGTTGCCGGTCTGATTGCTCCCGGCGACAGCGATCTCGATAAGGCTAAAAAACTATACAAAGCCGTTCAGGCACTCGACAACACCAACTTCTCTCGCAAGAAGAGCGAATCCGAGCTCAAACAGCTCCACTTTAAGGCCGCCCGCCGCGCCGAGGATACCTGGGTGCAAAAGAGCGGCTCCAGCCAGGACATTGCCCTGCTCTACCTCTCCATGCTGCGCGCCGCGGGCCTCACCGCCTACGACATGAAAGTCTCTGATCGCAGTCAGCGCGTTTTCAACGTCGGCTACCTCGATTTTGACCAGTTGGATGATGACCTCGTTGCTGTGACCATCGCCGGCAAGGAGATACTCCTCGACCCCGGCGAAAAAATGTGTCCTTTTCAGACCTTGAATTGGAAGCATTCCTGGACTGAAGGCATTCGCCAGAACTCCGGCGTCCGCAGTCTCGTGGTAACGGCGGAGCAGTCCTACTCCGCCAACAAGATTGTCCGTACAGGCGACATCACACTCGACGAGCACGGCGCCATCACCGGCAACTTGCGCGTTCTCATGGTCGGCCAGGAGGCCCTCTACTGGCGGCAGATTGCCCTGACAGTCGATCCCGACGAACTTAAAAAGCAGTTCGACCACTGGCTTGGGTCCTTCGTCCCCGAAGGCGTCGAGGTCCATATAGATCATTTCCTCGGTCTCGACGATCCCGAAGTCAACCTTATGGCCGTCGTCAAAGTGCGCGGATCCTTCGGCTCCGCTACCTCTAAACGCCTCTTGCTCCCCGGCTTCTTCTTTCAAACCCGCGGCCACCAGCCTTTTGTCGCTCAGGAAAAGCGCCTTGAACCTGTGGATATGCACTTTGCCAATCAGGTCACTGACCAAATCACCTATTACCTGCCGGCCAACCTGACCGTTGAAGGGGCGCCCCAGGACGCAAAGGTTCTCTGGGAGGGCCACGCGGCCATGATCTCCAAATCCAAAACCGATCCCGGCCAGATCACCGTTGCCCGTGTGCTCTCGCAAGGCTTCACCTTTGTCAAGCCCGAGGAATACCAGAACCTCCGCGGCTTCTACCAGAAGGTCGCTGCCGCCGATCAGGCACAGTTGGTACTCGCCAAAACGTCTCCCGCCACGAAAGGTAACTAATGCTCCGGCATGCTGATGTTCCAGTTAAGAATAATGAAACAACCAGCAATGCCTGCATCCTGCGTGGAGTGCAGCGAAGCCGAAAGCCCGCCCTGAGCTTGCCCAAGGAGATTTGTGGTGGTTTTTGCGCGCTCTGGATTCTTTTCTTGGCATCGCCTCTTCTTGTCCAAGCCCAGTTCCAGCCGCCCACGAATGAAGAACTCAAGATGACCTCCGACCCGAAAGCCCCCGGAGCCGCAGCCGTCTACCTCTACCGCGAAGAAATCACGGATGACGTGGATCACTTCCACAGCTTCTACGCGCGCATCAAGGTACTCACCGAAAAAGGCAAGCAGTTGGCCACGATTAGCGTCCCCTACGTGCCTGGTGCCGACAAGGTCACAAAAATCGAGGGCCGCACCATACACCCCGATGGAACCGTCATTCCCTTGACCGTCAAACCAGACGACCTCTTGGCCTACAAAACCAAAGGCCTACAAATGAATGCCCTGGTTTTCTCCCTGCCCAGCGTCGAGGTCGGCAGTATCCTGGAATACAGCTTTCGCTACAGCGGGGACACCTTCGCCCCCACATGGTGGATTCAGCAGCCGTATTTCGTTCACAAGGCGCACTACTCCTTCTATCCCAACTTATCAGGCATCATGGGCGGCCTGTTGTATACGGCTCGGATCGGTTCCAGTGAAATAGTGGTCAAAGACAAAAAGGGCTACTTTACACTCGACATTGCCGACGTCCCGCCCCAACCGGACGAGGATTGGATGCTGCCGATAAACGCCCTTCTGTGGCGCGTCGAGTTTTATTACTCCCTGTTCAACTCCTCCAAGGCATTCTGGGATAAATCGGGTCAACGCTGGGCCAGTTCGGTGCTGGATTTTACCAACCCATCCGGGCATCTCAAGAATGCCGTCGCACAGATCGTCGCACCCACTGATACCGACGAACAAAAGGCCGCAAAGATTTATGCTGCCGTCCAGAAACTCGAAAACACACGCTTCACACGCGCCAAATCTGCAGCCGAGCGCAAAAAAGATAAGCTCAAGAATATTAATAAAGCGGAGGATGTCTGGAAGCAGCAGAGCGGTTCAGACGACGACATCGCGCTTCTCTACGTAGCGCTTGCCCGTGCCGCTGGCCTTAAAGTATGGCCCATGAGGGTAGTCGATCGCAGTCGCGCCCTCTTCGATTCCACTTATCTTTCCACCTTCCAGTTGGATGATTACATCGTGATTGTCGAATTGGGAGGCAAGGAGATTTATCTGGACCCGGGTCAGAAGATGTGCCCCTTCGGCAGCCTGCACTGGAAGCACACGCTGGCCTCTGGTTTACGGCTTGTGGAGAAGGGTGCTGTTATCGCCACAACTCCCGCCAACTCCTTCAAGCAGGCGGTGGTGCAACGAATTGGTGATCTATACGTCAACACGGATGGCAGCGTGCGAGGAACCGTCCGTTTCGTGATGACTGGTCCCGACGCGCTGCACTGGAGGCAACTGGCGCTGGAAAACGACGCCGACGCGGTCAAAAAGCTATTTGAAGAGTCCATCCGCGACGAGGTCCCCGACGGAGTTCAGGCTAGTTTCGATCACTTGATGGCCCTGGAAGATTATGAAACCAATCTGATCGCCATCGTGAATGTCAGCGGCAACCTGGGCACGGTAACCGGCAAACACTTCTTCCTGCCCGGCTTGTTCTTCCAATCCCATGCCAAGCACCCCTTCGTCGCGCAAGACAAACGCATCACCCCCATCGATCTTCACTACAGCAAGATGGAGCAGGATCATTTCACTTACCACCTGCCCCCTGGTTACGCCGTCGAGAGCGCTCCGCAAACCTCTGACGTTACCTGGAGCAATTACGCCATGCTCCGGATTCATTCTGCCGTGAATGATGGATCGGTTGATGTAGATCGCCTCTTCGCCTACGGCTTCACCTTGCTCGAACCCAACGGCTACAATAGTCTCCACGATTTCTCCCAGAAGGTCGCCGTCGCGGATCAACAACAACTCGTACTCACCCATGCCGCTGCCACGAAAGGAAATTGATCATGAAAATTTCGTTCTTTCCCTGTATAGTTCGTGTTTTCGTGGCCGCTCTTCTTGTCTTCGTCTGCAATCCCTGCCTCGCCAGTTGGTTCGGCAAAGATAAGCAGGACCTCCCGCAGTGGGGTCTGGATGCCGCCAAAACTCCTACCCCCGCCTACGCCAAGGATGCCGCCTCCATCGTTCTCTTCGACGAACACCTTGAAACCATTGACGCCCAGGGACGCGCCGTCGAGCGCAAGCGCGAAGCCATTCGCATCCTCAAGCCGCAGGGCCGCCACGAAAACTGTGAGGTCTCCTACGACGTGGACGAGAAGATCAACTACTTCCGCGAGTGGACCATCGCCGCCGACCAAAAGCAGTATCAGGCCCAGGACACAGACTTCATCGATGAGGGCGACCTCGGCATCCCCATCATGCTCTCCACCCGCAAAACTCGCATTGTGCGTCCTCCCGCCGCCGATGTAGGCGCCATCATTGTCTGCGAGTCCGAGGAACTGCTCGCACCTTATCTCCCGGAGAAGGTTTGGCATATCCAGCATGCCATTCCCGTCGTTTTTCAAGCCCTCGAAGTGGATCTTCCCGCTGGCCGCGCCCACTCCGAGGCATGGCACAAATTCTCGCCCGTTAAGCCGGTCGAGGTCGCGCCCAATCATTGGCGCTGGGAGATCAAAGATATGCCCGCCCTCGACCTGCGCGAAGTAAAATCTCCTCCGGATTGGTCGGCTCTCGTGGCGCGTATGTCCGTCCAGTGGGGTGATGCCGCCGTCGAAGGCAAAGACAACCAGTGGCGCGCCATTGGGCAATGGGTAACTACCCTGGAGGCAAACCGTCCCGACCCGTCGCCTGAAATCACCGCGCAAACCCAGAGTCTCATCGCAGGCGCGCCAGATTTTTACTCCAAGCTCAGCCGCATCACCGAGTACATCCAGAAGAACATCCGCTACTTCATCGTCTCGCGCGGCATCGGCGGTCTACAGGCAAACCATGCAGCCGACATCTTCCGCAACCGCTACGGCGACTGCAAGGACAAGACCACACTGCTCATCTCCATGCTCCAGGTCGCCGGCATTCACGCTGTTTATATGCCCGTCGACGACCGTCGCGACGTTGTCGACCCTGAAGCTCCTTCGCTCATGGGCAATCACATGATTACCGCCATCGAGATTCCCCCCGGCGTGCAGGACTCGCGTCTCAAGGCCATTGCGAAAGCCCACGATGGCAAGCGCTATCTCATCTTCGATCCCACCAATGAACGCACTCCTGTCGGCAATTTGCCCTCATACGAGCAAGGCAGCTTCGGAATCCTTGCCGCTGGCCCCACCAGCCAGATCATCGCCTTCCCTGTGCTTGATCCCGATGCCAACGGTACCGAACAGAAGGGCTCCTTCACGCTTTCGGCCGATGGTGCCTTGACCGGCTCGGTCGATACATCTCACACTGGCCCGGAAGGCGCCAATTTCCGTAAGTTTCTCAAGATAACCGACGACAAGGAACGCCGCGAAGCGTGGGAAAGCTACGTAGCCGAGACCCTTCCCGGCGTCACGCTCGACGCTTTTTCATTCATCCAGCCGGAAGCTCTCGACAAACCCATCGAGTTCCACTACAAAGTGACGGCGCGTCAATACTCGCATCAGGCCGGTCCGCTCTTGCTGGTGCGCCCCCGTGTCGTCGGCTCTTATGCAAGGCCCTTCGACGATAAACCGCGCGTCTATCCCATCGACCTCGACGCCACCGGCCGCTGGCGCGACACCTTCGATATCGCCATCCCTCCCGGCTATGTCGTCGATGAAACTCCAGATCCCGTCAACATCGACCTCGACTTTGCCAGCTACCATTCCGCAGTCTCGGCCAAAGGTAATCTCCTCCACTACGAGCGTGAATATGTCGTCCGCCAGGTCGAGATTCCTCCCGCCAAAGCCGCCGACTTCCGCCGTTTCGAGTCCATAATCCTCGCCGACGAAAAGAACGCAGCCGTCCTCAAAAAGCAGTAATCGGCCTGTTCGTTCACCCACTCAAACCAGCAAAACCAGGGGTTCACTCCAAACCGGCCAGTGTCTCTTCCTCTCGGCCATTCTGAGCGAAGCGCAGCGGAGTCGAAGAACCCGCATTTTGCATTTTCCGTCGCAAGGGTGGAAACCCACCAGTCAAGCTAACTTGCTAACTCGCTATCACCGCGAAGCGGTGGCTGACTTGCTGCAATCTACCTCCACACACCCCACCAAGTTGATTTCTGTTTTCCGTTGAATCCCTCCCCTTTCGCCAGCATCTATAAAGGCGTGAGCCATCCTCTTTTTTCGCCTCTGCAACTCCGTTCGGTCGGCTTCCCCAACCGCATCGGTGTCTCACCCATGTGCCAGTACTCCGCGCGGGACGGCTTTGCCTCCGATTGGCACCTCGTCCACCTGGGTAGCCGCGTTCAGGGTGGCGCTGGCCTGGTCATCCTTGAAGCCGCGGCCGTCCTCCCAGAGGGCCGCATCTCCTCCGGCGATCTCGGGCTTTGGAGCGATGCTCACATCCCCGCTCTCGCGCGAATTGTTCAGTTCGTTCACTCTCAAGGCGCCCGTGCGGCAATCCAGCTCGCCCATGCCGGCCGCAAGGCCAGCACCAAGCTTCCCTTTGCCGGATCAGGCCCGCTCTCCCCCGCCGAGGGCGGATGGCAAACTGTCGCGCCCAGCGCATTGGCCTTCGCGCCCAACTACGCCCTTCCCCAGGCTCTCGACCAAGCCGGCATCACGGCCATCATCGACGCCTTTGTCCTGGCTGCGCGCCGCGCCCTCAAGGCTGGTTTCGATGTGGTCGAGATTCATGCCGCCCACGGTTATCTGCTCCACCAATTCCTCTCTCCGCTCGCCAACCAGCGTACGGATGCCTACGGAGGCAGCTTTCAAAATCGCGTCCGCCTGCTTCTTGAAGTCGTTGACGCAGTCCGCGCCGAGTGGCCTCATCACCTGCCGCTCTTTGTCCGCATCTCCGCCACTGACTGGGTTCCCGGCGGCTGGTCCATTGATGAATCCGTCCAACTCGCCAAGCTCCTGCGCGAGCACGGCGTCGATCTTGTTGACGTTTCTTCCGGCGGACAGGTTCCCGACGCCAAAATCCCCGTCGGCCCCGGATTCCAGGTCGAGTTTGCCGCCAGAATTCGCCGCGAGGCCGGCATTCCCACCTCCGCCGTGGGTATGATTACCGAACCCGCCCAGGCCGATGCCATCGTGGCTCAGGGCGAGGCCGACCTCGTGCTTCTCGGCCGCGAGTTGCTGCGCGACCCCTATTGGCCTCTCCATGCTGCGGCCGCTCTCGGTGAAGCCGTCAGTTGGCCGCCGCAGTATCTGCGCGCCGCTCCGCCCCACTCCCCCGCCCGCACTCCCGTCCTCCGCCCTGAAAAAGGGTAAGCTGTCCCTGACCCGGATCGATTTCCCGTCCGTCTGGGTCAGCATCACCCTTCTTTTCATCCTGAATGTGCTTGATTTGTAAATTTTGCTTCACATTGAGTGCAAATTCTACCTATACTGCCTCTAGAGCAGGGTTTCCACCCTAGTTGCGGTGTCCTCCTCGCCTTCACCATGGCTATGCAACTACTTCAGAACGACGCCTTCGACTCGCCTGAGATCCCCAACCGCCTCTACTTCAAGATTGGCGATGTGGCACGCATCTGCGGCGTCGAAACCTATGTCCTGCGCTTTTGGGAGACGCAGTTTCCCCAACTCAAACCCAATAAGAGCGGAACCGGCCAGCGGCTTTACCGCCGTCATGACGTCGAGCTGGCCATGAAGATCAAGCACTTGGTTCACATTGAGGGCTACACACTGGCTGGTGCCCGGCAAGTGCTGGCGCAATTCCATCACCACCAGGATTCCCAACCAGAGCCTCAAAGCGATCCGCAGCCCCGCTTGCCGCTCCTGGTCGTCGGCTCCGCCCAGCCTAGCTCCGGCCCGGATCTGGACGAGGTCGCCTCCACCATCGCCCATGCCCGCGCCGAACTCCGCGAAATTGCCAGCCTGCTCGCCTCGCCCGATCCCCAGCCGCCCCGTCGTCGTGCTCGTCTGGCCACAATGCCTGCCACTTCAGACTTTCTCTTCCCGTCCTAGCAGCCTGTCGGGCGCGATTTTGCGGCGCTGCCGCCTTACTTCCCCCGTTCAAAGCTGAGCGAGGCGGAGTTGATGCAATAGCGCAGGCCGGTTGGGTGGGGCCCGTCAGGGAACACATGGCCCAGGTGGCCGCCGCATCGCGCGCAGGTAATCTCCACGCGCCGCATTCCGTGGCTCAGGTCTTCGTGTTCGACCACAGCCTTCGAGTCGGCGGGCAGCAGAAAACTTGGCCACCCGCAGCCGGAGTCGAACTTGGCCCCGCTTAGAAACAGCAGTGCCCCACAGCCGGCGCACTGGTAGTTCCCCGTCTCGTCGTTCTTGGTCAGCGCGCCGCTGAACGCGCGCTCGGTCGCTTTTTCGCGCAGAATCCTGTATTGCTCCGGCGTAAGCAGCGCGCGCCACTCAGCCTCTGTGCGCTCTACCTTTTCGGGCGCCTTGGTCTCTACACTCACATCGCTCATGGCGTGCCTCCTGGCTTCTTCTACGCCAATTGGATGCACACGGACGCGCGAATGGATCGGAAGCTTTGCTTTCAGACCTCGGCAACCGCTTCGATCTCCACCAGCACATCCTTGGGCAAGCGAGAGACCTCCACTGCAGTGCGCGCCGGCGGCGGTACGCCTTCGGGGCCAAGATAAGCGCCGTAAACCGCGTTCATGGCGGCAAAATCTTTCATGTCCTTGAGGTACACCGTAGTCTTCACCACTTGGGCAAGACTCGTGCCCCCCGCTTGCAGAATGGCCTTCAGGTTCTCCAGCACGCGTGTGGTCTGCTCGGTGATGCCGCCGGTCACCACCTGCTGGGTGACCGGGTCCAGAGGAATCTGGCCAGCGGTGAAAACAAGGTGTCCCGCATGAACACCTTGCGAGTAGGGGCCGATGGCGGTAGGAGCTTTATCGGTTGCAATGATGTGTTTGTTCATGCCTAGATTGTAAGGGCACGAACACCTGCAAATCTTACTGCCAGACCGCAAACAGGCAGCTACTTCCCAAGAGGGCTACCAGCCAGTAGCCACTGTTGATGGCGAAGAGCTTCAAGGATCGCCTTTCATACATTGTCTCGGCAAACAGCGGAACGGCAATGAAACCCACCCAGCAGGCAAGGCCGACAAAAAGGCCCCGCTCGATAGTGTCCGTGACGGACCAGAGCACCACATGGAGCAATAAAAAAGACAGAATCAGGCCGCCGATGAACGATGAGATCATGCCGGCGACTACGGTCTTATCGGGCTTTGAACACATCTTCTCACCCGTCAGAGCTGTCCATGGCTTGGCGAAGAAAAGCGAATACCATAGCGCGCCGAGCACCCACTGATAGACCGCCGAAACCAGCACTGCCAGATGATTGAATTGCAGATATTGCATTGACGAGCCTCCGTTGCGTACTAGAAGTTTCGCAGTTGACTGTGCCGCAGACGGGAAGGCCATGTCAAGCGGAATCGCGGAACGGCTGTCGGCAAGGAGGTACGCCAACTGAGATCCGTGGTATCCCGCCGTTGCTAACTTGCCAAAGTTTTCTGCGTGCTCTCTCTTTCGCGTTCATTGAGACATATGGGCAATACCAGCTTGCCCTTCATGCCTCGGGCACTGCACACTAAAAGACAGAATGATTTCACCACTGGCGATAGGAATCTCTGCGGGGCTTGGCACAACGGCAGCATTGGGCTTGGCTGCGGGCGGCTTTGCCTATGCCTCTCTCTGGCCCGGCTCGCAGCTCTTCGGTTCCACGCTGGTTGCGCCTCGGCGCCCTGGCGAACTCGCGCTCACCTTCGATGACGGTCCCAATCCCGCCTTCACGCCGCGCTTGCTGGAAATTCTGGCCCGCCACGACGTGCATGCAACCTTCTTTTCGGTCGGCAGCTACGCCCAGGCCCAACCGGCGCTCGTGCGTCAGATTGTCGCCGCCGGACACCAGGTCGGCAACCACTCCTGGAGCCATCTCAACCTCGCCCGCGCTTCGGCCAGCCAAATTGAAGAGCAGCTCTCCCGCTCCTGCCAGACGTTGGAGCAGATCACGGGCGCGCCGGTCCACTACTTTCGTCCGCCCTTTGGAGCGCGCCGGCCTGAAGTGCTGCGTGCGGCCAGGCGATTAGGCATGGTTCCGGTGCTCTGGAACGCCATGACCTCCGATTGGAAAAATCCTTCAGCCGACTCGATTGCCCAGCGGTTGATGCGCAAGATCGACCGCCTGGAGCGCCACGGTCGTGCGGCCATCATCGTTCTCCACGACGGAAACCACCTGGACCCCGTCGCTAACCGCGCCCCGTCCCTGGCCGCCGCCGCCCAACTGCTAGCGCACTACAAGCCAACCCATCGGTTCGTTTCGTTGGACTCCTGGACCCAGCAGTCCTCCTCAGCGAGTGATGTCTAAAGTTAACTCGGGCAAGAAGGCGCCGCCAGTCGCACAAATCCGCTAACTTGCTAACTTGCTATCACCGCGGAGCGGTGGCTAACTCGCTAATTTGTTATAACCCACGGTTTGATCCCGCTCCGTTCATCCGGAACGAAGTGCGGCGGAATCGAAAACTGCCCTGACAGAAGCTGAAGGGTGCCTACAGTTAGCTGGCCGACAAAGCGGCCTATTCCCTAACCCCTATTCTCCCGCCAGCGTCTCCAGCAGCCCATCGAAGTCTTCCAGCCGCGCGTATTCGATAATGACTTTGCCGCGCCCGTCGTGATCTTCGATGTGAACCTTCAGCCCGAGGGCGCGCTGCAACCGCTCCTGCACGGCCCTGATGTTGGGGTCGACAGGCACTTCGGGTTTAGGCTCCTTTTGGGCGTTGCGCTCGGGGTGGATCAACCCCTGCACGTAGCTCTCTGTCTGGCGAACAGAAAGCGAAAGCGAGAGAATCCGCTTTGCCGCTTTCTCCATCTCTTCGGCGTGTTCAAAGGCAAGCAGTGTCCGCGCGTGGCCAAAACTCAGCTCTCCCGACTCGACAAGCGTCTGCACTGATGATGGTAACCTTAACAAACGAATGAAGTTAGAAACCGTGGCGCGATCTTTTCCAGTCCGCACCGCCATCTGTTCCTGGGTCATATGAAACTCGCGCGAAAGCCGCTCGAAGGCGCGCGATTGCTCCATCGGGTTCAGATCGGCCCGTTGCAGATTCTCGACGATGGTAATCTCAATCGCCTGTTCGTCGGAAACTTGGCGCAAAATCGCTGGAATGGTCTTCTTGCCGGCCAGTTCCGAGGCCCGCCAGCGCCGTTCTCCGGCAATCATTTGATAGCGCCCGTTGGCAAGCGGCCGCACAAGCACAGGCTGCACCACGCCATTGGCGGTGATGGATGCGGCCAGCTCGGCCAGTTGATCCTCGTTCATCTGCGAGCGCGTCTGGAACGGGTTGCGATCAATATGGTCGATGGGAATCTCCAGCGGCTTGCCCCCTTCATTCTCTGAGGAGGACGGAGCGGAGGTGGCTGGAATGCGCGGTAACAGGGAATCCAACCCCTTGCCCAGAGCGCGGCGTTTAATTTCGGGTGCGGCAATGCTCATGGTTCACTATCCTTTATCCCGGCAATCTTTGCCGGTGCAAATCGAATTTGTATTGACTGGAGTGAGGACAGCGTGCGACGGCCTGCATAAAAGCAGCCTTCAGGAGCTTGGCAAAACGCGAACCGCCTTTACCGGCTCAGAGCCAACCCCTTTTCTTTTGCGCGGAATCTCGATGTGGTTGCGCGCTAAATACTCTCCTGCCAGTTCGAAGTACGCCTCTGTGCCACGGGAGCGCGCATCGTAAAGGGCCACAGGTTTCCCATGACTGGGCGCCTCGGCCAGCCGCACGTTGCGCGGAATCACGGTATGGAACAGGCGTTCTTTGAAGTATTCGCGCAACGTCTGAGTCACCTGCTGAGCTAGGTTGGTGCGGTCGTCGTACATCGTCAACAGGACGCCCTCGATGGTCAACGTCGGATTAAAGGCGGCGCGAACCCGTTCAAGCGTCGATATAAGCTCCGAAATTCCCTCCAGGGCGAAGTATTCAGCCTGCATGGGCACAATCAGCGTGTCCGCGGCTGCCAAAACATTGAGGGTCAGCACGTCAAGCGCCGGCGGGCAGTCCAGAATCACTAGGTCGTACTCGCTCTGAATCGGCTCCAGGGCGCTGCGCAGACGGAGTGCTCGGTCCTCGGCCCCTGCCAATTCGATATTGGCGCCGGTCAGATTCTTCGAGCCGGGCAGCAACGACAGAAGATCGATCTCCGTAGGCAGAATCACCTGCTCCGCTGGGGCATCGCCCATCAGCACGTCGTAAATCGAACGGCGGTTGTCGTCGCGCTGGAAGCCAAGACCGGAGGAGCAGTTTGCCTGGGGATCACAGTCCACCAGCAGAACCTTCAGGCCCTCGATTGCAAGGCAGGCGGCCAGGTTGATGGCTGTTGTCGTCTTGCCAACTCCGCCCTTTTGGTTGACAAGACCGAGTATCTTACCCATGGCAATCCAGACTATAAGGAAGGGCGGTTTGAGGATAGCTGTTGACGCTGTGGAGAACCACGCCAACCTGTGGAAAGCTTCTCAGACAATTTTAGTCCAAAACGCAGCAAACCCCTGCTGGGGAAGGGTTTCGTCACAATGTCCGCAATCCATCCCGCACGGGTGGAAATAGGGCTGATCGGTGGAAAACTTTTATGATTATTTCCCAGTGCGTTGACGATTCTTGAGGTTTGTCCTGAATTGGTCCGAGCCCTAATTGGAACAATATGAGAGATTGTTCCACGTGGAACGATTTCCACCCCAGACTTCTTTCCAGGAATGTTTCACGTGGAACAATGGAAACCTGAAACCTAATGCTGCGGCACTGTAGCGCCTCCCGCCAAAGGGTTTTTCCAGGGAAACGCGTCCGCATCCAGTCCTTTCGGCGACCACCGCCCAACTACGGCTTGCCCCACCTTGGCCAATGTCTGTTCGGCTTCATTGTCCCCGTTCCAACGCTGGTCTGCGTTATCCCATGTGAATCCAGCTATCACCACCGGCCCCTCTTTCGTGGCAATCAAGGCAACATCGCTGCGAACTTGGTCCAAGGCGCCGGTCTTGTTGGCGATGGCCGACCCATGATCGTCGGTATCCATCATCTCCAGATAACGTGGCAGCAGATCGCGCGTCTGTTGGTTAAGCAGCATATTCAACAGCGCCCCACAGAGCGGTCCGTCGCCGGACAGGGGTGCCGTGCCATCCAAAGATAGTCGGCATTCGGCCAGACGCTCCATCACTGAAGCCATCTCCCGCGCCGTTGTCTTGCCCAACCCATATATTGGCTGATCAGCGGGCATTGGTTCCTTCGACGGCACGCCGATCTTTCTGTAGAGCCAAGTTTGCTTCAGTCCGGCTGCAAGCAGAGTGCTGTCGATGTGAGTCAACCCCAAACGGTCGATGGCCATATTGGTTGCCGTGTTGTCGCTCTGGATAACCATCAGGGTAAGCGTGTCCCCCAAGGTAAGTGTCAGCGGCGCGGTGAGCTGCGCCAGCACGCCCGAACCACCAACCTGATTCTCCTGCGTAAGAACAAGCTTTTCGGCAAGAGTGGCCTGGCCGCCCCGAATCTGTTCAGCGGCATCCAGCAGGATGCCCAGCTTGATGACTGAGGCGGTTTGGACAGGCCGATCTGGGTCAACTGAGGCTGTCTGCCCCGTCTTCAGGTTGTGCGCAAAAAGAGCGAGGTGCCCATGATGCGCTTGGGCAATAACCTGCAACTGTTGATCGAGTTGCTGGTCCTCTCGCTGCGCAACGGGCTGTTGAGCCAAAACTGGGGCCGGACCCGCGCAGAAATCCAGCAACAAACCACACAATAATGCAAATCTCATCCAAAATGATGGCGAATTCATGCAGTCAGTGTAGTGCATTTCACTCGGAATGGCCGTACCTGATTTAGATTTCCGCCTGACCATCTACATGAAAATAGAGCATCTCTATAGATCGTGTAAGGTCCTGGGTTCCCCATCCTATGAATAGCCGCGCGCTCCGAGCGCAAGCAGTTGGTCTTCGCCACCATGCTGCGGAAGAGGTTCTCGCCAGAAAAACCCCGCCCCAGCCGCTGTTTTGAGCGCCTCTAGCTCCTTGCCGGTAATCATCAGCGCCAGCCAGCCGCCGGGGCGAACCAGCCGCGCCGCCCCTTGAACGGCCCGTTCCATCTTGTCTACAGCACGCAAAGTGACGCAATCAAATTCCCCGCGAAGTACCTCTGCCCGGCCTGAATGTACCTTTGCGGCAACGCCCAGCACCCGAATAGCCTCTTGCAGAAACGCCGCCTTCTTGCCCTGGGATTCAGCCAGGGTGACAGCGATCTTCGGCCTGCACAGCGCAATCGGGATTCCGGGAAATCCCGCACCCGAGCCGAAGTCCAACAGTGTGCCAATTCCGGCAGGCAAAGCGCGGGCACAGGCAATCGACTCAACAAAATGCCGCTTCAGAATCCCCTCTTCGTCGCGAATTGCCGTCAGGTTGACGCGGGTATTCCAGCGAAGAATAAGCGAAAGATATTCTTCGAAGCCCCGGGCTTGCGCAGCGTCCAAAGGCTCCTGACCTGCTTCCGCCAAAAGGGCGTTGAGCCGAACGCCTGTTGAATCCGTCCCCTCGCTCATGCCTGCGCCACCGACTCTTCCATCCGCCGCGGCTTCCACGCGGCAGCCGCCTGTACAAACGCCGCGAAGATGGCGCGAGAAAATGCGCTCTCGGTGTAAGTCTGCTCTGGATGCCACTGCACCCCCAGAACAAAGTGTTCGCGCGACTCCAGTTCGACCGCCTCCACCACCCCATCAACCGGGGAAACTGCGCTCATCAGCAGACCGTCGCCCGGAACGCGAATTGCCTGGTGGTGGATGGAGTTCACCATAGGTTCAGCAGCGGAACCCAAAGGAACCAGGCCGGCCAGCCGCGACCCGGGCGCAATCCGCACTGGGTGGGCTTCCGCCACATCCCGGCCGGGCCGGTGATCCACGCCTGTCTTCAGATCTTGCACCAGCGACCCATTGAGCCATACGTTCAGAGTCTGGGCCCCGTAACAGACGGCCAGGATTGGCTTGTGCAGGCTAAAGCCGTCCTGAAGCAGCAATTCGTCAACGGCGGTGCGGGCAGCGTCCGATTCCCCGCATCCATGAACCGGATCTTCGCCATATCTTTGTGGATCTATATCAAACACGCTGCCGGGCAACAAAATTCCCTGTACCCCTGCAGGCAGCCGGGCGATGCGGTCTGGCCGTTCGTGCAGTGGAACGACGATCGGTGTCGCCCCGGCGGAACGAAGGGCGGAAAGATAGGCTGGCAACGAGCGCTGGTTGAAAGCCGGATCGCCGCCCGTTGGCTCGGCAATTGCGACGTAAACGCACATGGCAGCAACAGTGTAAGGTCTCCAGCGCCACCAGCGATAGAGGTCTTCAACTGCTTAGTCAACCCCCGTATCTACAGCCTCAACCGCGTTCGATCTCTTCGCGCACTGTGGCTCGCGAAGATTCTCGATTGCCGCTCTCAGTCGCGCTGTCAGTTCATCGGTCTGCCGCGGAGTCATCCCTGTGGTTTCAATCGGCTCGCCGATTTTCAGGGTCAGCTCTCCGGGATAAAAATGGTGAGTATGAATCGGCAGCAAATCGTAAACTCCGCCCAGCGCAATCGGCACCAGCGGAACCTGTGTGCGAATGGCCAGGTAAGCCGCGCCTGAAAGGAAAGGCCGCAACTCGCCATCTGAGGTCCGGCCGCCTTCAGGAAAAACAAACAGCGGCATTCCGGCGCGCAGCGCCTTCGCCCCAGCCCCCAGGCTTGAGAGAGTGGCGTGTGGGTTCACTGTATCGATCGGCATCTGCCCTGAGCGATTTAAGTACCATCCTATGAATGGTGTAGACCACAATTCCTTCTTCGCGAAAATGCGAAATTGAAAGGGCAGTGCTGAAAATATGACCGGAATATCCATGTACGAGGTGTGATTTGATGCATAAACAGCCACCCGCTGCTTCTGCAGCCTCTCCGCCCCGCTCACTGTGAGCTTCGACCCTGAGACCCACACGCAACCCCGCGCCCACGCTCGTGCAATGTGGTGCTGTGCATTGCCGCTCTTGTCCACCAGCGAAATCAGCAGCGACAGGCTTCCGTACACCGCTGTAATCAGCCCGAAGAGCGGAGTCTGGATGAGGTTCGTGCGCCAGCGATAGATCCAGGGCAGCGGATTGGGACGCTGTCTCACCATTTGGTTCCTCTGCCGAGTAGCAGTGGTCGTGCCTCGCCCACCAGGTAAACCGACCCGGAGACCACCGCCGCCCCACCCTGTCCTCGTTCCTTGGCCCATTGCAGCGCCTCAAGAACCGACCCGGCGCTCACCGCCAAACATCCTGTTGCCTTGGCCGCGGCCTCCATTTCCTCCATCGCGGTAGCGCGAGCTGAGTGGATGGGGACCAGAATCACCTGCTCAAACAGCGGAAACAGAATCTGCGCCATCTCCCTCACTGGCTTGTCACGCAGGCAACTGAAGATCAGCGTCTTTGGTCTCTTCCCCTTAGCGCTGCTCACTTCAGCGCGCAGCGCCAGGGCGCCCGCCGCGTTGTGTGCCACGTCCAAAATCCATTCCACTCCGCCCGCCTCAAAGCGTTCCAGCCGCCCCGGCCAGCGCGTCTGCCGAATCCCCGCCGCCATGGACGCCGGAGTAATCGGGAAGCCATGGGTTGAGGCCAACTCCACGCCCGCAGCAATGGCCAGCGCCACGTTCCGCTGCTGATGGACGCCAGACAGCGGAGAAGCAACCTCAACCGCTGCACCCAGCGCCTTCACGGAATAGGAAGCAACCGTGCCCCCGCCAATCGGAGGCAAATAGACCGATGCGTTCACTCTACGCACGTCCAACGCGGTTGCCGCCTCACCTAACACCCCATCAACCTCAGCATTCTGCGGCAGTGTAATCAGCGTCCCGCCTCGGCGCAGAATTCCGGCCTTCTCCCGCGTAATCGCGGCCAGAGTCGAGCCCAGCCATTCCGTGTGGTCCAGTGAAATGTCGGTAATCACTGAGAGCAGCGGATCGACGGCGTTGGTTGCGTCCAGCCGCCCGCCCATCCCCACTTCGAGCACCGCAAGTTCCACCTTTTCTTCGGCAAAGTAGACCAGCGCCAGCGCCGTCAGAACCTCAAAAAAACTGGGAAGTTGCGGAAGCCGATCGCTCTGCACCAGTGTCCGCGCAACATCACGAACATGAAAGTAGAGCCTGGCAAAGTCCTCGTCGCCAATCTCTGCCATATCAATGCGGATGCGTTCGTTCACGCGCTCCAGATGCGGCGACGTGTACAGGCCGGTGCGCACTCCGGAGGCGCTCAGAATCGAGGCCAGCGTACACGCCGTCGAACCTTTGCCGTTGGTTCCTGCAATGAGCAGTGAGGGAACGCGATGCTGCGGATCGCCGAGCGCCTCCAGCAAGATGCGAACCTCGTCGAGCGAGAATTTCCGTCGCGTCTGGCCGGGCCGCGTATACAGCTCCGGTCCCATGGAACTCAATTCATCGATGGCTGCGCTGTAGGACATGGAAAGATAAGTATAAGAGCCACATCTCAAGCGGCGCTCTGCTGCGTCATTTGCGCAGCAGCAACTGTAGCGCCTCCCGCGCATTCTGCAGGCAGCAGCGCGCCTCATCCTCTGACAGAAGCCCTTGATGCACAGCCTTTCTGCCGGTATCGTTCACCAGGTTGGCCACTCGCGGAAACTCCGCGTCGATTCCTGTCATGAGCAGGTTGTTGTTCACTTCGTGCAACAGGTTGCCCAGGGTGGCTGTCTTTCGATAGCGCGTGCGAATCTGCCCCGTCAGCCCCGCGGGCAACTTCTGTTTGATAGCCTCCTCCAGAACCGAGCGGCACATCACGGCGCACGCCGTAAACAAGCCAAAGAAATAGCAGCGGGTTGCTTCGTCCAAATAGCGGTCGGCCTCCTCCGAACTCGGCGCCGCCACCACGCATTCGCGCAGTTGCGTCGCGCGCAGCACTGCCGGCTCCACCAGTTCCAACAGCTCCAGGGCAAACGCGGTGCGCAGCAAATCATTCTGCTGCCCGTCCAGGGCGCGCTGAATCTCCTGCCATGCCGGTGTTGCCTCGTCATAACCTTCCGGCTGAAGCCGCGTAAGCGACGTAAGCCGCTGCCGCGCGTGTTGGATAAATCCCTGCCGCATCTCCTGCGCCAGCCTCCGCCAACCTGCCACAAAAGCTGCCGGATCCTGCTCATACCGCGCCCATAGTTCGTTGTAGACAATGCCAGGCAGCACGCCGCGCAGTTGCGCAAATCGCCCCGTCCTGGCTAGTTCTGAAATGGCCTCGCAAAACTCGCGCCCTGGCGTCTCTTCTGCTGACATTCGCAGCAATTGATCCTCCAGACGCCCCATATCAATGCCCATCACCAAGGCCCTCTCAGCTCAACTCTAAGACCCTCCCACATCAAAGCCCGGCAAAAACGTCATCCTTCTTCCGCAACAAATACTGGAACGGGAACCCACCTTGCTCCCAACCAAACGCGGAAATCCATTCGCCCGCTCTCCATCGTCAAATCGTCCTCTGTTTCCCACCTCTCCGCCCGTCCTTGTGCAAGTTGTGGAAGACCCGTCCTCTGTGTATAGCCCGTCCCTTCTGTCTCCTTGCCCCGCGCATCCCAGGACGCGCTTTTCACATAAACCATCTTCTTTGCACAGCCCGTTTTCATCTCCCTGTGCGAGTCGTGGGAAACTCGGGACGTCACACCCCACCCACAATCTAGTTTTCCAAATTCGCTCATTTGCACAGCCCTGTTTTAGAAAACTCACCCCCTATGCAACCTCCTCACCTCAAACCAGTTCACCCTTCTTTCCACTTTTCCTCCGGCAACTACGGGTACTACTATCTTTTTTCTTAATCTTTACCGCATTTCTAACTACCCGTCGCTCCGCTCTCCAGACCTCGCTACCCCCGTCATCGCATATCCCTCTAGCTTCATCTGCCACACACATTCCGTTCAGCGCGCCAACGCCCCTGGAATCCAGACAACCACCCTGTTTTCCACCCACACGGGAACACTGCGGATGAATACAATCAAGAAGAAGAAAACAGAAGCACTTCCGCTCGCTGTGCAACATGATGTAAAGTGTGGCCAGCGCGGAATCTGCTTCGATTGGGTTTTCTTCGCGAGTCGTAAAGCGAGGATGGGTTCATGTCGAACATGGAAACTGAAGTCGAAAAGCCGGCCGCGCCGGGGGCAGCGATGGAGATTACCGTAAGCCGTTTGGAGCTTGTCAAGGAGCTCACCGCGACGCAAAGCGTCGTCGAACGCAAGACCACCATTCCAATTCTCTCCAACTTTCTCATCGAGGCTGACGACGACCGCCTCAACATCACCGCTACCGACCTTGACCAGGCCATCCGCACCAGCGCCGCGGCCAAGGTGAAAAAGCCCGGAGCCTGTACCATTCCCGCACGCAAGCTCTACGACTACATCAAGCTGCTTCCCGAAGGTGACATCTCCATCAAGCTGCTCGAAAACCACTGGGTCCAGATCCGCAGCGGCCGCTCCAACACCAAGATGGTCGGCATGGCGCGCGCCAACTACCCGCAAGTTCCCGAGTTTCCCACGGTCGCAGCCACTGCCATCTCCGCGGCAGCGCTCCGGACGCTCATCGGTCACACCATATTTGCCATCTCCAACGAAGAGTCGCGCTACACCCTCAATGGCGCCCTGCTGGTCATCAAGGCGGAATCGTTGGCCATGGTTGCCACCGACGGTCATCGCCTCGCCTACGTCGAAAAGCCCAACGAAATCCTCGAAGGCATCAGCGGCGAGAAGCGCGTTCTCATCCCCCGCAAGGCTCTCCAGGAGCTGCAACAACTGCTCTCAAACTCCGACGTCGAAAAAGTCGAGTTTGCTGACGATGAGCACACCCTCTTCTTCCGTGTCGGTCATCGCACGTTGAGCACCCGCAAGCTCTCCGGCCAGTTCCCCAACTTTGAGGCCGTCATGCCGCGCGACAACACCAAGTTCGCTGTCGTCCGCTCCAGTGAGTTGGCCTCGGCCATCGAGCGGGTCGCCCAGTTTGCCGATGAGCGTTCCGGCGCCATCCGCCTGCGTCTCGAAAGCAACGAACTCAAGATCAGCGCCAACTCCACGGAATCCGGCGAGAGCGAAGACACCATCGACACCCCCTACTCGGGCGATCCCATCGCCGTCGGCTTCAACTCCGTCTACATCCTCGACTTCCTCAAGGCCCTCGGCAACGAAGGCGAGGTCCGCCTCGAGTTCAAAGACTCCCAATCCGCCGGCCAGATGCGTCCCGAAGACCCCGACGCCGAGTACAAGTACCGCTACGTCCTCATGCCCATGCGCATTTGAAGGCAGCGTAGCGAGACGCGTTGAACTTCTGACTGCTTGAAGTTGTACGAATGATGGGTGCCCCAGGTCTCGATTTTGAGACCTGGGAAACCATGAATTCAATGGTACGAAACCATCTGGTCAGAGACTTTGGTCGTAGCGTCAATCCTGCTAACTCGCTAACTCGCGATTCCCGCGAAGCGGGGCTAACTAGCTGCATCGATAGAAATATCCAGAACCCCTTCTACTCCGCTAGGATGCTCATATATAGGGTTATAAAGAGAAATCTTCACGCCACCGCTGAAACCTTCATGAAATCCAGCGCGCGAATAAGATAACCCTTCATCTCCCGCCGCTGTACAACCGCGTCCAGGAAACCCTTCTCCAGCAGAAACTCCGAGCGTTGAAAGCTCTCGGGAAGTTTCTGGCGAATCGTCTGCTCGATAACTCTAGGTCCAGCGAAGCCGATCAGTGCTCCCGGTTCGGCAATATTCAGGTCGCCGAGCATGGCGAAGCTGGCGGTAACTCCGCCCGTCGTAGGGTCGGTCAGCACGCAGATATAAGGCACCTTCGCCTCGTCCAACTGCCCCAGCGCGGTCGAGATTTTCGCCATCTGCAACAGACTCACGACGCCCTCCATCATGCGCGCCCCGCCGGAGGCGGCCACAATGATCAGCGGCTTTCTGCCCACCCGCGCGCGGTCCACGGCGCGAGCGATCGTTTCGCCCACCACGGCGCCCATTGACCCGCCGATGAAGCCATACTCCATAGCGCTGACCACCACCTCATGCGGGCCGAGTTGTCCCACAGCATTGAGAATCGCGTCGTCGAGGCCGGTTGCTTCTTGCGCCTGCCGCAGCCGCTGCTTGTAGGGTTTCACGTCGGTAAAATTCAACGGGTCGGTCGAGCGCAGCCCGCCGTCCACCAGCTCATAGCCCGGTGCCAGTAGCAAATCAATCCGCTCCCGCGCTCCGATTCTGAAGTGGTGTTGGCACTTGGGACACACATTCAGGTTCGCCAGAAGATCCGCCTTCCAGATCACCTCGCGGCAGCCCACGCACTTGATCCACAAG
>Ga0224529_1000786_pt1 | contig 22266 bp, 16 predicted proteins | sample CBST50metaG_FD_179893 | JGI IMG/M metagenome (GOLD analysis project Ga0224529, IMG submission 179893) | Peat soil microbial communities from Stordalen Mire, Sweden - C.B.S.T50 | ecosystem: Environmental > Terrestrial > Soil > Wetlands > Peat | place: Sweden: Norrbotten County, Stordalen Mire... | reverse complement strand
GCTGACCAATGTTCCGATACCGCAATTCCAGCAACCTGGACGTTGGTGTGTGACGGGAGGGCACTATGAGTTCCGAGGCTGCGCTCTACTTGTCCCGTACCGTGCCCAAGAGAGGCACTGAACCTGGCTCATCTCCCCAGGTCCTGAAGATGGCGGCGGAACTGGAGGTGCTAGCTCAAAGAGCGGGAGTTCAGGAGCCAGACAAGGGCACATCCTGCCCAGAAGCGGAGACCGTTAGCACAGCCACAGTGCCGGAAGCACGGCGGTCTTGTGCCACTCCCGCCGACCAACCCAGAGAATCATCCGACGGCCTGCTGCTGAACCGTGTTGCCCAGGGAGATCAGGAAGCATTATCCGTTCTCTTCCGGCGACATGCGCATGTTGTCTTCTCCGTTGCGTGCCGCATCCTCCGGGACGAGAGCGAGGCTGAGGATCTTCTCCAGGAGCTTTTTCTCTTCCTCTTCCAGAAGGCGGGGCTTTTTGACGCCAAGAAGAGTTCCGGCGCATCGTGGATCATTCAAATGGCTTACCAGCGGGCAATCGACCGCAGAAGATACTTGGATGTTCGCCATCACTACAGCGTCCAGGAACTTGACGAAGAGCGATCGCCAGCGGCCAAGGGGCAAGTATCCATAGATCAGATTGCGGGTAAAATCTTGTTGGATAGGCTGCGAGGAGAAATATCTACGGAACAGTTGCAGACTCTCGAACTCCATCTCTTTGAAGGGCATAGTTTCCGCGAGATAGCAGCCGGGACCGGCCAGACGCTGGGGAACATCCGAAATCACTATTACCGGGGTCTTGAACGACTGCGTTCCTATGTTTTTCCAACAAAGTGAGCACGAAGTGAGAATATTAGGATGCAGTTATTGCGTGCAGGAGCCAAGCCGGTGAACCCTCAATTTCATGACGAGTTCATTGCCCTGAGCGCCCTATTCTTCGCCGGAGAGTTGACGGACGAGGAGTGGGCACTCCTCCAGGTGCACCTTGCCTATTGCGATTCTTGCCGGACAAGGTTTGAAGAGTACCAGCGCCTTCATGCAGAGGTGGTTCCCCTCATGGCAGCAAGCGCCGCTGCGGAACCGGAAAGCGCCGCCAAAACCACGGGCTTTTCCCTGGAAGCGGCTGAGCGGCGGCTCATGGCGCAAGTGAATTCTGCGCCTGTCGTGCAGGAACCACGACGTCGGCGAAAGATTCCGTGGGCATTGGCGGCCGGGCTGCTTGCGGCCTGCACTCTGGGCATTTCATGCCTGCTCTACTTTCAGTTTGCTCCGTCAAAAAAAGATGCAGCACGGCAATCGGCCTCACCGCAAAACGCATTGAGAGCTTCCAGGCCTGTGGTGCCGGCGAACCCTGGAGTTATGCCGCCCCCCGCTCCCCAGGCCACCACGCTGGACACGGAGAAACTTCGAGAACGGCTCGACGCTGCCGAGGAACAATACAAGCAGGCGAATCTGACCGTGGCCGACATTACGCAACAACTTGCAGCAGCGCGAACGGAGTGGAAGAAGACCAGCGACGAAAGAGATGCACTTCACCAGCAACTCACAGATGCTCAGTCGGAGATCCAGTCGTTACACGCCAACTCAGTAGCGACGAGCGGTGCCGAACAAGAACGAGTAGCGCGCGTAGCCTTCCTCGAAACACGGCTTAGAGAACTGAGTGCGTCTCTCGACGAGAAAGATCGCATGTTAGCGCTTGACAAGGAATTCCTCGCGCACGATCGGGAGATTCGAGACTTGATCGCGGCACGGAATCTCTATATCACCGACATTTTCGACGTAAAAAATAATGGACAAACGGCTAAGCCCTTCGGCCGGATCTTCTATACAAAAGACAGATCCCTTGTCTTCTACGGATACGATCTCGACAAACAGGCCGGATATAAGCAGGCGGTAACGTTCCAGGCCTGGGGCAGCGGAGATGCGCAGCCGGACGTAAATCTGGGGTTGTTTTATCAGGATGGAACACAAAAACGATGGGTTCTGCGATTTAACGACACGAAGACCCTTGCGCGACTGAATAAGGTCTTCGTCACCGTCGAGCCGCGGGGCGGAAGCGCCAAGCCAACAGGCAAACAAATTCTGATGGCCTATCTTCGCGTGCAGCCAAATCATCCGTAAAGACCGAGGCGATTGATACAACTCGTAGCGGCTGGCCGTAGATGGAAGGAACCCTATTCATCCTCACACCCCTGGAGTTCCGCCGCATGAAACGACTGATTATCCTCCTTCTCTACGGTTTTTGCCTTTCAATATCTCTGGTCAATGCGCAGTCTACAAACGCCACACTCAGCGGTGGCGTAACTGATCCCGCTGGCACTTTCATTGTGGGCGCGGAGATCGATATCGCGAATGACACCACCGGCGTTGTTTATTCGGCCAAGACAAACAGTTCCGGCATCTACTACCTTTCCGTTCTTCCTCCCGGACAATACCACGTCCAAGTATCGAAGATCGGGTTCAAGACTCTCATTAAACCCGATGTTGTTCTGAATGTGCAGAGCGCCCTGTCGCTCAACTTCTCCCTGCCTGTCGGGGCGACATCCGAAAGCATTACTGTGGATGCGGCATCCTCCACCATCAACACTATCAATGCGTCCGTTAGTACGGTTGTCGACCGCCAGTTCGTTGAGAGTATGCCCTTGAACGGGCGCAGCTTTCAGTCGCTGGAGACGCTGGTTCCCGGTACATCATTGATCCCCTCGAAGGGTGTCGGACAAGGCGGCGAGATCACCGTCAACGGACAGCGCACCGAGGCGAACTACTTCACCGTAGACGGCGTCAGCGTCAACACGGGAGTTAATGCTACGAACCAGGCAGGAAGCGGCGCTGGATTCAGCGGCTCGGTTCCAGGAGAAACGGCCCTTGGCACCACGCAGAGCCTCGTTTCGATCGATGACCTGCAGGAGTTCCGCGTTACCACGTCTACCTACTCAGCAGAATATGGGCGTACTCCTGGAGGTCAATTCTCTTTTGTAACGCGTTCTGGAACGAATACCCCGCATGGCTCACTCTATGACTACTTCAGAAATGACGCTCTCGACGCGAACAACTGGTTCAATGACACTACCGTTCCGGCCACACGAAAGACGGCAGAGCGACAGAACGACTTTGGTGGAACCTTTGGCGGTCCAGTATGGATTCCAAGGCTCTACCAGGGACAAGACAAAACATTTTTCTTCTTTTCCTATGAAGGGCTGCGGCTCATGACGCCGCATGCGGCTGTCGTAACAAGCGTCCCGGATAGTGCTTTGCGGACAACCGCGCCTGCGGCCTTGCAACCGGTTCTCAACGCCTTCCCTATTGCGAATGGGGCGGAACTCGGAAGCGGGCTCGCCTCGTTCAACGAGGCATACTCGGCCCCCAGCAAACTGGATTCAACAAGTCTTCGCATGGATCATCATTTCGGCGATAACGCGAATGCCTTCGTCCGATATAGTTATTCCCCCTCCAACGCGACAAATCGATACGCCGGCAATCTCGCTGAAACAACATCGTCTGCTTTTGATTCTCAACCAATTACTCTCGGCATCGATAACAATTTCGGACCCCATAGAGCAAATGAGTTTCGTCTGAACTTCACTTCACTCAAAGGGAGCAATAACTACGCATTCACAGACTTTGGCGGCGCCACACCATTTCCATTAAGCACGGTTCCTGGGCCAAATGGCGGAAGTCTTCCATCCCACTCGCAGCTCCTTGTGGCCCTCAGCTTCGGGAACTATCCATCGATCAACTACGCTCCCCTTCCTATATCCCAACAGCAATGGAACGTCACGGATTCATTCAGCAAACAACTGGGCGTACATGCCTTGAAATTTGGTGTTGACTATCGCCGCCTCTCTACAGAGCCGAAGCCTGCGACATTCTGGGAGACCGTAGTGTTCACAAGCGAGAGCCAGGTTCTATCGAATACGGCGGCATCTGCCTCCGTGAGGACTTCCGCCGCAATTCCTTCCGAGCCAATTTATACAAACATTTCACTCTTTGCTCAAGATGAATGGAGAGTGACATCCCGCCTGAATGCTTCGCTTGGGTTGCGTTGGGAACTCAATCCACCTCCCGGAGACGGATATGGAAATATTCCGTATACGCTTGCTGAGACCAGCAACCTGGCGACAGCCACAGTCGCGCCCAAGGGAACGCCGCTGTGGCATACGACTTATAACAACTTCGCACCTCGCATCGGTCTTGCGTATCAAGCGCATCAGCAGCAAGGTTATGAAACGGTTCTGCGCTCCGGTTTTGGCGTTTTCTATGACACGGGAAACACGCTGGGATCGCAAGGAATCAGCGGACTTGGATATGCCGCTACGGAGACGCTGACCAAGGTGAGTTTTCCACTGTCGGGTTCGGAGACGACCCTACCCGCCGCCAGCATTGCTCCGCCCTACAATGGCACGATCTATGCTTTTCCAGCCGATCTTAAATTGCCATATACACTTCAGTGGAATGCGGCTGTCGAACAGAGTATCGGAGAAAAACAAACGTTGACTCTGACCTATCTAGGATCGGGCGGCCATCGTTTGCTCGCGGAATACATCTACTATCCAAACCAATTAGGGAATCAGAATTTTGCGGCATCTGGCGCCGTCTACCTCACTCGAAATCAGGCATCCTCCGGTTATAACGCACTTCAAATTCAATATAATCGTCGGCTTTCACAAGGGCTTCAAGCCCTTGCCTCTTACACCTGGTCGCACTCACTTGATAACAACTCCATCAATGGAGCCAATAATGAAGGACTGTTGCGCGGTAACTCTGATTTCGATATACGAAATAATTTTCAAGCAGCGATCACCTATGATGTCCCGCTCCATCTAAATGAAGCTGTGTTGCGTTCGCTCACGGAAGCGTGGTCTCTGGACACACGCATCTCGGCCAGATCTGCTCTACCTATCGATGCATATAGCGGATACACGCCACTTGCAGACGGCTTCCAGCAATACGTCCGTGCCGACATGGTTCCTGGTGTTCCGGTATACCTGAATGTGCCCGGCGCTCCCGGCGGCAGGATTATCAATGTCAAGGCGTTTACCGCGCCTGCGAGTGGCTATCTCGGCGACGAGCCGCGCAACTTCCTGAGAGGTTTTGCAAGCTGGCAGGCCGACTTTGCAATACGGCGCGAATTTCCCTTGCCAGGCAAGTCCCATCTGCAATTCAGGGCCGAGGCGTTCAATCTATCTAACCACCCGAACTTCGGCGCGATCTACAGCAACCTTTCGTCTGCCACGCAGTTCGGTTACGCATACAACACCCTCAATAGCCAGCTTGGCGGGTTGAATTCGCTCTATCAGATGGGCGGTCCTCGATCTCTCCAAATGGCGTTAAAGGTCATCTTCTAGATCGGCTCCAAACCATGCAATTCGTTCCTCAAAAACAACCATGGGAGAGTACTGTGCAAATGAAATCATGCAGAATATCGCTTACGTGTTTTCTGGTCTTCGGGACTCGCCTCTTGCTCGGATTGGCGACGCTGTCAAGCGAGGCGCAAATTCGCCCGGTGACAGCCAGAGACTGTGTCGATGTAAAGTACGTGGTGGGTTCTGACCCGAGAGATCCCATCGTCATCAGTCCGGACAGTTCTCGTGTCGTCTATCAGGTAAAAGCGCCGGACCTTATAGAAAACAGGAATGTCTTTCAGCTTTACGTCAAGGATCTCCGTCAGGAGCAGGAACGCGATAACGGTAGGCTAATCGCACAGGGTGAAAACTTTGCGGGCCTTCATTGGAGCAAGGACGAAGGTCACGTTCTTATGCTGGCGCGTGATCAGAACGCTGTGGTTGTGAAGAGCGTTGATATCACCTCCAAAAAGGAAAGTATTTTCTTCCAGGCGCCAACCAGCATTCTGGAATACACCTTGAATCGCAATGAAGACACGATAGTCTACAGCACGGTATACCGGAGCAGTGTCACCGCCCCTTCGGCAAACGCCCGCTCAGCCGACAACGCCTTCAGCAAACTCATCACTGTCGATTCGTTTTTTGGAGATCCAGAGGGTGTGAGGCGTGCGCTATTCATCAGCAAGCGCGATGCGGACGGAAAGTGGACAGACCCGAAACAAATCACCATAGAAGATCCGTTTACGCACCATCAGTCTAATGCCTTTGGCGAGCTTCAACATTTGAGCCTCTCGCCCGATGGAAGCCGGTTGATCTTCGCCTATGATGCGGAGGATCTTCCTGAAAACTGGAAGAGTCATCCTTACGTGAAGCTGTTTTTGGGATATGGAACGTCAGCGATCATCACCGTGATGTACGACCTCTCAAGTGGAAAAACAACCATCCCCATCCAATCGATTTATGCCGGTACGATCCCGTTTTGGTCGAAGGATAGCAAAGCGTTCGTGATGACAGCGCCAGCTCCGATCGACAGCGTATGGGAAACGCGTGACATTCAGGAACAGAGAATTGGCGCTCTTGATGCCAACCTATATTGGATCAATGCAGAGACCGGTGAAATCCAGGAGATTATGGCGCGTGTGCCGTTTCACCATCAATCCCCATTGGCATGGACTCCAGGTGGCGACCTTGTCGTGAAAACCTACAACGGAACCATTTCGACTTTCCATCATGAAAGTAAGTTATGGGGAACAGTTTCTTCTGTAACAATTCCTTTCAATCGACCGTATCCATTCTCGCAACTTGTTAGTGATGGCAAGGTGGTTGTGGGCGTGTATGAGGCGACAACTGTTCCACCAAACCTCTACATGCTCGATTTGAAGACGGGCAATGCGGAGATCATCACGAATCTGAATCCGCAGCTTGCCGACGTAACGCTCGCGAAGGCGGAGCATATTAGGTGGTATACCTCCGATGCCATGGAGGTTCATGGTCTGCTCTTTCTCCCGACAGGGTATGTGCCCGGACGCCGTTATCCACTCGTGATTCAGACGAAGGGGGCACAGGATGAAAGTAGTTTTTTCTGTGACTCAGGCGTTAATCATGACCCTGCGTTTGCGCCCCAGCCTATTGCTAGTGGCGGCATGCTGTACCTGATCCGATCCTTTCCTGAAAACTACAATCAAGAGAAGGAAATCGCGCTGCGACAGACGGAAAAATATCCAGGGGGAATCTCCGAGGCTGTCCAGCAGATGGATATCTGGGAGAGCAGCATTACGAGTCTGAGCGCCAAAGGCTTGATCGATCCGTCGAAGGTAGGCATCATCGGGTTCAGTCGCACCGGCTGGTACGTGGAGTTTATGCTGGCACACGGCATGGTTCCTTTTGCGGCCGCGAGCGTTGCCGATAACGTGGAGTACAGCCTCGGTGAATATTGGTTAAGGAACAACGCACCCAAGGCTTATGACAATATCTATGGCGGATCGCCCTACGGTCCGGCACTGAAGAACTGGATCAAATACTCCATCTCGTTCAACCTGGATAAGGTCCACACGCCTCTTCTCATGGAACTAATGGGTCACGGAGTGAACAACGATGTGCCAGGGCAAATTCCGCCAACTCTTGCAGCGAGGTACGAAACCCTTGTCGGACTGGAGAAACTGAAGCGGCCGGTTCAACTGTATTTTTTTCCCAACCAGGGGCACCAGCCGGATGCACCTAAAGCCAGATTAGAGTCGCTGCAACAAAACGTCGACTGGTTTCGTTTTTGGCTTCAGGAATATGAAGATCCCAATCCGGCAAAGTCGCAACAGTATGCGCGCTGGAGGCAGCTGCGAGAGGAGAAGAAAGACGAGAAGGCCGCCCAGTAGAAAACGCTGAATCGTTTCTTCGCAAATGACGAAATGTCTAATGTCTCTTTGAGTAAATCCTCTCGGGAACACAGCTTACCAAACTGATGTTGGCTGTGTTCCCAGGAGGACCGGAATTGTTTATGCGTCGCCGGAATTACGGCTACTCATCGGCCTGATAGGCGCCACTGGTAGAGTGACGGAGAGCCGTGTCGACGCAATCCTGCAACCCGCCCGATTTGGTGGCCGGATTGCTGTTGTTTGCTCCGATCGCAATCGCTTTCGACGCACGAGTTACAGATACGATGGTGGGCTTCACATATGCAGACATGGTGAATCTCCTTCTTTGGTTAGAGGTGGATAGTTTTCGCGTCGGCAAGCAAGCCCGACGCGACGGCTGTTCGCAAATCAGAGGAAAGAATCGTTTGCAGCGCCTTCATACATCTGCCGGATAGACGCCTCTGATAGATCGACTCAGGGCCGGTGGACCAGCACATTCTTGCAAAACGCTATTATTGTTCACCGGGTTGCTGCCATTCACCCCGATTGCGATGGCAGTGCTGGCTCGAATGATCCCAACAATGAGAGGTCTTCGATACTCCATGTCTCCTCCTTCCTTTAGATTTACTGGGCTGCGTCGGGGGCGTGGTGTTGGGAATTACGGTTCTGCCCCAACTCCTCAGCAAACCCAATCTCTGTGACGATGAAGAAGAGGCGTCGCGCCAATCCTTCGATCCGCGCAGACAGCGGCATCCCTGCCGCGTGCCCGCGTTCGCGGCTGTAGTCCACCAGGATGGGATTCTTTTGTGCAGGCCGTTCCTGAAGAAGGGCCGCCATCTTCCGTACATGCGCAGGATTGCAGCGCGTATCGCGCTCCCCGGTGATGAAAAGCATCGACGGATAGTTGGTCGCTTCCTCTACGCGGTGATACGGCGAATAGCCGAGCAGCACCGGGAAATCCTCCGAGTCATCCGCCGTTCCGAATTCGTCGGCCCACACGATAGCGCGGTCAAAGAGGTGGTAGCGAACCATATCGAGCAGCGGGGACAGACAGAGCACGGCGCCAAAGAGACCGGGGCGTTGCGTGGCCGCGGCGGCAACCAGAAGCCCGGAGAACGACCCTCCGAAGATGGCCAGTTGTCGCGGGGTTGTGATGCGTTGGTCGACGAGCCACTGCGAGGCTGCGAGGAAATCATCGATGGAGTTCTGCCGATTCCTTCTGCGTCCGCCCTCATGCCATTTCCTGCCAAATTCTCCGCCGCCCCGAATGAGAGGAAGCGCAAAGACGAAGCCTAATTCCAGGAGGATGGAAACGAACACCGTGTACTGCGGCAGCATACAAAAGCCGGAAGCTCCATAGGCCGTAAGGATAACCGGCCGTTGCGTCTTCTGGAGAGGATTACTGCTCGCAACCAGCCACATGGGAATCGATGTTCCGTCTCTGGATGTGCAGGTCGCGCGTTCGACCTCATAGCTCTCCGCCACAGAGCGAATGTCCTTGCGGAAGACCAGTTCGGAGCTTTGGTCTTCGGGGTGATAATGGAAGACGGCCGGAGGCTGGTGAAAGGACTCTGTGATGTAGAAGAGGTCGTCCGCGTTCTGGCTGTAGGCTGTGCATAGCTGCGGCGTAACCTTCTTATCGACGGGAAGTTCGCCGAGGTGTTCTCCTGAAAAACTCCAGATACGGATGACCGGCTCGCTCTCGACCACATAGCCAGCGTAGATTCGATCTCCGATGACTGCGAGTTGCCTGATCTCCTCTCCCGTGTCCGGAATGACCGTGCGGAGCTGTGCTCCGCTTGGAGAAAGGCAGATAAGCTCACCATTGGGCGCCGATTCCCTGGTCTGGACAAAGATCTCGCCGTTGCGAAGCATCGCCGAGAATGGCGTACTCCTGCCAGTGCAGACGCATTGCCAGTGCGGCGTCATGGACTGCGCAGCGACATAAAGGTCGGCTGTATACGTCCCGTCGTGCCGCCGGTAGTGAATGCAGCCGAGGTGACTATCGTCGCCGATCAAGACCAGTTTGCTGTTGGGAGACTTCGTCACGCGAAAGATGGTGGGATCGGCATCCGGTGATGCGCCAAAAGCATGGTAGCGGACGACGTGCTCGCAGCAACCGCTCTCAGGTGGCATTGCAGGCTCATGGCAGTAGTAAAAACCTCGATTCCCGGCAGCGAAGACAAGGCCCCGTGCGTAACCGGTAGGCAGAAAGTCCTCAAGGATACGTCCTTGCCGTACATCGACGATGCGAATGGCGCGAGTGTGCTCGCCGCCAATCCTGTGTTCGTAAGCAAGCAGTGCCGCGTCGCTGGAGATGCGGCAAATGCGCACCGTGGCGAACAGGCCATCTTTAGATGGATCGACGAGTATCCGCTCTTCGCCCTCCTCTGGACCGCGCACGCGGATGCTGTATTGCTCGCTCTCTGCATCTCGCCACCGATAGAAGAACGTTCCATTCACGGAGCAGGGCTGGTCGAGGTCGGCGCACACAAGGTACTCTCGGACCCGGTCACGGAAAACATCAAGGAGCGGAGCCCCGGCGAAGTAGCGCTCCAGTTGTGCTCTCTGCGCGTCGATCCATGCGCTGGTTTCGGGCAAAGCGCCGTCTTCAAGCCAACGATAAGGATCGTGAACGGGCGTCCCATGCAGGGTTTCTACCACCTCTTCAAACGGCGATGAAGTGACTAGCATAGCGCCTCCATCAAGGTGTTTTCGCTCGCGAGCCGTTCCATAATCCTCGCCATGCTCCGGTGGTAGCCGGCCAGATGTGCATCCTCGAAGTCGGGATGCTCCAACCACGTTCCATGCGCATAGAAATACGAGAGAACCGCAAGGAGAGGAGAAAGAGTCAGTGCGCGCTCCACAGTGGATGCGCCGAGCCGGTCCATCCAGCACTGGCCATAGAGTCTGCGAAGCTCCGGTATCCAGTTGGTGGCTTCAGAACTGCAACGCTCAAGGTGGGAACAGAACTGCTGAAGCGTAAGGAATGGATTGCCGAGATATGCCTCAGCCCAATCGGAGAAGACACAAGTGCTTCCGTCGAAGAGGATGCTCCCCGGGCTGATGTCGTTGTGAAGCAGCGTATCCGGTATGGGCAATTCGAGAGCTGTGGCGCAGGTATCCTTCAGAATCTCTCCGAGCGCGACGAGGCGCTCTCGGCTCATCGGCGCGACCTTCATCGAGGTCTGCCGGCGCATCGCTTCGTCGAGGTAGTCAATGATCGCGTCGATCTGCGCGAGCAGCCCATGCAGTCGATGGTCATAGCATCCGTGCGCCAACAGGGCGGCTTCTTGTCCAACCCATCGCTGCTGCAGTTCGGCCAGACGCACCAGAGCAGTCTTTGCGGTCGCCATGCTGAGGGAGTGATAGAGCGACTGCCCGTGCTCCTCCATCACCCAGGCATTCCAGTCCGGACGCGCCGCTACAATGCGCGGAAGATATTCGGGAGTTTCCCACGCAAGAAACGTGGTAATGGCGTATTCGTGGGTGTTGGGATGGCCGGTGGCCTTCAACCAGTATGCGGGCGGACGCTCAGTGTCGAAACGAATGAGTTGGAACTGACCACTGGCATTCAACTGAGAAGTTTTGCCTGTAAACAGGATTTTGCCTGCGGGGACGGACGCCTGAATCCATGCCAGCGCTTCGTCAAGCCACCCGAGGCGGGAGAATGGCTCGTTGTCGGGAACGTGGTTATGAAGAATTCTTTCGAGCGGATTCTTCAACCCGGACGGTAGCTGTTCTACGATCGTGCTGCTCGGAACTGGCGTCAACTCGGAATTGGTCACGGGCGAACGAACCTCCACAATCGCAAGAAGGTCGGATGAGGGCTCTTCCCGCGCGAAGAAAAGCACCAGGCTTGCAAGTTGCCATCGATCTGCGATGGCGGCAGTCACAGATTCTCCCAGGCGCGTCCAGCGCGGAATTACAATGCGTGGCAACGAGCGATTCTCGTTGCCGTTTTCCACGAGAATCTCGCGGGAGGGCAGAATCATGGCGACCTGGCACACTATGTCTTCGCTATCTACTTCTGGCATGGTCATCGTGCATCCTCCACAAATGCGGTGTCGTTCCGTAGCAAATGGAATCCAGAGCGGATTCCCTGTTGTGGTTCATCCTGCTCAAAGCTGGCCTGGGGTGCGATGGCAGCCGCGCAGCTTCGGAGGAAAATCTCCATCGCAGCGAGCCGTTGGAATCCTGGCCATGACTCGGTGTCCTGTCCGCTCGTAATCCGCTCGACAGACCTCTGCAATTCTTTGGGGTCGATCCAACCGTTGGCCACGACCAGAGGATCAGCAAAGAGCGCTTGAATCGCTGCCGAGGAGTTCTGCAGGACAGCGAGCGGCTGGCGAGCGATAAAACCCTTGCGTTTTCTCTCTAGAATTTCCTGCGGAACGATGCCGGCGAGGGCGCGCCGCATCATGGCCCGGCGTCTACCGGGTTGGACAAGTTGATCTCTTGGAACGCGAAGCAGAAAATCGACCAGGTCTTTATCCAGATAGGGATAGCGATACTCGTAGCGGGAGAAGAACTCTGGATTGTGGCTTGGCAGGGACTCCAGCACGGATAACCACGCGTGTCCAGCAAAGATGGCGGACGGACGAAGGCCGAAAAGGTGTTCTGAATTCGACCCATGCGAAGGCAGTTCCTCCAACAGCCGGTTCAGCCGCGGGCTCATCCATGAAGGAGGTGTCACCCGGTCCGAACGCATGGGAAGATACAGAGCAGACGTGGACTGTAAAACGTCCCAGAGCAGGTGGAACACGGGAGTACGTGTCTTTACGCACCATTGCGTTGCCCTGCGGAAGAGTCCGGTGAGATCTCCGGCCGCCAGCGTGTCCGACAACTCCGGGATCGGGGTGGGAACTCCGCCCAGCAATTCATCACCGCCAATTCCGGAGAGAAGGACGCGGTAGCCATAGGGCTGGAGTTGCTCATGAATCCGTCGCTCGTGCTCCCAGGACTCCTTATCGAAGCCGGGCCAGCGATAGAACATCTTACCTGGAGCGGTCGCGGCAGGCTGGAAGCTGCGACGAGGGATCGAGACATTGACGTGGAGGCCAGTTTGTCCACGGTGGGCTTCGGTGACGGTGAAGTAAGGCTTCTCATTCCAGGAAGGTTCCGTATCGTCGTAATAGGAGACCGTTTCGAGGAGAATGCTGTGCGGATCAGCTTGCCGACGTAAGTGATCCGACATGCAGACAATAGAGGTCGAATCCATGCCGCCGCTCAGTTGGGCCAGGATGGGTTCTCCCGGCGCGGCACGCTGTGCTACCGATTGTCCAAAGAGGTGGAGGAAGTGCGCGTCGTAGTCGCCGCTATTCTTGTAGCGGATGAGATCGTCCGCAATCCAGTTCCAATGGCGCTTGAGCGTCAGACTGCGTTCGCTGGCGATAAGAACATGGGCTGGAGGCACCGCGCGAATGTTTGCATAGGGCGTCCTGTCCCGCCTTGGCGCACCGGCCAGGTACGCAGCCACATAGGTTTCGTCCACTGTTTGCGCCGCGTTGCCGGCAAAGAAGGTATCCACATAGGTCGCCCACACCAGCGAGCCGTCTCGTTTCTGGAAATAGAGCGTCCTCGTTCCGGCGTGGTCACGCGCCAGATACAGGCGCTTGCTTCTGGCATCCCACAACGCGAGCGCCCAATCTCCGACAAAGCGGCGAAAACACTCTTCGTTCCACTTCCGGTAGGCCGCGAGAACCAGCTCTGAATCCGTGGCCGTTGCGTCTTCGACATGCAGGGTCTCACGCAAGGTCTCATGGTTGTCGAGCCGTCCGTCGAAGGTAAGAACATTTCCTGTATAGTCGCGCCGCGGCTGTTGCTCAAGGGCGGACCGGCTTGTCGTGGGATAAGGCTGAAAACCCATCCCTACACATCCATCCGCGACCGCAAATGTTCCCTCGGGCGCATATCGTAATGTGGCGCCGCCAAACTCGCGCAATTGCCGGTCATGAACGATGCCGTCGTGCCGTTTGCGAATTCCGAAGAGTATGCTCATGACGCCCTCCTGCTCAGCAACGTTCCAGCGGTTGAAAGATCTCCGTGACATAGGGCTTATCGTTGACGACGGCGCCGTCTACCTCAACCCAGGCATGAGCCTGAAAAGGTAGAATCTGTGCGCCGATCACCATCTCGGCGCCACATCCATGACGCCGCAGGAGCACCGTCGTCGCAGCAGACCGCTGTAGACAGAGCACGCGCTTGGGATAAAATACGCAGGCAATATCCATCGCTTCGCACAGCTTCTCTTTCGGGACCAATCGGGTCGAGGTAATCGCACGAACAGACTCACGACCTACTCTTCTATGAAGCTCTTTGAACTCACGGAACCGCATGATCCACTCAAAGCGGAGCAACAGAATCCAGCCTTCTAAAACAAGACGCTTCATCGAGGTCTCCTTTCGGAAAACCAAAATGTATCGGTGTTAGCGTACCGTCTGCCTTAATCGGTAGACAGCTTCGCCTTTTTCATGGAGTCAATGAATCCCAGCAGGTCATTTTGAATTGCGGCTACTTCTTCGCCGGTCTCACGCGCCAGATTTTGTACAATCATGTCCGCACTTTCACCGCGCTCCAAACCCTGCCACACAAACGCCCCCGTCGAATTGAGCGTTGTGATCGTGCCCGCCGTGAAATTCAGAATGACAGCACCATCCTGATTCGCAATGGTTCGTAAATGAGTACTGGAATCTCTCATGCGCGTCCCTCTCATTGTTCCGGCTGCACGCGAAGCAAACCGGAATGAGACAGAGCTTAGCGCAGATTTCGGCGCTTGCTTGCGGGAATCGCCGAGATGGCCAAAATTACTCTCGTGTAAAGGAAAGAAAGGGGTTATGCAGGCCAAACGCCCCGTCCGTGGTGCAACGAATGAATGCCATTTTGGCCAAATTTACATCGCGGCATGCTGAGCGCTTCCGATGGCGTTGCTAGTGTCGAGTAATAATAAAGTCTCATACGCAAACCGGCCGCAGCGGCACACTGGCTGCGCACGGAGTAGCCGAATGGTAAGGCCTGTTATCGAAAGTTGAGTCGCCCAATCGCTCGATAAAACACATTAGCGCGTTTGAATGTAGCCGCCAAAGTTCCTAATCACAGTAGTCGAAATCTTGCGGGGTTCCGTCCCAGAATGAGTACAAGTGGCCACCTCCCCAAAAGTCAATGGTCCCATCATCCGAGATTTTCTTGAATGCTATGAAGCGCAGGCCAGGAGCACTGTTGATTTTGGCTATTACGGTGCCGCGCTGCCCATCGCCACTCGTCTCTTCAGATCCGATGGTCTCTAAGACGACCTCATAAGGAAAGTCCGCAACGATCCTTGCGAAATAGTTGATGGCCATATCGTAGCCCCCACTTGCAACGACAACGCGCCCGGTCTGACCTTTAAGGTGCTCGGGGGTGACGATGGGCGGGGCAGCTGTATCTCCGTTATTAAAGTAGCGATCCAACTCCGCCGCGATATCCGCGCACCATCCTCCAACCCGCTTCGAGTCAACCAAGTCTATCTTTGGAAAGCTGAGGTCAGAGGAAACACTCTTTGCAAATTTCTTGGCGGCTGGCTGAAATCTTGACGTGGTCGCAAGAATCCCGCTGCTTGCCTTATTCGCGACAGCGTTCCCAAAGAGCGCGGCAACCGTGTCCAGGTTTATAGGACGGGAACGGTATTTCTTTGCTTGCACGACAGTCACCATTTGGGGCAGCGATTGGCTTTGATAAATTCTTATGTCAATTCCGCCATCATTGGTTCCAGAACCAAGTTCCGTCCGAAAACCTTGGTTCCTGAAGACTGCGTCAAGGAACTCTTCATATTGCCGCCATCCTAGGCGCGCTAAATACTCTGGATGTTTTGCGAAATGCTCGAAGACCTCGGAATGAATGTCGAAGAGCCTTTGCGTTGCAAGATGCTGAATCCATTGCCACCGATGAAGCGCAAGATAATCATCTGATCGCTGGTCATCCGTCGGCATGATGTTCACCGTGTAGTGGTTCTGCAATTCATACCAAAAACCGTGCTTTTCCAGGAGTGCGGAGAACTCTTGCTCGAGCCTGTCGGTTTCTTCGTGGGTGGAGTTGAACACGTCGTGGAGGGGACCGTCGAGTGTCAACAGTAGGACGACATGACGTTCGGGCGCTTCGCCCCTGTGAATGAATGGAACATGGAAGTTCGCGTCTTCCCAAAGATCATATCTTTCGGCCCAACGAGCCACAGCTTCTTTAAGCGTAGCGAGCTCCCGAATGAGCCGACTCTCATCGATAGTTGCAGCCCCAAATCTCATGGGAGGTATCTTGACTTTCATTGACTGCTCTTTCTTGAAGACTGAGACTTGTCAGGCGGCTGTGCCATGTTGCTATTGTGACAAGCGCTCTTGCTAGTGATCGTCACTTGGTTGTTGTCCCGCATTGACTAGGAGTTTGCCGACGAAATCCTTGACCCCATGCGAATGGAACGCGATGTGGCGATCCCCAAAGAACTGCCGATATCGGTACTCTTCTGCCTCGTACCGGCGTTTGTCATCATCGCTCAGACCTTTACGGAGTACAACGTCGATCGTGGCATCCCGATGAATCATGCGCGATAGCAATTGTCTAAACTCGAAGTCGGCGTTTGGCAGTGAGTAGCCGATAAAAACCAAGCGACGGGCTTCCATTAGCTCGACACCTGCATTCTGCCAAACAAGCTTCACCTGGAAATTCGACAAATCCTTCAAGAATGTGGGCATCACCAAAGACCCCATAAGCGGGTTCTCATACCCGGATTTGTGACAATGCCTGCAGCACGTATTGCCGACGCGCTCCAGGATATCCTCTTTAAGGCCGTACTGAACGAATAATCTTTGACAGTTTGGGCATTGCAGCCAATTCATCGAACCATGGAGTTTCAGCAGCTTAACGTTGTAGCCACGACAACCTAGACTCCAGAGACCCGATCGTATCCTCATGTCACCCAAATCAAGCGAACTGATGTAGCAGCAATAATCCACGACGCCGAACGGATCATAATCCCCGTCAATGACGGGATCATGTTCCTGGAGCGCAGAATGAATCGCGTTATCCAGAAGGATGTCCCAATTCAGCGAGATGATCGAGAATGGGTCATAGGCTTTCGCCAAACTTGAATCCTTCGCGTCTTTGGCCAAGTCCGCGCGTTTGGCGGCGATAGTAACGAGATACTTGGCGAATGCGTGAATATAGGCGCCATCAGCATCTCCAGAGCTTATCCGAGCAGTGATCCGTCGCGATATCGCCACCGATATCATATAGCCGAGATCCTCGCGGATCTGCTTTAGGTCTGCAGCAGACTTGCTTTTGAATGCCGTGCCGTCAGCGATACAGCGATCGATTGGTGTATAGACGTCCTCCAGCGCGACTTGGGGGATATCCTCGCGCTTGATACGAAGATCGTTGATCAGAAAGGCCTCAAGCCTGTCCTTCGCCTTAGCGACTTTTTCGTTCAATGTTTCAAGCGTCAGGATATCTCCAAGAATCTGTGCTTGTGTCGGTGCCCCTGCCGGAATAGAGAAGCCGGCGCCGAGGACATAGACGACCTTACCTGCATGTTCAGGAATATGAGTCACTGGTTCAATCGGCCTTTCTTCATATCGCGATGGCTACGGATATCAAACAAGTATATGAATCTTGGCGCTCCATCTCAATTGACGCAAAACCGCCATACCACGCGGCGAGCATGGCTACCAAAGAAGCCCCGATTTCCGAGTCCTGGTCGACTGACCGGGGCTCGGAAGCTTGCCGCAAGGCAAGCTTGAGTTCGACCACGATCCACTTCAGCCAACAAGACAAGCGTCAGGATGACATTTTACTATTCTTTGATAGCTAGACCGGAATAAGAACGCAGCCTGCGCGCCATAGATTCTTGAGTTCATCCCTGACGAACGTAGTTTTCGATCCGTATCCGTAGGCGCTGGATAGCAGCGCGTATCCAGAGCCGTCTCTTTCGAGATAGCCGCAGACGGTTTCCAACCCTCTGCGAAGCACGTAGATAGGCCGTGACCATCCGCTCTTTCTCTGCTCGTACTGAATATCGGGAATCGCAGGGGCATTTTCGAGAAACATCCACGAACCAGGTGCAATTGCAGGATCGAGCCCTTGAATTGCGTACTCGTTGGCTAAGCGCAGTGCACGGTCGCTCCACAGTCGCAATTCGGGGAACTTTTGAGACAACAGCGGAGTCCATTCGACTAGCTCCGTCCGATACACCTCCCACGCTTCGACAGGTTGGGGCAAACGCACCTCTGGAGTTGTAGCCAACACGTCTGCCCAACGTCTGGCGTTGAGCAGGGTTTCCAGAGAAAAACGCCCCGTATCGGTAATCAGAGAACCTCCTGTTCTAAGCGCGTCCGTGTAACGCGCAAAATTTGCCACCGTGAAATAGATCAAGGAGTCCACGTGCGGTTCCGAAGACGTAAATGCTCGATAACGGCGCTCCGTCCGCTGACTAGGACTGGAACCAAAAACTTCCCGGAAGGCCTCTCGGACCAACTGTTCCTCCTTCTTCGTCCTTTTGAATCGCATATGTTCAGTTGCGAAAAGAACATTCCTCGTCACTTGCTCCGTGGGCAGGATCAGATCAGCGCAATTGCCACCGAGTGGAAGGAAATACCGCGAGGGATACTCGGGTAGGGGAAGCTTCAAAGCAAACATCCGTGCTCGTCCCACGATCCGCACCGCACCTGGATAGTCAAAATTCTGAGGGCCGAGATACATTCTCTCTGAAGTGAGTAACTGCAGTTTGCCGCGCGATACGACGCAGCGGCTGCAGCAGTAGCCATTGCCGAATTGAAGCAGATAGATCGCGCGCGGGTTCGGATGGAATTCTTCATCCTCCGCGATGGGTTCTACTAAAGCCAGCGATCCGGGCGGAAGACTTGATCCCAGGCTGTCCTCTGTCCCAATGTGAACGAAGAAGATGCCAGGCCGAAGCCAGCCTGCCTCTTCCAGAATTCGCATAGGGATATCGGTTTGCCATTTGGTCACCATGTCTCCCAACAAACCGCTTAACCCGAATATTTCTTCCGATGCGAATTCCAGCGGCAGATCTATCAGCCGGTCGCGCTCGAACGGATATGACTCAACAATGTGAGTACGCCCACCATTGAGTTGCAGGTCATATTCTCGGATTTTGGCAAGATTGTAGCCAAACAGACGGTGTGCTCCATCGGTCGTCAGCCTGGCCATATTGGCCACTTCATCGACCGCGGTGAGCGTGGGGTGCTCTTTGGTGCGCGGGAGATTCGACAGGAGATCCTTGATCCCTACTTCGCGTCGCTCGTAGGCGCGGTTCTCCTGTTCGTCGGCTGGCTTGATTTGACGATAAAGATCGCGTATGTGGACTAAGGCATCAGAAATCTCACTACGGGTGACGGGCCTATACACAACGATGTCCCCCTTTTCGAGAATCTCAGCACGTTACCTGCGTAATCGCAGATAAACGACAAATGAAAGGAACGAGCCATCTGAAGATCTTGATCTCCTTGATGACAAGCACCCTTCTCTGAAAACAATCCCGCGTGGGCGGGAGACATCATTGTCGAACTTTCCCGTTGCATAACGTAGCTGACCTTTCTCCACCGCGCGTCGCAATACGGCACGGTTGAAACATTACGAAGAGGAAATCGCCTTCTGGGGATACCCGTGATCTATCTTCTCGGTCTTATAGCAAGTCTGCCTTCCTGAGTCTGATATTGCAAGCCGAACGAAAACGCAGAAGGTGACAAGGCACAATGAGTTTATTGATTCGATGAGCGGATAGACTTTTTGGGTGCATGATGATGTAGCCCATTGCTCAATCAGCCTAACAACCGTGCTGGCGAACCAGGGTGGCGAACGGCGCATAGCGCCGGGTCGTGTGCATGAACAGATGTACAAAAATCGTGCACCATGAAACACGGGTTGAACAGTTTTTGTGGTCCGCAACGGCAATCCATTCGTTCCAGAACTTGCCGCGCGCGATCACGACATCCTTCGCCACTGTAGTGTTATTTTGGTCAAATCTCTAATTCAATAAATATGATTACGATCACGTTCCTCCGCTCCTTTTATTCACAATCCATTCATGTGTCTGCGGTGGATGGAGTGCGCAATGTTTCAGAAAAACGGCTTACGATATTCCCTGTTTCCCTCGCCTACTCTAAGAATTATCTGCGGTTTCTCTATACGGGAAGATGGGGCTGAGTTGTTCCTTGACATCGCTCTGAGAAAATCGCTATCGCCACGCCCTACAAAATGATGCGATATATGCGTCCGCCTTCACGTCGCCCTAGTCGTCCATATAAAAATTATGCCTCTGGTGTCTTCGATTGCTCCAAGTCACCGCATCGCACACGGAACATCCAGGATCACCACCCCCTTGAGGTCGAACCAGCTCCCTTTCATGTCTACTCCCAGCAAGACCCACCTACCATCCTTGCGCACAGGCCAGCCACATCGGTGCTTATCTGCTTGGCATTGCGGGTTCTTCAATGGAACAACAATACTTCACCATAGAGGGTCTGTTCATGGTCTCTGCTCCAAACCTCTGTTCCACAGAAGCTTGACTGATGGCGTGTTGTGACATTGCCACCCATGCTTTCATGATTGATACCTTCATCTGCCTGTACGCTGTCCTGCTCTGAACGCGGATCTCCTCCTGAGCCCTACGGACTCTCAGGCACCGCGAGAGGAAAGCTGGCCGCGCCCGGCGGCGGCCTGGATTCTGCTTCGCCTGCCGTACCAATTGGACTCCCAGACAAAGGCGATACTGCACGGCAGACGCCCTGCGGGTTTCGGCTCCCCCTGAAGGTCCCCCCGAAAAAGCATCCCGTCCGCCTTGGGAGCAGCCATCTCTCGCGCCCTCCGGGTGTGTGTCCTGAGAGATCACTCCGGGACCACGAAGGAGATCAAAGCCATGCAGACACAAGCTACAATTCAGAACCGGCTCATCAACACCATTGCGCATGGGGACTGCATTCAGGTCATGCGCCAGATACCCGCAAACAGCGTCGATTTCATACTCACCGATCCGCCATACCTGGTGAACTACAAGGATCGCACAGGTCGCTCTATCAAGAATGACTCGAATAGCGATTGGTTGAAACCCTCGATGAGAGAAGCCTACAGAGTCCTCAAACAGGATCGGGTCGCTGTGATGTTCTATGGATGGAGCGCTGTCGATAAATTCTTTGCAGCATGGCGTGAAGCAGGATTCTATCCGGTCGGCCATATCGTCTTTCGCAAGGACTATGCGTCGAAGAGCAGGCTGGTTCGCTATCAGCATGAACAGGCGTACCTGCTGGCGAAGGGAATGCCTCCGCTGCCGAAGAATCCAATCGCGGACGTGATCGATGTCGATTACAGCGGCAACAAGCTGCATCCGACTCAGAAGCCTATCTCGGCGCTCCTTCCTCTGATCCGCAGCTTCTCGTTGCCGGGCGAAGTCTTGCTCGATCCGTTTGCAGGCAGCGGAAGTTCCTGCGCAGCAGCGGCGCTCACGCATCGCAGATACATTGGAATAGAAATGGATGAGAAGTATTACACCGAAGCGGATGCAAGATTAAGCCGGGTTCATCAGAGGATCGCGCGCAAGCGGTCCTCTGATCTGGCAGCATCGGTCGAATCAATGGTTCATATATGAAGCTGGCAGGAAGAATTCTCTGGCATTCCAACCTGCGAATCAGTTTGTCCGCGTACCCGCTCCGCCTCAAGGCGAACGTCGATCTGAACTCTCACTTTTACCGCCTTGACCCGAAGCGGGTGCGCGTCTCGTCTCCTGACCATGGTTGGAATGCCATGATCTGCACCTTCCGCGCTCGCTCACCTTCTGACCTAGCCTGTGGATTGTGTCAACCTGGGAGGCGTGATAGGGAATTCTTCTATTATGTGAATGAGTAGTCATTCAAGAAAATTGGCTGAACGCGCCGCTGGTGGCCATGTTCGAAGCCTGGAGCAAAGAGATTTTGTAGGGCATTCGGAGGTTGCAATGAGCACAAGCCGGAATTCCACTCCGTTGTACGAGGCCATCCGCAGTTTGGTATTGTCCGCTTGTCAGAGTATCTCTCACTTGACTGCGCCTTGTTTATCATCACGTCGGGGTACACGGGCTATCCTGAACTAAACGCGTGGCGGAGATCGTTCACCTATTACAGCGGCGTAGCGACCGAAGGCCTCAAGGCAAAGTTCTATTCCCGCGGCTACAAGCAGCAGAAGTGGAGAAATCGATGAAAGTGATTGCGTTTAACGGAAGTCCGCGAAAAAAATGGAATACAGCAACATTGCTCGAAAAGGCTCTTGAAGGGGCGGCATCACAGGGGGCAGAGACAAAACTTATCCACCTGTACGATCTGGATTTCAAGGGTTGCAAGAGCTGTTTTGGCTGCAAGATCAAAGGCGGTCGGAGTTATGGACAGTGCGCCATCAAAGACGATCTGACACCTATTCTGGAAGAGGTTGAAAAGGCAGATGTCCTGATATTGGGCTCGCCTATCTACTTCTGGGCGGTTTCGGGAGAGATGAAATCCTTTATGGAGCGTTTGATGTTTCCCTATTATCGCTATGCGAAGGCCGATGAACCGGCACCAACTC
>Ga0224529_1000779_pt1 | contig 22333 bp, 21 predicted proteins | sample CBST50metaG_FD_179893 | JGI IMG/M metagenome (GOLD analysis project Ga0224529, IMG submission 179893) | Peat soil microbial communities from Stordalen Mire, Sweden - C.B.S.T50 | ecosystem: Environmental > Terrestrial > Soil > Wetlands > Peat | place: Sweden: Norrbotten County, Stordalen Mire... | reverse complement strand
GTGTGTTCAAGAATGATCTTGCTCTCCGCAATGGGGAGGACACTTACGAACTTCCTGTCCCGGCCACGTTCGTTATCGATGGGAGTGGGATCGTTCGCTTCGCTCATGTCGACGTGGACTATATGACAGGACGGGTGGAGTCCGAAGAGGTCGTGGCCGCTTTGGAGGCGATCGTACAGTCCGTAGCGCGCTAGCTGCACGGCAAATTGAGATTGTCCATCAAATCTCGCCGAACTCATGTTCACAGTGAGGCAATTTCTTGACCTGAACCGTCCTACTCAATCCGCTTCGACGATTGTGGTTGGCTATGGTGTCGTTACAGAGAGCAGGCTACATCAGTTGGTGAGACAGCAAAACCAGGTTTCCGACCGACCATGTCGTACCGAATCCTAACTCCCGGCGCGCAAGCCTATGTCTTTAGGTTTAGCTTGAACGCCGCGTGTTGGAATACGTCAAATCCCCGATAGGAGAGTAATCCATGAGTTCGATTCCGGGACCGGTTGGCCAAGCTTCTGGCTGGTGCTCGCGAAAGAATATGACGGGCTCAGGGGAAAGGAAGCATTGCGGACCGGGCGTGCCGACGCTGTTGCATACGGCCGCGCCCTTCTAGCCAACCCAGGCCTACCAAGACGGCTGCAATTCGGAGCCGCTCTGAATGAACCGGACCGGACGACTTTCTACGGCGGAGGCGCTGCCGGCTACACGAGCTACCCGACGCTTTCCTAAACCGTACAGCATCAGGACATGCGGGCGCAATCATTTGAATCTGCGCCATAGCATTTTGATATTCCTCATGAAGATCGCGTGGGCTTGTTTGGCTTGAGAAACGAGCCCAAATCTGGTCAAAAAGAGTTAGCACCGCTGATGGAGAACTACCTTGTTCGAAAAGAACGCGCCAGTCGACACTCGCCCACGGATTGATGTGAAGAGCCCTTCTTGGGTCATTGGACTCACCAGCCTGTTTTTTATTGTGCTCCAGAGCGCGTGCGCAGCCTTCATGGCGCTCAGTGGTCTTCGACTTCTCATTGGAATCGGCTCTTTGGCCGCTGCGACGACCGGTCTGCGTTTGCTCGCCTCCATCCATGGCGGGGCGGTCCGTATCCCCATGGAGATCGTCGCGATTGCCGGGTCTATGATCAACCTCTATGCGATATGGCGCGTAAAGTCGTTGCGCGCCCGACCTTCATCTCAATGGCGGGTGGGTCCAGTGCCTGCAAACACAAGACGGGCTGAATGGATCCAAGTCGCTCTTGCCATCCTTACACTGCTCTTGGTGGCGATCGAATGGGTGATCCACATTCACCTGCGCGGTTCCATCTAGCTGGCATCCTCACTGGGGTAGGCTGGCTTGCTCCTGATCTCTTCGGATACGCTGCTGCGGAACGTCGGCTAAGCGCAGTTTTGAAAGGACAGTTGGTCGTCTAAACGTAGAGGGTACGCTAAAGCTTGCGCGACCTCGTCGATACGGCAGCTCAGAAGCTCCTTTGCCGATCAAGTGGCGTGAGAGGCGCTTCTCGTCACTTACCAAGAACAAGGGGCACATAACTCCGGGCGTCTTCCAGAAGTTCATCGCGGGAAACGCCAGCTTTGGCGCGAAGCAGCAAACCCTGCATCAGGTCAATGAGCGCACGGCCTCGCACCCTGGCCGAGAGTGTGCGCGTCAGATGCCCCGCCTCCATTTCCTGATCGAGCCTTTGCGCCAAAATATCAGCGCTCGCGGTGAGGCCCTGCGCGGCATAGGAACGAATCTCCCTCACCCGGTCCGACTGTCCCAGGACAGCAGCGGCCATCATGCAGCCGCTGCGAGGCTCGGTCGTGGCGGTGTTGACGGTCGCTTCGCAAAAGGCGGTCACTGCCTTGTGGATGTCCGGCTCGGCCTGAAACGCCGCGATCATGGGAGCTCCATACGTCATCGCGTAGCGCTCGACCGCCTTGAGCAGCAGGGTGGATTTGTCTCCGAAGGCCCGGTAGAGCGCCGGTTTGGTGACGTGCACGGCGCGCGCGATCCGCTCGACGTCGACCCCTTCATATCCATGTTCCCAGAACATCTCCACCGCACGGTCGAGTGCCTCTTCGGGCACAAAGGCCTGTGGACGCCCCGGGGCGCGCTTAACGGTATTAGTTACCATAAAGTACGAAACTCCTTGCATTCTGCCTTGCAATATCGTACTCTCACGTACGTAATGCTTCAAGATAGCAGAACCGAGGAGAACAAGATGGATCGGCTCAAGGGAAAGATCGCACTCATCACTGGCGGAACCAGCGGCATCGGTGCCGCGACTGCAAAGCTCTTCCAAGAGGTAGGCGCGACTGTGATCGTCACGGGGGCAAGCGAAAACAGCGTGAAGGCGGCCAGGCAGGCCATGCCGTGCATCGAGGTCGTCCACTCGAACGCAGGCGACACGCAAGCTACCGAAAAGCTTGTTCAGTCCGTCGCCCAGAAGCATGGGAAGATCGACGTTCTCTTTGTGAACGCAGGCATCGCCCGGGTCGCGGCCGCCGCGGACACAGAAGAGCGGGTGTTCGATGAGCTGTTTGCGACCAACGTGCGTGGACCTTACTTTCTGCTCAAACATGCCATCCCGGTGCTCTCGGATGGTGCTTCGGTCATTCTGACCTCTTCGACCTCTGCCCTGCGGGCCGTTCCAGGCCTGAGCGCATACAGTGCGAGCAAGGCAGCACTGCGGACGCTGGGCATCACGCTTGCGGTGGAGCTCGCCCCCCCGGAAGATCCGGGTGAATACCATCACTCCCGGGCCGATCAATACACCCATCGTCGGGAAGATGGGTTTGACGCCGGAACAGATGGCGGGCTTCGGAGAGTTGATCGCGAGTGTGCCGCTGAAGCGGCCCGGAAAAGCCGATGAAGTTGCTGCCGCTGCGCTCTACTTCGCCTCGGATGATTCTCGCTTCACCACGGGAACAGAACTGGTCATCGACGGCGGTCTCACGCTGCTCTAAGCCTTACCCAACTTCAAACTCAACCGAAAGGAATACGCTATGCCAACCCTGCTTGCTCTGGATGTAAGCCCTCGCGGAGACCGGTCGATCTCTCGCGCCCTTGGAAAGCGTTTCGTCGAACACTGGCAAGCGCACAACCCAGGTGGCACCGTGATCTATCGCGACCTGAACGCATCGCGCATTCCCTATATGGACAACGACTGGATCGCGGGTGTGTATGCTCCACCTGCCGTGGAGCGCACCCCCGAGATGCAGAAGGCGCTTGCGCTCTCGGCCGAGTTGATCGCAGAGCTGCAAGTTGCCGATGTGTTCTTGATCAGCACGCCGATGTACAACTTCACCGTCCCTGCGGTTCTGAAGTCGTGGATCGATTACGTGGTGCGGCCCGGCTACACCTTCCGTCTCGCGCCAGGCTGGCCAGGCATGCTGGCAAACAAGAAAGCCAGGCTGATTGTGGTGTCGCGGGACAGCTACGATGCAGGCGGCCCGAGCAAGGCAGATGACATGGTGACGCCGGTGCTGCGCAAGGCGCTCAGCTTCATGGGCATTGACGACGTGGACGTGGTACGGGCAGGAGGGAGCCTCGCGGTAAACCTTGGCAAGGTCCGTATCGAAGACCACCTCGCGGAGTACGAGTCGGCGATCGCAGCGGTCGCACAACGGTAAAGTGCTGAAGAGTCGCTACAGGAGAACCAATGAGTCAATTGAAGACTGCAAAGAGGATCGCTCTCGTGACCGGAGGCAACAAAGGCATCGGCTTTGAATTGTCGCGAAATCTAGCGGGAGCCGGATGCATTGTGCTGTTGGGTGCGCGGGACGCCGAGCGTGGCAAGCAGGCCGTGCATCAACTAGAACTGGCCGGTCTGACTGATGTCTACCCCATAGAGGTTGATGTAACGAAGCACGAGACCGTTAGAGCGGCGGCACAACAGATTAAGAGCCACTACGGTCGGCTCGACATACTGATAAACAATGCAGGCATCAATGTAAGCGGAGACGGATTAGCTAGTGCCGTCGACATAGAGGTGGTGCAAAGGGTCTTTGAAACCAACTTCTTTGGAGCACTTCGGGGCGTTCAGGCGATGTTGCCACTGCTGCGTCATTCAACTTCCGGACGGATCGTCAATGTGTCGAGCGGCCTTGGCTCCCTGGCTTTGAACAGTGATCCTTCGTCTCCTAGTTACAATACCAAACTGATTGGTTATAACGGATCTAAAGCTGCCCTCAACATGCTTACCGTTCATCTCGCGTATGAGTTGCAAGGCACCTCCATCAAGGTAAATTCAGCCAATCCTGGATTCACGAAGACAGACCTGAACAACAACACAGGAGTCGAGACAGTGCAGGATGGAGCCCTTGCAGCGACACGGTTAGCTCTGCTGGACGATGCTGGTCCTACCGGCGGTTCATTCTCGAAGGAGGGACCCGAGCTCTGGTAGTCCGAGCAGGAAACTCCGGCGATCATGAAAAAAACATGCTCCTCCTTGTGAAAGCGCACGAGCGAAACCCATCAGCTACCCAAGATTAACGCCACGTAGTTCCGAGCGTCCTCAAGCAATTGATTCTTACCGGTCGTACGGAAATGAGCTATGGGAGTTTGCACTATCAGGCCTTATGCAACAGCGGGAAGCCAGCATAAATGACCCTTCCATCACGCAGGCTGAGCGCGCCTTTTAGAGCTTGTGGAGCTAAGCCAGCACCGAGTTTAGACAAACAGAGGAGCGGCAACAGTAGGTCTTAGTGCAGGTCTTGTGTTTACTCACCGTTCGCGTAACGACCTTTATCTAACAAAGACGCTCGCGCTTTTCGTCATTTCTTAACAATGGTCTCCCCTTCAAACGCGGGCGAACGCCTCGTGTCAGGAAGCCGATTGCAGAGTATGACAGGGATAGTGCACTGATTCTCTTGGCAATTTGTGTGCGACACAACAACCGCACCCCGATCGGAAGATGGGCCGCTTTCAATTGCCGCTATACACAGTCTGGAACGCGCAGATCGAAAACCTTCAAACGTACCCATTGCGACCCTGCGTGGAACGAACTACTTATATCATTATTGCCATGATGCGTCTTCCATGTTGACGAGAGGTGACGCGTGGAACCGTATTCCGTTTGTTTCATCAAGCTGAGACATTCGCCTTGGGCGAGTAGGCTAGGCGAACGATTCCATCGCTGCCGTTCTCAACACGATCACGACGCAACTTTGCCTAAGGATCGAATGCGACTCCGGTCAGTCGATATGGGCAGAAGAGGAGTAGTCTCGGAGAACACTCGGCTGACCGCCTTCATCCAGCGTCAGCTTTGCTTCGACGGTGTTGCGCAAGCAGACATTGAAATTGCTGCCGTCAGTGAACTCGAAATTCACTTCTGGACCGCGATCGCCATTCTCGTAGAGCCTAGCCTGGCGAACCACCTTGCCGATGAGTTCTTTGCAGTCGATCATGCGATTTCCCCGCCTCGAATGGTCTCAGAAGAACATACCAGATGCCTGAAAGTACAAATTCTCAGGCAATTCGCTAGATTATAAACAGCGGGACGAACCCGACTCGTCCCCAACGAACTGCTCCGCACCTGTGTCAGAAAAGCACATCAAGAGAGCGTATCCACTAAATATAGTCTATCCGCTAAGTAAATGCTGGAGGAATGCCCCCTGATGTCTGCATCCAGCTCGGAGAACGCATCCGCGAGCTTCGCAAGAAGCGCGGCTGGAGGCAGATCGACTTGGCCGAGCAAGCCGAAATCCACGAAGTCCATATCTCCGACCTGGAGCGGGGAGCGCGCGAAGTAGGGCTGCGCCATCTGGCGGCTCTGGCAGCCGCCTTTGATTTGTCGCTGAGCGAATTTCTCAAAGGAATCAAAGGCAGGTAGCGGGTTTTTTGTATGCTGCCCTGTCAAACAGATCAACCGACGCGGCCCGGCAGCATCCGTTCCATACCCTGCTCCACAGCGTGCTCACGGCCGGAATGCTGTGCGATGGGGTCGGTGTCCATCGCCAGCATGATGAGGCGTCGCAGGTTTGCTGACTGCTCAGCTTGGCTGAAGAGCGCAATCGAGTCGGAAGGGATGTCGGGAGTCGCATCCCATTGCAGACTCAGGTTGTTCTTCCGTGCCAGCTCCACGGCAAATTCATGGAGAGCGATTTCGTTCCCTGCGAGGAACGGCTGTATCGCTCCGAGATCGTAGAGGTAGGCAGAAGCGCTGTGTGTCCACTCTTCGGCGCTCAAACCCTTCAGGTGATTTTCGCGGCCTAATCGATCCAAGACGCTGTTGAGGGATTTTTCTATATGAGGCGCGGGCACCTTGCCGGCGTCGATTGTCCGCAACTCTCCGGCCCAATCATAGATGTCTTGAAAAATATGGTGGTGTATTGCCTGAAGGTGTGTGGCGTCAAAGCCGCCGCGTACAGGCGTTGCCTGAAGCTCAGCGAGGCGAAGAGCGGTACAATCCGCCGCCGCTCTCGAAAGATCGGCAGGCTTGGTAATGCCGAGCTTGTTCTTGAACACACCGGTGCCAGGTATTGTGAAGTCGGTTGCGTCAATCATCTTCGGTTTTCTCCTCTTGTCGGGGAAGTTGTTGCGGGCGATTGGCGGAGTGCCGCCATGACCCGCGCCAGGTAGCCGTTATCAATGCCGCGCTGGGTATCACCGGTGTTGTAGCGAGAGATAGCGTGCTGGAGCGCCATCTGGCCGGGTCCGTAGGTCTGGATTTCAAGCTGGTAGGCGCTGTCGAGAATCTGCCAGCCAGCACGAAGATTGGAGCATGGGTCAAATAACGATTCGACGGAAATCCCGCGGCGCTTGGCTTCCGCCGTGCTGACCTGCATGAGGCCCACGTCAACAAAGATGCCGCGGCGCTCGAAGTAATCGAGCCACTCCAGCGCCTCCCGTTGGGTGGCAGGCTGGCGTTTGAGCCGCAATGTACCCTCCGGTAGATGCCACTGTTTCAGGATTGCCCTGGGAAAGTCGATCTGCATGGCATTCGGGTTGCCGCCGGACTCAACGCGGATGATCGCGCTGAGAGTCGATAGCGGCACGTCCGGCCGGCAGCGCGATTGGAGAGCGGCAACGTCCACTCGTTGAGCAGAGAGATTTGCAGCAAAGCAGAGCAGGCATACTGCTGTCAGAATTCTCATTGGTTGGTTGCCTCGTAGAGTGGGATGGCCCAGAGGTCGGCCCAGTCTTGCACGGTCACGTGCTGAATCGTTGGAATCAGCGTGTTGGCCGTCCAATAGACATTGGAGGGAGCAAGGAGCATGTCGGGGTTGTGCGCGAGTGTTTCGATGGCCGGCCAGAATGCGAGTTGTTCGTAGCAGACCAGTACCCCGGCGCGGCGATTCCAAACACGGATGGTTGATGGAAAACGAAGCATCAACGGAAAGCCGCGGCGCTGGTCTCCGACGTGCCACATGCCAAGTGGCACGGGCACTCGCTGTACGTAGGAGAGCCGTTCGGTGTAGCCACGTGAGAGGAGAACATTGCGATTGGCTTCCGTGTTCGGAATAGGTATCGTGGTGCCGATCAGTAGGCCGGTGCGCTGTGTTTCAAGTTGCGCGAAGACGGAGGCCCAGCGAGCCTCGTGCATCCTATTCCAGCTTGGAATGATCGACTCCGGGAAGACGAGCAACGTGTCGGGATGGGCCAGCGCAATTTGCTGGATCGTCCGCTCCTCGAATTCCAGGCGGGAGTCAATATCGTCATGAGGCGACTGCCCGCCGAAGTGAGTATTGACGGCGAGGATACGCGGGTCGGGAACCGGGCGATGAAATCGAGCGTGGGTTGCGATGGATGCCGCGATGAGAATGGCAAGCGTCATGACGCTGCCGAATCGCCTGTGCGTCGCTATCAATAGGATGCCCAACCCCAGGCCAAACCCGCGGGTTCCGGGAAACCAGTGTCCCGCCGCGATCAGCGGATGAGCGACGGTCACAAGACTCAGCGGGGGCAATGCAAGAGCCGCGAGAGCCGCGACTGTGGAGAGCGGCAGGTAGCGGCGGCTGTAGAGGCAAATCCAGGGTGCCGAGCAGAGCGCCACCAAAGCAGCCCAGATGGCGAGTGGCAAGATGAAGTTGTGGCCCGTTCGGAAGAAACCCTGAGTGCCGGGGATGACGCTCCAGGTGGCGGCTGCGTAGTAGAAAACGGCACAGAGCGAGTCCAGGCGCCGCCGTGACTGAAGGTAGACGTACGGGAAAAGCAAGGCGAAGTAATTCAGGACGGTGTTGCCGCTCCAGCCTGCGCCGCCGATTGCGGCGGAGCAGGCGAAGAGGATCGCGGTTCTAGCCTGAGCGGGAAGAGGGATGCTCGGCATTCTCCATCCCACTTTGTTCGGCGCAACGGTCTCGGTCTCTGCAATATTCATCGCTTTTGCCCTCTGGATTACGCTGTTAATTCGGGTTGGCGGTTGGGTGGTACGAATGCTCTACGAGCAAGGGGCGAATCCAACTGTGGACGGATCGCAAGGGGATCGGGCCGAAGTACCGGGAATCGAAGCTCCGGGGACTGAAGGAACTGACGACCCATAGTTCATCCTTCGGCACGCGGTACGTTCCTGCCGGGAACGGATGAAGCTGTCGCCCGGTCGAATCGCGGCTTATGGTTGCGGTGTTTGGCAGCGGTTGACCGTTGACGACAATGCCGGTGGCGGAAGTCTCTACCGTGTCACCAGGCCATGCAACCACGGGCTTGATAAGTGGTGAAAACCCGTCCGGGCAGGTGCGCATGGGATCTCGATAGTTCGGTTGGCCTTTCATGGACGGCCAGCGAACATCGGGGCAGAAAAACACATAGGGCGCAGGGTTGCGAGGGATGCCTGCCAGATCGGCAATCTCCCGGTAGATTCCGAACGGTACGGAGTGGGTGTAGTTGAACACAAGGCCAAAGCTGACCCACGCGACCATCGTGCCAACAGCGGCAACGGCGATGGGCACAAAGACACAACTCAGTCGTGAAAATGCGCGGACGGCGGAGCGGAGCCGTGGGCTAGACAGGCCAATCATGAATACTCTCCTGAAGGAATGCTGGAACCTGCTTTGCGTCATTGGTGCGGCGAATCTCGTTCTGGTGGATGGCCGCCGTTTCTGATTTCGAACTGGCGGCGATGCGGAATGCGCGAATGACATGAATCTCGAAGATGGTTCCAACCTCGCGGGCGGCGGTTTCACCATCGATGCGCGGTCGCGGCTCGCGGCGGATGAGTTGGCCGGTCACGTGAATGTTGTCGCCCTTCTGGAAGGTCTTGGCGACGATGGCGCTTTCACCAAAGAAGGTGAGTGGAAGGAATTGACGGTGCTCGACGGTTCTTCCCTGCGTGTCGTAGAACCAGTTCTGCGCCAGCCGCGCCCGCACGAACTGACGGCCCCCGGCATCGGAGACCGAGGGTTGGTCGGTGAGGTTTCCGGCAAGAATGATTTGGTTAAGAATTTCCACGGATTCTCTCCTCAATTGCCTGGTCTGCGACTGCGGCATGGGCAATGGCCGCGATATCGAGAGTGGGCGGCGAAGCTGCGGGGGGCTTAATGGGGCTGCGCTTGGCCGCGGTTGGGAAGTCGGGCGGCTTCAGCTTGGTGCGGGCCAATAGGGTGTCATTCAAAAAATAAAGACTCTGGACGCCGTAGATGGGCGCAACCCCATTGATGAAGATGAGCATGTCGCCGGGAGTGGTGATCTTGCTGCTTGGGTCATTCGTGGCCTTGGTTGGCGGCTTGATGCGGCGTATTTCATCGACGGTGATGAGAGGCCGTTGCACCTGCTCCACGCTACGGAAGATGTGCTTGAGGTAGAAGTCGGTGCGCTGGCCGCTGTAGTTGACGGTCTCCTTCTCGACGGTCATGTTGCCGCTCAACTCGGAGAGGTTCTTGCAGGTCTGGAGATTGTCCGTCTGGAAGGCGGCCTTGATGTAGCAGTTGTCGGTGATGGATTCGTTCGGCCCGTACTCTTCGATGATCTGCGTGAGCGTCTGCGCAATGAGGTAGGGTTTGATTTTGTAGCCGGCCATGAGGCTCATCGCGGCGGAGAGGTTGGGAATCTTCCTCAACTCAGGAAACTCGTCAAGCATGAGCAGGAGATGGTGGCGGTCCGGATCGAGCTGTTCCATGAGGCGATTAAAGATGAGCTGAAGCATGAGCCGGACAAGCGGACGCAGCCGGTCGCGGTCCGGCTGCGGAACCTTGAAGTAGAGGCTCATCGGCGCTTCGCCGTAAACGAGATCGCGAACGCGGAAGTCAGAACGCGAGACGGTCTTTTGCACGATCGGGTCGTCGTACAGCATCATCGGGGTGACAATGCTCGATTGAATGCTCGATGCCTCGCGGTCCGCGCGGTTGAGCTGGCGCTGAACGGCCTTGCTCACATAGGGGTGGGTGAAGGTAGGCTTACCATTCACATCGGACCATTGAAGGCGGGGCGCGGATTTGCCTCCTGGCATGTGGACGGTCTTCTGCATCTCGACCAGCACGTCGGTGAAGTCCATGCCCGGCTGGGAGTAGTGAGCAAGTATGTCGGGAAGTGTCGGCTCTCGCGGCGAATCGAGATTGCGAAAGACATAGCCAAGATGGATGATGCCCGCCGAAACAAGATCTACGGCTGCATCCTCGAAGTGCTTGTAGAGGTTGTCATCGTCGCCGCGGCGAATGACGGCGTTCGCAATCGTCTGAGCATCGGCAATCTCGTAATCGGTCTCCCAGCGAATCTCGGATAGCGGGTTGTAGCAGCAACTCTCATGCGGCAGGGTTGGGGCGAACTTCAAGACACGCTGCCCGATGGCGTGGCGGAAGCCGGCGGAGTGGTCCCAATTCTCACCCTTGAGGTCATAGACAAAGACGCTCTGTCGCCATTGGCAAAGCGTCGGAATGATGGCGGAGACGCCCTTGCCGCTTCGGCTGGGAGCGAAAAGCAGAACGGGTTCCGCGCCGGAGTGCAAGAGGTAGTGAATTTCCTGAGTGTTGGGGTCGCGCCATCCGCCGACATACACTCCATCCGTCGCGTCAAGCAAGCCGATCTTCTCTATGTCTTCGCGCGTTGCCCAGGTCGCGGAGCCATGCAGGTTCATTAGGCTGTCTGTGCTCTTGCGGTCGCGGATGAGAGAGAGAAACCAGTAGGCGATATATGCCAGGAAGAGGCCGCCCACGATGGTTGCGGCAAATGCAATCCAGATGTCTTTGCGGACGCCTGAGTTGATGAGGCGACTACCAGCATAGTGTTTCCAGAGCGCGAGGGCAGCAAAGGGCTGAAAGACAGCCGTTCCGCGCACCCAAAGAATCGGATTGCCCATCTCGACGGGATTGTTGAGTTGAATCGTAAGCCACTCGGTTGCGGCACTTGCGGTCGCCGTGAACGCAACTGCCGCCCCGACGATTGATCGGATATTCCAGCCGCCCTGCCAGCGCGGGCGGTTGGGGAGCACGTAACCTGGAGGAGCGATTTTGCCGTTCTTCATGGAAAGCCTCCTGGTTATGGAGTGTACATTTCACTATAAATGTTTGCAAAATCAGTACCCCCGGTCGCGTGTCCGATCCATCATCCTCGAACGGAGCATTTTGTTGAACTCCCCCATCCATCCTTTGTCGGACTCGCCGACCGAGAGATTCATGGCGCGCATCCGGCGCAAAATCGAATCCAGCGCCTTTCCATCGCGAAGAATGTCCTTGTCCTTGCCTGCCGTGGAAGCGTAAAGCTTGTCTGGATCGCTTCTCAGGCTGTCGATTGTCACGACATTTCCGGGTTCGAGGTCTCCCCGCGCCCATGCCGCTCGGAGCGTGGCGTCGTGGCGGATCATCTCGATCTTGCCTTCGGTGGTCTCGAAGATGGTTTGCAGAGTGCCGGTCCGCTCGTCTTCGCTGTTGAGCAGTACCCGCCCAATCAGCTTCCTTGAGAATGAGGAATACTCCATCGGCGCGTGGGGATCGCTGATCGCCACGCCGCTGCGAAAAAGCGTTCGCGCGCGGTCCTGAATGTCCTTCATCTGTTGAAGCTGCGTGACGAAATCAGACCGGACGAGCCATCGGTCTCCTGTATACGGCTTTGAGAGGCCAAGCTCTTTGAGATGGCGGAGCCGGGCCACCTCCGCCGCGCTTGCTGCGGCTCCGGCATCCTTGTATGCGGAGTCAGCGTCGTATGGAATCGCTCGACCGGCCAGCCTACGGTCGAAGGGCGTGACCCGGTTTGCGGTTAGCTCGACCTGTTTCTGGTGCTCGATGTCCTCAATGGCTCGCGGGCCGAGCTGCCGTGTCAGTGAGCTTTGGACTGCCTCGCGCAGCCCCCGTCGAATCAGGTCTGGTGGAAGTTTCAGCGGCTCTCCGGATGCCAGCCGGCCCCGCACGATGATGTGGACGTGAGGATGGTCGGTGTTGCGGTGGACCACGCCGCCCCATTCGACCGGCGTTCCGGTGTGCTGCTCGATTCGGGCAACCATGTCGGCTGCGGTTCTCTGAAAATCCACGTTTGAATCTTCCGGAGACAGGATGATCTTGAAGATGCGCTTATCCCCGGCCTTCTGCCAGCTCTCTGCCAACCGACCAAGCGGGTGTTCCTGCGCCAATCCAAGGCGGTCGGGATCGGGAACCTGGTTGCCGATTTCCGTGCTCGCTTCCCTCTCGGGCGGCAGACGGTCGCCTTTGGCGCTCTCTCGCTCGATGTAGGTTCCATGCGCTTTCCATCCCCCCGGCGTCCGGGCAGAGGCATAGCGGACATTCACAATGCAGCGGCGCTGGAAAGCCGACGATTTTTGAGAGGCGGGCAACCGGCTGAATGCAGACGTGGCCTTAGCGCCGCCGGGGGACGACCGGCTGACAAGCCGGACGAGTCGAAGCAGGTTCTTTGCTGTACCTGTAACACGCGGCGGTGGTGTATTGGCCTGGCGAACCCGGCCGGGTCGAAGCCTGCTCGAACGCTCGTCCTTTTCGTTGACCTCGCGATGCTGCGGTGATCCACGGGGCATAGAACTCACCTCGCTCCGCCTCACGAGAGAGTTGGGGGTTCTTCCTCAATGCCAAGCTCCACTGGGGAGTAGGCGTCCGATTCCCTCCGGCGCTGGAACTCGCGGGCTGCGGTGATATTCACTTGCTCATAAATCTTGGTTGCGCGCGCCCTGGCTCCCACCATAAGCGAAGAGGGCACTTCGGGGAGAGCCGTGAGCGCGTACTTGATGAACGTGTCGGTCAAGGCGAGATGAAGCTGGCTGACCGTCTCCAGGCTCCTGAACTTCCGAGCGAGACTGTCCGCCAGATTCCCGAAGAGCGAGTAGACAAGCTGCTCCAGGTCGTCGCGCTGGTTAGTGCCGACCGTGACGAGGTAGTCGAAAACCTCGTTGTCGCTCCTGGCGTGAATCTGCTCCCGCAGAGCAGCAAGGCGCTCTGACTGGAGCTGGCTGAGCCGGACTGAGTAGCGAACAGATTCAGGGCGCTTCCGTTTTCGCATACGGGCACTATACCGCAATGTACATCGCATTTGCAATGTGCGGCACAATGGTCTTTTCGAGTACCCTATGTGCCGCGCAATAAGCCTTTGCAATAAATAGAGATGTGTGGAGCAAACCTTCAAACTGCCGCTGCGCTTTATGTTCCACTACTACATTATCCAATGAAGACGGCTGCAAAACAGCCTACCTCCCGGCGGTCTTCGACCTCCGAAAAGCGCAGCCTGCGGCTGCAATAAAGCACGATTAAGGACGAACAAACACGATTATCGACGATTGACGCATACCCAGACTATGAATCGTCTTTATTCGTGGTTATTCGTCTTTTGTTGTGTTTGTTCGCCCTTATTCTTGCGGAATCGTCTTTGTTCGCTTGCAATCTTCGAGGGCCTCTGGCATTCTTCTAGTGCAATGTGCATTGCTAATAATCGCCCACCTGAACTGACTGCGTTGGTCGAAGCATTGGCGCTTCGCAGGGGAGTTTTCCAACTCAAGGCAAGGCTCCTCAAAGCGGTTCGTTCCGAGTTGCAAGCCGCAAAGGGCAGCGGCCTGACCTGGCGCGTCATCTGGGGAACGCTACGGGAAGAAGGTTATCCCGGCGGATACCAGCAATTCTGCAAAGCGGCAAACCGGGCCATTGAAGGGACACAGTCGCATATCGCAAGAAAAGCCAAGGACCTCCCGCCTCCTGCGGAGGGGAAAGAAGTTTATCAACCAAAGGTTCGCGAAAGCGGACAGAGCACTGAAAGCACAGAGGACAAGGAGAAACCGGCATGGCAGATACAGAGAGAAGAGGCAATGGCGAAACTGGATCGCGAAGCGGAGCTGAATCGCCAGCGGGAGTTGCGGTTGAAACCGACGAAGGTATTCACACCGAGCGCCTTTGTGGGGCGGAGCGAGAACTGAATGAAGCCCGAAAATTGAACACAGACTTGGAAATGAAACCGAAGCGGGTCGTTTTCCCAATTGCCGGCAAGGGCGGCGTGGGAAAGACGACAGTCATAGCAACCCTGGCTGAGTGGTACGCCAGCACTCCCTACACCGCCGAACTGTTCGATATGGACCCGGACAATAAGGCAGAGGGGAGTTTCAAGGCGCTCTTTGCCAGCGCGCACAAACTTCCGGCGCTGGAGAGCTGGACCTACGACAAGCTGCTGGGTATCTCCCTGGAGTCGAGCGCCGACGTGATTCTCGCTGATCTGGGCGCGGCACAAGGCCATCGGATGATTCCCTGGTTTCGAGACTTCTACCGGGTGATGCAGGAATCCGGCCTCGATCTCAGGTGGACGGCCGTCGGCGTCGTCGATGCCGATATCGCATCCGCTCGGTCGGTAATCGAGTGGGGTGCCGAGTTGCAGAACACCGTGGATTACCTCATTGTCCACAACTATTCTCAGGACAATGTCGCGTCGTCCTGGGAGAATCCGAAGCTGGCGGTGGATGTGGCGGCCTTTCGGGAGGCATTCGCGCCTGTCGAAATTCGGATGGATGCGCGGCGGCCCGATCTCCAGCGCATGATGCGGACGATGAATGTCACTCTCGGCGACGTGGGCGAACGCAAAACCAACGTGCCGGAATTAAGAGCGCCGGACATGACCTTGCGGGCAAGAACGTACCGCTTCCGCGCTTTCAGTCAGTTTACGGAAGCGAGAAAGGTACTCCTCCCATGAGTACTGCCCCTTTGGCCGCAAATGACAAATCCGCCTGGATTCGTGACCTCGTATTTAAGAAAACACCAGTCACAGAGATTCACGGCAAATACATCTAACAGCAATGACGTTGTATGCGGCGTCATTGCATAGTGAAATGGAAAGGCAAAGCCGAGAACTTATCAAGCATCATTTCGTTTGTTTTGGTTCTTGCCTTTGTTTTGGCAACTCAGAAATGAGTTGCCTGTGCAAAGAATGTACAAGCTGATTTCAACTCCGAGCTTGGCCTACCGCCATCAAGTTGTCGACCACGACGGCCTGCCAGTGATTGCACTGACTCTTTTCGCACACGATCAGCAGATGTCGCTGTCCCAGTCGTCGGTGCCGATGTACCTTCGTGAAATCATCTTACTTGCCAACTGGGCGACCAGTGATCAGGTTGCCTTGGCGAATGGCTGGACACTCTTTGGCAGTCCACAAGAGGTACGCGCACTGCTGCGCGAGTATCTGACGGTTGGATCGCATTGTAAGGTGACGGTGAGAGCTGACCTATGCGGCCTCAAGGTCTCTTACATCAACGCCACGAATGGAACTAGAGTCAATGTGCGCACATTGTTGTCCGCGCTCAAACGGCTCTATGACTTCCTGATTATTACTCGTCGGTACTCCTTTGCAAATCCCATGATCCATGAAGACGCAGCAAGGGTCCGACTCGAATTGCGGGAGCAACATCGACTATCAATCCGGACGCTCAAAGGGCGCGATCCGATGCCGACAGAGAGCGGAGTAGATGAACGATCCGGTATTCGATTATCAGAGAACTATTTCCGTTTCATTCAGCAGGAGTGGAAGCCACAAACAATTGATGACCCAGAGCTCCCGCACATAGTTCAGGAGGCTGGCAAGCGTTTTGGCTGGAAGCTGCGGGAACTCTGCGTGAGCCGAACCTTGTTTGAATCGGGCGTGCGGATTTCGGAAGCCGTCGGGCTGACTGCGCTTGATTGGGCCCAGGGCGGCTTTCGCAACGTCTTGCAAAGTCGAAATAAAGGCAGCTTCGGTCTGAGAACCAAGACCATCATGATTTCAAATCCAACCACGAAGCTATACCGGCGCTACTTCGATGATGCGATGAACGGCCGAGCAGCAGTGGATCCACAAAGACTGCGAGTCAGCAATCTCACAACGCTCTACAGGGCAAATCCACAGAGTTTGGAGAACGTCTCTCTGTTTCTCACCGAACAAGGCGCACCCCTGACGGCGAAGCTATTTCGGGATCAATACTGGAAGCCGGCACTGATGGCATCTGGAATTGATGCAGATCCGCACCAGGCCCGTCATTGGTTCGTAACAAATGCATTGAGGAATATCGATCGAACAGCCAAAGATGAAGCATCTCGGTCCCGGTGTCGTCAGGAGTTGATTCGATACATGGCGTGGAATTCAGGGGAACGCACCTTGCGTTCGTACGACCATCTGCAGCGGGAGGTCGATTTTCAAAGCCGGCTTCAAACGATTCATAAGGAAATGCGACGACGGGAGCGCAATAGTCTGGCGCCAGGCATTTTTTCTGGCTCTCAATCGACAGCCTATGCGACTGCCATCGCAGAGCGGAGCAATGAAGATCTGGCCTTTCTCCTTGGAGAGGATGATGACGATTGAAGATGCCGTCTTAAATGTACGGGAAATAATGGGATCGAAGTGGCCTAAGATGACACCACTTCCAGAGGACGCGGTGATCGTGCTGTGCGAGGCCCTCTGGGTAGGGGGTTATCGCCCTAACCAAAAGACTCTTACTCTCTACTTCCCGGGTGTATCAACACGCCCATTTGTTAATGGAATGGAAGCCTGGCGTCGTTCTCGCGGCTTCAAATCAAAGGCGAGAAATCCGTCGATCAGTCGTCTTGAAGACCTCATTCCGCATATCGCGCCCGAAATCGCCAAAGCTCCATTGACCTGCTTTGATTCAAATAATGACGGTCGTTGGCCAATTCCGTCGGCAAAGATCATTGGTTATATTCGGGCGATTGAAAATCGATCGCTGCGGAACACAGTGGCGCTCTACTCGGTTCTCAAAGATTCAAGCCGATATCACTTCTACATAAAGATTGTCGGCTATGTCTCCGCGATGCGCGTTGTGATGAACGATCTTCGCCTTGATGACATTGCCAGCATTGATCCAGACGAAATGTTCAGGCAGCTTCGCGAGGATCGGGTTTCGTCGGGACTGACGGAATACCAGCGAGTCACTCTGTGCTGTACCTGGAATAGCATCCGACATTGCTTTGACGACTATGCAGAGCGTTTGCCAGAACTGCAGCGCCAGGTCATGGAAAAGTTCTTCGTCAGGAGAGTCGTGGATCAAAGAAGGATCTCGATGACCGGCGAATGGACGTCATGGAACCAACAGCGAAAGGCGAGAATAAAGGCAAAGACAGACACAGTTCATAGCAGGTTTCATCAGTTGCGGCATCTGGCCAAATCCCGGCTCAACCAAGTTAAACGAATGCATACAGCAAGCCAACAGGCGATCGCTACAGTTCAGGCACACAACCTTCCACTACCGTATGACTATAGCTACGAGGAGACTACGCCGTTGGAAGGCGGCCGACTATTACGCCAGCGAGTGCACATGACGCTCTGGGACGCGATATCCAGGTGGGATAGGCTGGTCGAGCTTGGCTACACTTCCATCCAGAAGAGCCGCCATCGCAGGCACCGTTCTGACGAATTCTCGCCTGATAATAGCTGCTACCACGTCGAGCATAGACGCACCGAGGCACTCGATAATGGCGTTACACCCTCCGAGCCATGGTTTCTTGAACTGTGCGATAACTACGTGTTCTCTGACGTGAGTGATGCCGACCTTGTGCGCAAGCGCGTTGATTTCTACAAACGCTGGGGGTACAACAACTCCGATCATTGGTATATGCCACAGCGCATCATTGGTTGGAGTTGTCAGCTCGCCGAATGGGCTTGCATGAGGGAAAAGGGAGGCCACCTCCTGTTCTCCACAGAAGGGCTATTGGTCGCGTCGCTATTCGCACATCTTGCGATTCGCATTCAGACCATTACTGGGGCACGACTGGGAGAAATTCAGCAAATTGCACAGAGTCCCGACTGCATCAAGCAACTGATTAATGTGGGCCCCAAGGCGGCTACTCGCTGGTTATTGCGCATGATTCCAAAAGGAGCAACGGAAAGGCAGAACTACTACATTGATGAGCGCACCAAGGACGACCTGATGGAGGTCATATCATTTCTGCGCGAACACGCACAAGCAAAGAAAATACCTGTCGTCGCCCCAGAATTCAACAAGACTCTTCCTGATCGATACGTGTTTCAATGGGGCGGAATGATCATGGATCAGTGCACGCTCAACAGCTCGATTCGCTATCTTCTGCATGGAGCTGTCGTTCGGGCCTCTGATGGGCAAGGCATTCATTTGACATCGCACATACTGCGTCATGCGTTCGCAACTGAAATGGCGAGCATGAAAGTATCTGTGGATGTGATTGCGGCTTTGCTGCACCAGCGCGATACGTCCGTCACGAAGTACTATTCCCAGCCTACTGGAACGCAAGTGATGGAGGCTGCCGAAATGGTGTTCGTTGATCGGATCGACGTTGCCGCCGAGGCTCTACGAAGCCCAGCAGAGATCGGCCGTATGCTCAACGAGGCTGAGGGAAAAGTGGGCGCTCTTACCGAGGTCATCGGGGGAACGTGCGTAGTCGCGAATCTCTGCCCAGCTAAGTTCGCCTGCATTGGGTGTGCCGGCAATGCGCCAGACCCCGAGAAACGTTACCAAATCGAACAGAAGATGGCGTGGGCCAAGGAACATGCGCTGTGGTCCACCAGCGAAAAGCTATTTCCAGAGGAACGACGCCTGAATCAGCTTGTGCAGGATTGCGAATTGATGCTCGAAGAGATGAGTCTCATTGAGCAAACCCGGGATGACTCTCTTCAGAATGTTCAGATGGCATCCAGCACACCAGGCACGGCATGATCAATAACAAGATTAAGCGAGTAAGTCCAGTCTGGCTTGCTTCGACATGGGAAAGTCGAAAGAAAGAGACCGTAAAATGCGTCCAAGCAGCAATTGAAAAACTGCGCGAGGCTGATCGGTACGTGACGTTAACGTCGATTCGAGACGAAGTGCGACTTCTCTTCGGGCGGTCGTTATCGACGAATACAATCAAGCGGAACGAATGCGCCTATCAGTTGTACTTGGGTGGCCGGCGCGCGCCCAAAGCGCGGCAGGCCAAGGGCCATTTGATTCTTGAGTTGTATGCGCAGGTCGAGCCAAAGATGAAAGCGGCAATACAAGCAAAGGTTGCACGACTACGACGGCAGGCGAAGGACGATCTAATTGCCCGTATCATGCGCATCGAGGAAGAACTGACAGAGCAAATGAATGTTGCAAACAGGCTGCGAGAGAAGATCATCTTGGCAGATGCTGCACAACATCGAAACAAACTACCCAGTAACGAAGGAGACATGATGCAGGTCGAACAGATGGAAAGAGAATTTACCTACAACGGTGTACGGCTACCTGACCCTGGCCATAAGCTTTCTGTCGATCAGGTTCGAGATACTTATGCCGCGGCGTACCCGGAAATCGCAACAGCATCCCTTGAAGGACCTGAGGCTGTGGGCAACAAGCTCGTATACCGCTTTTCTCGAGCGATAGGATCGAAAGGCTGAACCCTGGTTGATTCGACGCCAACACGGGCAAGGCTGAAGTATCCCACCGGATGGTTTGCTGCTGGGCGGGAAGTCGCATCTGCGATGACTTTGCTGTCGGACGGAGCGTTCAAGCTTTATGTATTCCTGTGCCTGTGCGCAGATCGAAGCAGCGCTCGTCTGGAGGTCGATCAGTCGAATATTGCGAAGTCTCTAGCAAAGAGCCGCCGATCTGTGATTGCGTATTTCGAAGAGTTATGTCAACAGGGCATATGCGAAGTGGCATTCGCAACCAACCAACATACTCGTGGCGTAGTTAAAATCTGCGACGCGTTCTGGCCATACGTGATCCAGATGCCCGCAGGTGAAACTGAAGGTGCGGCCAATTACGTAAAGCATTTACGAATGCTTTTAGGGACGCGCAGTTGTGTTGTCCATGCATTTGCGCCAGCAGACGAAAAGCTTGCCCACTCTCTCTTTTTCGACCACGTTCCGATCGAACAAATCGAACGTGCGTTCTTGCTTGGATGTACGAGGAAGTATGTCTCCTGGCTCAACGGGCAAATCAGCGGCCCCATTGTCAGCCTCGGATACTTTCGATCAATCGTTGACGAGGTCGCTCAGATGGATACGTCAGCAGACTACTGGCGCTACATCAGCGAGAGCCTTGATAAGTATGAGCGTGCATGGCTTGCGCAGAGTGCCGATGGCGGATCGGGCGTTCCATAAATAGAATCCAGCCTTCTTGAGCATAGCGAGCAGCGGCACCCGCCTATGTACTTAGTTGGCTAACCGCACCGGCATTTGTAAAGCTTGTCGCTTCACATCCGGCTACGATGGCGGGCTGTATGATCGAGTACAAGTCCTCGCCTGGCGGCAATTCGCCGTTCGTCGGCGCGGGCCTTCAGGCGGATAGCATAAAGGACACCCTGAGATGAAGGCACACAAGAAGAAATACTCGCCGCATGAAAAGCTCGCTATTCTGCGCTGCCATTTGGTTGACAAGATCCCCATCTCATATCTCTGTGACCAATTCCAACTTCAGCGCAGGATCTTTTATGTCTGGTTGAAACAGTTGTTCGACTGCGGACCTGCGGAACTGGAACGGCACCCCATCTCTGGTACACAGCCCGATGTTCAGAAATCTCGCATTTACATTCGGCCTCGCGAATCCAAAGACGCCGACCAGAAATGGATGATTTCACTTTTACAGGGACAGTTCTGCAGTGAGGAGGTACGACGAGCCATTGGTGATGCAATCAGCCTGGAGAACGTCAACAATTTGTTGACTTGCATTTGCAACGAACCGCTAAAGTATCGGAATCGAGCGGTTGCGGTTCTTTCATATCACCGTCACATTCGAAAAGGTCATGTCGCAGACTTTCTCGGCGTAGGCCCTTCATCCGTTGACGATTGGGTTCGCAAGTTCACCCAACACGGCTGTGACTCGCTTCTGCCATTCCGACGCAGACCTTGCAAGCCTAATGACAAGACTTACAGAGATGCGGTTTTTGAGATACTACATGCACCACCATCAGCACACGGGTTCAACCGCACAACTTGGAGACTGCAGGATATTCACTTGACCATGAGGCAACGGGGACTGCCGATAGCACGAAGCAGCATCCGTAAGATCATCAAAGACGCCGGTTATCGATACCGCAAGGCCAGGAAGGTTCTAACCAGTACCGACCCGAACTACGAAGAGAAGCTCAAGGAGATCACGCGCACACTCCAGAGCCTAGGTCCAAAGGAAAAATTCTTTTCGATCGATGAATACGGCCCCTTTGCAATCAAGATCAAGGGAGGCATGTCTTTGGTACTCATGGGTCATCCTCGAACCATCCCGCAACGTCAACGCAGCAAGGGTACTTTGATCATTACAGCGGCGCTGGAGATGTCAACCAATCAAATCACGCACTTTTACTCTGCCGCAAAGAACACCGCAGAAATGGTGAAACTGCTCCGCATACTCGTAGACAAATACGCTGACCAGGAATGTATATACCTTTCATGGGATGCTGCATCATGGCACGCTTCAAAAGCTTTCTACGCGAGTGTTAGCGAGATTAATAGCAAAAATAGTGCGCAAGGCAAGGGGCCGCAGGTCAAGCTTGTTCCGCTGCCATCTTGCGCGCAATTCTTAAATGTGATCGAGTCAGTATTTAGTGGTATGGCTCGTGCGATCATTCATAACAGCGACTTTCCCTCCGCGGAAGCCGCGCGGGGTATCATCGATCAATATTTCGCGGCGAGAAACGAAGAGTTTTCCAAGCATCCGAAGCGGGCAGGACAGAAGATATGGGGAGATGAGCGCGTATCCAGCGAGTTCTCAGTTAGCAACAATTGCAAAGATCCGAAGTATCGCTAACGACATCTAGAACGCCGCGGCCGACTGGCGCCCTTTACCGAGTCTTCCATATCTGGCTTTCAGTTCAACCGAATTCTGCCGGCGCGCACCGTTGCCGAAAACACGCGAAGAAACCTGTTCGGCACTCCTGCCTGTGAAAAGATTGCACCCGCATCTGAATCAGACGAAATGATGCTTTAATATGCGGCAACGCCACATAGATAACGATCAATTTGGGGACAACTTACATGAAAAACACCGACGCTGGCGGAAAGGTTCCATCGTAT
>Ga0224529_1000777_pt1 | contig 22368 bp, 17 predicted proteins | sample CBST50metaG_FD_179893 | JGI IMG/M metagenome (GOLD analysis project Ga0224529, IMG submission 179893) | Peat soil microbial communities from Stordalen Mire, Sweden - C.B.S.T50 | ecosystem: Environmental > Terrestrial > Soil > Wetlands > Peat | place: Sweden: Norrbotten County, Stordalen Mire... | reverse complement strand
CATCGACGACTTTTGCCGCGAGCTGTTGAACTCACTGGAAGAGATTCCGGTGCGTGCGACTCCGCCCCCGTCTCGCCCTCCAAGCCCCGAGCCCACCCGGGAGGTGGAACGTGGCCTTTACAAGTAGCGGCGGCCAAACCCGCTCCTCGCTGGGGGAGATCAACATCACGCCGCTGGTTGACGTGGTGCTGGTGCTGCTGATCATCTTCATGATCACCGCGCCGGTATTGCAGTCGGGGATTGAAGTGGCCGTGCCCAAGACGCGCACCGTCAAGGAAATCACCGAGCAGCGGCTGGTCGTGACCATCGACCGCGATCAGCAGGTCTTTCTGGGCGATCAAATGGTGAACGTCCACGAACTGGCCCAGAAGCTCCACCAACAAGGGACCGATCCGGCGCATCAGGTCATTTATCTGCGCGCCGACTATCGGGTTCCCTTCGGCGCCTTCGCCAGCGTGATGGACGAGGTGAAGCAGGCCGGAATCACCAACATCTCCATCGTCACCCAGCCGTTGGAGAGCAAGGCCTCCGCGGCGGACGGAAACTAGGTCTCTGACCGCTTGAAGTTGTACCAACCTGGGTGCCCCAGTTCTCGATTTTGAGACCTGGGAAAGCACGAACTCAAGGTACGAAATCAAACGGTCGAAGACCTGGGCAACTTCACCGGTCTCTTCAAGAGAGAGTCATAGAGCAAGCGCATGATGGATCTGCTGGAAAACAGCGACGAACTGGAGCGGGAACTGGAGCCGAAGCTGGCGCGTGAGGCATTCGTCGCGCCGGCCACGGGCTCGCTTTTGCTCCATGGCGCTCTCTTCGGCGGTCTCGTGCTCTATAGCCTCGTCGGCGGCCTCTTCCACCACAACTTCTGGGGCAGTCCGGGAGCCGGCGGAGCCATCCAGGTGAATCTGGTGAGCAGCGCCATGCCCTTGCCTGCCGATCAGCCGCCCAATAACAACGTGCTGGCCACTGAAACCCCCAGCCAGGCCCCCGCGGAACCCGCTCCCAAGACCAAGCAGGCGGTGGATGAGACCGCCATCCCCATCGCCGGCAAGCAGGTAAAGAAGCCCCAGCAGCAAACGGCTGCCAAGACCCAGCAGCACCAGCCCCAGCCCCAGCAGGACAACCGGGCCCAGTACGGCGAGCAGGCGGGCAGTTCCATAGCGCGCGCCACGCAGGCGCAGAACGGCTCCAATGGCCCAGCCTCGATCACTGCCGGCGACTTCGGCAGCCGCTTCGGCTGGTATGTGGATGGCATCAACCGCAAGATGGCCACCAGTTGGTACAAGCCGGAAGTGGACCCGCGCACTCCCAAGGGCGCCCGCGTCTTTCTCACCTTCACCATTCGCAAGGACGGCAGTCCGACCGATGTGCAAATCGACAGAGCCAGCGGCAGCACCACGCTTGACCGCTCCTGCCAACGCGGCGTGCAGCGGGTTGACACATTCGGCCAACTCCCATCGGCTTATAATTCAAATACGCTGAAGGTTTCTTATTATTGTGAATACTGACGTTTCGATGAGTTCCGCATCTTACAGAATTGAGCCCCGCGTGTGCCTGCGCTCAATTATCCGCTCATCACCAGGAAGGATTGCTCATCGCATGAAGGCATTTTCCCGGCTTTTCCCGCTCTCTGTGCTTGCCCTGACTTCTTTTGTCGCGCTCCAACTGCCCGCCCAGGACTGGGTCCACACCGGCACCAACCTCGGCAACGACCGCATCCGCATCGCCGCCGCTGACCTGAAGCTCGTGGGCGCCGATCCGCAGACCCCGACATTGAAGGCCGCCTTCGACGCTACGCTCTACAGCGACCTGGCCAGTGCCGGCATCTTCGATCTGGTCTCAAAGAGCCTCATACCCCAGGCCATGCCCGGTTCCCCGCAGGAGATCAGTTTGCCACAGTGGTCCGCCGCACCGTCCAACGCGGCCATGGTGGCTTTTGGAGCGCTTTCGGCCAGCAATGGCCGCCTCATCGTCTACGGCTGGCTCTTTGACACCCGCAACACCGGCAACCCGCAGGTGCTGGGCAAGCAGTACAACGAGACCGCCAGCGAAGAGATGGCGCGCACCGTGGCTCACCGCTTTGCCGATGAAATCATCCTGCGGCTCGGCGGCGGCATCAACGGCATCGCCGAAACCAAAATCTACTTCGTCAGCTCCCGCACCGGGTCCAAGGAAATCTGGGTAATGGACTACGACGGACAAAATCAGCACGCCGTCACTCACCTGGGCAGCATCTCGCTCTCGCCGCGCATCGCGCCAGATAATTCGCGCCTCGCCTTTTCTTCCCTGGGCCGCGACGGATGGGCCATCCGGATGTACTCCCTCGAACTGGGCCGCACGGTCAGCTTTCCCGCCGGCACGGCTGGCGGAAGCAACCTGTCGCCGGCGTGGTCCGGAGACGGCTCCAAAATAGCCTTTTCCTCGTCGCGCTCCGGCGACTCCGAAATCTGGGTAGCGGACTCGAGCGGCGGCAACCTGCGCAAGCTCACCAGCTTCCGCGGACCCGATGTCGCGCCCTGCTGGAACCCCCGTACCAACGCGCAAATCGCATGGGTCAGTGGCCGCACCGGGCTGCCGCAGATCTACACCATGGACCTGGACGGCGCAAACGTGCAGCGCATGACCGACGGCGGCTACGCCGTTTCTCCCTCTTGGTCGCCCAATGGACAGGCCCTGACCTTCAGTTGGAATCGCAAATACGGTCCCGGAGCCCCCGGCGGTCAAGACATCTACTACTTCGACATTGCCAGCAAACGCTGGCTTCAGCTCACCCACGAGTCCGGCAGCAACGACTACCCCTCTTGGGCGCCGGACGGACGGCACATCGTCTTCGAGCGCGCCATCGGCGGCCATCCCCAGATCTGGTCCATGCTCGCCGACGGCACCGAGCAACACCAACTCACCCACACGGGCAGCAATCAGATGCCCAACTGGAGTTGGAAGTGAACTCCGGAATGGGGGAAACACGCATTCGAGCGCCGCATAGACCAACCCGGATTCATGAACTATCATTTTATCGTTGCTAAAATCCCCCATAGGTTTGTTCTGGAGGATCTAGGCGTATCGGTGGCCCTGCTCCGCATTTTGTCACTGTTCAAGATGAGGTGTTGGCCTTGACAACAACATTTTCCGAAGGGATTGAAGACCAGAGCCGTTGCGTTCTAATCCGCCGTTTCATGCCTTTCGTTCGCTCCCCCGGCGTTCTACCGCAAGGCCCGGAGTGGTGGCTGGACGCAAGGATACAAAAGGCCGGATCGCTCGGAAAATACTCTTGAATTTGTGGAAGGAGTAACCCATTGAACCGACGTAATCGCATTCTGGTACCTGTTGTCCTTCTTGTCGCCTTGGTTTCCATTGCAGGTTGCAAAAAGAAGCAGCCGCTGCCACCCGCTGAGACGGCCCCTGCCTCTGTTGCCGCACCCGCGCCCACCGCGCAGATCTCTGCCACACCGGCCGTGGTTTCGGCCGGAGACCAGGTCCAGCTTTCCTGGCGCACGACCGACGCCACCAGCGTCTCCATCGATGGCATCGGGGATGTGCCAACCTCTGGCGTCAAGACCGTAACCCCAACCGCGTCAACCAGCTATCACCTGGTGGCCCGCGGCGAGGGTGGCTCGGCTGAGGCCACGGCTCATGTAGCCGTCAATGCCCCGCCCGCTGTCGCCGTACCCACCAACACCATGAGTGCGGAAGAAGAGTTCAAGGGCAATGTCCAGGACGTCTTCTACGACTACGACACATACGATGTCCGTGCCGACGCCCAGGCGACGCTCTCAAAGGATGCCACCTACCTGGTGAGCCATCCAGACGTGAAGGTTGTCATCGGCGGCTATTGCGACGAGCGCGGCTCCAACGAGTACAACCTCGCCCTCGGCCAGAACCGCGCCGACGCCGCCAAGAACGCCCTGGTCACCGCCGGAGTGGCGGCCAGCCGCATCCGAGTTGTCAGCTACGGCAAGGAGAAGCCCTTCTGCTCCGAGTCAACCGAGGAGTGCTGGCAGCAGAACCGCCGCGCCGGATTCACACTGGATCGGTAATAACACAGTGGACAGTTGACAGCTAACTGTTCGCTGTTAGCTGTCAACTGTTCTCTGCCTTGAATGGGTGAAAAATGCTGAAAGCACATACACTTCGCAATCGTTTCCTTGCCGTGGCAGTCCTGGCTGTCGCCTTCGCCTCGACGCCCGTTCCCGCGCATGCGGCATCGAAGGAGATCATCGAACTGCAAACGCAGGTGCAGCAATTGCTGGACATGGTGCAGCGCCTCCAGTCCACCATGGATACGCGCTTCGGCGTCCTGCAAAACCTGGCGCAGCAGACCGCCGACAACGCCACCCAGATGTCCGCAACCGTGAACGCCCTGCAGCAGAAGATCAATGCGCAGAACGAGGCGGGCAGCGGCAAGCTGGACACGGTCTCCGGCCAGGTGCAGTCGTTGAACGACTCCGTGGACGAGCTCAAGTCGCGCATCGCCAAGCTTGATAAATCCATACAGGATATGCAGGCGCAGATGCAGAACCTCCAAAATCAGCCCGCCGGCGCGGCTCCCGCGGGTCCGGCCCAGCCCGGCGGCGCGCCACCCTCTGCCTCGTCCGCTCCCGGCGCGCCCTCCGCCAACCAGGCGCCGCCGCTCCAGGAGACCTTTCAGGCCGGTGTGCGCGACTACAACGGCGCCCGGTACGATGTGGCCGCCGGCGAGTTTCAGGACGTGTTGCACTACTATCCGCTCGACGATTTATCCGGCACCGCCCAGTTCTACCTGGGCGAAATCGCCTACCGGCAGCAGAATTATCCCGATGCCGTGAAGGCCTACAACGCCGTGCTGGAAGGGTTCAGCGGCAACCCCAAGGCTCCCGCCGCGCAACTGCGCAAGGGGCTCGCCCTCTTGCAGATGAACAAGAAGGACGCGGGCATCCACGAACTTCGTTTGCTCATCCAGCGTCATCCGCAGACCCCTGAAGCCGCGCAGGCCCGCACCAAGCTGAATGGCTTGGGCATCAGAATTGCGGCGCGGTGAACAAGTCTCCATCCTCTCGAAAGCAAACTGTTGAAGTAAAGGATGCCGTTATGAGCAGTCTGTACTACGGCGATAACCTGGATGTCCTTCGGAAGAAGATCAAAGACGAGACGGTTGATCTGTGCTACATTGATCCACCATTCAATTCGAAGCGAAATTACAACCAGATATATAACAATATCGGAAACGAGGACCGCGCTCAGGCCCAGGCATTTACGGATACCTGGACCTGGGATAACCTGGCGATCTCTGGGTTTAATGAGATTCTCGCAAACGACGAAGGGCGTTTTCGCCCTCAGTTGGTAGCCTTGGTAAAGGGACTTCACGGAGTTCTCGGAGAAGGAACGCTGTTTGCGTACTTGATTAGCATAGCGCTTCGTATAACAGAAATTCATCGAGTTCTGAAGAAAACGGGAACCTTTTATCTGCATTGCGATCCCACTTCCAGTCATTATCTGAAACTGGTATTGGACGCAATATTCTGTTCGCAAGGCGGAAACTTCATTAACGAGATCGCGTGGTGCTATGAACTCGGCGGGCGTGTTTCGAAGAAAGCATACGGGCGGCGACATGACACCATTTTCTTCTACTCAAAGTCCGACGATTACACTTTTAACTATGACGCTGTGCTGGACGAATGGAGTGACAAGGGGAAGGCCAAGTTCAGACACCAGGATGAAAAAGGCAGGTATCGCCTCATAGGAAGATTCCTCAAGGATAGCCCCATTAAGGGCCACCGTGATGTTAGCGAGGAGTGGGAGCAGACTCATCCTGAATTAGTACAAAGGTATTATATGAAAGCGGGAAAATCTCAGGTCGACTTTTGGAATATCTCGCCGATAAACCAAGTTTCTCCCGAGAGGCTTGGTTACCCCACGCAAAAACCGGAAGCGCTTCTGGAGCGCATTATAGAAGCATCTAGCAATGAAGAGGGTTTGGTGCTGGATGCATATTGCGGATGCGGGACGACGGTTGCCGTAGCACAACGATTGAATAGAAGATGGATAGGAATTGACATAACGTATCAGTCGATCTCGTTAATACTGCGCCGTCTTGAATTCGCTTTTGGCAAAGCTGTTGTAGATGAAGTCACTATCGACGGAATCCCCCGCGATATTGAATCCGCCAACGCGCTTGCCCATAAGAAAGATGATCGTCTACGCAAGGAGTTTGAAAAATGGGCCGTCCTTACCTATACCAACAATAGGGCAATCATCAATGAAAAGAAGGGCGCCGACGCTGGAATTGACGCTGTGGCATACTTTCTTACCGGAAAAAACGACAATGCGAAAATCATCTTTCAGGTAAAGTCTGGAGGCGTTAAGCGCGGAGACATTGCAACGCTGCGCGGAGACATGGGGCGCGAAAAAGCAGCGCTCGCCTTCTTGATAACACTTGAAGAGCCGAGCCGCCCCATGCTAGCGGAGGCCAAATCCGCGAGCCAATACAGGCATGAAACTATGGGACGTAATTATGACCAAATCAGTATTGTCACCATCAAGGAAATCATTGAGGAAGACAGGCGCCTCGAAATCCCAATGAGCCTGGAAGTGGTGGCCGCAGCGAAACGGGCTGTTCAGGAAAAGCAGATTGAGATGGATCTGTCATGAAGACGGAGGCCCATGCAATCATGTGGAATTCCAGCCAAGACGCTGAAACGTCACATAAGTTACAAGCCTCCGAACAAAAAAGCCCCGCGATTGCGGGGCTTTTCTGTTGCGGCGGCTGGTGCCTTGCCGTTACCGCAGGTTGGCCATCAGGCTGTCCAAAGCCGACTTCGGAGGCCGGGTCAGCGATTCGGGCAGCGTAGCCAGCGGCTCATCCACCACATTCAGCAGATCGATAAAGGTCGGCTGCTCCGTGTTGATGTAGAAGACGCCGGTGAGAATTTCGTCTTTCTCGTGCGCCTCCATCAGCGTACGCACCGCGTTGGCCTTGTCGGTGGGGTCATAGTCCTCCAGCAGCTTGCGCAGGCGCAGGTTCGATCCGTCGTGCATCTCCACGTCGTAGATCTCGCCGGAGTCGTAATCCACTTCGATCTCATCGAAGCTGGCCACAAAGCCAATCTCGTTGATCGGCTCGTCGTTCTCCTGCATGAATTTGTAGCTCTTGGTCGAGCCTTCGTGGTCGTTGAAGGTGACGCACGGGCTGATCACGTCCAGCATCACCGTGCCCTTGTGGGCGATGGCCGCCTTGAGCATTGAGAGCAGTTGCTTTTTGTCGCCGGAGAACGACCGGCCCACAAATGTTGCGCCCAACTGGATGGCCAGCGCGCAGGTATCAATGCCGGGCAGATCGTTGATGACCCCGGTCTTCAGCTTCGAGCCGATGTCCGCCGTCGCCGAGAACTGGCCCTTGGTCAGCCCGTAAACGCCGTTGTCCTCGATGATGTAAATCATCGGCAGGTTGCGGCGCAGCAGGTGGACGAACTGCCCCATGCCAATCGAAGCCGTGTCGCCGTCGCCGGAGATGCCGATCGTGGTCATCGTGTGGTTGGCGAGAATCGCCCCGGTGGAGATGGCCGGCATGCGCCCATGCACTCCGTTGAAGGCGTGCGCGCGGCTCATGAAGTAGGCCGGGCTCTTGGACGAGCAGCCGATGCCGCTCATCTTCATCACCCGTTCCGGCTCCACGCCCATCTCGAACATGGCGTCGATAATGCGCTCTGAGATGGCGTTGTGGCCGCAGCCGGCGCACAGCGTCGTCTTTCCGCCGCGATAGTCCAGAACCGGAAGGCCGATGTGGTTGACTTTGGGTGTCGGGGTTGCGGTTGCCATTTAGAAGCCCTCCTTGGCCGCGAAATCTTCGGTGATGGTACGGGCGTCCAGCGGCAACCCGTTATAGTGCAGAATGCTGCGCAGCTTGGTCACCTGTTCGGCGGGAAGATCCAGCTTGAGCAGGCTGGCCAACTGTGCGTCGCGGTCCTGTTCCACCACATAAATGCGCTCGTGCGCAGCTACAAAATCGTGAATCTCGTGCGCAAAGGGATAAGCGCGAATGCGCATGTAGTCCGCATCCCTGCCATATCCCTTCTTGATCTGGTCCAAGCTCTCGCGCAGCGCAAAATCTGTGGTGCCATAGGCCAGGAATCCAACCTTCGAGCTTCCATCCTTCACCGTCACCGGCCCCGGAACCAGCTTGCGCGCATTCTCAAACTTGCGCGCCAACCGCTCCATTACCTCAACATATTCGTCCGGCTTCTCGGTATAAATGGCTGCATCGTTGTGTCCCGAGCCGCGCGTGAAATAGGAGGCCTTCGGGTGGTTCGTTCCCGGCAGCGTCCGCCAGCCGATGGCGTCGCCGTCCACGTCGCGATAGCGGGCAAACCCGCCCAGCCGATTCAAATCCTCGGCGGTCAGCACCTTGCCGCGGTCCAGTGGTTTGTCGGGATAGATAAACGGTTCGGACATCCAATTGTTCATGCCCAAATCGAGATCGGTAAGCACAAAAATCGGAGTCTGTAGCCGCTCGGCCAGGTCGAAAGCCGCATACGCCAACTCGAAACACTCTTTCACTGAACCCGGCAGCAGCACTACATGCTTGGTGTCGCCGTGCGAAAGGAAGGCCACACTCAGCAGGTCGGACTGCTGGGTGCGCGTGGGCATGCCCGTCGAAGGCCCACTACGCTGCACGTCAAAGATGACGCCGGGAATCTCGGCGTAGTAGCCAAGACCCGAAAACTCCGCCATCAGCGAAATGCCAGGACCGGAGGTCGCCGTCATGGATCTCGCGCCGGCCCAGCCCGCGCCCAGCACCATCCCGATGGCCGCCAACTCGTCCTCGGCCTGCACCACGGCAAAAGTGGCTTTCCCATCCGGCGTCAGGCGAAACTTCTTCAGCAGGTCCGCGGTAGCCTCGATCACCGAGGTCGAGGGCGTGATGGGATACCACGCCACCACCGTTACGCCGGCAAACACCGCACCCATGCCGCAGGCCGCGTTGCCGTCGATGATGATCTTGCCCGCCGTCCCATCCATCCGCTCGATAAAGAACGGATCCTGCTTGGTAAAGTTCTCCTGCGCATAGTCAAAGCCGGTCTTCACCGCCCCAAAGTTCAGGTCGAATACCTTCTGCTTCTTGGCAAACTGCTTCCGCAGGCCGCTCTCCACCACGCCGAGGTCAATGGAAAGCAACTGCGAAACCACGCCGACGTAGATCATGTTCTTGACCAGCTTGCGCAGCTTGGCCTCGGGACAGATGGCCGCCGTGATCTTATCGAACGGCACCGGATAGAAGACGATATCGTCGCGATACTGCTTGAGGTCGAGGTTCTCCTCATAGATGGCCACGCCCCCTGTGGGCAAGGCAAGAACGTCAGCCTTGGCCGTATCGGGATTCAGCGACACCAGAACCTCGAAGGCGCGCTTGCGGGCCACATAGCCGTCCTTGCTGGCGCGGATGATGAACCATGTAGGCAGTCCGGCAATATTCGATGGGAAAAGGTTCTTTCCGCTGACGGGAACGCCCATTCCGAAAATGCTCTTCAGCAGCACACTGTTGGCGGATTGAGAACCGGACCCGTTTACCGTCGCTACGTTGATGCTGAAGTCGTTTGTTACGCGCGGGTGCGCGTCCAATGCGCCCTGATCGTGACCCAGGGCAAGTTCGCCTGTCGCCATTTGGCGGAATTCCCTTCCAATGAATTCTGAAAACACTCAATCTTTCTTTCCCGGATGTGATTATAGTCACTTTCAAGGTCCAACGCCCTAGTCCGGAACCGGAGCGTTATGCCTTTGATTCCCGCGAAATAAAATCGGTTCACACCACTTTTTTGATCGAGAGGCTTCTTCCTTATTGGACCGGCCCGAAAATACTTATTGATCCGGCACGAAAGCACTGCGACGCCGTGCCCCATCCTTTCCGCGTTTTGTGCGGAAAGGGTGGGAAACCACTATGAATTCGTTTCGCGCCGGATCAATAGGAATCGTGCATGAATAATCACTTCAATTGTGCGACATTGCGTCAGGGCACGGCTTCAGCCGTCCGAACGGGAACCAAAATCAATTCGGGCTTCACAGGCTGCGGAAAAACTCATTCCGGTGTGCAAGAAGCGTCAGGGCACGACTTTAGTCGTGCCGTAAATAGCTGATAATAAACGATGGGCTTTAGCCCCTGCGGAAGGGTTCTCGCGGATTTCGCCTGACGATAGGGGTTTTTCCGCACCCTGTTTTGCCCCGCTTCTACCGCAGGTAGCAAACACATCTGTAGCTCCAACTGCTCACTTCCCAGTGGTCAAATGAGTTTTCAGGCATAAAAAATCGCCTCCAAAGGTATTCGTCACTTCGGAGGCGCTTGTTTTTCCACAAGTTATAAACGGGTACCAGTAGCCGACGCTGGAGGTCGGTAGCGCGCGGCTACTGGTGATCCCTGCACAAACGAAGCTAGCCGCGGCTTCCCCTTTCCACTGCTGCCTCGTGTCGCCCGGCTCTAAGAAAGTGTTCTTGCTCGCTCTCCGAACCATGTTGACAAATGGAGTGTCTCCCATGCTAGAGCGAGCATTCCGTGACGGCCGTCACAGGGGTATGTAACATTTAATAATCAGACAGTGCTGGTCAATTCCGAGCACTCTCCAGACTCCAAGGCTGGGGAGTGCATCACCTGTAAGTATCCACCGGCAGAGCCGGTGGCTTTACGGTTGCTGGCCCCTCAAAGGGGCCTTTTCGCAACCGTCCGAAGCAAAAGCAAGAACAAAAGCAAAAACCTCGTACTGCTGTCTTCACTGCCGCAGCACGGGCAATTCGAGGGAGAACATACTCCCGGAATTCTCAAAGTTCGACTGCCACCCCGGCAGAGCCGGGGGATCTCCCTTTTGGATTAGTACTACAGTTGTACATCGCTTATTCCGGAGGGAGCAGGGGGTTTCAACCTCCGTATAAAGCCAACTGCACTGGAAGGGGCTTTAGCCACGGAGGGCGCTCTCCGTCAATTCCACCCTGAATTGCGAGTTTCTCCGCACCCTGCTCAAGCCCCTGAGGGAATGCTGAATCGAAATAAATATCTCCCGGCAGAGCCGGGGGCTTTACGTATTGTGGCCCCTCAAAGGGGCCTGGCTACGCGCAATACCAAGAAAAGCGTATTGCTCACGCCAACCTGAAATCCGCGCCGTAGGCGCAATGTTTGTTAGTGGGGTAAGCGTCCCCACCATGACTGTGCCGGAGTCCCGGAGGGACGGCGCATTCTCACCGCACACATTTTTTGACTCTTTCGCAAATTGAATGGAAAAACACAAACCGGGGGCGACTCCCGTAAATGTCAAACTCCGACTGTCGCCCCGGCAGAGCCGGGGTTTTCCCGTTTGTAATAAAGACTTGTTCAGAGGTTCCTTAGTGCTTCCGGCACATTGACAAACCCTGCCCCACGCAGGAAAATCGGAGATTCAGTTCCCTCCGAGGTTAAGCCTTTCCATGACAGCTCTCTTGACAACGAATCTAGGCGCAACGACCCTGCTTGGCCGGGGCAAAGTTCGCGACCTCTACGCAGTGGATGGCGCGCTTCTCTTGGTAGCCACTGACCGCATTTCCGCCTTCGACCACGTGCTTGCCACCGGCATCCCGGGCAAGGGCAAGATCCTTACCCAAATATCGCTGTTCTGGTTCGATCTGTTGTCTGATCTGATTGCCAACCACCTGATCACAGCCGACGTAAGCAAATTTCCCGCCGCATTGCAGCCCTATGCGGACCAGTTGGAAGGCCGCTCGATGCTGGTGAAGCGGGCGAATATGTTCCCCGTCGAGTGCGTGGCGCGCGGCTATCTGACCGGTTCTGGCTGGAAGGAGTATCAGGCCAGCGGAACTGTTTGCGGCATCCCGCTTCCCGGCGGCCTCCTCGATGGATCGCGGCTGCCTGAGCCTCTCTACACTCCCTCGACAAAGGGTGAGGCCGGAACCCACGACGAGAACATCAGCTTTGCGGCCACTGAAGCGGCCATCGGCACGGCCGATGCGGCGGAGTTGAAGCGGCTCACGCTGGCTATCTACAAGAAGGCCGCTGATCACGCAGAATCCCGCGGGTTGATCCTCGCCGACACAAAATTCGAGTTCGGCAGAACTGCGGAAGGGATTATCCTTGCCGATGAAGTATTGACGCCGGATTCCTCGCGTTTTTGGGAAGGTGCGGCATGGAAGCCCGGTGGCGCGCAACCCTCATTCGACAAACAGTTCGTGCGCGATTATCTTGAATCGATCCATTGGAACAAGCAGGCGCCCGCGCCCGGTCTTCCGAACGAGGTAGTGAAGCGCACACAAGCCAAGTATCTTGAAGCCTTCCGCCGCTTGACCGGGCGGGATCTCAGCCTGTAGAACCCGGACTGCTAAGCCCGGCCGGAGCGTGACATGACGTGGATAGATTGGGCCATCGTTCTTCTCTTGGCGCTGTCGGTGCTGGGAGGACTCTCACAAGGGTTCTTCCGCTCCGTCTGTTCGCTGGGAGGGCTTTTTCTCGGCTTGGTGCTGGCTGCGTGGAACTACGCTCGCGTTGCGGTTCTCCTCATGCATTTGGTGCGCTTCGAGGCGGTTGCCGATGCCATTGGCTTTTTGCTGATAGCGCTGGTGGTAATGGGAGTGGTTGGCTTCATTGGCGGTGTTCTGGCAAGAACACTCCACAGGATGGGGTTGGGTTGCCTTGACAGGCTCGCCGGAGCAGCCTTCGGTTTTTTGCAGGGAGCGCTGTTGGTCACGCTCTGCATTCTGGTGGCTGTGGCCTTCTTTCCGCAGGCTCACTGGTTGGTGGAGTCCAGTCTGCCGAGACTTTTTTTCGGCGCTTGTCATCTGAGTACGCACATGAGTCCGGCAGAGCTTGCCGAGCGTGTGCGCGCGGGGCTTAAAATTCTTGAGCAGGATTCGCCCATGTGGTTACATCCCGGCAGTTGAAGTCTGTGATCTTCCGCAGGGCACTATCCAATCAAATATGGCAATCTAATAGAGCAGCAAGAGGTGGACGTGAGACGAGAACTGGACAGCTTGGTGACGCAAATGCATTCCAGCGGCATTCGCTATGAAGACGCCGTGCGCGAATTCAAGAAGCAGTATCTGCGTGAGGTGCTGGTAGCACACCGGGGAAACCAGTGTAAGGCAGCCGAAGAGTTGGGGATGCACCGCAACACGCTGAGCCGCGCCATGGCGGAGCTGGACCTGAGTCTCGCCGAAGTGCGCGCCGGACTCAAGCGTCCGCCCCGCAGCGAACGTCCTGTATTCAGCACCTTGCGCCAGAACTACCGCCAAGGCTGAAGACGCTCCTCAAAAAAGACATGCAGACAACTCCACCGGCCAACGAAGCGCGCGTCCAAATCGAGCCCGGCTTTGCCTGGGATGGGCAGGACGCCTATCTCTTCGACATTGACGGCACGCTGTTGCGCAGCCGCGACCGCATTCACTTTGACTCCTTCGCCTCCAGCATTCAGCGCGTAACCGGATTTGAAGTCACGCTCTCCGGCATCGTGCTCCACGGCAGCACGGATACTGCGATCTTGCGCGAGGCCTGCCACCAGGCGGGTATTCCCGCCGAGGTTCTTGAGCCGCAGCTTGAAGCTGTTCTCGACGCCATGTGTCAGACGGTGGCTGAGCGGCGGCACGAGATGAACCTGGTCCGCATGCCGGGCGTGGAAGACGCGCTGGACCACTTGGCGCGGCGTGGCGCACTGCTGGGCGTGGGAACCGGCAACCTGGAGATGATCGGCTGGATCAAGATCGAGGAAGCGGGGTTGCGCGAGTGGTTTCGCTTCGGAGGCTTCAGCGATCACTATCCCGTACGCGGCGAGCTGATCGGCCACGCGGCGCGCAAGGCCCGTGAACTGGCCGGCGATGCGGCGAGCGTCTGCGTGGTCGGCGATACGCCACGCGACATCGAGGCCGCGCACACCAATTCTCTGCCTGTCATCGCCGTCGCCACAGGCAACTACAGCTTCGACGCCCTGCTTGAGTACCGGCCGGAGGTCTGTGCCTCTTCTCTGGTCGATCTGCTCGCGTTCACACGGGCCGCGCTGTGAATCCGCAACGCAACAAGACGGGCTGGCGGGCACCAACGGCTGCGGTCTCAGTCGGGCTGCTTCTTGCAATAGCCGCCGGCATCGGTCAAGCCCAGGCGCCAGCCCAACCATCACCCACTCAGACAGCCGCAACAAACCCCAATGCCTCCGCACCGGCCAAGGAAGCCAAGCAGCCGCGCGGTAGCGACCGCCGTCGCGCGGCCAAGCTATTCCTTGCCTCCAGCAAGCTGTTTGTGGCGGAGCGGTTTGAGGAGGCGATGCGCGGCTATCAGCAGGCGGCCACGCTCGATCCCTCCAATGCCGACTACCCGCTGGCGGCCAGCGTAGCCCGCGGTCATGCGGTGACAGCCATGATTCAGTCTGCGGCCAAGGACCGGCTGCGCGGAGATGCGGCCGCCGCGCGCGCCTCCCTGGCGCATGCGCTCGAACTCGACCCCAACAACATCCAGGTTACAGAGCATTTGTATGAGTTGAGCGACGATGCCTTGCTGGGGCAGTCAACTCCCCTCTACCAGCAGGCCGCAAGCACGGCCGGTGAACTAGTAACGCTTCTGCACGCTGCCGGAGCGCATAGCTTTCACTTGCACACCGACCAGCGTCAGGCAATTCAGCAGGTCTTCAAGGCCTACGGGCTGGAGTCTACTCTGGACGACAGCGTTCGCCCCACGCAGATCCACCTGGACATGGATGACGCCAGCTTCGAGCAGGCAATGCGGGCCCTGGGTCTGCTAACCAACTCCTTCTATGTTCCCCTGGATGCGCACCGCGTGCTGGTAGCCCGCGACACCAGCGATAATCGCCGGCAGTTCATGCGCCTGGAATTGGAGACCGTCTATCTGCCGGGGCTGAGCCCAACCGAACTCACCGATATTGCGGGCAACCTGGCCAAGAACGTCTTCGACCTGCCGCAGGCTGCCGTTGATCCCTCGGCGGGCACCATCACTCTGCGCGCGCCGGCGAGTACGCTGAACGCCTTCAACGCCACCATGCGCGAGCTTTTGGACGGGCGCAGCCAGGTGATGCTTGAAGTGCGCATGATCCAGATTGCGCACACCAATACACGCAATACCGGCGTCCAGCCGCCGCAGCAGATCACGGCCTTCAACGCCTACTCCGAGGAGCAGTCCATCCTGAACGCGAACCAGAGCCTGGTGCAGCAGATCGTCTCCTCTGGCCTGGCCGCTCCCGGCGACACCCTGGCGATTCTGGGCATTCTGCTTGCCTCGGGCCAAGTGTCGAGTTCCCTCTTTTCCAATGGAGTCGCCCTGTTTGGCGGCGGGCTTACGCTCTCAGGGCTGTCGCCCGGCCCTGTCACGGCAAATCTCAACCTGAACTCATCTGACTCGCGCGAACTGGACCAGATACAGTTGCGCCTTGGCGACGGCGATCCGGGAACGGTGCGCACTGGCACGCGCTATCCCATCCAGACCTCCTCCTTCTCCAGCCTTTCGTCCAGCGTCCCAAACATCCCAGGGTTGACCGGCGCCGGAAGCTCCAGCAGCTTGTCTTCTCTGCTCTCGTCGCTGAGCGGCAGCGTGCCGAATGTTCCGCAGGTGGAGTACCAAGACTTGGGCCTGACCCTCAAAGCCACTCCCAAGGTCATGCGCAACGACGATGTTGCGCTCAATATCGACATGAAAATAGATGCTCTCGCCGGATCGTCCATCAATGGAAATCCCATCCTCAACAATCGCGCCTATTCCGGGGTTGTTACGCTCAAGCGGGGCGAGGGCGTGGTGGTGATCGGCGATCTGGACAAGCAGGAGAGCCGCGCCATCAGCGGAGTGCCGGGAATCAGCGAAATTCCAGGCCTGAACGACCTCACCGACAAAGACACCCAGAAAAACTATGCCACGCTGCTGATCGTGATTACGCCCCACGTGATTCGCGGAACCCATATGGCCGGCCACTCGCAGATGATGAGAGTGGAAAAGAACACGCCCGGAGCAACTCCCGGCACAACTACAACGGTTCCACAAAACGCAAATTGACCCCCATATCCGGCGCATTCCCTGTCTGCGGGCACGCCTCGGATATGGGGGTCAATTCTCTTTCCCTTGTTCGGTTCTCGCCCTCTTACTGGGCCACGCCGTCCTGCTTGGCTTGGTACTCGATGATCTGTTTCAGTGCGTCGTAGGGAGCGTTTGCGGCAACCTGACGGCCGTTAATCACCAGCGTCGGCGTCTGGTTGATATTCAAATCCTGAGCCAGCTTGATCGAAGCTTCCACATTGGCGTCAACTTCTGGGGTTGTGGAGCAAGTTGCGATCTTCGCCGGATCCAGACCAGCCTTGGTGACGGCGCTGTTCAGAGTCATGACGACGCCATCCGCATTGGCCAATCCGTCCTGGCCATCAAACACGGCCGACGCATACCGGAAGAAGGCATCGCTGCCGCCCAGCTTGGTTACGCAGACGCCATAGGCGGCCGCGGTCAACGATGCGGCGTGAATGTGGGTCAGCGGAAAGTTCTGAAATACGATGCGCGCCTTGGGGAAATCCACTGCCAGCTTGTCCATGTTGGCCTGAGCGTCCTTGCAGTGGGGGCACTGGAAATCGGTAAACTCGACCAATTCCAGGTCTTTCGAGGCAGACCCGCGATAGGGGCCGTCAGCGCGCTTCTGCAACTGCGAACGGTACTCGGCAAACGGCTTGTCGCCGAAGGGAATAATCTCGTCGCCGGTAATGATGTGCTTTCCATCAGAAAGCGCGAGGAACTGAAGCACTGAAGGCTTCTGCTTGCCGCTCTTGTCTCCCACATAAACAATGACTTTGGAGACGCCCTCCGCTGCGGTCTTTAGAATGGCCTGAACCTGCCAGACACGGGTGTCGTCATAGCCCCAACTGGCTTGCAGAAATGCGCTGACGGTCTCCTTCGTGGGCGTGGCAGCGGTAAAATTTGCAGGGTCGGGCTTGGGAAATATCGGCGCCGCGGCTGGCGACGGCGCAGCAGGTTCTTGCGCAGGCGCGGCCGGAACCTGCTGCTGTGCAGCGGCCCCCAAAACGGGCAACGAAAGAGCAACCAGCGCGGCTACGCTGGCAAGACGGATGGGCATACGCATCAAACTGAATCTCCTTAATTAGCGGGAAAGCTCCCGCACTTTAGCTTATACCTGAACTTTGACGGCAATGGGAAATCTTCGACCCATGCCAAACGACTTGGAGGTCACCTTCAGGACCGGGGCTGCCTGTTGGCGCTTATACTCGGAACGCTCCACCAGACGCACCACCTGTTGGACGAGTTCCAGGGGAATTCCGTGTTCCTGGGCAATGCGCTCAGGAGTTTCGTAGCGCTCCACGTAGGCTTCCAGAATTGGATCCAGAATCTCGTAGGGTGGCAGCGAGTCGGTGTCCTTCTGGTCCGGGCGCAGCTCGGCCGAGGGAGGCTTTTCCAGAATCGCCGCGGGTATCACTTCGCCGTCGCGGTTGAGCCAGCGACAGACCGCATAGACGCGGGTCTTCACCAGGTCGCCGATCACCGCCAAAGCCCCCACCATGTCTCCGTAGAGGGTGCAGTAGCCCACCGCCATCTCCGACTTGTTTCCGGTTGTCAGCACCAGGGCGGAAAACTTGTTTGAGAGCGCCATCAGCAGATCGCCGCGAATCCGGGACTGAATATTCTCTTCGGTGGTGTCGGGCTTCGTCCCGGCAAAGAGCGGCTCCAGCGCGCGAGTGAATTCCCCAAAGAGCCCGCTGATGCCAATCACTTCAAATCGGATGCCCAGGTTTGCCGCCAAATGCCGGCTGTCGTCGATCGAGCCCGCGGAGGAGTAAGGGCTGGGCATGCCTATGGCAAGCACGTTTTCAGCGCCCAGCGCGTCCTTCGCGATGGCCGCCACCAGCGCGGAATCGATGCCGCCGCTCAGACCGATGAGGGCCTTGCGAAAGCTGCACTTGCGAATGTAATCCCGCGTGCCCAGCACCAAGGCCTGGTAGGCGGCCGCTGTGTCGTCCTCTTCCGCGACATGCTTTCGCGCTTCAAGGCCCGGCGCATCGCACGGGTCAACCACTACCAAATCCTCTTCAAACGAAGCGGCCTGCGCAATAAGCTCGCCGCGCGCATCGAGCGCCAGCGAGGTGCCGTCAAAGATCAGGCTGTCGTTGCCGCCCACTTGGTTGCACATCAGCACCGGTATGCCGTCCCGCCGCGCAATGGCCGCCAGCATCCGCCGCCGAGTTTCGCGCTTCCCATGCCAAAAGGGAGATGAGGACAGGTTGATATGCACGGCAGGCTGCTGGCGCATCAGCTCTTCCATGGGGTCGATCGTGTACAGACGCCGGGGCCAGAAGTTCTTGTCGTTCCAGGCATCCTCGCAGATGGTGATGGCCAGCCGCACTCCATCCAGTTCAACCACCTTCTGCGGCAGCGACGGAGCAAAGTAGCGCTGTTCGTCGAAAACGTCGTAGAACGGCAGCAGCCGTTTGTGCTGCTCCAGCAGCAGCCTTCCGCCATCCAGCAGCACGGCGGCATTCACGGCCGGCTTGCCGGTCTCGGCATCCGCCGGCAGGGCCACGCCCGCCAGCACAGCGGTAGGCAAATCGCGCGTTGCCGCTGCCAGCTCGTCGATGGCAGTGCGGCAGCGAGCCAGAAAGCTGGGCTTCTCAAGAAAGTCGGCCGGAGGATAACCGCAGATCACCAGTTCAGAGAACACGGTGAGGCGTGCGCCCTTGGCGGCGGCGCGGCGGCTGGCCTCAACGATTCTTTCAATATTTCCTGTGAAATCCCCGACAGTGGGATTGATCTGCGCCAGTGCTATCTTCACATATTCAGTTTAATCCCTTTGAATCCAATGGAAAATCTGGACAGGCTGCGCTCATCACCCCTGGCCGCGAACCGCAACCCACTCGACCAATTCCCCATCCGGGTCGTCTTGCGTCGTCGAGACGTATCCAACCGACCGCAAATACTCCTGAGCCGCATCGGGCGGAATCTCAAGAGCGGCACTCCGCGGCTTGTTCTGCTCGAACCATATTTCCTGCACGGCTCCGGCTTTCAGAAGCCGCTCACATCCCTCCAGCGCCCACGCATCCGCCCCCTCGGTATCCACTTTCAACAGAGCGATCGAATCAGTGGAACGAATCACCTCATCTACCCGCACAACATCCACTTCAGTACACCGGTCGCCCGCCTCAAGAGACAACCCGCCCCATCCTCTCTGCTCCGCCGGACCAAGATCGAATTGAAACTTTCCCGGCGATCGGCCTGCGGCGTGCGGAACGATCTCAATCTGCGCCTCCAGCCGATTCCGGCTCACGTTCCGGCGAAGAAGATCGATGTTGCGTGGCGAGGCCTCGAAGGCGATGCATTTGTTACGCGGATTCAAAGCTGCCCATAGCAGAGAAAAATAGCCGAGATTGGCTCCGATATCCACCAGCGTTCCGCCCTTCCGGGCGAGTTCGACCACGCGGCGGGTCAGGCCGATCTCGTTGAATCCTGTGAATGCGATGAAGTCGGAGACAACGTCCCCCGGCGTCAACTCCATGCTTATGTGCGGCGCATAGCGCAGCGTTGCCGACTCATACAACGGCAGCCATGCCTCACTCTTCTTGCGATACAAACGGCTCCAGACCGATGTGCGCAACCGGTCAGGGGTTAGTCGAAGAAGCAATGGACGTTTCATGGACCCTCTGTGACATCCCGTGCGATGAGTTGCCGGTTGGTTTCAACAACGATGCCATCCCGAAAAACGTCAAAGATAAGTTCCTCAGAGATGGGGTTGCAAATACATCCAACACTATATCCCAAACTCGCGAACCATGCCGGCTAGGTTTCTCACCGCTTGAAGTTGTACCAATGCTGGGTGCCCCACCCTCGGCGCGCCTTTGTTCTTGCGCCTGGTACTACAGTTGTAGATCGTTTTTCCGGAGGGAGCAGGGGGCTTCAGCCCCATGAAAAAAGGCCAAATATAGCGGCCTTTAGGCCCGGACCGGGGCGATCCGGAACAAATACAACTGTAGTACTAGTGTCCTGTCCCCAAAGTTCGTATCAAAAATAGGCTGTCATCCTGAGCGAAGATTGGCGCGTATTTTGCGCCAATCGTAGTCGAAGGACCTGCGGTTGCGTCCCCAAATTATGCGATGAACTTCGGGAACACCACACTAGGAGCCAGTACCCGAAAAAACCACGCCGATGGTGCGGGCAATGATCTTGAGATCCAGCCAGATGCTCCACTTCTCGATGTAGGTCACATCGAGGGAAATATAGTTGTCGAACGAGGGATCCTGACGCGCCTGCACTTGCCACAGACCAGTGATGCCGGGAGTCACGTCGAGGCGGCGCAAGTGGCTGAGCTTGTACTCCCGCACCTCGCTGGCCAGCGGCGGACGCGGCCCAACCACACTCATATCGCCGCGCAGAACATTGAAGAACTGGGGCAGTTCGTCCAGGGAATACTTGCGCAAAAAGCTGCCCAGCTTGGTGATCCGGGGATCGTTCGATATCTTGAACAGCACACCATCGCGCTCGTTCATATGCAACACATCGGCGCGCCGCCTTTCCGCGTCGCGAATCATGGTGCGGAACTTCGTGCAGAGAAAAACGCGGCCCTTTTTGCCGATGCGCTCCGAGGAGTAAAAGACGGGACCGCGCGAATCCAGCTTGACGGCAATGGCAACGGCCAGCAGCACCGGCGAAAGAACGATCAACACCAGAGTGGAGAACACTACATCGAGCACGCGCTTGAGCAGCAGGCGAATTTCCTGCACTTGCCCGCAGTGCAGCGGAATGGTCGGGAACTGGCCAATGTACTCGATGGGAGTGTTCCAGGCCAAGCCGTCGTACATGTCGGGAACAACGCGCAGATCCACCCCATGGGCCCGGGCCTGTATCAGCACGTCCTGAACGATCCCGCGCTCGCACGGAGTGGTAAAGAAAATCTCATCCACAAATTGCTTGCGGGCGTTCTGAAACAGCGTGTCCAGCGTACCCACCACATCGCCCGAGGTCGCCGTCATTCGGGAGTTGGAACTGGGAAAGTCAATGAACCCCTTGAAGGTATAACCAAGATGCCGGATGCTCTCAAGATGATGGCGCAGAGCGTGCGCCTCAGGGCCGGTGCCGACGATGAGTACGTTGCGGGTACCCACGCCATTCTCAAAGCGCCGGTAAATCAGCGCCCGGTAAATCAGGCGGCGCAAGCTCAGCGTGATGGTGACCAGCCCCACCGTGATCAGCACAATACTGCGGGGAATGTCCTCCGCATGAACCAGATAGAGCGTGCCGGCAAGCAGCAGACCTGCGGTCAGGCAGGCCTGCACACTCAGCCTCTGTTCATGCAAAAAGCTGCTCAGACGCGTCGGTGTATACAAATGCAACCGCCGGCTGATAAGCATGAGCGCAATGGTAAATCCGCACAAAAGAGCCAGAAGTATTGAAACCGATCGGCCATGAATGAGCGTTCCGTGCCAGAATCCCCTTACGCCGGCCACCGGCCCAGTGTGAAACTCGTAAAGAGTTGCAAGCACCGCGGCTCCGAGGATCGTAATCCCATCCAAAACCATCCACAGCTTGGCAGTGCCTTGTGAAGCACGCGTAGAATTCGCTTCCGATCCTGCCGCCCACTCAGGGGAAGAAGATACAGAGGCTGATACTCTTTGCCAGAATTCCGATGTCGCCATATGCGTTCCGCAGACCTCAAACATACAAAAACGCCAGGGCAAAGAACAGGGATTGACTCCCCACGGAAGATGAACATTGAATGGGAACTGTGTCCGACTGTGAAAATCGAACCTTTTTTGTTGGAAGCACTTTTGTGGTCTTGAGTTGCCCATCACGGCCCAACTCCCGACATTGCCTGAAGTGAGCCATGCCGGCTTGGTTGCGCCAAGACACGACTTTCATTCCGCGTCAGCCATTGCCAGCGCTTTGCCACTGAAGCAAAAAGCTCGTTGTCAAAGGCTAAAGCTCGCTATTCTTGACCGCAAGTGGATAGGAGCAAGCGCGTCAAAGCTGGACGCCATAGCCTGACTCTGGAATCGTCTCCAGAGGGGAAGCAAGCCAATGAGAACAAGCCAATCATATCAAACCGTGACCCATCACGGTGCTCCCACGTCCGAGGTCTGTTTTCCAGAATCCTCTCCACCTATTGACCCGCCACGAAAGCGCCGTGCCCCATCCTTTCCGCGTTTTGTGCGGAAAGGGTGGGAGACCGCATGAACTCGTTTCGCGCCGGACCAATAACCTCGACGGGAACCGGCAACACAAGCATGGCGCTAATTGCCGGATCATTGCAAGAAAAATTGTATTGTCTCTAGGGCCTGTCATCAAACTAGCTATATGCAAAGAGCCGTATGAGTTGCTAGCGTTTTTGTATGAGTACGAAGCGATATGGATTGCGGGACGACCAGTGGCAGCGCATAGAGGGTTTATTG
>Ga0224529_1000776_pt1 | contig 22381 bp, 16 predicted proteins | sample CBST50metaG_FD_179893 | JGI IMG/M metagenome (GOLD analysis project Ga0224529, IMG submission 179893) | Peat soil microbial communities from Stordalen Mire, Sweden - C.B.S.T50 | ecosystem: Environmental > Terrestrial > Soil > Wetlands > Peat | place: Sweden: Norrbotten County, Stordalen Mire... | reverse complement strand
GTGCATTCTTATGAATGTCCATTTGATTCCCTCCAAAAAAACTAATTGCTCGACACAATCAGCTTCTCCGGTTTGAATCAAATGGACAACCTCTTGAAACTTCACAGGTGCCCCACCCTCGCCGCGTATTTGTTTTTGCGGCTAGGGTGGGATTCCTCTACACCATCAGGAAAAATGCTCTGGCCGCAACCACGCTACGGCTTTGTTCCGGCCTTGCCGGAGCGGCAGAGTTCCTTCCAATCCTTTTCCGTCTGGTCGGCGTAGAGAGAGCCGAACTTGGCCAGGGCCTGGGCAAAACCGTCGCCGGAGCCAACGTAACCGGCCAGCAGCAGCGGGTCGCCGGAGCGGGCGTGGCCGTGGGCCAGCAGCTCGCCGCAGACCTCGGCGTAAGCCTCCAGCCCGCCGCCGGCCAGCTCTTCCAGCTCGACGGAGCCTTTGTGGTCGTTGAGTTGGCGGACAAGGTAATCGCGCCCGGCAAAATGCGTCCAGCCCAGAAAGGGGTCGGACTGCACCTGCATCGCGCGCTGGCCCTCGGCCGCGCGCTGGCCGTTGTGGTGAGGCGGCTGCGCGTCGGTCAAATAAGGCGCGTAGCCGGAAGCCGTCTCTTCCTTGATCTGCAAAAACAGCGGGTCGTGGGAGCCGTTGCCCTCGAAGTAGACGCAGTAGTCGCGCAGCCCGACCGAGCCGGTACCGACCACCTTGAAAGCCACATCCACCGGGCGGTAGAGGGATAAAAGGCGCTGGCGCTGCGGCTCGAGCGTCTGGCGATAGAGGCCGAGAGAAGCCAGCACCGCCGCGGCCCGCTGGCCGGTGACGCGCGTGAGGGTTGGCTTGACCTCCTTGAATTGTCGGTGTGAACCGGGTTCGCCCAGTTCGGTCAACTGCTCCAGCGTGTGCAGCGGGGTCGAGCGTTCGGCCTTGAGCAGCGCGTCGTGGATGGGCGTGACCTGACCCAGGCGGTGAACCTGAAAGCGGTTCACGTCGATCAGCGGCATCCGGGCAAAGGCGCGCACCTGTGCGGCGTAGCGCTCGACGCACTTTTCCACGGCCTGGCGCGCCGCGGCTTCCTTGTGCCCGGCGGCGCGGCCAGCCAAAACCAGGGAAGCGGCCATGCGCTTCAAGTCCCACTCGAAGGGGCCACGAATCGTCTCGTCAAAGTCGTTGATGTCGAAGACCAGCCGTCCGTCGGGCGCGGCAAAAGCGCCCAGGTTGCGCACGTGCGCGTCGCCGCAGAGCTGGACCGCGATGCCGGTCGAGGGCAGCACTCCCAGGTCAGCAGCCATCACCGGGACCGCGCCGCGAAAGTAGCCAAAGGGCGACTCGGCCATCAGTTTGTATTTGAGCTGGATCAGCGCGGGCACGCGGCCCTTCATTGACCGCTCCAGCAGCTCCAGCGCGGGAGTCTGCCGCGCCTTCGGCTTCAGTTCATTGTGTTCCTGCCGGCCCACCTGCTTGCGCCGCGCCTGGCCGAGCGAGCGCCGTTCCTGGGGAGTCGCCCATTGCATGAACCGGACGATACACCGCCGGGCCCCGTGGTGCAAGTCCGGTGGTGCAAGTCCGCTCACTTCCCGGCAGGCAACCGGCAGCAATCTCCCGCCGCAGCCGGTTCATCCGCGCCCGCGTCCAGAGCCACCTTCCACTGGCCATCCGCCTGCTTGCGCCAGATGGTGATAAACCGGCCAGAGACGGTCACGGGATTACCGTTGGCGTCCTTGCTGTGTCCCTCGTAGTGGCTCCAGGTGTAGCCGATCTCGCCCGACGGCCCCATCACGGCGTCGGTTGGCGTCCACGTCAGTTGATAGGCCTTGGCCTCCCAGTTGGCGGACGTGGCAATGGCCACGCGGCCCACCACCGGCGCCACGCCGTTGCCCAGCAGCACGCCGTCTTCGGCAAACCATGCGGCAAAGCCCGCTCCGCCCCGCTCCAGCACGTCCTTGGCAAAGCGCGCCTCCAGGTCAAAGAGCAGTGCCTTGCCAGGATTGGCCGTCGGGTCCGTCAGCGGATTGGACACGGCTGGCGCGTTCGCCTCCGGAAACGCCAACTGCCCTTGAGCCGCCCGTGGAGTCAGGCCTAGTCCCACACCAGCCAGCACCGCCGCGTAAAGAAAAACTCTCCAGCTTCCCACCATCTTCACCGTCCCTCCACAGCACAAAAAGGATAGCAGCCTATCGTATAACGCCGCCAAATTGCCGTTTTGGCCTTTGTTTTGGCAAACCTCTCACAAAATTCATTGAGACTGCAAAATGCGTCAGGGCATGACTTCAGTCGTGCCGTTTGCCGCAAATATAGAAATTCGGCTTTAGCCGCTGCGAGGATGTAAATAACTGAAAATTAAAAACTGCAGGGGCTAAAGCCCGGCATATTATTGTCGTCTCTACGGCACGACTGAAGTAGTGCCCTGACGCATCAATAGCTGGAAGCAATTTTGCAAGAATCACTGGCGTCAGGATTTAGCATTGCGGTTATGAAGATGAATCTGCGGCAAGCCGTGGGCAGCCTGCTGGTGGTGGGGCTGGAAGGCGCGGAACTGACTGCTCTGGAACGCGCGTGGCTCAAACTGGTGCGACCGACAGGCGTCATTCTCTTCCGGCGCAACATCGTGGACGCCCGGCAGACGCGGGCGCTGCTGGACGAAGCGGCCAGCCTGTGCGAGGCTAACAGCTTTCGCTGCGTGGACGTGGAAGGCGGTACGGTAGACCGGCTGCGGGATGCGCTGGCGCCCATGCCTTCGGCGCAGGCCGTAGCGCAGGCGGCGCGGCGGGAATATCGCACGCCCACCCTTTCGCAAAGAACGCGAAAGGATGGGGCACCCGGCTTTCAAACACGAGGCTTCGCACGCCAGCACGGCGAACTGATTGCTCGCGGCGTGCGGGCCTTCGGCTTCAACACCACGCTGGCGCCGGTGCTGGATTTGGCGCAGCCCGATTCAGCCGGAGTGATGGGCACGCGCGCGGCCTCGGCGACGGCGGCGGGCGTGGTCGCGTATGCGCGCCCGTTCCTGGCTAGCTTGGCGGCTGGCGGCGTGGTGGGCTGCGGCAAGCATTTTCCCGGCCTCGGCGGCGGTGCGGTCGATTCGCATCGGTCAACGCCAGCGATCGAGCGCGCCAGCCGCGAGCTTTGGCGACTGGATCTAGCGCCCTACCGCGAACTGCGCGATGAGCTGCCGATGGTGATGGTGAACCACGCGGCTTATCCGCAAACACCAGGCAAGAATCGTCCGGCAAGCGTCTCGCGCTACTGGATTCAAACGGTGCTGCGCCAACGGATCGGCTACCGTGGAATCGTCTTCTCCGACGATCTGGAAATGGGCGGAATTCTGAAGTTCATGCCCATCGAAGAGGCAGCCGTGGCGGCCATTCGCGCGGGGATGGATCTGCTGGAAATCTGCCACACGCCGGAGCTGATTCTGCGCGCCTACGAAGCGTTGCTGGCCGAGGGCGAGCGCTCGGCGGCCTTTGGCAAACTGCTCCTGGCGCGCGCGCAGCAGACGGCGCGGAAGCGTGCAAAGCTCTTTGCGGGCGGAGGCGCGCGGGCGCTGACGGAAAAGCAATTCGCGGCTCTGCGCGCGCGGATTCAGCGATTTAGCGAGGATGTTGCAGAGAGCCAGGAAAGGCAGTCGGCATGAGCGCGAAAACCATGACAGTGGCCGGCATTATGAGCGGCACTTCGGCGGATGGAATCGATGTGGCCGTGGTGCGGATTGCGCCGGAAAAATTGCGCCCGTCCGTAAAGCTGCTGGCGCATGAAGGCTTCACCTTTCCGGCTTCGCTGCGCCGCGCGGTGCTGGCCGCGATGAACGCCGAGGCAACCTCCACGGCGGAGCTGGCGCGACTGAACTGGCGGCTGGGAATCGCTTACGCCGAAGCGGTCAGCGCGACGCTGGCAAAGCACGCGTTGAAGCTCGATCTGATCGGCTGCCACGGGCAGACGCTCTTCCATCAGCCGCGCGCGGCCGTCTACGCGGGCCGGCGCTTTGCCTGCACCTGGCAGCTCGGCGAGCCGGCGGTGCTGGCCGCGGCCACGGGCGTTCCCGTGGTCTCGAACTTTCGCCCCGCCGATATGCTGGCCGGGGGCCAGGGAGCGCCGCTGGTTTCGTTGCTGGATTATGCGCTCTTTGCCGACCCCCAGCGCGGGCGCGTCTTGCAGAATATCGGCGGCATTGCCAACCTAACCGCCATTCCCGCCGCAGCGACGGCCGACGCGGTCGTCGCCTTCGATAACGGCCCTGGAAACATGGTGATTGACGCGCTGGCGCAGCAGCTTTTTCAGCAAAAGTTTGATCGCAACGGCAACCTGGCCGCACGCGGCGCGGTGCTGGCGAAGGCGTTGGCACGTGCGTTGCGCAATCCATACTTCAAGCTGCCACCGCCGCGCACGGCGGGGCGCGAGCAGTTTGGGCGCGCTTACGCGGCCAAGTTTCTGGTCGCCTGCCAACGGCTGAGCAAGCAGCCCGAGGACGCGCTGGCTACCGCGACCGCGCTGACCGCCGAGACCATCGCGCTCAGTTACAAGGCCTATGTCCGGCGCGCGATGAAGGGCCGCGCCGTGGATTACATCGTCTCCGGCGGCGGCGCGCGCAACGCGACGCTGATGGCGATGCTGGCGCAACGGCTGGAGCCGCTGGGCTGCGAGTTGGCCGCGAGCGAGCAGTTTGGCCTGCCCGCCGAAGCCAAGGAGGCTGCGGCCTTTGCGCTGCTAGCCTGGCAAACGTGGCATCACTTGCCGGGCAATCTGCCGCGCGCCACGGGCGCCGAGCATCCCGCGATTCTAGGGCAGGTGAGCTATGCGTAGAGTTTTCAAGTTTCGAGGTTTCCCAGGTCCCAAAAGCGGGACCTGGGGCACCCGGCATTTGTGGAATATCCAGCCGTTCAACAGAACCCGAATTTCGCTATTCACGCTGCTCGCGCTGCTTCTGCTGGCGGGCTGCCACTCCGCGCCGCGCGATCCGCGGACGGTGGTCTTCCTGATCGAGAGCAGTCCGGCGAATCTCGATCCGCGCGTTGGGACCGACGGGCAATCGGAGCACATTGACGAGCTGCTCTTTGACGGCTTAGTGGCCCGCGATGCGAGCTTCCACTTCACGCCAGCGCTCGCCGAGCGTTGGGAGCAGCCGGACCCGCTGACGTTGGTCTTCCATCTGCGCTCAGGCGTGCGCTTCCACGATGGCCGGCAACTCACGGCGCGCGATGTGGCCTGGACGGTGAATTCGATCCGCACGGGCCGTGTGCTTTCGCCCAAGGCCGCCGCCTATGCCTCGGTGGATACGGTTGAGGCGCGCGACGCGCAAACGGTGGTCTTCCACCTGAAACGCGCCGACAATTTTCTGCTGACCAATCTCTCGACGGGCGCATTCGGCGTTGTTCCCGAGAACAGCGGACGCGACTTCTGGCGGCATCCAGTGGGCACGGGACCGTTTCGCTTCGTCAGCCAGCAGATCGATCAAGACGTTGTCGTCGAGCGCAATCCGCTTAGCTGGTCCGGCGCGCCGAAGATCGAGCGCGTGCGTTTTGCCGTGGTTCCGGACGCCACCACCGAATCGTTGGAGCTGGAAAAAGGCTCCGGCGACGTGGCCGTCAATTCCCTGCCCATGGATGCGCTGCCCGTGCTGGCCGCGCGGCCGAATCTGGCCGTCGAGGACGCGCCCGGAACGCAGGTTCAGTACCTCGGCCTCAACTTGGCGGACCCGCTTTTGCGCGACGCGCGCGTGCGTCAGGCGCTGGCCTGCGCCATCGACCGCAAGCTGATGATTCAGACGCTGCTGCGCGGCCACGCTCAACCAGCCGAGAGCCTGCTGCCCGTCAGCCACTGGGCCTGGAATGGCGACGGCCCCCGCTACGATTACGATCCAGCCAAGGCGGCGCGGCTGCTGGACGAGGCCGGCCACGCGCCCGGCCCCGATGGCGTGCGCTTTCACCTGACGATGAAGACCAGCAACGCCGAGGACGCGCGCCTGCTGGCCGCCGTCTTGCAGCAGCAATTGGCCCGTGTGGGCATTGCGCTCGACCTGCGCAGCTATGAGTTCGCCACCTTCTACGCGGACTTGAACCGGGGCGCGTTTCAGGTGGTTTCGCTGCACTGGATCGGCGGCAACGAGCAGCCGGACATCTTCACCTACGCTTACGCGACCGCCAGTTTCTCTCCGCATGGCGCCAACCGCGGCCACTACTCGAACCCGCAACTGGACGCGCTGCTCACCGACGCGGCCGCAAGCACGGACGTCCTTCGGCGGCGCGCCGATTACGCTCAGGCGCAGCGCATTCTGGCGCGCGATCTGCCGGCCATCAATCTCTGGTATAGGGACACGGTCATCGTGCATAACCGGCGGCTAACGCGCGTCATTCCATCGCCCTCCGGCAGTTATGCCTTTCTGGAGACGGCAGAGCTGACGAAGTAAACCGGTTGCGATTTTGAGCAAAACGGCACACCATGGAAGCTCCATTCAACCTTTTCGCGACTTATCTCGTCTAGCTAATAGAGACAAGTTTCGCCCCTGGATCAGCAAAGAAATTTCCGCAGGCGGAGAATTTACTTATGAAGAAAAGAATGAAGATGTGTTTTTTGTCCCCGGTGACGCAGGCCGCCGCGGGAATTTTGCTGTTGACGGGCATGGCTCTGGCTCAGGCGCCCGCGCACTTTGTGGGCACCATCACCGCCATCAGCGGCAGCACGCTCACGGTGAAAACCGACGCGGACGGCGCGCGCCAGGTGAATGTTCCGGCCACGGCGGTGATCCAGCGCATCACGCCCGGCCAAAAGAATTTGAACGGCGCGGAGACGATTCCCTTCAGTGCCCTTGGCGCTGGCGACCGCGTGCGGGTGAAGCTCGATCCCGACGCGCCCGCCGGAGCTGAGGAAGCCTTGCAGATTATCGCCGTCAAGCAGTCGGACCTGGCGCTGAAGCAGCAGAAGGATCGCGAGGACTGGCAGCAGCGCGGCGTGGGCGGACTGGTCAAGAGCGTCGACACCGCCGCGGGCGCGATTGTACTGACCAGCGGCGCTGGAGCCGCGGCCAAAACCATCACCGTGCATACCACCAAAGCGACAGTGCTGAAGCGCTACGCGCCGGACTCGGTGCGCTTTGACGACGCGCATCCAGCGCCGATTGACGCCATTCACGCGGGCGATCAGTTAAGGGCGCGCGGCGCGAAGAATGCGGAGGGAACGGAACTGGCCGCCGAGGAAGTCGTTTCCGGCAGCTTCCGCAACATCGCTGGCGTCATCGGGTCTATAGATACGGCAGGTTTGACGCTGGTGGTCAAGGATCTGGCGACGAAACAGCCGGTCACCATCCACATCACGGCGGAAGCGCAGATGCGGCGGCTGCCGGAACCAATGGCGCAGGCCCTGGCTGCGCGGCTGAAAGGCTCGAACAGCGAAAGCTCTCAGCCGGCCAAGGGCATAGCAGCGGCAACGCATGGCGGCGGCAACGCGCCAAATGGCGGCGAAGGCGGCGACCCGCAGCAGATATTGAGTCACACTCCGGCCATTCAATTTGCAGATTTGAAAAAGGGAGAAGCGGTGATGCTGGTTTCAACCAGCGGCGCTGCCGAGGTTACAGCCATCACGCTGGTGGCGGGCGTCGAGCCGCTGCTGGAGGCTCCCGCGGCCAGCCAGAACCTGCTTGCAAACTGGAGCATGAACAGCGGCGCGCCTGACGCAGCTCAGTAGAAACAACCACAACCAGCAGTAGCAAAAAGAGGGACACGTGTTTTCAAAATTGCATTGCTTGACTTATTCTTTGATTGCCCTGGCATTGGGCGCGGTCATCTGCTCCGTGGCACTGGCGCAAACGACCGCCGCGCCGTCCACGGTTACATCTGCGCCAATTGTTTCCACGACCACCGCCACCTTGCATGGGCACGTTGCCGATCCCACGGCGGCGCGCATTCCTGGCGCCGCAATCACCATCACCACCGCGTCGGGCAAGAAAGCGGCCACCGCCACTGCCGACGCCAATGGCCATTATCAGGTAACGAACCTTGCGCCCGGCAGCTACATCGTGCGCGCCTCCTTTGCCGGCTTCGCCAACTTTGTTTCGCAGCCTTTGCCACTCACCGCAGGCCAGGTGACGCGCGTGGACATTTCCATGGCCTTGCAAGTTGAACAGCAAAGCGTGACGGTCACCGACGAGTCGCCCACGGTCAGCGTGGAAGCCGGCGGCAACGCCAGCTCCTTCACCATCAAGGGCAAGGATTTGGACGCGCTTTCCGACGATCCAGACGAGCTATCAAACGAGCTAGCGGCGTTGGCTGGCCCCTCGGCTGGTCCCAACGGCGGGCAGATTTACATCGACGGCTTCACCGGCGGAAATCTGCCGCCCAAGTCGGCCATCCGCGAAATTCGCATCAACCAGAATCCCTACTCGGCGGAGTTTGATCGCCTCGGCTACGGGCGCATCGAAATCCTCACCAAGCCCGGCACCGACAAGCTGCACGGCCAGGCCTTCGCCATGGGCAATGATAAGAGCTTCAATACCGGCAACCCGTTCACCAAAAACATTCCCGACTATCACAGCTACCAGTTCAACGGAACGCTGAATGGATCGCTCTCGAAGAACGCCTCGTTCTTCATCAGCGCCGAGCGGCGCAACACCCAGAACGCCAATGTCTACGACGCCGAGACGGACGAAGGAATCTACACCACCGGCGCGGTGCTCAACCCCCACACGCGCACCAACATCTCTCCGCGCATCGACTTGCAATTGGGCCAGAAAAACACGCTGACGGCGCGCTATCAGTACTATCGCAATGTTGACAACGACGATCTCGGCAGCACCATTGCCCTGCCCACACAATCTACGTCCACCACCTCGACGGAAAACACCGTGCAGTTGAGCGACTCGCTGATTATCAACGAGCACATCGTCAACGAAACGCGCTTTCAGTACCTGCGCGATTCCTCCAAGCAGACGCCGGCGAGCACCACGCCCACGGTCTCCGTGTCGTCGTACTTTATTGGCGGCGGCGCATCTTCCCAGCAGTCCAGCGATCACACCGACCACTACGAGTTGCAGAACCTGACCACCATGTCTCTGGGCAAGCACGCGCTCAAGTTCGGCACGCGGCTGCGTGATAATCGCGAGGCCAACTCCACCAACGCGAGTTTCAACGGCAGCTTCACTTTCGCCTCGCCGGACGCCTACAACAAGGCAACGGCGGCGCTCGGAAGCGGCACGTTCATCTCCGGTAATTTTCTGCCCGCGGACGCCACGCCGCAGACACTGAACTACACCACCGGCCCGCTGGGCGCAAAGGCCAACGTCTTCGACGCGGCGGTTTTCGTGCAGGACGACTGGAAGGCCAACAAGCTGCTGACCGTCTCCGGCGGCCTGCGCTGGGAGTCGCAGAACCACATCTCCGACCACAACGACTGGGCGCCGCGCGTGGCCATCGCCTACGCCCTCGACGGCCACCAGAGCGGCAAGACGAAGACCGTCTTGCGCACCGGCTACGGCATCTTCTATGACCGCTTTTCGCTGGGAAACGAACTGGCGGCTGAGCGCGACAGCGGCGGCAGCAATAGCCAAACGCGATACTCGATTACCAATCCAACCTGCTTCGCCAGCACCTATTTCAACAATCTGTTGAACAGCATCGGCGACGCTCAAATCCTGACCGACTGCGGAGGTTCCAGCGCAAGCGCCAGCACCAAGACAACCGTGCAGATCGCGCCCAGCTATCACTCGCCCTACACGCAGCAATTCGGCGCCAGCATCGAGCGCCAGTTGACCAAGAACATCACCACCACGGCCACCTATCTGCACTCCTTCGGCGTGCATCAGTTGGCAACGCGCAATGCAAACGCAACGTACTCTTCCAGATACGACGCCTCCAAGGGCATCATCGATCAGTACGATCCCGAAGCGGTTTTCAAGCAGGATCAACTGATTCTGAATGTCAACGCAAAATTGACGCCCAACTTCAATGTGATGGGCTTCTACAACTACACCGACGCCCATGCGAACACCGGAACGGCCTCGAACTCCGAAAACCTGAAGCAGGATTACGGACGCGCCAGCTTTACCCCGCGCAATATGCTCTTCCTGATGGCCAACTACACCGGCCCCTGGGGCGTGCGCTTCAATCCGTTTCTGATTGCCGAAGCGGGCAAGCCCTTCAACATCGTCACCAACAACGACCTGACCGGCGACAACTTCTTCAACAATCGGCCGTCAAAGGTGGATCCCTCGCTCTGCACAGATACCACCGCGCAGTATGTCAACACTTCCTACGGCTGCTTCAATACCCAGCCCAAGAGCGACGACACGCTGATTCCGGTCAACACGGGCAACGGCCCGGCCGCGGTCACGGTGATGCTGCGCGTCAGCCGCACCTTCGGCATCGGCCCCAAGACGGAATCGGGCAGCGGCCAGAACGCTGGCGGACCGCCTCCGGGTGGACCACCTCCGGGCGGTGGCGGCCATGGTGGCGGACCCGGCGGTGGTGGACCGGGCGGCGGCTTCGGCCCCGGCGGATTCAGCGGCAGTGGCGGACGCCCCCCGCGCGGAATGTTTGACTCCGGAGCCAGCCGCAAGTACAACCTGACCTTCAGCGCGCAGGCGCAGAACCTGTTCAACAACATCGACTACGGAACGCCGAACGGAACCATCATCCCCGTCTACGACAGCACGACGAAGCTCTACGGCTATGACAGTAACGTCGGCAAATCGACAGGACTCAAGGGAGGGCCATTCTCCTCCGGCTCGGCCGCGCGGCGCGTCTTCTTCCAAGCAACCTTCGCCTTCTGATGCGGCGCGGGCGATAGTAGCGCTGGCCTCCTGGCCGGCTGTGCTGTGGGCCTCCCGGCCCACAGCACACAATCCATGAGACGCAGTTACTTCGCAGCGCTTACGCTGGCGGGTTTATTGTCCGCGGAGAAGGCATCCGTAAGCGAGACGGCCTTCAGTTGCGCCTTCAGCGCATCGAGCGAAGCCTTGCTGCTGGCCGTGATCTCCACCGTCTCACCCGGCAGCAGGTCAAAGTAATTGTCGGAGAGCTGCACGTCGAGTTTGCCGAAGGAAAGATACACATCGCGCGCCAGCACCGGCGAACTGATGCGAATCCTGTAGCGGCCCCTCGCGCCCGTGGTTTCGACCTTCAAGGCTGCGGGCTTCAGATGCACTTCCTTGACCGGAGCCAGGTAGACCAGGTTGCGCGAAAGCTGCACTCCGCCTGCGCTCAGCTCGGCCACGGCAAAAACGCGCGATGTGTTGGCCGCGCCCGCGTCGGCCAGCTTTTTCAGCGGCCAGTCAAGATAGACCTTGCTCGCTTGCGGCGTCACCTCCACGGCGCGCGTCTCCTCCAGCAGCACCTTGCCGTCGAAGTCCATCAGCCGCACACGCAACGTGGCCGGCTCGGCTTTGGTTTTGTCGCTGACAATGTAGACCTTCAGCGCGCCGCCATCGACGTGCGGCGAAACCAGCACTGGCGCATAGAAGCGCCGCGCATAGTATTGCAGCGCCTTCCAGCGGCCGTAGTAGTCAATCGAGGACCACGAGGCCACCGGCCAGCAGTCGTTCAACTGCCAGAAAAGGGATCCCATCGTCTCCGGCCGCGAGCGCCGCCAGTGCTCCGCGCCAACCTTGACGCCCTCGGCCTGCAAGACCTGGCTCACGTAGAGAAAGCTCGCAAAATCCTTCGGCTCCGCATAATCCCTGGCGATGGAGTCATGGATAATCGAGTTGCCAACATTGTTCTTCTGATGAGCCAGCATCACCGGCGTGAAGATGCTGGCGCGATCCTGAGGCTCGGTAAAGCTCTCCACCGTGCGCAGCTCCGGAAAGGACTGGAAGCCGTATTCGCTGACAAAGCGCCAGTGGTGCTTTTCGTATTCGCTGAAAGGCACGCCGCCGTGCCAGACGCTCCAGTCGTGCTGATCGCCGGATTGGTAGTGATCGCTGACGGGTTCATAGTCGGCGCTGGGCGAGCTGGGCCAATAGGGCGTTTCCGCGTCGAGCCGCGCCACCACGCGCGGCAGTATGCCGCTGAATTCGGTCAGGTAATCCTGCCACATCTGCGACTTCACGTCGAGTGGAATGTTCTTGCGCGCGTCCCAGTTCAGCGCGATTTCGGTCTCGTTGTTGCCGCACCAGAGGACAATGCTGGGGTGGTTGCGCAGCCGCCGCACCTGATCCTCCGCCTCGACCTCGATGTTCTGCTTGAAGGCGTAGGTGCCCGGCTGCCAGTCGTTGCCGAACATGAAGTCCTGCCAGACCATGATTCCCAACTCGTCACAGATCGTGTAGAACTCGTCGCTTTCGTAGTAGCCGCCGCCCCAGTGGCGAATCATGTTCATGTTGGCGTCGCGGGCAGACTGGAGAATGCGGCGGTAGTCCGCCGTCGTCACGCGATTGGGAAAGCTGTCAAAGGGAATCACGTCCGCGCCCTTGGCGAAGACCGGAATGCCGTTGACGACAAACTCGAAGGAGCGTCCCCACTTGTCCGGCTGGCGACGCAGTTCGACCGAGCGCAGGCCGGTCCTGGTCTTGCGCGCCTCACTCACCTGGCCGCCGAAACCAGCCTGCGCGGTGAAATCGTAGAGCGGCTGCTCGCCATAGCCGGCCGGAAACCACAGCTTCGGTCGGCGAATCTCGATGGGCAAGTCAATGACATTGGTCCCGGCGTGAACGCTGAATGTGGCCGCAACCTGGCCCACCTTGCCGTGATTGGAGTATTGCACGCTCACTTTGGCCGTTCCCGCCGCCGCGGCTTCCACCTCGACCTCGGCGTTCAGGTGCGCCACTTGCCGGTTCACATCGCGCTGGCGAATGGCAAAGTCGGCAATGCGCAGTTTATCCCAGGCCTCCAGCCGCACCGGCTTCCAAATGCCGCTGGTGACAAAGCGCGGACCCCAATCCCAGCCGTACTCGTAGGCTGGCTTGCGGACGTAGGTCTTGTCCTCGACCTTCGACCGCAGCCGGAACGGGTCGCCAGCGGCCACTTTGGCGGAGGCCTTGATGGGCGAGGGAAAGACGACGTAGAGCAGGTTCTTGCCTGCGTGCAAATGGCCTTTAGCGGGCACGCGCCAGGTGCGGAAGCTGTTGTTGGCGTCCAGCACCCGCGTGCTGTTCAGGTATATCTCGGCGGTCGCGTCCAGGCCGTCAAAAACCAGATCCACATGAGAGCGCGCAAGCAGCGCGGGCGTGACCTCAAAACTCACCCTGTACTCCCAAGCCGCGTTATCGATCCATTGCAGCTTGGCCTCGTTGTCCCGGAAAAACGGGTCCGGAATCTTCTTGTTGGCCAGCAGATCCAGATGCACGTCGCCGGGAACGGCAGCGGGCAGCCAGCCGTTTTCGCTCGGCTGCGCGGCCGCCGTAACCTGGCGGAACTGCCAGCCATGATCAAGATCCAGCACCGCATTCCGTGCCGTTTTTGCCTGTGCGCGCGCCATTCCGCCTCCCATGCCAGCAACCGCCCCCAGCAGGGCGCAGCAGATTACTAGGGCTATTGCCTTTCGCATCCAGTTCCCTCCACGCCCCCCCGGTCAACCGCATGGTGGCCATGGAGGGCAACTTCTTAGGCTAACACCTGGCTTGATTCAAGAATGGCCGCTGCAAGATCAGTTCCAACGCGGCGCGGGTCAAATTCCGCGTGCCAATTCCGCCCGGTAGAGCGCTTCCCACTCATCGGCTCTGACGTCGATGCTGAACAGGCTTTCAATGCGTTCCCGCGCCGCGCGGCCATGCGCAAGGCAAGTTTCCGGCGCGGTACGCATCGCGTTCAGCATCGCCTGCGCCAGGCGCTCCGGATTTCTGGCTGGAACCAGCACGCCGCAGCCGCCGGTCAACTCGCGCACCCCACCCACATCGGTGGCCACAACTGGTGTTTCCATCGCCATCGCCTCGCCCACCACCAGCGGCATTCCCTCCCAAACCGAGGCCAGCACGAAACCGTCGGCCGCATCCAGCAGCGCCGGCATATCGCGCCGCAGCCCCAGCCAGCGAACATAAATATCCAAGCCAAGTTCGGCCGCCAGCGTGCGAACGGCCTCGGCCTCCGCGCCATAAGCCTCGCCCGCAATCCAAAGCCGCGCGGCGGGAATCGTGGCGCGAACCTGGGAAAAGGCCCGCAGCAGGTTTGGATAGCCCTTGGCGGGCATGATGCGTCCCGCCGCCAGCCAGACAAACTCCCCCCGCGCTCCCATCTGCTGCCGGACGCGCGCGCGGCGCTCCGCATCGGGCGTGAACTCGGCCGTGTCGATCCCATTGGTCAGAACCGAGCACTTGCGCGCAGGAACCGCCTTGATCCGCACAAAGCGGTCGGCGGCGGCCTGGCTGACGGCGGTCGTACGGCGGCTGAGCGGGTCCGTGAGCCGGTAGGCCAGCATACGCGGCCAGCGGCCTTCATAGACGTTGTGAATGGTGGAGATGAGCGGCGTCGCCGGGTGTAGCAGACGCAGCAGCCGGGCCGTCAGGTTGGCCGGAAAGGTGTGGCTGTGAATCAGGTCAGGCTGGAAGGCGCGCAGCACGCGATGAGCCTTCCAGATGCCGGCGATAAAGCTGGCCGCAGTCTTGCGCATATCAAGGTGGACGAGGTCGAGCGTGGTGGGCCACTCTTCGGGCTGGCGCGGCAGCAGCACCACCAGCAGAACCGCATGGCCGCGCGCCTTCATGCGCTCGGCCAGCATGAGCACCTGCCGTTCCGCTCCGCCCACGCCGAGCGAGGTAAGCACATACGCAATCCGCATTCCGGTCCGCACCTTATCCATTGCTGTCCAGCATAACTGATAGCTCTTCCTGCCTGACGGAGGTTGAAGATTAGGAATTAGGAGGGAGCAGTGGCCTTCAGGCCACTGAGAAACAGTCGCAAAAGCGAGGGGCTTCAGCCCTGGGCCTCGTGCTCGCAGCCGAAACAGTGTCCGCGCCTGAAGGCGGCTCAATTTGTGCCCCGGATTCAAGGGGCTGAAGGCCCCTGCTCCGTTGAAAGTCATGTGGTACGAACCGGCCTATAGGTCCGCAAGTGACCCGAAGGGGCATGGGTACCCCCTCCTGAATCTCCGACCTACCCCCCCCATATTTTGGAAGCAAAATCCTTGTTTTCTTTAGCTTACGGGCACGTATGCGCCGTAAAATCGTCAAAACAAATAAGTTATCCGCAAAATCGTCCAAGTAAAGGAGTTATGTGTACTTTTGGCCTCAGCCGACAGCTTTCGGTTGGAAGGAGGCGCGAAGACTCCTGGGATCATTGTGCAACAAAGTATGGGAATCATCCGCAGGCTCCCGGCGTTCTCCTCGCCGGGATCGCAAACTATGCGGATGCGTTGCGGTGACGCTCGACGTACTTGCGCAAGGCGAAGTTCATGCGCGTCTGGTAGCCCTGGCCCTGGCGCTGGAACCAGTCGAGAACGTCTGCATCCACGCGCAGCGAAAGAGGACGCTTGATGGGTCGAAAGAGTGGCCCGCGCACCGCATGGCTCCAATCGGTGACAACCGGCATTTCGGCGGTGTCGATCGCGCTCTCCGGCATCAAGGCCAAAGCGTCCAGCTCGGCCTGCAACTTCGGCGTCAGCGACTTCGGGTTACCTTTCTTCATAGGCTTGTCTCTCGTGGTTTTCCGCCTTCCGTGCGCTTTTTCGCGGTCTCAAGTCCAGCGCACCGGCTCTCCGTATATACATATACGTATCTACATTGACGATTTGTGTCAAGGAAAATCAATTCATCGAAAAGATTGAATCCCAGCTCCCAAAAGCGGGACCTGGGGCACACGGCCCACTTTGGCATAGTGCGTCAAGAGCAGACATAGTCGCTTCTGCGCGTTTTTACGGATGGAGCAGTGACCTTCAGGCCACTGAGAAACAGACAAAAAAGCGAGGGGCTTCAGCCCCGGACCTTGTGCTCGCAGCCGAAACAGTGTCCGCGCCTGAAGGCGGCTTAATTTGTGCCCCGGATTCAGGGGGCTGAAGCCCCCTGCTCCCTCCGAATGCCGCCCACGGCATCGAATCGCTATCCAAGAACACTCCAGCCCTTGCCGTCACGACGCCGCGATCATGAGTTGAGCGGCGAATGGGGAGGCTATCGCGAATGCCACGTCAAGCCTGACCTGCTGCTAATCTACCGCAAGCCGGACGCCGGAACTTTGTGGCTGGCCCGGCTTGGATCACACAGTGAAATATTCGGTTGAGCACCAGTGCGTGGAGATAGAATCCCAGGTCCCAAAAGCGGGACCTGGGGCACCCGCGTTAGTATCTCAGTCTGACATTGATCTCGTTTGGCCCATATTGAAATATTCGCTCTGTGACCTTCCAATGGTTCACGCCATCCGTAATTAGATCTCCCACTTGAGGAACCAATTGAATGCAATCACCGCTGAGCGGAATTGACTTCACTATTTCGTGTTGATCATTTTCAATCTGGATTTGTATCTTCATACTTTAATAGTTTCATCAATTTCGCCTCGGCGTCCACTAGATTCGTTCAACACCGTGATTCCCCAAGTTATTGGGTCAATCGATCGCCTATATACAGAAGGTGGCACCGAGGGAACGTGGTGGCCCACTTCCCAATCATCACATAAATTAGGTGCCCCAGGTCCGGATTTTCGGACCTGGGATTTCTCACCAGCCACGCCACGGACGCCTTGACGTATGTGCGGCAATGCCGCATACTTTTCCTGTGGATGCTCCTCTGCTCACCGTCGTTGAAACCAGCGCTTTTGTGCGCCGTGCAGAGAAGCTGCTGTCGGTCGAGGAGCACGAGGAATTGCTTTTCTATCTCGCGCTTCATCCGCTGTCGGGCGACGAGATTCCCGGCACGGGCGGCGTGCGCAAGGTGCGATTCGGGGCGCGGGGCAAGGGAAAATCCGGCGGAGTGCGGGTCATTTATTACTTCTTTGATGAAGTGAACCCGCTCTACGCGATTTTTCTCTATGGCAAGAACGAGCAGGTAAATCTGAAGCCGGAACAAAAGAGAGAAGTGGCGGCATTGGCGGCGACGATCAAGGCTGCGGCCAAGCTGCGGAGGAGCAAGCCATGAAACGGAAGAACCTGGCGGATGATTTTGTGGGCGCCATGCGCGAGGCGGCTGCCATCGCCGTGGGCGAAGCGGAACCGGCGGCGCGGCATCAATATCCGCTCCCGATCGAGGTCGATGTGCGGGCCGTGCGGGCCGCCAGTGGCCTTAGCCGCAATGAATTTGCGCGGCAATTTGCGCTCGACCCGCGCGCCTTGCAGGATTGGGAGCAGGGGAGGCGGCGTCCGGACCGGTCCGCGCGTGCTTATCTGACCGTGATTGCACGCCATCCAGAGGCGGTGCTGGAGGCCCTGGCAAGCTGAGACGGCTCCGCCTTTCTTTACCTGCTGCCGGCGATCATCTGGGCGGCGTGCTGGAGGCTGGTTTCGGTCACCGTTGCGCCGCTCAGCATTCTGGCAACTTCCTGTGTGCGCGCGTGGGCGTCGAGTACGCGGACCTGTATGCGCGTGCGGCCGCCGGACTCGTGCTTTTCGACGGCCAGATGCTGGTCAGCGAAGGCGGCGATCTGCGGCAGATGAGTTACACACAGAACCTGCTGCCCACGACCTAGGGATTTCAGCTTTTGGCCGACGGCCTCCGCCGCGCGTCCGCCGATGCCGATGTCGATCTCGTCGAAGACCAGCGTGCGGGGAGTGATCGCCTTGTCCTTGGGCTTGATAGCGCCCTCTTCGACGCTGACCTTGAGGGCCAGCATCACGCGCGACATTTCGCCGCCGGAGGCGATCTCGTCCAGCGGCTTGAGCGGCTCGCCGGGGTTGGTGGCGATGCGGTATTCGACGGTATCCCAGCCGGTTGAGGTCCAGTGGGCGGTGCTTGCCTCAGGGGCTAAAGCCCCCTCATTTTTCGCAGCGTTAATGTACGGGCTAAAGCCCGTACCCTTCATGTCCTTGCTCGCAGCCTTTAAGACCTTGTCCGCAGGGGATGAATGGATGGGCTGAAGCCCATCCCTACCAGCCCCGGTCTTATTTGCGGCATTTTCGGCACGACTGAAGTCGTGCCCTTTCAAATCTTCTTGATCGCCAGCGGGATGAACGGCGATTTCGAATTTGACTTTCATCGCGAGGGAGTTGATTTCGGCCTCGGCCAGCTTGGCCAGCTTGCGGGCGGCGGCCTGGCGCTCGGCGGTGAGGGCCGAGGCGGCGGCGCGATAGGCCTTGGCGGCTTCGGCCAGCTCGGCGCGGAGCTGTTTCAGAATTTCGTCGCGGTCAACGACCTCGGCCAGCTTGGCGGCGGCGTCTTCACCAAAAGCGATGATCTCGGCGACGGTCTGGCCGTACTTGCGCTTGAGTTGATCAAGCTGGGCGAGCCGGTCTTCAATCTCCGCCAGTCGCTCGGGCGAGGCGTCAATACCCTCGGCGTAATCGCGCAGGCTGGCGCTCACGTCGCCAACAATGGCGCGGGCGGCGGCCAACTGCTGCACGGCCTCGGTAAAGCGGACGTCGTAGCGGGCCAACTCCTCGACGTTGCGCAGAGCGTCGCGCAAGGCCCCCTCGGCTGAGACATCGCCCTCATAAAGCTGCTGAAAAGCGCCCGTTGCAGCGGCAAAGAGCTTTTCGGAGTTGGCCAGAACCCGCTTCTCATTTTCCAAAGCCTCATCCTCGCCGGGCGTAAGATGGGCAGCCTCAATCTCCTTCTGCTGATAGCGCCAGAGATCGACCATGCGCAGGCGGTCCTGCTCGCCCTGAAGCAGATCGTCGAGCTTTTGCTGAGCGTCGCGCCAGCGGGCGTAAGCCTTGGAGACGGCCTCGGTCGAGATGCCACCGAAGCGGTCGAGGAGGATGCGCTGCTGCGTCTGATCGAAGCTGGCGCTGGTATCTGCCTGGGCGTGAACCAGGGCCAGCTCCGGCGCAAGTTGGCGGAGGACGGCGACGGTGGCGGGCTGGTTATTGACGAAGACGCGCCCCTTGCCGGTGGAGAGGATTTCGCGGCGCAGAATCACTTCATTGCCGCCGGAGTCCAGGCCGTTTTCTTCGAGGATGGCCTCGGCGCTGGCGGTGGACTCGAAGACGCAGGAGACGACGGCCTTGTCCGCGCCGTGGCGCACCAGATCGGCCGAGGATTTGCCGCCCATCAGCAGGGCCAGCGCGTCCACCAGGATGGATTTGCCCGCGCCGGTTTCGCCCGTGAGCAGGTTCAGGGCGGGACCGAAGGTAGCAATGGCGTGATCGATGACGGCGTAGTTCTCAGCGCGCAGTTCGACAAGCATTTTTCGAGCCTCTTGAAAGCAAAACAGCGGTTCGAGGGTTAGCGGCTTCCCACCCGTGGCGGCAGAAAAAAGCCAGCGCGGATGAGACGCCCAGTAATTCAAGGGTCGGGACAATTGTAGGTCAAGGCTTTAACACTGACAATCCGGGCGCGCTGCCCCCGGACCAAGGCCGCAAATGGCCGCAGTGACCAATTGGCGACTTGGAACGTCGGACGGCGTCTGCTACCGTTAAGAGTGAGGTGAAAAGCAATTTTTTCCGCTGTGATTTTCTCTGTATTGCAGGCTGACACCGGCGCGGACGCTGCTGCTGCCCCGGTAGCGCCAGCGCACGCCTCAAGCGCGCTGGTGGATATGGTTTCCAATAGCGGCCCGGTGGCGTTGGCCGTGCTGGTGCTGCTGCTGCTTGCCAGTCTCTACTCCTGGACCGTGATTCTGGGCAAGATCTCCAGCTTTGGCCAGGCGGCCAAAGAGAGCCGGACGTTTCTGCGCGGCTTTCGCAACGCGACCCGGCTGCAGGAGATTTCGGCGCTGGCCGTGCAGTGCAAGTCCAGCCCCTTGGCGCAGGTCTTCGAGAATGTGCACGAAGCCTACCGGCGGCAGACAGGCGGCTCGGGGCCGGTGCGCAATCTGGCGCCGATCGAGCGCGCGGCGGAGACCGCCGCGAGCGAGGCTGTCACCAGCCTGGAACAACGGCTGACCTGGCTGGGAACGATTGCGTCAATCAGCGTCTACGTGGGCCTGTTCGGCACGGTGATGGGCATTGTCGACTCCTTCCACGGCTTGGGCACGGCGGGCGCGGCCACGCTCCGGGCCGTCGCGCCGGGCATCAGCGAAGCGCTGATCACCACCGCAGCGGGCCTGTTTGTGGCCATTCCGGCAGTCATCGCCTACAACCAGTTCACGGCGCGGGTCAGGGTTTTCGCCGCCGCGACGGACGATTTTTGCCGCGAGCTGCTCAGCTCGCTCGAAGAGATTCCGGTGCGCCCGGCGGCGACAGCGCGCACGGCGAATCCCGAAGCCACCGTGGAGGTAGACCGTGGCCTTTACCGGTAGCAAGGGCCAGACGCAGACCTCCCTGGCGGAGATCAACATCACGCCGCTGGTGGACGTAGTGCTGGTGCTGCTGATTATTTTCATGATCAGCGTGCCGGTCTTGCAGTCAGGCATTGAAGTGGCCGTACCCAAGACCAAAACCGTGAAGGAGATCACCGAGCAGCGGCTGGTGGTGACCATCGACCGCGACCAGAAGGTGTTCCTGGGCGATCAGCCGGTCAATATTCACGAACTGGCCGGGAAGCTGCGCCAGCCAAACGCCGATGACGCCAAGAAGGTGATTTACCTGCGCGCCGATCAGCGGGTTCCCTTCGGCGCCTTTGCCAGCGTGATGGACGAGGTGAAGCAGGCGGGCATCACCAACATCTCGATTGTGACGCAGCCGTTGGACGAAAAAGCCGCGAGTGGAAACTAGGTTGCGGGCGGATTTTGATTTGGGGCACCCACAGAGATGGGGTGCCCATATTTTCGGAAAGCGCAGATGAGCAGCCTCGACATACAAGACGCGCAACTAGAGGGTGAACTGACGCCGGAGCCACTTGCTGGGCCGGCCTTCGGCTCGCTGTTGCTGCACGGCGCTCTGGCCGCGGGCTTGGTGGCCTATGGTCTTCTGGCTGGCGGCTTGCATCACAGCGATTGGGGCACTCCTGGGGCTGGCGGGGCAATCCAGGTAACAATGGTGACCCATGCCCTGCCCTTGCCCTCCGATCAGCCGCCCAACAACAACGTGCTGGCCACTGAAACGCCCAGCCAAGCCCCTGCGCCTCCCGCGCCCAAGGCCAAGCAGGCGGTCGAGGACAACGCCATTCCCATTGCCAGCAAGCAGGCCAAGCCACAGAAACAGCAGAAGCAGACGGCTCCGGCGGCCAAGACGCAACAGCATCAGCCGCAGGCGACACGGGATAACTTGGCGCGATATGGCGAACAGGCCGGCTCGTCGATGGCGCGGTCCATGCCGTCCAAGGGCTTTTCCAGCGGCCAGACCTCCGTCACCGACGGCAACTTCGGCAGCCGTTTTGGATGGTACGTGGACGGCATTAATCGCAAGATGTCCGCCCAATCGTACCGGCAGGAGGTCGATGCGCACACGCCCAAGGGAGCACGCGCCTTTATCGAATTCATGATTCACCGCGACGGCAGCGTAAGCCAGGTCAAGCTCGACCAGAGCAGCGGCAGCTCGACCTTGGACCGCTCCTGCCTGCGGGCGGCGCAGCGCGTGGACACCTTCGGCCCGCTGCCCTCGGGCTACAACCAAAGCTCGGTGATGACGTCTTACTATTGCGAGTATTAGCGCGCATCGTGACAGCACGGACGTAAAATGTACCGTAACAGCGTGTGGCGAAAACCGCGTTTTGAAGGGGCACGGCTTTAGCCGTGCCGTAAATGGTTAATGAAAAACGACGGGCTTTAGCCCCTGAGGGAAGGTTTCTGGTAAGCGTCCGTCAAACAGACGCGTTCGCCCGGCAAGACGGCGGCGCTTTCATTCAAGTTATACCGAGGGAGGATTGCACACCGCATGAAAGCTCATTCCCGGATTTTCCCATTTTTTCTGATATTTTTGGCCGCTTTGACGGCCATGCCCGTGGCTGCGCAGGATTGGATTCGCACCGGCTCCAACCTGGGCAACCAGCGCATCCGGTTGGCCGCGGCAGACCTCAAGCCGGTAGGTGGCGATCCGCAGACCGCCGCGCTGAAAACGGCCTTTGACGCAACGCTCTACAGCGATCTGGCCAGCGCCGGCATCTTCGATCTGGTTTCAAAGAGCCTGATTCCCCAAGCCACGCCCGGGTCGCCGCAGGAGGTCAACCTGGCGCAATGGTCGGCGGCCCCGGCCAACACGGCCATGCTGGCCTTCGGCGCGCTGGCGGTCAAGAGTGGGCGGCTGGTCGTCTACGGCTGGCTCGACGACGTGCGCAACAGCGCCAACCCGCAGGTGCTGGGCAAACAGTACAACGAACAAGCCAGCCAGGACGCGGCGCGAACAATCGCGCATCGCTTTGCCGATGAAATAATTCTGCGGCTGGGAGGCGGCATCAACGGCATCGCCGAGACGAAGATTTACTTCGTCAGCTCCCGCAGCGGCACCAAAGAGATTTGGGCGATGGACTACGACGGGCAGAACCAGCACGCGGTCACGCATCTGGGAACCATTT
>Ga0224529_1000774_pt1 | contig 22409 bp, 14 predicted proteins | sample CBST50metaG_FD_179893 | JGI IMG/M metagenome (GOLD analysis project Ga0224529, IMG submission 179893) | Peat soil microbial communities from Stordalen Mire, Sweden - C.B.S.T50 | ecosystem: Environmental > Terrestrial > Soil > Wetlands > Peat | place: Sweden: Norrbotten County, Stordalen Mire... | reverse complement strand
ACGCTTACCTCAAGCCTTGGACTAACTTCTACAATTACCAACGGCCTCATGGTAGCCTCAACTACAAGCCGCCCATCAGCCGCTCCGAAAATGGAACAACCTCTTGACCTTCTACAGGCACCCAGCCTTACTGATCCCGTTCCCTAACCCCTATTCCCTATTCCCTGTTTGTCACATCGTTCGCACGTAATTCTTGCCTGGAAGGCCGCGTATTCTCCCCGCCATTTCCAGCTCGAAAAGCGCCGTGAAGACCTCCGAAGAGGTCAATTGCGTCTCCAGAAGTTCCAGAATTTCGTCGATTTGCAGGCTTTCGTCGGTGTGCAGAACCTCCAGCACGATCGACTCCTCGGGGCGCAGAACGGGGTCCGGCAACAGGGACGCGGTGGTCTCCGATTTGGCTTCGGCCGACGCCTCGGCCTCCAGTTCGAGCCGCACCTGCGAGGGCAGCTCCTCCCACACATCCTCCCAGGTGGCCACCAGTTTGGCGCCCTGCTTGATGAGCGTGTTGGGCGTCCAGGAGCCTTTATTGGTCACGTTGCCTGGCACGGCGAAGAGATCGCGATTCTGGTCGGCGGCGCAGCGGGCGGTGACGCGCGTGCCGGAGTTCTCCGCCGCCTCAACGACCAGCACGGCCACGCTCAGCCCGCTCAGAATCCGATTGCGCCGGGGAAAGTTCTGCGGCGCGGGAAAAGTTCCCATCGGCAGTTCGCTCACAATCGCACCGCCGAGAGCCAGAATCTCCTCAGCCAGCTTCTTGTTTTCCTTGGGATAGACAACGTCGATGCCCGTGCCCCAGACCGCTACGGTCGGCGTGCGCGCCGCCAGAGCGCCCCGGTGCGAGCAGGAATCGATACCTCGCGCCATGCCGCTGATAATCAGCAAACGCCGCGCGGCCAGATCCCGCGCCAGAATCTCCGCCATTCCCGAGCCATAGGGCGTCGGGTGACGCGTGCCCACCACGGCGATTCCCGGCCGGCTCAGCAGCCCCACCGGTCCACGCACCCAGAGCACCGGCGGCGGGTCGTAAATCTCCTTCAGCCGCTCCGGATACGCGGCGCAGCCGTAGGTCAACAGGGTCGCCCCCTGCGCCGCCACGCGCGCCCATTCCTCCTCGGCCGCCTGGCGCGCCTTGCCGTCGAAGATAAACTGCGCCGCCTGGGGCGGGAAGCGCAGCCCTTCGAGAGCAGTCAGCGGCAGCGTGAAGATCTGGCTCACGGCCTCGAGCTTTTTCACCGCGTCCAGAATTCGCTTCGGGCCCAGCCCTGGCGCCAGCACCAGAGCCAGCCAGGCCAGCCGCTCCTCATCCAGTTCGGGCGCAGCGGCGCACGCAGCGTCTTGGGGCAATGTGCTCATTTTCTAATCCGTATGTCCTAAAAGAGCACATTATATCCCTGTAGTGAACCGGAAATGCGCTCTATGGTAATTTTGCTCACATTACCCTTAGCAAACCCTCATGTCAAGCCGCGAGTGTTGTCGCGGCGGATGCTCCCCCCAATCCTTTGCCCCAAGAAACGGTGATTCCGGGTAATATGTATGTAGATTTTTGGCGACTATTATTTCTAGTCTGTATGTGTGCCCCTTCGTCCCGGATCAATCGGATCAATCGGGTATCACGGAGAGAAAGAACATGAACAAACGATCGATTCGTTTCAGTCTCATGCTTTTTTCACTGTTTTGCATCCTTGCCGTCGCGGGAACGGCGCAGACGGCCAAACATACTTCGCCAGCGCGGCAAACGGCTGCCAGCGCGGAGGCTCGCAATCAGCTCGCCGCCTACGTGGCGGATTTCCAAAGGCATCCCGAGGATTCCGCCCTGCGCCAGAAAATTGTTGAGCTGGCCAAGAGTATCAATCCGGCCCCGCCGGTTTCCGCGCTCGCCCGCGATAGCTTTACCCAAGCCACGGCGCGGCTGAGGACTGCCTCCACCGCGGAGGATTTCAAGGCCGCGGGCAGGCTCTTCGAGCGAGCCGCCATGCAGGCGCCCTGGTATGCCGAGGCTGACGCGAACGCCGCCACGGCTTTTGCCCGCGGGGGCGACTTTGAAGGCGCCCGGAGCAATCTGGATCTTTATCAGGAGGCCTTGCGCCCCGGCGTTGACGCGAACGCGGCCGAGCAATTGCGGCGCGAGATTGACAGCCAGCAGGCCGCGCAGCAGTTTCAGGCGGCACTGCGGCAGTTTGCCGCCCATCCCAGCTACGCCGCCCACGTGCAGATCATCCAGTTGGTCCAGGCTATGAAGACTCCGCCGGAGATTCCCGAAGAGGCCCGCGGCCATTACGTGATGGCCTCCGTCCTGGCCGGTTCGGCGGAGGACAATCCCACCTACGCCAAGCGCGCCATCGACGAATATAACGCGGCCCTGCTGGCCGCTCCCTGGTGGGGAGAAGTGTATAAAAAGCTGGCCAAGGTCGAGACCACGCTGGGGCAGTTTGACGAGGCCATCGCCAACCTGAGTTATTACCTGCTCATCCAGCCGTCGGACGCGCGCAAGACCCAGGACGAAATCTACCGGCTCAAGGCCCTCGGCCAGAAGGCCGTGGACGACAATGCGCAGCGGCAAGCCGAAGATCAGCAGCGCGAGATCCAAATACAGCAGAAACCGTCCGCCACCGTTGCGGACAGCAGTCTTACCATTGAGGGACGGTGGTATCCAATCACCGAAACCAGCAGCTATTTCGTCGGCGGGCAGTCCAATCCCGAGTGCGACTATGAGATCAAGCAGAACGGCCGGCGATGGACCATTGCCAATAGCTGCGCTCACCATGCCTGGACCATCGAGGATGTGGATGTTCAAGCTAGGAATATCAGCTTCCGCATTCTCGGCCGGGATGCAGCATTTCCCTTCGGTGAGGTGACCGTTACCCTGTCGCTATCCAATGACGGGCAGGAATTGGCAGGCCAGGCGAATCTATACGACAAGACCTTCAATACAGTAGGCAGCCATCCAGCCCGCTGGGCGCGCAGATAGCAGCCAGAGCGTGGTTCGGGAATGTTGCATTGCGTCAGGGCACGACTTCAGTCGTGCCGAAAATGGACGGACAATATGGGGGTTTTACAGGCTGCGGAAAAACTTACTGTTTTGAAAGGGCGCGGCTTTAGCCGTGCCGTAAGTACCGCAAAACCAACAGGGCTTTAGCCCCGGAGGGATGTTTTTCGGCTGTTATGGTCTCCCACCCTTTGTGCAAAGAACGCACAAAGGATGGGGCACCCAAATCTTCGTTCACTCTTGATGCAAAAAGGCGCTATATCTCCCAGCGCAGCAGCGCCGCGCCCACTGAGAAACCCGCGCCGACGGCGGCCATCAGCACCAGACCGCCCTTAGTCAGCTTGCCCTCTTCGACGGCTGTTTCGATGGCCAGCGGAATGGTTCCCGCCGAGGTATTGCCGTACTTGCCAATATTGACGATCACCCGGCTTGGGTCCATGCCCAGCCGCTCGGCGGTCGATTTGATAATGCGCAGATTGGCCTGGTGCGGAATAAAGCAGTCCAACTCCCCGCCAGTCACGCCGTTGCGCTCCAGCAGCTTGCTGGTGGCCTCGGCCATCTTGCGCACGGCAAACTTGTAGACGGCTGGCCCGTCCTGGTGGATGTAGTGCATACGCTTGTCCACGGTCTCATGACTGGCGGGGTTTAGACTGCCGCCGGCGGGCATATTCAGCGCCGCCGCGCCCGAGCCGTCGATCTCATGCACGTAGTCGATGAAGCCGATCTCGCCCTCTTCGGCCGGCTCGATCAGCACCGCGCCGCCGCCATCGCCAAAGAGCACGCAGGTGGTCCGGTCGGTGTAGTCGGTCATGCGGGTGTTGGCGTCCGCACCGCAGACCAGCACCTTCTTCTGCGCGCCACTCTCGACCAGCTTCACGCCCGCCTGCAAGGCAAACATGAAGCCCGAGCAGCCGCCCGAAAGGTCGAAGCCCCACGCGCCCGCAGCGCCGATGTTGTGCTGCACCAAGCAGGCCGTCGAGGGGAACATCATGTCCGGCGTTACCGTGCCCACGATGATGACCTCAACCTCGCTGCCCGCGATGCCGCGCATGGCCAGGCACTTCTTGGCCGCCTCGGTGCAGATCGTGCTCACGCCCAGCCCCTTGGCCAGCACGTGCCGCTCGTGGATTCCGGTGCGCGACACAATCCACTCGTCGCTGGTGTCCACCAGCTTTTCCAGATCCTGATTGGTCAGCACTTGCGGCGGAACGTAAGTTCCAAAGGCCGTAATCTTGGCGCGACAGCCCACGATGGGACGAACATTGAGGGTCAATCTATTTCTCCTTGAAGCATGAATCCTGCTGCGAGCACTGCGGGAAGCTGGGGCGCTCCCGAAACGATTGCCATCTGGAGCGAAACGCAGCAAAGTCGAAGAACCCGCGGTTGCTGGGTGCCCCACCCTCGCCGCGTTGTTGTTTTTGCGGCCAGAGTGGGAGCCACGCCCCACAAGCCATTCGCAAAAACGCCCACGACGCCAAAAAGCGCCGGGTGACCCACTGCACACGCACTAGCCCGTTACCGTTGCTTCCTTCCGGACCTGGCGGGGTTGGCGGGATTACGTCGCGTAGGACCCGGCACTTGCTGATTTTAGCACCCAGGGATTGTAAAAATCTTTTTCAACGGGCGTTCAGAAGGGCAACGCGGCTTCATTTCAATTTTGTGGCGTATGCAGCTTGGATTACGACTCGAGGCAGAGGGGCGCTTTCGGAGGGAGCAGGTGTCTTTAGACCCCTGAATTATGGCGTGGATTGAGAGCGCCTTCAGGCGCTGGCACTGTTTCGGTTGCCAACAGAAGGCCCAGGGCTGAAGCCCCTCGTTTTTGCGCCTGCTTCTCAGTGGCCTAAAGGCCACTGCTCCCTCCGTAAGAACGAGCTGAAACCATCGTGCGGCGGCTTGCATAAGCCAAGGAAGCCCGCCAACCTTGTATTCTGATGGCGTCCCACTTTGTGGTTGGGCAGAGGGCTGAAAATGGCGCGGGAAGGGAATTGGACAGGACGCATGGCGAGGCTGAAGGCGGATTTGCTGCGCCGGCACTGGCGCTTGGCCGGAGGAGCCGCGCTGCTGGCCGCCGTGGCGTTGGGCGCGACATTGCTGGCCGGCTTCCACGGCGGCCAGCCAGTGGCGGCCGCCACTCCGTATCCGCACGAACTGGCCCAGGTCAGCTTTGCCGTGGCTGGCGACGTGATTCCGCACGAGCCGGTGCGCGCCGCAGCGGCTGCGGCGGGCGAGGGCGCGGCCGGTTGGAGCGCTCTCTTCAAGGATGTGAGCGATGTCTTCAAGCGCGCCGACTTCGGCTTTGTCAATCTGGAAACTCCGGTGGCTCCGGCGCACTCGCACGGCTCCAGGCCGTTCCTCTTCGACGCTCCCATCGCGCTGATTGACGCGCTCCAGGCCAATGGAATCAAGATCGTCTCCTCGGCCAACAACCACGTGATGGACCAGGGCTGGGCGGGATTCTTCGAGACGCGCGAACACTTGCGCGAGCGGGGAATGCTCTTCGCCGGTTCGGGCGACACGGCCGCAACAGCCTGGCAGCCGGCATTCACCGAGGCCAACGGGATCAAGGTAGGCTGGCTAGGCATCACGCGCTGGCTCAATGGAGGCCGCAATCCCGAAAAAGACGAACTGCCGCACGTGAACTTCTTCCCTTATCCGGACGACTCCGGCGGCGCGCCGGGCATGGACGAGGCCGGCGTGCTGGAAGCCATCCGCAAGGCCCGCGCCCAATGCGATTTCCTGGTGGTTTCGATTCACTGGGGCACGGAGTACGCGCCCGCGCCGCGACCGGCGGACGTGGAGATGGCTCACAAAATGCTTGAGGCTGGCGCTTCGGTGATCGTCGGCCACCACCCGCACGTCTTGCAGCCGGTGGAGACCTACCACACGCAGGATGGCCGCAACACGGTCATTTTCTACTCGCTGGGCAATTTTCTCTCGAATCAGTCGCGCACTTATGTCGATGGCCTGATGCCGGACCGGGAGGGCGACCCGCGCGACGAGATGATCGGGCTGTTTTCCGCGGTGCGCAAGGACTACGGCCCGGCCGGCGTGCGCGTCGAGCTGGGCCGCGTGGGCGTTCTGCCGGTCTGGAGCGAGAACAATCGCAACGAGCTGGCCAGCGGGCGCGAGAAAACGCCGATGATTCGTCCCGTGCTGATCGACCGCGAAATTCCACGCTTGCAGGCACGGTTGGATGCGTTGGGCAAAGAAGGAAAACCTCTGACCGTCGCGGAAAAACGGGAGTTTATCGAGGTCACGAATCAGTTGAAGCTGCTCAGTGACCGCCGCAGGTTGATCGTCGAGCGTGTCGGCGGCGAATACATCGTCGATCCGCCGAAGCTGGCGGCGAAACCGTAGGGCGCTTCTACGAGAGCAGCGGAACCCCGGCGGCGAGCGCGGCGGCGTGCAGCGCCTTGTCGAGCGTGGCCAACGGTAGGCGGTTGCGTTGCGCTACGGCAAGATAGGCTGCGTCGTAAAAGGACAGCCGATACTCCCGCGCGCATCGAAAAATGGTTTGCTCGTCCTCGACGGGGTCAATTTGAATGGGGTATGAAGAAAGCAATTGGAGATAATGCGCGGAATCCTCAACCGTCATCCGCTGCCGCCGTTCATTGATGACTAATAGGTTGCGAACCTCGTACCACCATAACGGCAGCACCAGAGCATTTTCATCTTTCAGGCGGTCGGCGGCGATATCCGCCAACAGAGAAGACTCGTCGGCCAGCGCCCAGACTGCCGCAACGGAGGCGTCGAGGACGAAAGCCATCAGGCGCGGCCTTCATTTTTCATGGCGATGATCTCTTCGAGAGAAACCTTGCCAGTGCGTTGTCGCAGGGCGCGCATTCCATCGATGGCTCGCTGAACCCGCTCCCGGTCAATCTCGACATCGGGAATCAGGCGCGCCACGCGCTTGCCGTGGCGCGTGACGATCACGCTTTCCCCGCGCTCCACATCGTCGAGGATGCGCAGGAAATGGGTTTTGGCTTCGGAAGCTTGAATCGTTCGCATAAAACGACCAGTCCAATTGACTGGCTGTTTTATAGCGAAAATCCAGGCAATTCACCCGCCCTTACTGCACCGTTCCTTGCGGCCGCAGCCGGCGCAGGTCCAGGGCGCAGGCGACGGCGTTCTGCGCGTTGAGGCGCAGATTGTCCGAGGCGGCCCACAGCCACAGGCGCGAGGTCAGGCTGGGATTGCGCTCGCCCGGCTCCGGAAGGATGCGGACCAACACATCGTCCTGGCCGGTGGCGGCCAAGTTCGAGGGCGAATCGGTGTCTTCGAGGACCAAGTCCACGTGCGGCCCGCTCATTGCTTCTTCGAGCGCGGCAATCTCGACCGGCCGCTCTAACTCGATGGCGATGGAAAAGGTATGGCCATGGAAGACCGGCGCATGAATCACGTGCAGAGCCAGCACTGGCCAGCGGCCGGACGAGAGAGCCGCGTAGTGGCGGCGAACCCGCGCCTCCACCGCGCCCAGGCTGAACTTGGCGGTTTCGCCCAGGCCGGAGAGCAGATTGTAGGCGGCCTGCGCGTCGTAGAGGTCGCGCGGAAGCCCCTGAAAGTTGAGCAGATTCACCGTCTGCTGGTGCAACTCGTCCATGGCGGCGCGGCCAAACTCGCTGGCCGGTTGCAGCAGCGTGGCAAAGGCCGAGCGGACCGGAGCCGCTTGTTGCAGCCGTTGCAGCAGCAGGGCCAGTGCCAGCGCCGCCGGGTGCGCCGGCGCCACGGCGGGGGTAAACAGGTCAGCGGCCGCCGTCTCGGCGTCCAGCCAGGGCGCGCGCACCACCACACCCGCTTCCTGATCGAGAGCGCCGGTCAAATCCAGCACCGTCGCGCCGGAGCGCAGCGCATTCCGCCAGTGCTTGCGGGTCTGATCCTCCGTGCCGCAGAAAAAGGCGAAGTCAACGTGGTCAAAGGCGTCGGGGGCGATGGCCTGGAGAAAGGTGACCTCGTCGCCCACCTGCTCCAGCTTGCCCTGCGCCTCTTCCTCATCGAGCAAGACAATGTTGGCCGCAGCCAAAGGTGACTCGGACAGGGCATCTTTCAACTCCCCGCCCAGCAGGGAAGAAGCTCCGGCAATAGCGATCTTGTACACAGGCATCCTTCTTTTCGGTTTGCAAAGATTAGTGATCCAGCGGCTCCGGTTTGGTCGCTTCCGCTGGCCGGCGGAAGCGGCGGCGGCGCGACCACGAGTAGGCCGCCCGCGCCCAGATGCCGGAGAACATATAGATCAGGGCAATCGAAAACAGCGCCCAGTCTGAAAACTTGATAATCAGGAACAAGACACTCGCGATAAGAAGCAGAATCTGGTAGGGATGGCTACGGGAAAGGCTGAGTTCCTTGCCGGACCAGAAACGCCAGGTGCTGACCATCAGGAATCCGCTGATGCCTACCAGCGCCATCCAGATCAGCGCGATCCACCAAGCCTGTACCGGAATGCCCCACTCAAAGTGAACTGTGGCGGCCAGCAACCCCGCTGCCGCCGGAATCGGCATACCTACAAAATATTTGCGGTCCGGCCGCCCCGGATTGCGCGGTTGGGCATCGTGGCTGATATTGAAGCGCGCCAGCCGCGAAACCCCGCCAATGAGAAACAGGAAGCAGATGAACGTCCCGATATGAAGCAGGTTCTGATGCAACTGGGAATTGATGGTATCAGGCAGAAAATGGAAGCCCCAGACGAGCGCCAGCAGGCTGGGCGCCATGCCAAAGGTAATCGCGTCGGCCAGCGAATCCAGCTCCTTGCCAAAATCGGTGCAGGTGTTGGTCATGCGTGCAATGCGGCCGTCAAGCGTGTCGAAGGGAATGGCAAAAATGATGGCGAGGGCCGCCCAATCAAGGTGCGTGTGCGCCTCGCCCGCGCCGCCCAGGGCCGCCAGCGTCTGCGTAATGGAGAAGTAGCCGGCACCGATATTGCCCATGGTAAACAGCGAGGGCAGCAGGAACATCCCGCGGCGCAGCCGCGCCCGCGCTTCGACTCTAGCCTGTGTGGGGTTCACGCGCAGCCTCCCTGGGGCATGGATGCCAGCACTGTGGCGCCGCCCTTGACGCGCTGGCCCACGGCGATGCGTAACTGCGCCTCAGCGGGCAGCAGCAGGTTCACGCGGGAGCCGAATTTGATCAGGCCCACGCGCTGGCCGCGCTCGACCGCGTCGCCCTCGTGCAGGTTAAAGACGATGCGCCGCGCCAGCAGGCCGGCAATCTGTTTGAAGGTGACCTCGATCCCTTCGCCGCGAACGGTGGCGATGTTCTGCTCATTGCGGTCGGCCGAGGCGGGGTTCATCGCATTCAGATATTGGCCCTTCTGGTAGCGCACGCTGGCCAGAACGCCGGCGATCGGCGAGCGATTGATATGCACATCGAAAACGCTGAGGAAGATGCTGATTCGCTGCCGCGGCCCCTCCGGCGTATTGACAACGGCCGTTTCCGTCACCAGCCCGTCTCCGGGCGCGACAATCAGCCCTGGCCCGGCGGGAATCGTCCGCTCGGGATCGCGGAAGAACCAGAGAAAAAACGCCGCCAGAAGCAGGGGCGCGATACTCCAGCCCCAAGCGCCCGTAGCCCACGCCAGCACAATTGCCACCGCCAGCAAGCTCAATCCGTAGATGTAACCGTCGCGTACCATCGTCCCAACGATTATACGGTGAATTGGCCCCTCTGCCGATGAAACCCGGCCAGCCGCATGAACTTATAGGCACACAAGCACCTATCGGCCACCCAAGACGGAATCTCTTGGACGATTGCTCCGGCAACTAAATCCTGTCAGAGTGCCCCATCCATTTCCGCTTCTTTTGCGGAAATGGGTGGGAAGCGATGTCTCTGTTTTCTTGCCGGATCAACTTCCTTCGTGTTTCAGGCCACGACCGGCAAGCGGTGCTCCAGCTCGGAGATCAGGTCCTTGGCGTGCAGCTTGAGCTTCTTTAGCTTGACGACCTCAAGCTGTTCTTCATCAGAGAGATAGGGCTTTTGGAGCAATTCCTCCAGACGTTGGGCGTAGCCTTGGCGTTCGGCATTGAGACGTTTGATTTCTTCGCTCAGCGTGAGAACCGGTGTTTCGTCCATCAGGAACCTCCGTTTATTAACGAACAATTACATATATCGCCTCTGGAGCGCAAGCGGCAAGCATAAAATTGACCAAAAGTAATCTTTAGTTGTGGAATTCGGGGCCGGAATCAAGTATTGCGGGGAAGGCCATCCGCGTTTGGTCGGCGAACCGGAGCAGCGGGGCTTAAACAGGCTGCGGAAAAACGCGAAGAGAGTTGAAAAAAACACACTTTCGGCCAAGCTTTGCCGGTGGACGGCTGGCACAAAGCGCAAACGGTCAGCAATTCTAAGTTGAAACCAAGGTTGCTATTTGCCTGGAAGCAGCGCCGTGTTTTTCTTGAGGCATGAAGATTTTCGAGGTTTTTCTGCAAGGTTTGCGGGAAGCCTGCTCAAGATTTTTTGATTCCCGGCGCTCAGCCCTCTGGCAACAAGCCCACGAGGCAAAAGGCTCACGTACACGCTTCTTCGAGCACAGCCGAACCATCTCTCCGCCTACCTCGTCTTCCCCTCCTGGCAAAGCCTCATGAATACCCACATCTCCTGCAATGCGCCTCCTACTTAGTATTGCTGCGTGGGAATAGTGCGATTTGACCCCACGCCTAGGCAGTTGATAGACTCTATATGCGGGGTGGAGCAGCCCGGTAGCTCGTTGGGCTCATAACCCAAAGGTCGCTGGTTCAAATCCAGCCCCCGCAACCAAAAACTTAAAGATTCTATACGGCTTCCGATATGAGCTCGGAGGCCTTTTCCGTTTTGGGAAGTAACTTGGGCAAATCTTGGGCAAAGAATCCCTTGTCCAAGATTTGCTCCGAGTTCCCCGGCCACGCGAACATCATCCGCTGTCACCAGATGCGTGTAGTCCATTGTGGTTTTGGCATCGACACGGCCGAGCCGTTCCTGCCGGACGGCCATCGGTGCCATAAGGGAATCGAGCGAGGTGGCGTTACCGTGCCGGAAAGCGTGGGCTCCCCCATCCAACCCCAACTCCCTCAGTATCGGTTTTAACGCTCTCTTGACGAAGTTGTCCGGTTCGAGCCGCACTCCACCGCCGATTCGCTTTTCGCGCTTTGTACCCCGCCCTGGCGTCAGGAGCAAAGGCTCATTGGCTGCTCGTCCCTCCACGAACGGACGCAATTGCTCCACCAAAGATGACGACAAACTGGAGACCCGCTTTTTCACTTCTCCATTCTTCTTGATGCCCGCCCTGGTAGCTTTGAGTTTGCCCCGTTTTGTCCGCGATTGTAAGCCTCTTCCGACGGCAATTCTAGATCGCACCGGATCCGAGGAGAAAACCCGGATGCAGGTGGGCTCTTGGCATACCATTCAATAAGGGCATGCTGTGAACGATTTTCGATGGATCGCAAAGTGATACCACCAATATAGGGTCGGCTCTAACGACGCCCCTGGTCATCCTGGCCTGGCGGGCTTAACAGGCTGCGGAAAAAGGCCTGTTTTCAGGTGAAATGGCAGAATACGTTCTTCCGTGGCTGAATAGGTTGTTGATTCTATTGGATTTATGCGGGGGGGTGAAGCCCCACCTCCCTCCAGATCGAGTTTTTCCGCAGCCTGTTAAGCCGGCATGGCCTGGGGGCGTGGAAGGCAGAATACTTCCTTTATTCCAGAAACAACATGGCAATCCAGCTCTTCTGGCTGGTACGCTGTACTTTCCCTTTCGCCAGTATAAGCACGGGGCAAGATTCGATCACATAGCCGAGCGGAGCACAGTAGATGGATCGTCTTCAACGCGATGGATATGAATTTGGCTCTTTTCAGTTCTTCCCCGCCTCGGGGGAGTTGCATGACAAGGGCCGAATCGTGCGTTGCCCGGCGCAGACGGCGCTGGTGCTGGCGGTACTGCTTCAACACGCCGGTGAAGTGGTCACACGCGAGCAGTTGCGCGCCGAACTCTGGCCGGAAGGCGACAGCCTCTCCTACGACGATGCCATCAATAAAGCGGTGAGTTACCTGCGCCATGCGCTACGGGATAGTTCGCGAACGCCCAGGTTTATCCAGACACTTTCCAAGCGGGGATACCGCTTTGTCGCGGAGGTGACGCCGATCGTTGTTCATCCGGCGGAGCCTGTTTCTGATGCGGAAGAGAAGCGAGACGCGGAGACGGCCGCACCGCCAACCGAATTTTTCCGCGGGCCGCGCTGGCGGCTGCGAGGGTGGCGATTGGCGTTGCTCTGCTGCTCCCTGCTGCTGCTCCTCTGCGCGTCAACCTGGATCGTGCGTCGGCAAGTTGTGGCGAAACGGGCGCAAGCGACCCGGTATCTGCGCGTCGGGATAGCTCCATTTGAGGCGGAGGGGCAGCCGGCCAAGGATTTGGCAGAAAGTTTCCGGCTGGAATTGACGGATGCGCTGGCGCAGACGCCGCAACTGCGGGTCAGCGCCGCGCATGGGACGCCCAACGGCGCGACCGATCGCCGCGAGATGCTCGCCTTGCAGGCGGATGTGCTGATTTTTGGCAAGCTGACGCTCCGCGATGGCCGGGGACAGTTGCAATTGGAACTGGCGCGCGGTGCGGATGCGACCCACCTGGCCACCTTTGAATATGCGGTCGACAATAAGAATCTCATTGCGCTGAGCATGGAGGCGCAACGCGATCTGCTGACAGCGCTCAAGGCGCCGCACCCCGGCGACGGAGCGGCCTTAGGCAGTACCGACAATGTGCAGACATACGCGCTCTACCTGCAAGCGCGCGCCCATCTGCTGCAATGGGATCAGCACTCATGGACGCAGGCCGCCGACGAATTTCGCCAGGCCATCAGCCGTGATCCGGGCTTTGCCAAGGCCTATTCGGGATTGGCTGTGACACTGATTGCGATGTCGCAGCATGATGCGATTCCGAAGCAACAGGGGTATGAAGAGGCCCGTCGCAGCGCGCAGAAAGCTTTGGCCCTCAATCCTCAACTGCCGGAAGGACACGCGGCTTTGGGCATTATCGCCTACTACCAGGATTGGGATTTTGTACGCGCCGAGCAGGAGTATCATCGCGCCACTGAGCTCGATCCGGCACAGAGCCAATACCACGTTTGGCTGGCCGGACTTTTGTGCATGAGAGGAAGATTTCCGGATAGCATTCGCGAGGTCGATCTGGCGCATACGCTTGATCCTGCCTGGAAGGCTCCGTACATGGCTGCGATCTTTATTTTTTATTCGTCCGGCCAGCCGGAACGTGCGTTGGCTGTGGCGCAGCAGTTGATTCAGATGGAGCCAGACTCTGCCATCGCGCACAACCAGATGGGTTGGACCTACTGGTATATGGGGCAATACGCCCGGGCTGTGGGCGAATGGCAGCAGATGGCGGTTATCGAAAAGGATGCGAATCGGATCGCGCTGGAAAAGCAGGGGGCTCGGATTTTGCTCAAGGGCGGCGTCAGGGCCTATGCGGAGTTGCGCCTGCAGGCGATGGAGTCCGGCAAGACGTGGAATCATGCCTCCACGGATTTTGTGCCTTCCGAGTGGTTCATCTATGCTGGGCAGACGGATAATGCCATTGCGGCGCTGAGCATCCAGATTGACCGTCACGATCCGGCGGCGTTGCAGATCGCCGTTGATCCTGCCTATGAATCCCTGCGGCACGATGCACGCTTTCAGATGCTGGTGCGACGCACGGGACTTTCGATTCCGACCACGCTCAGGCGCAATGCCTGGCGCGACATCTGGGAGTAGAGTAGTTTGCGAAATTGCGTAAACTTTTCAGCGATGTGCAATGTGGCTTTTTCTTGAGAAAAAAGCCACTCAACCGTATTGGTTTCGGTCTACATCGATTCGCAAACTGCTCTAGCCCTGGGAATTTTTCCGCTTTGGTGTTGCCGAAAAATGCCGCTCAGACGTTTCCCGCCCCGACGGAAGCCGCCCATCTTATTCATTTTTCGATAGATAGGACAGCAGAAAAAAAGAAGCAAATAGCCAGTTTTCAAGTATTTGAGAATCCTCAGCAGAAAGTTATAGTCCGTTCATTCAACAATTTGTTCTTCAAGCGTTCACGCGACGGAAAAAAGCTACTGGTATAATGGCTGGTTTTGCTGGCGGAAGATGTTCCTATTTCTACGGAACGGACCTCTTCTCACAATATGAACAGGAGGATCGGAATGGTATTTCTATTGCAAACAGGAAAGCGCGCCAGAGGGGTTCTGCTGACGTTGCTCTGCTTGCTGGTCTTTACGACTCTCGCCCTGGCGCAGAGTCAGAAGCACGTTACCGGTGGATCTTTGCACGTTCTAGTCACACCGCGTACAGGCGCAAAGCAGGCCACAGAGACCCAACGGAACAGCTCCGACTGTCTGTCGATTTCCGCTTTCGCACGGCAGCGGGCGACGGGCCAATTGACCGCTGATGCGCAGAGCAAGCTCTGTCAGACAGGCTCCACGTCCAGCAAAAGCTCCACCACTGCCAAGGCCAATACGAATCAGGAGCAGTCGACAAGCGTAGAGCCCTGGACGGCCGATGCGACTTCCTCCTCCACTGACGTGAACACCGCGGGCTTCTCCGGTTTTCTGGCAGCCCCGTCGTATCCGACATTCCCTGCCCCGGTCTCGTACGTGACCACGCTGGTGACGCTTTCCGCGGACTTCCTCAATCATGGGCACAAGGACGTGCTGACCATCGACAGCAGCGCCAATTTACATTTGCTCGCCAATCAGGGGGACGGCAGCTTCGCCCATCCTGTAACCAGCAGCGGTTCCATAACCGGGGCCTACTATACGTCCTACACCACGGCTGTTGCCTACGATTATGACAAAGATGGTTATCCGGATGTGCTGGCGCGCGACAGCGCCAATTTCCAGATCTCCTTTTTTCATAATAACCACGATGGAACTTTCACTCTGGCCAAGAATATCGCGCTGCCATCGTGCTACTATGCCGCGGCCATACTGCTCGGCGATATGAACAACGACGGCATTCCTGATTTGACGGCTTTCGTCACCAACTATAGTTCTTCAACCTCCGCGACCACCATGCAAGTATTGGTCTATGCCGGCGATGGCACCGGCGACTTCAAGACCACACCGATTGAAACCGATTACGACTTCCCGGACGCCAAGGTGGTGATCCCCAACAACGGGGCGTTGCTGAGCACCAACGCCGGCCGCAAGAGCCTATACGTCGAGGCGCTCTCGCTCGGCAGCTATGGGCTCAACGGCGCGACGGTCTTTGCTCTCGGACTGAATGGCGACGGAACATTTCTCGCAGATCCCTATGCGCAGCAGGATTTCGCCTCGGCCAATATCTACATCAATTGCAACGCCGGCGGACTGAGCCTTGCAGACTTGAACAATGACGGCATTCCAGACATTACCATGAGCTTCATGGACGGGTACATCTACACGGCCCTGGGCGCCAGCGACGGCAGCTTCCCCACGGTGGTGAGTGCCGAGACCGCGTTCACGGTGACGCCTCAGCAGTGGGCGATCAAAGATATAGATGGCGACGGGTATCTCGATTTTGTCGCCAAGGAATTCAATACCGTCGAAGTATTGCCTGGCCTGGGCACGGGAATGTTTGGGAAAGCAGCTTCCTACTACACAGTGTCAAGTTCGAACTCCGGGACTTCTAAAAATTTCCCCGGTTCCAACATGGTTCTCGACGACTTCGACGGCGACGGAGTACAGGACATTGTCTACGTCGACGCTTCCTCCAACGGCTACAGTCGCGCCGTATTCCTGCAAGGTCATGGCAACGGAAGTTTCCAGGGTCCGGTGGCCCTTCCGGCCAATAACCAACTGGGCTACGATCCAGGGGATCTTTACGGCCAAGCGGTGTTTGACACCAATGGCGATGGCCGCGCCGACATCATTGTGCAAGACACCTACGGATCGGGCCCATACCCCTACCGCACCGCGTTGAGCGATGGCAAGGGTGGCTTTACGTTTGTCAAGGCAATGGACGGATCACATGGAAAGTACACGCTCGGCTCGACGCTGGCGGTTGGCGACTTCAATCACGACGGGCTGAAGGATCTGGTGGTGGATGCTTACTGGCTGGTCAGCAGCTACAGCTACAATCACACGCTCGCTATTCTGCGCTCCAATGGCAACGGCACCTTCGCCGATCCGGTCTTTGTCGACATGAACGGCACGGCCCTCAGTTATAGTTTGAAGTCCGTCGCCCTAGGCGATATCAATGGAGACGGCACACTCGACATCGTAGGCGTCACCACCGGAGGCTACTACGACGCACCGGCGATCGTCACCATTCTGGGTAACAGCGATGGCAGCTTCCAGCCAGCTACGACGCAGTCCTTCGGCGTCTCGTACACATACGCCGGCATTGCCCTGGCGGATTTCAACAAGGATGGCAATCTTGATTTGTTCGTCTCGGACGACGGCGATTCGGACACGACTCTCCCGCACAGTTCGATCATCTTTGGCGACAACAGCGGCAAATTCGACACCTCCAAGGCCGTTACCATCACCTCCGGCATCAGTATCCGCAAGGCGCTGGTTGGCGATCTGAATGGCGATGGCAAGCCGGATCTGGCTCTCATCTCAGCCGGTGTGCAGAGCGGCTCCAGCGTTACTACCACCAATCGCGGCTTGCTGGTTTATCTCAACAAGGGCGATGGAACCTTTACGGAGGGCAACACCTACGAGACGGGCAACATCGGCGGCAGTGGCCTGCTGGCTGACGTCAACGGCGACGGCAACCTGGATGTCGTCTTCACGGTTGATTATCCGTGGGATCTGGCCTCCACGGATAACGCCGGAGCGCAACTGCTGCTGGGCCATGGGGACGGAACATTCGGTGCGCCAACGAATTTGATGTTGCCTCCCGGCGTCAGCCTGCTTGCCTCCGGCGATCTGAACGGCCAGGGCGTGCTCGATCTGGTCAGCTACTCCAGTTACCTCGGCAGCGTGGCCATCTTGCGCAACCTCTCCGGCTCCACACTCGCGCTCACAGCCGATGAAAGCGCGATCACCCAGGGCCAAAGCGTGACCTTCACGGCCGCCGTTCAGCCTTCTATCGCGTATCGTCCCTCCCCGACCGGGAATGTCAAGTTCCTGTACCAAGGGAAAACATTGGGTGTGGCTCCGCTCCAAGCCGGCTCCGCCTCGTTCTCTGTCGACAGTCTGCCGGTTGGTTCCGACTCGGTCTCGGCTGTCTACGAGGGAGACACCAACTACAGCTCTACTTCCAACGTCGCAACGGTGGCCGTTACGGTCGCAACTGCGCCTGTCGTTGCAGCCGACTTCACAATCAATGCTCCCTCCACCCCGCTGTCGCTCACTCGCGGCTCCAACGCTTCACTGAACTTCTCGCTGTTGGCCAACGACAGCTTTAATGGAACGGTCAGCTTTACGGCGACCAATCTACCCGCTGGAATGTCGGTGAGCTTTGCGCCGTCCAGCGTCACGCTTGCGCCTGGGGCAACCGCGACAGAAACCATGTTCGTCAGCACAACGTCGAGCAAGTCTTCTTCGCAGATTGCCACGGCGGGAGTGTTGACGATTCCGTTTCTGGGTTCTCTGTTCTGTCTGTCTGGCGTACGCCGCCGCTTGAGGCGACAGGATTTGATTGTGCTTGTTCTGCTTGGTTCACTGGCGGGATTGGTGTCGCTCTCCGGTTGCGATAGTTCGCCGGTACGCACGGCTGCCAAGGGAGATTACACGATCAGTGTCCAGGCGACGCCATCCGTATCGGGCGTTACGGCCAAGGCTTTCAATGTGACCGTCCATGTGGACTAGAGCATTTTCTCTTTTGCTGTAGACTTTTGTGCCCCATCCATTTCCGTGTTCTTTGCGGAAATGGGTGGGATACCACTGAATTTTCGGTCTACACCATTTCGGAAAATGCTCGAATGTGCGCAGAGCGCGGCAACTCACGATGGGTCATTCACAAAACTCGGCCGGCGAACGGCCAGCCATGGATGGAGAGGGAATGTACACAAGAGAGAATCGAAAAATGCACAATCTGATCAGCGCCGTCGTCTGGACGGTAGCGGTGCTGATCACAATGACAGGCTGGGTCTCCGGCTCAGCCGCGCAGACAGGCGCGGCACACGCACGGCTTTCGGCACAGGTTGTTGACAATCAGCAACGCGTCAAGCTGCGCGGAGCTGCGCCGTTGCTGGCAGGCTATGGAAAGGATCAGGGGCGCCTATCCCCCGGTGAGCGGCTGGCCAGCATGAAACTGGTGCTACGGCGCGGATCGGCGGAGAAAGCATCGCTGAAGGACTTCCTTGCTCAAGTACAAGACCCCTCCTCCGCCAACTATCACAAGTGGTTGACGCCGGACGCCTTCGGCCAGCGTTTTGGAGCCAGCGACGAGGATGTCGCCGCGATCTCGAACTGGCTGCAACAGGAGGGCTTCACCATCGACGGCGTTTCCAAGAGCCGTACTGTCATCACCTTTTCTGGCGCGGAGGCGCAGTTCGAGGGCGCATTCGGCGCAGAGATGCACCATTACCTTGTCAACGGCGAGACGCGCGTAGCCAACAACGCAACGCCGTCGGTTCCGAAGGCTTTTTCGCCTGCCATTGTCGGCATTGCAACGCTGGGTAATGCGAAATTCCGTCCGTCGCACACCAAACCAGTGGTGTCGTCGCTCGACGCTTCGGGCTCCTGGCAAAGGAAGGTAAGTTCACAGACAGGCAGGCAACAGGCCGGCGGACTTGCGCCTCAGTTCACCACGCAGATCGATGGAACCGATTACGCAATGATGGGGCCCGCGGACTTTGGCGTGATCTACGGCGTGCAGTCTTTGTGGGATGGCGGCCACAAAGGGACCGGACAGTCGGTTGCCATTGTAGCGGAAAGCAACATCGCCAAAAGCGATGTGGATGCGTTCCGGTCTGCATTTGGCTTGCCGGATACCAAGCTGAAGGTGATCGTCATCGGCAGCGATCCGGGATTGGACGAAAGTTCGGGTGCTGAAGGAGAAGCTGCGCTTGACGTGCAATGGTCCGGCGCCATCGCTCCAGCGGCGACGATCAATCTGCTGGTCTCTGCTTCGACCAGCACCGATGAAGGTATCCTGATCGCAGCCGAGTATGCAATTGACAACAATCTAAGCCCGGTGCTCGATGTAAGTTGGGGTTCCTGCGAACTCGCCCTGCAAGCATCCGGCAATCAGTACTTCGATGATCTCTGGGCCCAGGCGGCGGCGCAGGGCATCAGCGTGATGGTTGCCAGCGGCGACGGAGGTTCTGCCACTTGCGATCAGTCCCAGTATTATGCCAACTATGGCCAGCAGGTCAACGGCATTGCTTCAACGGAATACGCGACGGCCGTCGGCGGCACCGATTTGTATGGCAACGCCGACGGTTCAAAACACTGGACCAAGAGCAATGATCCGACGACGTTGAAGTCGGTTAAGTCTTACATCACCGAGTCGCCGTGGAACAATAGCTGCGCCAATCCGCTGGTGCTGGCGAATGCCGCGGACTTTGGCCTGACGGAGACAACCAGCGAACAGATTTGTTTGAATGAATATAGCTTCCTGAATACGACCGGCGGCGGTGGTGGAATCAGCCTATGCACCAGTTCGGATGGATCGGACCAATCCTCCTGCACCGGCGGCCATCCAGCGCCCGTATGGCAGCAGGATTTCGCGTCAATCGGCGCCAGCGGCACACGCCATCTACCCGATCTCTCTCTTTTCGCCGGATCGGGATTATGGGGCACCGCTTACGTCTACTGCGAAGCGGATGCGACCACCGACACCATCTGCGTCAACAATGATGGCACGATGAGCGCGCTGACGGCCGGCGGAACCTCCTTTGCCGCACCTGCTTTCGCTGGCGTTCTAGCTCTGATCAACGAACAGCAAGGAAGCCGCCAGGGTAACATCAACAAATATCTCTACGCACTGGCGGCCAAGCAGTTCGCCGATCCTGTGCTGTCGGTCAACTGCCAATCCGGCTCCGGCAATGACAACAGCTCGTGCATCTTCCACGACATCGTGACGGGCTCGATCGCGGTGCCCTGCGAAGTTGGCACACTGGTCGACCTGACATCGGGCGCAACCTGCACGGCTCCCGAGAGCGACGAGTATTACGGCGTCACTCCGGGATATACGACGGCTGTCGGCTACGATGCGGCTACCGGCCTGGGATCGATCAATGCCGCCAACCTTCTATCCAACTGGGGATCGGCGGTCTCCCTGGATTCGGCCTCACAGACGACGCACAGCATCGCCGGCGCAACCAGCGTCTCCTATGGATCCGCGACGGCCGCCACGATCAACGTCAAGGACGCAACCGGTTCAGTAACTCCGACCGGCACCGCTTCACTCATGTCTCTTGAAAGCAGCGGCTCCACGCTGGCGGTGGGTGCAAACTCCCTCACGAGCGGCACAGCGCAGGTTAGCTTCAATACCCTGACGCCGGGTTCTCACCAGCTCTACGCAACCTACGGTGGCGATGCTGCGTTCGGCTCCAGCTCTTCAACGCCAACCGCTTTTACCGTTACCAAAGCAGCTACGGCGATTACCGCCGCGGCCAGTTCCGCGGTCGTTACCGCCTCTAGCAGTTCCACCATCACCGTCAAGGTTCAAACCTCGAGCACGGCTCTCAGCCCAACCGGAAGCATCGCCTTCACCAACCAGACAACCGGCGCCGGGCTTGGCTCCAGAGCGCTAACATCCTATACCGATGCAACCAGCGGGGCTTCCTGGGTGCAGGCTTCCTTGAATATAACTGGCTCCTCGCTGGCTAGCGGCAACAATGTTATCGTCGCTTCTTACACCGGCGACTCCAACTATCTTGCCGCCGCCAATCAGACGCTGCAAGTAAGTTACCAGCCGCTGTACGTTGTCACCTCCAGCAGTTCTTCGCTGGTAATCGATCTAGCCAACTCGAATCAGGCTGCGTCAATCATCACCATCAGCTCGAGTAACGGCAGCACCGTCAATTCCTCACAGCTCTCACTCTCTTGCGAAGGACTCTCGGTTACCGGCCTCAGTTGCAGCTTCAGCACGCCGACGCTGAACAGCTCCGGCGCGGTCACTTCAACTTTGACATTAACGGCCAATAACCCGATTGGCGCGCAGTCGGCAATGAACGCCCCTGCGAAATCTCGTCTGTTGAAAGGAACCGGATTGTTACTGGTTGCTTGTACATCATTTTTCTGGATCGGCCGCAAGCGCAGGAGTTTGATGCTTCGTCTGGCTCCGTTTGCGGTGATGCTGATCGCGCTTGGAACCTTGGTGGCCTGCGGCGGCTCACACAAGGCAACCTCGCCCGCGGTTACGAATCAGTTGTCCGTTTCGTCAACTACTCCCGCCTACGGCACGGCGCTGACGATCACCTCCGTGCTGAGCCCCAAGGCAAACGGAACTCAGCCAAGCGGAACGGTGCTCTTCTATGATGGCGCCGTGTTGTTGGGCTCGTCCGCGGTAAGTGGCGGCAAGGCAACATTTACCACTTCTTCACTTGCCGTTGGTACGCATACGTTGACCGCTAGCTATAGTGGCGACTCAACCTTCATGCCATCCACCTCGACAGCGGTGAGCGTCCAGGTGGCTCTCACCACTGCGGTCAACGTAGTGGTGCGCGATACGGCGGGCAATCTCACCACGCTCGCCTTGCCGCTTTCGATCCGCTAAAACTAGAGCATTTTCGCTTTTGCTGTAGACTTCGGTGTCCCATCCATTTCGCAGGTGTTATTGCAAAATGGGTGGGATACCGATAGAGTTTGCGTCTCACGTCTGTCCGGTAAAAGTTATGTTTCTGTCTCGCACCCGATATAAAACAAGAACTTTATAGGCGTATTCTTGCTTGCCGCGATTAGAAATCCGTGCCTGCATCCAGCCCGACCAGCCAAGATGGAAGGATGAATGAATGAAGGCAGAGCATCTTCTCCCAATTGATTGGCTTTCTTCCTGATCGCGAGTTCCGCCGCATCGCATAAAACTTCTGCTGGCCAAACTGTTTTTCCGGTCTGTGACGCCAATATGGCGGGAGAAGTGGAGCAAGCATTAGCCGTCACACTCGGGCGGCAACTGAGGTGGTCCCGGTAGTTTGGACAGCTTTTTGCGATTGATAAGTGGAAGCACTCTCGATTCTGCGGAAGCTGCTCAACGAAATACAGACACGCAGCCTAACAGCGTAAAACTTGATCCGTCGCCGCTGAGTAGGTCGAAGGAATTTCGCCTCCAGCCTCTCACAGATTCCGGACGTAACACTCGCGTCATCCGGCCCGTGCCATCCATGAAAGGCTGTCACCTTTCGCCCTCGGCGGTCACCCAAAAGCGACCATGCATTATCACCTCAAAACCGGCCATAGAGAATGACCGGGTGCTTCGCAGACTGAAAACGCCCTTTCAGGGAACGGCGGATTCAAGGTACAAGTGCAACATTTCCGAAATAGGAGATAGTTGCATATGCCGAAGAGCTACCGACACCTCGATCAGCAGGAACGAGCACTGATCGAGA
>Ga0224529_1000772_pt1 | contig 22427 bp, 10 predicted proteins | sample CBST50metaG_FD_179893 | JGI IMG/M metagenome (GOLD analysis project Ga0224529, IMG submission 179893) | Peat soil microbial communities from Stordalen Mire, Sweden - C.B.S.T50 | ecosystem: Environmental > Terrestrial > Soil > Wetlands > Peat | place: Sweden: Norrbotten County, Stordalen Mire... | reverse complement strand
CGCCCCGTCCCCACTTCCCCACCGCGGACCCCGCATGGGCCGTCACCTGGGACGCGGCACTCGCCGTCGTCGCCGGCAACGTCCGCACCATGCCGCGTTACGAGCATCCCGTCCTGGTCGAGGGCAGCACCTACGCCGGCATCTGGCAGGAGTGCGCCCCGCAGGAGGGCCAGGTCTATGGCACGCTCGAAAAATTCGTCGCCCCTCAGCCCGGCACGCCCACGCCCCTCCAGACCGCCCGCGCCAACCACATGGCCTTCTTCGCCCAACAGAAGCCCGACGGCCAGCTCCCCGCCTCCATCAAGCTCGCCGACAAGGTCGGCACCTCCGCCGGCTACGGACAGATCCAGATGGTCGTCCCCATCGCCGCCACTGCCTGGGACATCTTCCAAGTCACCAAAGACCGGGAACTCCTCGAAACCGCCTACAAATCCTGCTCGCTCTGGGACGCATGGCTCCGCCAGTATCGCGACACGCGCAAGACCGGCCTCGTCGAGGGTTTCTGCACCTACGACACCGGCCACGACAACTCCCCGCGCTGGAAGGGCATCCCCAACCAGTGCCCCAGCGCCGACGCGCGCAAATGCCCGCCCATCCCCACCATGCCGCGCCTCTGCCCAGACCTCTCCGCCACCGTCTACGGAGGCCGCATCGCGCTGGCAGCAATGGCCCACGCCCTCGGCAAGCACGCCGACCAGGCCCGCTGGCTCGCCGACGCCGAGCACATCCGCAATCTGATCCTCACCAAACTCTACAGCCCCGAGGATGCCGCCTTCTACGACCTCGACGCCGAGAACAACTTTGTGCGCGTCCGCGGCGACCTCATCACCCGCGTCCTCGGCGAGCACGTCCTCGACCCCCACAAGGACAAGGCCATCTTCAATGCTGTCTGGACCCGCCAACTGCACAACCCCAACGCATTCTGGGCGCCCTACCCGCTCGCCTCCATCGCCATGGACGACCCCGCCTTCGTCCGTCCCATCCCGCGCAACTCCTGGGGCGGAGCCAGCCAGGCCCTCACCGCCCTGCGCGCCCCGCGCTGGATGGCCTACTACGGCAAGCAAGCCGAACTCACCCACATGATGCAGCAGTGGTGCTCCGCCATCATGCGCCACGCCCCGGAGGCACAGAGCAGCGCCGAGATGGTGAAGCTGTTCCGCCAGCAGATGGACCCCCTAACCGGCGAATTCACCCAGAACGATCCCGGCGGCTACTCTCCCTGCGCCCTCACCTTCCTCGACTTCGCCCGCCGCCTCAGCCACGCCTAGCCCAGCCCTCCACGCGTCGTCATTCTGGCGCAACGTCCAAAGGTCGTTATTCTGGCGCAGCCCACGCGTTGTCATTCTGGCGCGGCCCACGCGTTGTCATTCTGGCGCAACGTCCAAAGGTCGTTATTCTGGCGCAGCCAGAATCTCCGTAGATGATTATCGAGTCTACTCAGGCAGAACCGCAAAAGCGCCAACGGCGCGCCCTATACCAGCATGGGGCGCAGCCCCATGAAGGCTCTCCGTATTGGCCTTTGCCGTTGCCTGTTCTTCCCTTACCCCTTACCCCTTACCCCTGCGTTTCTTCCCAAGGCCCACATCGTTTGTCGCTTTTATTTCAATCAGTTACGAAACAGACTCCACACCCCTAGACAGCCAGAAATCAGCCGTGGGCTTCCCCTCCATGAGCCGCGAACCGCGGTTTGGTTGTTGTCAAGCCCCTCGAAGCCAAAAAAATCCCATAACTCCAACCCCATCAGCTACTTCGCTCCGAAAAATAATTGGCATACTAGTTTCCCTCCATCCCGTATAATTAAATCAGTAAGCAAAATCAAACAGACCCGGCCAACCGCCGGGCCTTCGCTTTTAACTGTTCCCTGTTCCCCGTTCCCTGTTCCCCGTCTTCAAGTTATTGATTCCAGAGATCAACAGACTTAAGCCATCTGGAATGAAGATCATGCAGACCTGATACAAATCAAGTCTAGATCTAACTATCGTCTTTTGAAGATTTTAGGACTTTTAGGGGGGGGGGTATACCCCCCGTCAACCAGCAACCACGAGGAGAAGCCTCATGACCGACGCAACCGCAACCAGTCGGACCTTCGCCTTTACTGACCACTTACCACTGACCCCTTACCACTGCCTCTTCGCCTTTACTGACCCCTTACCACTGACCCTTTACCACTGCCTCTTCGCCTTTACTACGTCTCGCGCGCTTAGCGAGAGCTTAACCAGCACCTTTTGAATACTTTACGCTATTCACCCCAGGGGGCACATACAGGAATCGCTATAACTCACGATGTTCCAGCAGCCTTACGAGAGTCGATTTCGCGCCTGCCGCGCCAACCCTCTGGTACGATCTCCCTATTCAAAAGGATTTCTCGGCTGCCTGCGCCACACCCGTCGCACGTATCTGATGAGCGAAAGCCTCACCATTCTCTCCGGCCCTGCACATAGAAAGGACCACAATGAACCTCCGTTCGCTTCCGATCCTCGCCGTCCTCGCCTGCTCGCCCATCGCCCTCTCCGCCCAGACCCCGGCAGCCACACCCGCACTCTATGCGGAGAATGCAGCCCCATCCTCGTTCTCCAGCTCCATCGCATCCGATGAGGTCGCGGCCCCGGCTGCAGGAGCGCAATCCTCCGCCGCCGCGCCGTCCAGGCAAAGTTCGCTTCCCTTCTCCGGCCTCGCCGTCGGCGTCAAGTTCGGCGTCGCCGGCATCGGCTTCGATGTCGCCACGCCCCTGATTCACCAGTGGATCAACCTGCGCGGAGGGGCCTCCTTCATCACCTACACGCCCAGCACCATCACGGAAGATAACGTCAACATCGACGGCACCATCAAGTTCCAGAACGCCGCCGCCATGGTCGATGTCTTCCCCTTCCACGGCAGCTTCCGCCTCAGCGCCGGTGCAACCATCTACAACAACACCGGCCTCACCGCCGCGCTCTCCGTCCCCACCGGCCAGAGCATCGACTTCGGCGGCACCACCTACTACAGCGAGCCCTATAACGCCGTCACCAACCCCAACGGCCCAATTCAGGGCACCGGCATCTTCACCTTCGGCGGCAACAAGGTCGTTCCGCGCACCACCATCGGCTTCGGCAACATGCTGCCCAAAAAGGGCCATATCCGCTTCGAGACCGAGATCGGCGTCCAGTACTTCTCCCGGCCCACGGTGGTCTATAACATCTACGGAACCGGCTGCACCACCTACGTCGGGGGTGTTTACGCCAACTGCGGACCCATCCCCCAGGCCAACGTCCTCAGCGAGCAGAACAAGCTGCAGAACGATCTCACCGACCTGCGCTTCTTCCCCGTCCTATCCTTCGGCCTCAGCTACAAGATTCACTAATTGAGTCGCTGAGTAAGCGGGCAAGTCGAAGGAAACGCGAATAGTATGAGAGACGAACGCTGTGTCTTCTCCGAAAAAAATCACGCATGCAGCAGACGAGCCGGCCGATCCTCGCAACGATGAGGCCGAGGCCGAGCGAGACCTTGCCGCCGCGGGCAAGTTGCCATCGCTCTATGACTTCTTCTCGCCCACGGGGCTGCTCTCGCGCTCTGGCCTCCAGTTTGAGCATCGCTTGGGCCAGTACGAGATGGCCCGCGCCATCGAGAAGGCCTTCGCCGACAAGCGCCACCTCATCGTCGAGGCCGGAACAGGAACCGGCAAGACACTCGCCTACCTGCTGCCCGCCTTGCGCCTGGCCCGCGAACGCCAGCAGCGCGTCATCATCTCCACCGGAACGAAAAACCTGCAGGAGCAGCTCTTCTTCAAGGACGTTCCGTTCCTGGAATCGGTTCTCGGCCCACTGAAGGTCTGCTATATGAAGGGCCGCGGCAACTACCTGTGCAAGCACAAGCTCTACGCGCTGCGCGATTCGCCGCTGCTCACCGGGCTCGACGAGATCGGCCAGTTCCACGCCATCGCCGCCTGGGAGAAGACCACCGCAACCGGCGACCGCGCGGAGATCGATGCGCTGCCGGAGAACTCCGCGCTCTGGCCAAAGCTCGACGCGCGCGGCGAGGCATGTCTCGGCCAATCCTGTCCCGACTGGGAGAACTGCTTCATCACCGCCATGCGCCGCAAGGCGCTTGAGTCTGAGGTCATCATCGTCAACCACCACCTCTTCTTCGCCGACATGGCGATCAAGCTGCAAGCCGGAGCGGCACCCGACGCAGGCGTGCTGCCCGCCGCCGGCGCGGTGATCTTCGACGAGGCGCACGAGCTGGAGGACATCGCCAGCAACTTCTTCGGCATTAACCTCAGCACGCAGCGCTTCGATGAGCTGGCCCGCGATGTGGAGACCATGCTGCGCGCAAGGCATTCCTCTACCGCCGCCATCGAGAGTGCCACCGCAACCCTGCGCGAGCGAGCGCGCCTCTTCTTTGCCGCGCTGCCCTTCGACGCATCGAGGACCGCCGCGGACTCCATCGCCACACTCGACGCGCCGCCCAACTCCAGTCCCTACGCCGGCCTTGGCCGCATGCCCTTCGACGACCGCGCCGAGTTCCTGGAAAATAGCGGCGACACCTATACCGGGGCGCTTAACGCCCTCAGCCTCCTCGAAGGAGAGCTCGACCGTCTGAAGAACGTCGACGAGGCCCCAGGCCTGCGCAAGCGCACCGCCGACATTGCCACGCATCTGAAGTTTCTGCTGGAGTCGCAGGACCCCAACACCGTCTTCTGGATCGAGCGCCGCGCCGCCGGAGGAGTCCGCGCGCTTGCGCAAAAAGGGGCGCGCGGCACCGGCCACATGATCCACCACACCCACCTACAGGCCACGCCCATCGACGTCTCGCAGCTCCTTGCTGCCGCGCTCTTCGAGGCCTACAGCTCGGTCGTCCTCACCTCCGCCACGCTTACCGTAGCCTCGGGAGCCGACGAGTCCGGCTGCATCGTCTCCGGCTTCGAGCACATCTCCCGGCGGCTCGGCCTTACTCTCGCGCGAGAGTTGGTCGTCCCCTCGCACTTCGACTACCCGCGCCAAGCGCTGCTCTATCTGCCGCCCGGAATGCCCGACCCGCGCGACCCCGGCTACTTCATTCAGGCCGCCGAACGCACACGCCGCGTACTAGAGATCACCCACGGCCGCGCCTTCTGCCTCTTCACCAGCCACGCCCAGATGCGCGCCATGCACCAGCGCCTCTCCGCCGAGCTGCCCTACCCGCTGCTGTTGCAGGGCACGGCCCCGCGCACCGTCCTGCTCGAGCAGTTTCGCGACACGCCCGGCGCGGTCCTCTTCGGTACCTCCAGCTTCTGGCAGGGCGTGGACGTGCAGGGCGAGCAGCTCAGTTGCGTCATCATCGACAAGCTCCCCTTTGCCGTCCCCTCTGACCCCATTGTCAAGGCACGCATGGACGCCATCGCCGCCGCCGGAGGCAACGCCTTCTTCGACTATCAAGTCCCCAGCGCCGTTATCACCCTCAAACAGGGCTTCGGCCGACTCATCCGCTCGCTGAAGGACCGCGGCGTCCTCATGCTGCTCGACCCCCGCATCCAGCGACAGCGCTACGGTCGCATCTTTCTCGACTCGCTGCCGCCCTACCGCCAGACCCAATCCATCGAAGATGTTGAAGCCTTCTTCGCGGCGGAAGTGTGAGAGCTACTTTGCCCCATTCGCAGACGTAGTCATTTCGTGCTTGCGCGAGAGACACTCTGCACAAAAAAGAACGGGCCGGACAATATCCCGAAGGATCTTGCCCGGCCCGGCCATCAGCACTTCCTAGTTGATGGTGATCGGTACGACGAACGACCTCGTCTCCGTAGGTATTGTAGGTGCGGAGGTTATGGCCGTGTATGTGCCTGTGACGGTTACGGTTTGTGGGCCGGTGGGAATCGGAGTGTAGAAGTCCACCTGGTTACCGCCGCATCCGCTCATTCCCACGCTCACTGCCGCGATTGCAATCAGCATCCACAGCGCCTTGCTTAGTCTGCGCCGGCGACGCACGCAGAAGGCGAGTACGCCAAACGGCAGGAATGCCAACACGGTCCGGGTAGTGAACGTCCGAAGCTGGCCAGTAGTAGTGCCGGTGTTGAAGCCGAGCGGCTCGGTTGCCGGAGTCGAGACATCGAAGATAACTGCCACCGTCGATCCATTGCTAAGCGTTGCATATGGAACAAACGTCGTCGCGCTGTTAACCACTACGACCTGCCCGACGAAGCAGTTCACATAGCTCGGGTTCTGAGGCGTGCAGGTGAGATTGACCTGACCGGAGAAGGACAGGACCCCGCCAATCTGCAGAATTGTTGACTGCGGATTGGATGTGTTCTGGTTTGGCGCCGCGGGCAGACCGTTCCCATTCGGAATGTTACCCGGAATGATACTGATGGGGCCCGTTGCGGAGGTTATGGTGAAGTCTGGATTGTCGATGATCAGCGCGAATGGAACCGTCCCCGTTGACGGGCACGACGAGGTCGCTACTTGCCCAACCACCGAGCAGGCGAAGTCGGCTAAGCCGTCCGACGCGCCAGAGACGGCTGGTACCGGATCGCCGCTATAGGCGAAGCTCAAGTAGTGGGTTCCAATCGGGGGAGCGGTTGTGTTGTTGAAGTTGGGCAGAGTGAAGGTACCCTGGCCCGGGGTCGGAGCCAAGGACGTCCCACCCAGCGTAACAACAGGGTTGCAGTTGGTGGTTACCGTTGTCGAGCAAGGAGGATAAACAATGGTCCCCGTTGGCCATTGGATGACACCATTGACCGTGGGAAATACCCCTGTAGTTGGGGTCGGAGTGAATATAGTCGATGTGATGGGGACAAAATAGTCCGTCACAGAGACCGTACCCGTAGGTATTCCCTTCCCCGCCGTTACCAGGGAGCCGACCGAGATCGAGTAGGTAGCACCCGTCACAGTAGGACCGTAGGTAGTAACCGTCCCAGTAGTCGTACCCGCATTCGCAATGGCGATTGAGGTCTTGTTTGCCGTAACGGTTATGCCCGACGGCGCCGGAGTTACTGTATCCGTGCCTTTGGTGATCGTAACCGTGTAGTTGTTGATCGGCTTGCCGTTCATCGTTGGAATCACCGTGAATGGGTTCTTAGTACAGTCGGGGGTGGTGGCAGGTGCAACAATTGGGCACACATCCAGGACGGATGAATCGACCGGCGTGAACGTCGCGCTCAACTTCTTGAGGTCGTTGCCCACGGCTCCGGTGATGACCATCCCCGAGGCATAGTTGAAGCTGGGAGCTCCGTATACCGTCGAGTACGCGGGAATCACAACAGTAAGAGGAGCCTGGGTTTCAACCACGTTAGCTGGACCTGTCGACACCTGCGGGTCGCCATAGCTGCAGCCGTTGGCGGACTGGGTAAAGTTAGCCCGAATAGTATAGTTACCGGTAGCTGTGTATTGACCGGCGCCGCTGGTGAGGTACGCTCCGGCCACCGGGACCTGGACGCCACCCACAAGTGTAGTTATAGTGCCGCTGATGGTAGGAACCGTTCCCCCATAGGTATAGGTAAGTTGGGCAGGCGTGGACGTCACCGTCACCGCAACCAGAATTCCGGGAACCGTCAGCACGATCGGAGCTGAGGCGGTTGTGCTATCGATAGTATCGGTTGTTGTATTTGGGGTAAAGACCGCGCTAACAGTGTAGGCCAAGCCCTGGAGAAGCGTAGGCATGTTATAGGTAGCCACTCCGTTGACCAGCGCAACAGCACCCGAGGTACCACTCGATGTGCTAGGAGTTGGGCAGAGACCGGCATCTATCGGGTTGCCCGAGTCGATCACATAGGAGAAGGTGACCGTGCCGGTGGGCGTAGAACCTGTGGTGTGCGGCTGACTAACAGTCGCAGTGATGGTCTCGGCTGCGGCAGTAGCGCTGTAATTCGGCGACGTTCCAGTGCCATTCGAGGGGGTCAGGACGATGCTGACCTCCGGGTTCGCACCATTAGCCGTCAAGGCGACCGACTGATTTCCATTCACGGTGAGGGTCGCAGCGCCGTTCGCGCCGGTGGACGATGGAGTGAAGAGCGGCGAGATGGTGCAAGTGGTTCCCACAGGGAGTCCGTTGGGAAAGTTTGCGCTGCTGCAGGTGGTCGTGAAACTGTAAGCGGAACTTCCGTTCCCGGACAACGTCACGGAGGACGAGGTCAGAGCGACAGATTGGTTGCCGGTGTTCGTGACCGTCAACACGCCAGTGCAGGGGGAACTGCCTCCGAGAACTGGGCATCCTGCCGGAGTACCGGCTATACCAGAAGGGCCTAGATCCTCCGGCACGGTTCCGAACGGAGCGGTCGGGCTCACCCGGTTCATTTCCAGAATTTGTTTGTTCCCCGAGTCCGCCACATACAAGTTTCCGTTCGCGTCCAGAGCAAGACCTGCTGGAGAACTCAGATTAGAAAAGCTCAGCAGGAAAGGCTTGCCACTGGGCGGACCCACAGCGGGTGCCTCCCAGACCGCATTGCCTGAGCTGTCCGAGACATAGACGTTCCCGCCTGCGTCCACCGCAACCCCGTTCGGGTTGTTGATGTACTGGCCGCCAAACAGCGGAAGGGATGACACGACCGACAGCGCAGAGGTCGGGCCAGACGACGCCGGCTGCAGGTCGCCTCCGCCCGGCGGTATGCGAACAACCTCACCGGACAGATTCTGCGTATCGGCAACGTAGATGAATCCCTTGGAATCGACCGCAACCGCAACCGGATTCGTGAATGTGGGCGCGCCAGCGTACTGGAAGAGCGGAGTTGCGCCACCCAGCTTGACATCGCCAGGGATCTCTACAATCGCCGCATTGCCAGTATCGGCAACGTAGACGTTGTCCCACTGGTCGACTGCAAGACCCTGAGGGGCCTTGAACTTGTATTGCGGTGGAGGAGTGGTAGCCGTTACAGATGCCCCCGGTTCATTCAGGATAGAGACACTGGTGGCGGCTCCTGCGGACCCGAATGAACTGACTACCGTAGAGGACCCCGGTGCCTGGGTCGAATATCCCTGGAATACACAGTCCCCGACTGCCGGCACAATGCCACCGTCGCAGATCGCGCCTGGAACCCAGAGATAATTGCCGAGCACAGCCGCCGTCTTGGTGATCGGGTTGTACTTGAGAATACGGTTGTTGCCGGTGTCGGAGATATAAACGTTGTTCGCCGCATCGACTGCAACGCCCATCGGGCCGCTCAACGTGGATGCGGTGGTTGTCGTCACGCCATAGAGCGTGTTCGATACTGGGATACTGACGCCGGTACCACCAATGGCGGTCTGGGTCCCCCCACCGGCAGGCTCAACCACGATCCGGTTGTTCGCCGGGTCCGCGATGTAGACAATACCCGATGCGGTCACAGCTACGGACGAGGTGGCACCCAGGCCGGTCGCCGCGACGGTTGTCTGCTGGCCGCCATCGATTGCCAACTGCCCGCCCGTGCCCTGACCGGTGAGTTGGAAGTTGTAAACAGACCCGTTCGCCGTGGTTGCCGTTAGCTGGCCTACCCTCAGTCCCGGCTGCGACGGATTGAAGTTCACATAGACCAGGCAGTCCCAACTGTTGTCGGGCGATGAGGCCCCCAGTTGCGCGCATGTGGGAAGACCTTGTGTTTCAATCCCTGCCGTCGATACCGCCGGGTACAACCCAAAGTTGGTTGTTTGGGAAGTGAATCCCCAAGCCCCGGAAAGCCTGAATATCGAGCCCATAGGTAATTCCGGGGTGGTTGTGTTGATCGTGAAGTCCGATCCGGCGGCTATCGAAAAGGAATTCGTCGTGAACCCAAGGCTGGGGCCGTCCGGAATCGATACCGAAATAGTAGTGCCGTCGGAAGCGGCCTGGGCGAATGTCGCGCCCCCGGTAGTGGGTGGGTTCGACACATCGAAGTGGACCTGGATCGCCTGCGTCACCGTCACCGGTGCCCAGGCCGCCGGAGTCGTGTTCGGCGTCTTCCCAAGATTCGACCCAATCAGCGAGATGTAGTTCAAGTTGTCCGAATAGCTTACCACGGCGTTCGCCGCGTACGAGAACGTCGGTGACCACGCGGCAGTTCCAGCCGGCACCACTGGTGTTGCGGGGAATTGATTGCCCACCTGCATCTCGCGGATGAGGTTATTGCCGCTGTCCCCGAAGTACAGGTTCCCCTGGCTGTCGTTGTCGGTATAGTATTTGCCGCTGGTGCTGCTCTCGGCGAGCATCCCAGGGCAGCCATCCGCGGCAGGATCGTAGGTTTGCGGTCCCCATTTGAAGGGATTGCTATTCGTCCCATAGACGCAGTCCCACGGGTTCAAGGCGGGCGATGAGGTGGCCGAAACGCCCAGGGAGGCCGGCTGATTATAGTTGCTGGTGTTGTGATTTGAACCGTCTGGGTTCAGGTTCGTAATGGTGTTAATGCCGCTGACGGATCCGGTGGCTCTTGGATGCGCAGCATAGTCCGAGTAAAGAAGGATTGCATCCCCGGTGTATTGGTCGATCCGGTTAATCTCTGGAAAGTGGTTGTCGTAGTAGTAGAAGCTGCCAAAACTGTCGGGTTTGAGCGAAGTCGGCCGAATGTCAAGACCATTGTTGTTCGCGATAAGAACATTCAGATATCCCGAAGGCAGAGGGCTGCTGATCGTCAGGTTGTTCAGCGCGATGTACCCGTTGCCATAAGTGAGCGGCAACTCATTCGGCGTCTTTGTGTCGGCGGCGGGGACCGGGAAAGCAGTCTCGGTCGCGCTATAGACGGATGTAAGCACCGGCGCCATTATGTTCAGCAGGTTGGTCAGCGGAGCTCCGCCGGCATATATCGCATTCGCGTAGATGCCCGGGACGCCTGTGCCGCTCCCAGTCCCATTGAGTTGATATACATTGCCGTATGCGTCGGTGCCATCAAACGAGTTCTGGCTGTTAAAGACAATTCCGTTCGCCGGGCCATTGAGGCCGGTGCCCACCTCCGCCGTGGTGAGGCCTGGGCAGGGAGTGGTCAGTAGCGAGTTGCAGTCGGTAATCGACCGCATGTACCCAGGCTGTACGGTGGACTGGAAGAAGGTCTGGGGGGTTGCCTGGGTGTTGATCACCCGCGTCGTGTGGTTCGAAATGTCCCCAATATAAATATTTCCCGCGCTGTCCAGCGAAATCTGGTTGGGGCCGTTCACGGTGGCGCCCACTAAGGTGGTGAGAGTGGAGCCCGGGGGGACGGGGAAGGTGCCCGAGGTGCCAGCCTGGTTGTTAGTATCCTCGAAGGCCGGCGCGTTGTCGATGGTGACGCCGCCGTTGGATGACTGGCCCGAGCATGTGCTCAGGTTGACCTCGCCCGCGATGTGATAGAGGTACCCCACCTGCACCTGGCCGCCGGATTTCGCCACCCCGGCCGGATTCACCAGCGCGATGAAGTTCGCAACCTGTGTGCCGCCGCGGTAGATCACCGAAGCGCTCTGAGTGGTGGTATCGGTGAAGTAGACGTTGCCATACGCGTCCACGGCAAGGCCGATGAGTCCGCTTCCGATCTTGGCTTGATACGCGGCAACGCCGTCCGCGCAGCCGGGGGACGCCGTGCAGTTATAGGAATTGACGGTGCTGGCCACCGCTTTGCAGGCACTGGGAGTCACTCCAGCGATGATGTTGATGAGTCCTGTCGAGTAGTTGACCTCGCGGATGACATCGTCCGCGTGGTCGATGATGTAGATATTCCCCACCGAGTCGACAGCAAATCCTTCCGGAACGTTCAGCGTCGCGCCCGGCACCAGCGCACCCCCTTTTGTGAGGTACGGGACAGCAGCCCCTATGGCCCCTTGAAAGCCTATGTCCCCGCCATAGCCGGTGATGATGCCGGGGGTGGCCGCGAACGAATACTGCGGAGTGCCGGCAACGGTGGTCATCGTATACGGAACCAGCAACGGCGCGTTGCCACTGTTAGCGGCAACTGCCGCTCCTACTGCGGCCACTAAAAAGAAAACCAGGGCCACTGTCAGTTGGAAGAAAGTTCGCGTCGAGACGATGTGTTTGCGGAAGAGCATCGGGGTCACCTGATCCTTGATAAGTGCATTTACAATCCGGCGGGCTGAGCAGCAAAGCTCTCAACCGCCGGTGAATTTCCTGGCTGATTTCCCAAGGGAAACGGTTTCCAAAATAAGCGGCATAGTACGCGTTCGCGGAAGACACTTGCAAGAGAAATCTTCAAACGCGCCCGCCTCATGGAGAGAAGTGTCGAGTCGCCACCTTTTCCCCCAGACTCACCGGCCACGACAGCCGGTCTTTGGTCACCAGCAACGGAATCTCCCGCACACCCGCCATATTGTGGTTAATGGCGGCTTGGCCCACGGGAAGCGGATGCAAAACGTCCAGCCAGAAGATACAGTCCACTCTGGTGGTTTGGGCTGGCTGAATATCAGTATAGACAACGGACTGCAGCGGTGGCGGAACCCGTTCCGTCCGCGCCGTGGCCGCGGTGCCCGCAATCGGAGCAAACGCAACGAAGATCGTCCTGCCGGGCCGCATGGCCCGCTGCCGGGGCGAGTGGCCCACAGTACGGACGCACCCGTCCGGTTGGCCTGCCTGCACAACGTCGCGGTGTCGTTTGCTTGGGATTTCGCTCTCCAGGGGTGCCCTTCCCCGTACGGTTCCCGTGTCCAGATGGTCGCCAGACATTTTGCAACGGACCAATTGGGCCCGCGCCCACATGTCGATGAAAACACAGAAAACACAAATTCGGTGTTGAATCGGGGCGAAATCAAAGTAACATGTTGCAGGAAGCTTTGAAAACTTAAATCTTCTGGGCAGTTCCGCGCGCTCCAGTCGGGCATCGCCTCGAACGGGGCCACTGGATCGGCTCGTGCCGTTTCAGCGGGAAAACATTTTCTTATTGACAATCGAGCCTGTAAACAAATACTTTTTTCGCGTTCCGGCTCATCGGTATTTTCAGATTTCTAGTCATCGGCGCAAGGTTTTTTGGGGGATGTTTTAACCGGAACCAACCGGAATCCCAGTCCAACGCCTTCCAGCGCAAAATCAGATGGAGCAAAACTATGTATCGCATCACGACAGTTGGGTCTTTGCCGCTCGGGCTTTCACGCCGTCCTCTCACACACTGCTTCGCCTCCCTCTTTGCTTGCCTGATGGTTGTCTGCGGGCTGGCGTTCCTGGGCGGCTTGCCGCTCCAGGCGCAGACTACCAGCGGCGGCGGCATTCAGGGGACCATCACCGATCCCAGCGGCGCTGCTGTTCCCAAGGCGACGGTCACCGCCACCAATACCGACACCGGGGTTGCGACCACCCACATCACCTCCGGCACGGGGACCTATTCCATCCAGCCGTTGCAGGTCGGCACCTATAACGTCGAGGTCACCGCCAAAGGATTTCAGCGCCTGCTGCAGGAGAACATCAACGTCGATAACGACTCGGTGGTCGGCTTGAACCTGAAGCTCACCGTCGGCGGCGAGAACACCACCATCACCGTCACCGATGCCCCGGCGTACCTGAACACCACCGACGCCGTCCTGGGCGGGACCATCGAGAACCAGCTCTATTCTTCTCTGCCGCTCTCCATGAACGGCGGCCCGCGCGATCCCACCGCCTTCCAGTATCTGATGCCCGGCGTCCAGGAAAACCCGGGCAACAATACCAACCAGGGCACCACCGCGGGCAGCTCGGGCATCTACGGCACCGGTCAAACCGGCCTGAACGCGAACTATGTTGAGGGCGTGCCCGTATCCAACATCAGCGCACAGGGCGATGGCACGGCCGTCGCCAACGCGGTCTCGGTGGACGCGGTCAACCAGTTCTCCGTGCAGACCAGCGGCGCGTCCACATCCTTCGGCGGCGCCGGAGTCACCAACTACACCATCAACTCCGGTGGAAATACGTTCCACGGCACCGTCTTCGATCTCGTCCGCAACACCATGTTCGACTCCTGGGGCTACTTCTCGAAGGTGCCCTCGGCCAACGGCTTTGCTGAGAAGCCGGGCGAGCATCAGAACTCCTACGGCGGCTCGGTCAACGGTCCTATCCTCAAGGACAAGCTCTTCTTCTTCGGCAGCTACGAAGGCTTCCGCTACACTAAGATCAGCAATACGCCGCAGTACATCACCATCCCCACCATGGCCAATCGCGTGGGCAACTTCACCGATAAATTGGGTACCATCACCCAGAATATGTCGGACCCCACAAACGCCTCCAACGGCTCGCGTCCCGCCTTCCAGGGAGATCTGAACGGCGCTCCGACCTTCAACGTCATCCCGTCATATGAGATGTCCTCCATCTCGCTGGCCCTGCAAAAAGCGCTTCCCACCCCCACCAACATGTCGACCTACAGTAACTATCTTGCATCCCTTCCGCTTTCGAACAAGGACTACACCGTCGATGTCAAGATCGACTACACGATGAATTCCCGCAATCATTTCACGCTCGTCGCTCTTGGTGGTCTTGTCGGCTACGCCGGCGCGCCCGACTACAGCAGTTATAGTCAGCTTCCCATACCCTATGCCGCCGGCACGTACACCAACCAGAAGACCTCGTCCGGCATCTTCAAGTACACCTATAACGCATCGCAATCCCTGATCAATGCGCTCAGCTACGGATATACCCGCAACTGGGGTCAAAGGTTCTCGCTGACCAGAGGCACGCCCAATACCGCGGCCAACGCTGGCATCAACAACCTGCCCCCGGGCGGCGCTTCGGAGAACATGCCCTCCGTCAGCTTCAACACGGACAGTGGCCCAACCGCTCCCACCAACTGGTCGTCCACTTCAAACTCCGGCCCCAGCGCAACAAACACATACTCCATCATCGACAACCTGACCTGGATCAAGGGCCGCCATAACATCACCTTCGGCGCCCAGGTGCAGTGGCTGGAGACCAACGGCGGAAGCTACGGAGGATACAGTCAGTCCGCAGGCCTCACCTTCCATGCCTACGATACGGCCGGCCCTGGAAACGGCGACACCTACGCCAGCTTCCTGGTCGGCGCCGTCTACAGCGACTCCATCCATACACAGACGATCCAGGACGTCGGAGCACGGTACAGGCCGATGGCGCCCTATATCAATGACAGCTGGCAGGTAAGCCCCAAGCTCACCCTGACCCTTGGACTTCGCTACGATTATCTCCAGCCCTACCACGAGGTCCACGACCGCATTGCGTTCCTCAACCCCACTATGATCAATCCTATCGTTGGCATCCCCGGAGTGCTGAACTATGCCGGCTCCCCGAATATCAACAATTTCAAGGCGCAAACAACTGCGCCGTATTTGACTTCTGCTCAGGAATTGGCCTTGTATGCGCCTTACATGTGCCACTGCACCACCCCGGTCAAGCCCTATAACAACAACTGGCAGCCGCGCCTGGGCTTTGCCTACGCCTACACTCCAACCACGGTCTTCAGCGGCGCATTCGGTCTCTCGCTCACCCACTCCGGTGGCGTAGGCGGCGGATCGGGCTCAACCCAGGCCACGGGAAACAACAACGAGTTCAGCTCCAGCAGCGGCTACAGCCAGAACGGAAGCACAGGGAACCCGGGCTTCTTCCTGAATCCAAACTACCTCCTACCGGGGTCTCAGCCGCCAGCCGTAGTCGATCCTCCCACCCAGGGTACAGAGGGCCAGGCGCCTCTGGGCCAGGTTCTCGGACCTCCGGTTCCATGCGTCCAAGCAGGCACATGCAGTGCGTTTTCAACGCTGCCGCCATGGACTCAGCCCGGGGTCAATGCCAATCCCCTGGGGACGACCGGCGACTACGACTTTACGGCCTACAACGCAGACCACCTGAACGATTTAAACTGCTCCACCTCAGGCACCTTCTGCACCATCCAGGGCGTCAACTTTGCCGATCCATACTATGGCGGCCGCGGTCCGCAGTTTCTCAGCTATAACCTCTCCGTACAGAAAATGATCAACAAGAAGGCCGTTCTAACCATCGCCTACTCCGGCGCGGAGACCCACTTCCTGCCGGGAGGCTCCGGTCGCGGTTTCGCAACGAATGGTATTTCTCCAGATTATGCCGAGGAGTATCAGGCCGGAATCTCAGGCACAACATTACAGGGAACCACCACGTCCCCCTACCCCCGCTTCGCCGGCCCCAACGCAACCTTTTTCCAGGCCCTGCGGCCCTTCCCCCAGTACAGTGGATTCAGCGATCTCTGGGGACAGACTGGAAACTCAAACATGAACTCGCTTCAGGTGAGTTTGATTCAGCGCCCATGGCACAACCTCTCCGGCTTCATGAACTACACGCGCCGCAAGGAGATCGACGACACCGGCAACCACAGGACCCAGTTTGGCGTTGGGCCGCAGGATGGTAACTTCGTCCAGCATATGTCTGCCAATCGTGTCGACCGCGGCCTGGGAACGTCCGACCAGACCAACACGTTCAACCTGGCCTGGGTCTATGCCCTCCCCTTCGGTCGCGGCCAGGCCTTCTTCGCCACCAACCGCATCGCCGGACTCATCGGCGGAGGATGGGAGTTCAACGGACTCTATAAGTATCGCGATGGAGTTCCGCTACAGGTCACAAACGGAGGCGGTTGCATGACCAACGCGGCCGCCGGTCAGGGGACCTGCTTCCCCGACTACGTTCCCAGCTTCGACAAGAGGCGCGCGCGCATCAATGGCAGATGGGGCCGCGGTCCTGGAGCCAATGCCACCAACTTCAATGGCATCCAGTATCTCAACCCAGCCGCCTTCGAGTGTGCCGATTCTTCTCCTCTCAACCAGACCTATACCTGCGGATCGACAACGGAACCCAACACGACCTGGAAGCTGGGCAACGTCGCTCGTACCGCTCCGCTCGGAATCCATGGCCCCGGATGGTGGGACGTCGACCTGGGCATCCGGCGCACCTTCAACGTTCGTGAAACCGCCACGCTCCACCTCACCTTCCAGTTCGAGGCGGACGTACAGAACGCCACCAACTCCACCTTCTACAACGTCGGCAGTTCCAACTGGGACACCAGCGGCTACGGCGAGGTCAACGGCCAGAACCAGCAGATCCCGCCGCGCGACTGGCAGTTCGGGGGCCGCTTCCGCTTCTAACCTCCAACCATCGAAAAATGGCGGCCAGCAGGCAATCTGCTGGCCGCCATTCTCTTTGTGGGGCATCCCTCGACTTCTGTTCCAGCAACTGTTCCTGTCGCTACACAATGGCTCCATCCTCGACGACATCCGCCCGCGGAATAAAGCGGTTTCACCGTAGGTCTTTACAGGAGCGAAGAACGTTTGCGTGGTTTTTCCTCAAGAAAAACCACTTTAATAATTCTCGCGCGACAATAGTTGCGGTGAAACCGCTCTAGACTCCTACTCCAGTCCCTCCTCCTCCGGCATCTCTCCCTCCATGGTGGGAATCGAGTGCCCATGAGGATCGGTCCTGGGGTGCCCCAGCTTGGCGGCGATTCGCTCCTCGAAGCGCTCTGAGATGAAGTGCTCCAGCCGCTCCGCCTCCTCATGCACCTCATCGATTGGGTAATCGAGTACCTCATACAGAAACGTCTCGATCAGCCGGTGATGGCGCAGAACTTCCAGCGCGCGACGCTTTCCCGCGGACGATAGCCGCACCCCGCGATGCCGCTCATATTCCACCAGCGGCTCCGCGGAAACAGCCAGCTTCTGCAGCATGTTCGTCACCGATGCAGGCGCCACCGACAGCCGGCCAGCCAGCGCCTTGATGGCCACGCGCCACTCCTCCGGCCCTCCCAGAAACAGAATGGCCTTCAGGTAGTTGTCCACCGATTCGGTGTTGCCGTTCGCCCGCCTGTGCGCTGCCATGCGTTGGTCTCTGCCTCCAATTCAAGTTTGACTCATCTCCTATCGTTAGGTATACCTAATTCAAAGGCAAGCCTAATTATTGTGGCGTGGTTCCACCTGCCCAACTTTCTCGGTGCCCTGCACAGGAGATGAATGCCTGATCTTTCGCCAATTCAAATGGGGCCCGAAGCTTCCGGGAAGCCGGAGCCGCTCGCGGGCTCTGCTGGCGAAGCTCCAGCGGTTGCCGATGCAGTCCCGCCCCGGCGCAATTTTTTCTCCAACCTAAGCCGCACCGAGATGTGGACCTACTTCGGCCCGGCATTCGTCGCCTCGGTTGCGTATATCGACCCCGGCAACTTCGCCACCAACATCCTCGGCGGCACGCAGTTTGGCTATCGCCTGCTCTGGGTCCTGCTCTGGTCGAACGCCATGGCGATGCTCATCCAGTACCTCGCCGCCAAGCTGGGCATCGTCACCGGCCTCACCCTGCCGCAGAACTGCCGCAAGCACTTCTCCCAGCTCACCACCGTCGGCCTCTGGATCGCCGCCGAAATCGCCGCTGTCGCCACCGATCTCGCCGAATTCCTCGGCGCGGCCATCGGCCTCGATCTCCTCTTCGGCCCGCTGCTCATCGCCCATGGCTTCAACCCCAAGGAAACGCTCCTCGTAGCCGCGCTCGTCTCCACCGTTCTTGTCTTCGCGATTCTCGCGCTCGACCTCGCAGGCTTCCGCTGGCTGGAACGCGGCATTATGGCTTTCGTCGCCATCATTGGCGTCTCCTACGCCTTCGAGGTCTTCCTCGTCCACCCCGACTGGAAGTTCGCCACCCTCTACACCCTGCTGCCCACGTTCGACCACTCCAGCACGCAGAACTTCCACGACAGCATTTATGTCGCTGTCGCCATGCTGGGAGCAACCGTCATGCCGCACGTTATCTATCTCCACTCCGCCCTGGTGCAGCCCCGCCTGAAGGAACTCACCGGCTCCGCGCTGCCTGCCACCGAGACACTGGAAAACCTGGAAGCCCGCAACCAGCCGACCCAGCTTCCCCGCCGCTCCATCCTCAGCCGCTTCCTGCGCTACGAGTTGATCGACGTCTTCGTCGCCATGAACGGCGCCTGGCTTATCAACTCCGCCATGATCCTGATGGCCGCCGTCGCCTTCGTCCACACCAACAACCTGCAACCCACCATCGAAGAGGCCTACCACACCCTCGGCCCGCTCTTCGGACGCGCCGCGGCGGTCATCTTCGCCGTTGCCCTGCTCTGTTCCGGCCTCTCATCGTCCACCGTCGGCGTCATGGCCGGCCAGGTCATCATCGAGGGCTTCCTTGATATCAAGTTCTCCATCTTTCTGCGTCGCTTTATCACGGTCGTTCCGGCCATAGCCATCATCGCCATTGGCCTCGACCCATTGAAAATCCTGGTACTCTCTCAGGTTGTCCTAAGCTTCGCGCTGCCCTTCGCTCTGATCCCGCTGCTTCTGCTCACCAGCCGCGCGGACGTCATGCACAGCTTCGCCAGCGCGCGCCGCATGCGGATCGCAGGCTGGGCTACGGTCGCGATCATTATCACTCTAAACGCCATCCTGCTTGGCCAGCTCGCCTTCGGGCAATAACCCAGCGCCGGCCCTCCCTCACGGGCCAAAAAAGCACGGCAGAACAAGCCTCGTCAGCCTGTTCTGCCGTGCTCTCGTGCTTCAACAACTAGCGAGGCTTCTGCTCGGCCTGCGGTTGCGGGCGCGCCGCCGGAGCTGGCCTAGCCTGGGGCTGGGGTTGTGCCTGCCTAGCCTGGGGCTGGGGTTGAGGCTGTGCCTGCCTAGCCTGCGCCTGAGGCTGAGCCTGCCTAGCCTGCGCCTGAGGCTGTGCCTGCCTGGTTTGCGGTTGCGCCTGAGGCTGAGCCTGCCTAGCCTGTGGCTGCGGCTGTGCCTGCCTAGCCTGCGCCTGAGGTTGAGCCTGCCTGGTTTGCGGTTGCGCCTGAGGCTGAGCCTGCCTGGTTTGAGTCTGAGGCTGAGCCTGCCTGGTTTGAGTCTGAGGCTGAGCCTGCCTGGTTTGAGTCTGAGGCTGTGCCTGCTGCGGCTGAACCTGCCTCATCTGCGACTGTGGCTGGGCCTGACCCGGCCTCGCCTGTGACTGAGGCTGTGCCTGCCTGGTTTGAGTCTGAGGCTGAGCTTGCTGCGGCTGCCCCTGCCTCATCTGCGACTGTGGCTGTGCCTGACCCGGCCTCGCCTGCGACTGTGGCTGGGCCTGACCCGCCTGAGGACGCGCTCCCTGCGCAGGCGTCTGCATGGATCCTGGCCGCGCGTTGCCGCCAACCCCAGGTTGCCCAGCCGATCCCCCCGGCCTTGGCTGTGCCGCCGGCACGGCTCTTGATGGCAGCGCAGCCGGCAGCACGCGGTCCTTGGCGATCGGGCGCGCCGCCACGGCAACGGCGGGACGTCCCTGGTTCTGGCTGAAGAGCTGCTGCCGGTTCCCGGCCGCCTCATGCTGCGCCTGCACCTGCGTCGCCATCGGCGAAATGCGCCGCTCCTGCAGCACGCGGGTCTCCGCAGGCAACGGGCGTGCCACAACTCCGCCGCGCCCGCCGTTGAAGCTCACCCGGTTGCCGATCCGCCCGCTGATCACCACATTGTTTATCCTCACGGGGTGAACGTACACATTGCGAATCCTGTTCACGTCCACGCGATTGATCGTCGTGTTGTAGAAGAAGTGGCCGCCGTTCCAGTAGCCGCCGTAGTAGCCATGCCCCACGTAGCCGTACCCGTAGTCCACGCCGCCATAGTACCCGATGTGCATCCCCCAGTACCCATGGTGGAAGCGATAGAACCCGCCATAGAATCCCCAGTATCCGGGGGTCCACAGCGCGCCCTCATACGGCGCGTCCACCCAGCAACCCGGGACCCAGTAGTAACCCATCGGCCCCCACGCCCAGTAGCCCGGTGTCCACAGATAGTCGGGGTCTGGCGCGGGCGGCTGGTCGTACTCCGGCAGCGGAGGCGGTGGATTGCTGGCCTGCGCGTCGGTCAGATCGTTGGCGTATTCGTCGTCGGCCTGCGCATCGCCGGTCTGGCCGTTGTCATAGCCCTGCTGGCCGGAATCCGGCCCCTGGCGCACAATCGGCGCGGGCTGCTGCTGCGAGTAGTCCTCGCCCTGCTGCTGGTTCTGTTCCTGAGCGCTCTCGCCCAGCACCTGCGCCGGCTGTCCCGCGCTGTTCCCTCCACCAGCCATATTCGCGTCCGCCGGGTCGCCGCTGTTCTGGTCGACAGAGCTCTGCGAGCCGGCCGCCTGCGCCGACTTATGGCAGCCCGGAATGCTGAGCACCAACGCCATCCCCAGCCCAACGCCAACAAAACCCTGCGCAAACCGGGCCAATCCACACCTCCGGGCCGCCGGTCCTCGCCGCGCTCCATCTGCCTTCGCCGCTTCAATCACGCTCTTCGCCGTATGCTCTCTGCTGCTTTCGTTCATCGTCGTCTCCGTTTCTGTCCCGTTGGATTCCCGCAGCATCCAGCCGTCTGCCGAGTGGCCGCGTGTTCCCTGCTTGGTATGATGCCTTCCGCCGCGGAAGGTCACCTCGCCCCGCCATCAATTTACGGCGCGGGATACTCCACCGTCTCGCCCGTCCGTCCGTTGGTCACCGATAAACTGCCATCCAGCCATCCCGTCAGTTCCAGAGTGTTCCCCGCATCCGGCCCCGCCAGGTTGGCAATCCGCGACTGTGCAACGTTGTGCTTCGCATCGCTTCCCTCGGCTGTGTGCAACTGCCACAGGTCTTTCAGTCTGGATGAACCCTCGATCGTATCGAAGGTTGCGGGCGCGCCGCCCTTGCGCGGGCCGTTGTCCATGATCGCCACCCGCGGCGCAATCGCATCCACCAGCGCCGGGCTGCCGCTATTCACCAGCCCGTGGTGCGAAACGATGTACACATCCACCTTGCCCAGCTTGTCCACAGGACACATCAACGCCCGCTCTTTGGCCCACGTCAGGTCGCCCAGGTCCAGTATCCGCAGCTTGCCAAATGTAATCGCCAGCCCCAGCGAGCGGTCGTTCTCGGTCCCCTCCGCGTCCTTCAGCGCAGAGGCCGCGCACGCCGCATTCTGCTCGCCGCCCGCCGCCAGCGGCCTGGCAATCACCTCGCCGTCCCCGCTCACCACCTTCACCCGCATCGCCCTCACCGGCAACACGTCGCCCGGCTTCACCACCAGATGCTCCGCATGGCTCTCCGTCAGCACCTTCTGGTACGCGTTCCATCCCGCAACCGTCGGCGCACCACCCTGCACCTCTTCGCCCTCGCGGTTCTCCCCATGGTCGATGAACCGCCCCACCGGGACCATCCCCACCAGTTGCGGCAGTCCGCCCACGTGGTCGGAGTGGTAGTGCGTCACCACCAGGTTGTCGATCTTCGTCACGCCCGCCAGCTTGCACACCGCCGCAATCCGCGTGGCGTCCCTGGGCGCCGCCGTGCTTTTCGTATCCGCCGACCCTGTATCCACCAGCAGGCTCTCGCCACCCGGCATCACGAACAGCGTCGACTGGCCGCCCTCTACATCCACAAAGTAGACCTTCAGCTCGCCCCGCCCGCGCTGCATGTGCCCACGCCGCACGCCCTGCGCCCCGCTGGTCGGACCCCTGTGGTACCCGCTCTGGGCGAGTGCAACCGGCCCCAGCGCCAGCAACGCCGCCAACCCCACGCTCCACATCTTCCCTATGCGCATAATCCCCTCAACCGTGCCGCCATCCCCGCCCAGAATCGCGAAGATCCGCCTGCTTTCGCATCATCGCACAATCCACCCAGCACTTTCTCTCCC
>Ga0224529_1000770_pt1 | contig 22461 bp, 12 predicted proteins | sample CBST50metaG_FD_179893 | JGI IMG/M metagenome (GOLD analysis project Ga0224529, IMG submission 179893) | Peat soil microbial communities from Stordalen Mire, Sweden - C.B.S.T50 | ecosystem: Environmental > Terrestrial > Soil > Wetlands > Peat | place: Sweden: Norrbotten County, Stordalen Mire... | reverse complement strand
CGATGCGATAGAGAGCGTCGGCCTTCTCGGCTTCCGCTGGGTGTAACGTAAGGCGCTTCCGCTGCGCGGCGATGGCTTTCAGATCCACGTCGATCAGATCGAAAAGTCCGGCAGAGCACTCGCCGATGCCGCGGCCGACCAGCGAAAAGATCTCCTCGGAGCCCCAGTCGTAGTAGTAATTCTTGTCGTCCTCGAATTCAGGAACGTCGGCGTAATTCTCGCTCAGTGCGCGAATATCGTCCGCGCCTTCCGCATCGATGTAATCGGCGAAGGATGCAAATTTCGGTTTCTTCTCGATCCAGCGTGCGAGAACACCGATGACGAAGTCAGGCAGGTCGTGCGCGTTGATCTGGCCGATTGGCTGAGCGAGGCGCGCCTTGCCATCAGTCAGAACAGCGCCGGCGACGATCCGGTACGAGGGGTAGAGTTTCTGGCCCTTGCGCTCCGCCTGGCCGTAGAAGCCTAGATCGGCGTTCATGTGCTGGCCGCAGGTGTTCGGGCATCCGGAAAGATTCAGCCGGAAATCCCTGATGCTATCCAGATCAAGATTCGAGCGGCTCAGTTTGCGCTCGATCGCACGCAGCGCGCCTTTGGGGAGGCAAATGCCCAGCTTGCAGGTATCCGCACCCGTGCAGGAGATCGAGTTCGCCAGTAGCACTGGCCGGTCAGCTAGGCCGGAAATCTTCTGCACGATCGCGTAGAGATTCCCGAGCAACTCCTCAGGAAGATTGCGCAGACGCAGATTCTGCCCGAAGGTGGCGCGCACCGTGTCAGGACCGATCTTCGCAAGAAATTGTGTTAGTTCGAGTAACTCGTTGTTCTCGATGTTGCCGAGTGTCGCGGGAACAAGCACGGAGAAGAGCCCATCCTGCGGCTGCTCGGTGGTGTAGCGCTTTTTCCATACGAGAAACTCGGAGCTTGTGCCTTCAACGGCGTCGATCGAAGGCGTCGTATTCTGCGGAGTTGAAGCGTACGGCTTAAGAAGTGCATCGGACGAGTGTGCGATCGTGTCGAACTCGGCCTGATACAACGTGCGGAAGCGCGCTTCGCCGAGATCGTCCCAGAGAAAACGCAGGCGCGCTGCGTTGCGATTCTTGCGGTTGCCGTACTGATCGAAGAGCTTTTTGACAGCTTCCGCAACCATATAGATCTTGTCGGCTTCGATGAACTCGTGTAGCATGTGTCCGACGGCTGGTTTGCGGCCCATGCCGCCGGCGACGTAAATCTTGAAGCCCTTCACGCCATTGCGAACGGTGGCGATCAGGCCAACATCGTTGAACTGCCCGAAGGCGCTGTCGGCAGCGGAGTTCGAGAAGGCAAACTTCAACTTACGTGGCAGCGTCCACGAGTCGGATTCAGCGATGAGCTTCGTGGTCAACGCGAAGGCGTACCGGCTCGGATCAAAGACTTCGTGAGCATCGACGCCGGAATCCGGCGAGACAATGATGTTGCGCACCGTATTGCCGCCGCCTCCGCGCGTTGAGAGTCCGACGGTGAGTAGTGCACGCAGGATCGGAATCACATTTTCGAGAGTGACATCGTGAATCTGAAATTCCTGTCGCGTGGTAATATGAACGGCTTTGGCGCCGTACTGGGAGGAGAGAGAGGCGATCTTGGTGAGTTGCAATGGAGTAATCGCGCCGCCGGTGGCGCGGATGCGCACCATGTAGCTGCCGTCTCGCCGCTGTTCGTAGCAGCCGAAGGGCACGCGTCGCGCCTTGAAGGAGGCTGCATCCAGTTCGTGTCGCTGGAATTTTCCGACCAGAGATTCCAAATCGTCGATTTCTGCAGCGAGACTCGCCGGAATTTGATACGACATGATGTGCTCCTGTGCGGGTTGTAACACTTCGACTGGTTCGGGTGTAACGACACCGTTGCGAATCAAAAAGGCACGGAGATCAGGCTCCGGCGAGGCAAGAGAAACAATGATGTAGGTGATCGCTGGATCAAAGGCCAACCGGATGTCCTCTTGCGAGGGGCGCGCAGGACTGGCTGGATGGCTATGATAGACGGCACCCAGTTGCAGACCAGCCTTGCGCAACTTGCGCACAGCGGCGAATTGCTCGGCCGGGTCAAAGCTGAAATGCTCGGGCGAATGATCGGCATTTGTAAGGCGAAGGCTATCAACCGCCAGCCCGTTCTTTGTGCCAATGTAGCCGCAGGCCTCGATTGGCGCTTCAGCGCGAGCGTGTGCGACAAGCTCGTCGTAGACAGTATGAGCGATGCGCAGTGTCATGCATTGGCTCCTTCGTGTTTGAGGTCGCAGACCGGCTGCTCTTCGTCGATCAGCTCGGAGATCGTCGGATGCTCGCCGCAGATTGGGCAGCACGGATTCTTCTTGAAATGGGTCTTGCGAAAATCCAGTGTCTTGGCATCAAAGCTCAAAAGCGTGTTGGTCAGCAGCGTTCCTACGCCGGTGATAAACTTGAGCGCTTCGACAGCTTGAATGGTTCCCAACATGCCTGCGACAGCGCCGAGCACTCCGGCTTGTGAGCAGGTGGGAACTGAACCGCGCGGCGGCGGCGCGTGAAAGACGCAGCGGTAGCAGGCCGATTCGCCCGGCACGACTGTCATCGTCTGGCCGTTGAAGCGCAGGATGCCGCCGTGCGAGAAGGGTTTGTGTTCGAGTACACAGGCATCGTTGATCAAAAATTTCGCAGCAAAGTTATCCGTGCCGTCGATGACGAAATCGTAATCGCGAAGGATTGGGCGGATGTTGGCCGCGAGCAGGAATTCGTGATAGGTGCGGACCTGGACGTCGGGATTGATGGCGCGCATCTTTTCGGCGGCCGACTCGACCTTGGGCTGCCCGATGTCGCGCGTGAAGTGAATCACCTGCCGTTGCAGGTTGGAGATATCGACGACATCGGCATCGGCGATGCCAATTGTGCAGACGCCTGCTGCAGCCAAATAAAGCGCAATCGGTGAACCCAGTCCACCAGCGCCGATGATGAGCACTTTGGCGTCGAAGAGTTTTTGCTGGCCTTCGATGCCAATGTCCTTGAGCAGGATGTGGCGGCTGTAGCGCTCGAGCCGCTCTTCGTTGAATTCCAGTTTACTCATAATGCTACCAGCCCCCGCTGCAAATCTTCGATCAGGTCTTCCTCGTCCTCAATGCCGACCGAAAGCCGCAACATGGAATCGCTGACGCCCATGGCCGCTTTCTGCTCTTCGCTGAATTCGCAGAAGATGGTTGACGAGGGATGAATGATGAGCGTTTTGTTGTCGTTAATATTGGTGGCGCGCCGGATCAGGCGCAGCGCATCCTGGAAGGCGAAGCAGGTATCGTGGCTTGCGAGATCGAAGGTAAGAATACCGCCGACGCCGTGCGGAAAGAGATGCTTGGCGCGCGCGTAATAAGGCGAGCTTTCGAGCCACGGATAATTCACGACCTTCACCTGTGGCTGCTTTTCCAGCCACTTTGCAAGTGAAATTGCGTTGGCCGAACTTTTGTCGATGCGCAGACTGAGCGTTTCGAGACCTAGTATCTGCAACGATGCATTGTGCGGCGACTGGCATGCACCGACATTGCGATAAACCTCGTGACGCAGAGCTGCGATTAGTGCGCCGGGGCCATATTGTTTGGCATAGGGCGCAAGCTTTGGATTTTTTTTCCAGTCGAAGAGGCCGTTATCGAGAATCAGGCCGCCCATCGATGTGGCACCGCCGGAGATGTACTTCGTGCTGGAGATAACCTCGAGATCGACGCCGTGATCGCGTGAGCGGAAGAGATAAGGAGTGGTCACGGTCCCATCGAGCACCACAGGAACGCCGTGTTCATGAGCGATGGCTACGATATGATCGATGTCGGCCACCTGCATTTGCGGATTTGTAATGACTTCAAGAAAGATGGCTCGCGTTTTATCGTCGATCGCATCTGCCAGCGCCTTCTCGTCGGTCATGTCAACATAACGCGATTCAAGGCCCCAGGGCTTGAGCGTGTGCTCGAAGAGCGAATACGTGTTACCGAAGATCCAGCGCGTGGTGACAATATTTGTACCTGCTTCGGCTAGCGTCAGGATGGCATTACTGATGGCGGCCATGCCGGAAGAAACGGCGACGACACCGAAGGCATCGGCAAGCAGCCGCACGCGCTGTTCGAGTTCGTCGACGGTCGGATTCGTGATGCGCGAATAGGCGTGAGCAGGCTTGCGGCCCTCGAAGGCGAGCTGGATTTGGCGCGAATCGGAAAATTCAAAAGCGACGCTATCGTAGACCGGAGGCCGCAAAGATCCATGTGCTTCCGGCTTAAGAAGCGAACCGTGGATCGCTTTGGTAGCAAATCCCTTCACCTTGCGCCCCCGCCCATGAAGTAAAGAAAATCCACTTCATCGTTTTCTTTCAGCGAGGCGTTTCCATAATTCGCACGCTCGACAAATTCTCCGTTCAACTGAACGGAGACCATCTCGGGAGATTCGACCTGAGCGAGCTTTAAAAGTTCCGTGATGGTGAGAGCGGCGGCCGGATAGGTTTCAGTGGTTCCATTGACGATGAGTTGCATAAGTCCGTAGTTTCCTTTGTGCACAGAGCGTTTCGAGACAACAAACACAAAATTGTTGGAGCACCGGATGGGAATTGAACCCATGAATACTGGTTTTGCAGACCAGCGCGTTAGCCACTTCGCCACCGGTGCCCGTACTTTCACCGTACATCTGATTCCCTCCGTATATACGCAAAACCCACCAGCCTTCGGGCGGGTGGGTCATCAGACTTCGAACATGTCGATCGAGATCAGACTGAAGCGCACGCCCTCCGCATGGAAACCAGACAGCAACAAATACAGTTGATGGTCGTGTGCATCGAAGTGGTCATTTTCAGTGTAGTCATGAGTGCTGAATTGCGGATAGAACCAGTTTTCCGCTGGATTAGCTAACTGTAGAGCCAGCATTTCTATTTGTCAAATTGCGCGGTTGAGCAGCGCTTTGGTGCGCGAGCATCGGTTTCCGCCCGTTGATTTCTTTGGGATGGCACAGCCATCGCCTCGCCGATCAGAAGCACGCTGGGCGCAGGAATGCCGGTGAGCGAACCGAGTTGGCCAAGAGTAGTCGCAGCGATTTTTTCTCCGCGACGCGAAGCCTGCGAGACAATCATGCAAGGCAGATCCGATCGAAGACCTTCCTCCAGCAGCCTATTAGCAAGCGCACGCCAGTCGTCGGTGCCGGGCATGTAGACTACGCGCGTGGGCAGAGAATTGCCGGTCCGGTGGCCGGCTGCCAAGTGTCCGCTCGTAAGCAAGAGGCTCGAGGCAGAAGTGCGACTGGTCAATGATCGTTCTGCAGCGGCCGCAGCGGCAAAGGCTGCGGTGATGCCGGGAACGATCTGGTAGTGGATGCGCGCCGCGCGCAGAGCTTCCATTTCCTCGGCGGCGCGGCCGAAGAGCAGCGGATCGCCGCCCTTAAGGCGCACGACGGTTTTATGCCTGTATGCAAGGTCAATCATGCGCGCATGAATCTCTTCCTGCGTCACGCTTTTCGTCCCGCAGCGCTTGCCGACGGGGATGAGCTGGGCGTCGGGGCGGGCGAGCGCAAGAATTTCCTGCGAGACCAGATCGTCGTGGAGAATCACATCTGTGGACTGAATGAGGCGGAGCGCCTTTACAGTCAGCAGTTCTGGATCTCCTGGACCCGCGCCGACCAGATAGACCATACCGATGTTTGCGTCCCTTGGAGCGGGCTGACGCAGCGAGCAATCACGAGTACCGAAACTGAATTGTGCATCGTGGAAGAGATGCTCTGCGAGTCGCTTGAGCATTGCCGTCCGCGCCGGAGCACTCGGTTGCGATTGCAGGATTCTTCTCCGCTCAGTTCCGAGCGCATGAAGCTTCTCGCCGAGATCGGCAGGCAATTGAGCGTCGAGCGAGTTCCGTAAGCGTTGACCGAAGGCGGGGCTCTCTCCACTGGTCGAAACCGCGATTTGCAAGGGTCCGCGCCGTACGTTCGAACTGAAGAAATACGCGCAGTGCTTGGGATCGTCAACGCTGTTGGCAAGGATACCGCGCTGCGTGGCTTCCCGATAGACTGCGGCGTTGACGGAAGAATCGTTGGTCGCCGCAATCGCCAGCACGCAGCCGTCAAGATCGCTTGCGCGAAATGCGCGCTGCAACCACTCAACCTTCTGTTCCTTCGCCCAGGTTTGTATGAGCGGCGTCGACTGCGGCGCGATAATCCGCAGTCGGGCGCCGGCGTCGAGCAACTGCGCCGCTTTTTGCGTAGCGACTGCGCCCGCGCCTGCCAGAAGCACGCGCCGTTCGCGCAGATCGAGAAAAATCGGTAGAAGATTCATCGCGTGTCACCGTTTTTGGGGAGAGAAATTGAGGGATCGCGCCCGCCTTCAAGCGCGGCACGCAATTGTTCGTCTGACTGTCGCGCGAACCATTGACGCAAGTTCTCGTCGCTTTGTCGGTTTGCGAGATAATTCCGCAGCAGACGCTCAATGGCATCGGGTACCCGGTCGGCAATACAACGATAACCTACCGGACGCGCAATGGCCGAGTTCTGGCCAACGGCGCCGCCGAGGCAGAAGAAGTAGGCGTCGACCATCTTGCCATCCTGTTTGATTTTCTTGCCTTCGAGGCCGATGTCGGCGATCCAGTGTTGGCCACAGCCGTTCGGACAGCCCGTTACGTGCAGACGAAGTTGTTGATCAAAACCCGGCAAGCGTGTGTCAAGCTCCTCAACCAGCCAGCGTGTAAAGGACTTGGTTTCGGTAATTGCGAGCTTGCAAAATTCCATGCCGGTGCAGGAAACTGCGCCACGCCAAAAGTTAGAAGCCTCCACGTGGAAGCCAATTGCACCAAGTTCGCGCACGAGTTGCTGTGTCTGATCGCCAGGAATATCGAGAAAGAGCAAGTTCTGCGAAACCGTAAGGCGAATTTTGCCGCTACCGTAGCGTTCAGCTAGATCCGCGGCAGAAACTAGCTGCTCTCCGCTGAGACGACCGCGCAGGACCGAGGCACCAACCGAGTAGAGACCATTCGCGTGTTGCGCGTGAATGCCGATGTGATCGCGGAAAACATCGGAGGGTGGTGTTTCCTCGCCGGCCGGCAGCAGATTGAAATCGAGCCGCGTGCGTAGTTCGTCGAGGAAACGCGCGGCTGTCCAGCCTTGTTTGAGAAAAAGGTATTTCATGCGCGCCTGATTGCGACTTTGGCGCAATTCAAATTGGTCGCGGAAGATTCGCGTAGCGGCATAAGCCACACGCGTCACTTGCTCGGGCAGGATAAAGGCATCGAGTCTGATAGCCAGGTGTGGTTCATTCGATAACCCGCCGCCTACGCGCAAGGAAAAGCCGAGCGTGTTGCCTCGGCGTGCGGGAGTAAAAGCAAGATCGTTGATTTCCGGATAAGTGCACCACGAAGGGCAGCCGGTGATGGAGATTTTGAATTTGCGCGGAAGATTGTAAAACTCGGAGTTTCCGGTCAAAAGCTGCGAAACCTGGAGTGCAAGGGGCGAGGCATCGATGACCTCGTCCTGCGCAATGCCAGCCAGTGGGCACCCAGTTACGTTGCGCACCACGTCGCCGCAGGTACCCTGCGGCGACAAGCCGGCAGACTGCAGGGTATCGACGATCATGGGAAGGTTTTCGATCGTCAGCCAATGGATCTGAATATTCTGGCGAACCGTGATGTCGGCGAGGTTGCGTGCATACTTCTGCGCGAGAGCGCCGATCAGTCGCAATTGCACCGAACTCAAAATGCCATTCGGGATTCTAATGCGCATCAGAAAGTATTCGGTCGTTACGCCTTCGCCGCCTTTTCCGCCAAGAACACCAGCTCCGTCGCCTTGCGTGTAAATGCCCCACCATTTGAAGTAGGTCGAAGCCCATTCGGGGAGCACACTCGCTCTGCCTTGCGCGGCAAAGTGACGTACCTCGTCGAATGCCTCCCAGGGGTTCTTCTCCTGCTTGAGTCTTTCGGTGCGCTGAGCCGCCGTTTCTTTGACAGGCTTTGTATCACTCATGAAAACCTCCAGTTTCGAGCACAAGACAAAAATACCCGCATCAATTGAATGCGGATACGGGGAAGTCGGAATGCTCGAAATTCAAATCGAGAGTGGCTTCATCTACCCGTAGGAAAAGAACGTGCATGGAGGATACAAAGAAAGAAGCCGACCATGAGTGCATCGTATGTGCGTCGGAACGGACTGTCAAGCGAATCGGAAGCGATAGGTGCGCTCGGATGCAGCGTTGCTTGGAAAGCAAGACGAGAAAATACTTGACACGAAACTGATATGTGATATTTTATGCACATGAGGCACAGACTCGGCAATCCGGCTCTCCTTCCTTTGGGCCAGAACCGTGCCTCGGTTCGATGTCGCCGTTAGTACAGGCGCCCGCCTGTTTGGCTTGACCGTTTTCGCGGCTACATTGCCTACCTGTTTTTTTCATCCTCCTCCGTATACGGAATGTGTGCGTCGGCGTGTATCGATAACACGGCGATCGTGTCTTCTGAGATCGGACGGTCAGGCAAGACCGCGAGTGCAAACCTTTATCCTCGATGAGCAATCTAGCCTTCCGCTTCGCGGAAGGCTCAGGTGTATGTGTACACACGGCCAGCCGTGGTGTCGCATTCCTAACGTTCGTCGATACCCGCATCGCACAAGGATACAAAAAGGAAAAGATCGATGAAGCGTTTGATCGTTGCACTTTTACTCTTGTCGAATTTTGCCTTTGCCGCTCCCGCAAAGCAAATCACGTCGCCAACCGAAGCCTTCGGATTTCAGCCGGGTACGGATCGTAAACTCGCCGACTGGAAAGAATTGACAGCCTATTACCAGAAGTTGAGCACCGAGTCGGATCGTATTCGTTACGAGGAAGTGGGCAAAACGACAGAGGGCCGTCCCTTTGTTGTCCTGACGATCTCTGCAGCTGAGAATCTTGCCAACCTCGATCACTATCTCGCGATTCAAAAGAAATTGGCTGATCCGCGGCTGACGACGCCTGACGAAGCCAAGAAGCTGATCGCTGAAGGCAAAACCATCCTGGCGGTAACCGCCAACATTCACTCGACCGAGATTGCCAGTTCGCAAAGCGCGGCGGAATTCGCCTATCGCCTGGCGACCGACGACAGTGAACAGACCCAGCGCATCCTGCACAATGTAATCATCGTGCTAGTGCCGTCGTTGAATCCCGATGGCCAGCAGTTAGTCGTCGACTGGTACAAAAAATATCTCGGCACGCCGTACGAAGGCAGCGGTCCGACGGTCGTCTGGCATCACTACGTGGGCCACGACAACAATCGCGATTGGGCCACGTTTTCGTTGGCCGAAACACGGTTGGCCGTTCAAGTGCTGAACAAGTGGCACCCGCAGATTCTCTACGACATTCACCAAATGGGCGCCAACGGCCCGCGCATCTATCTTCCGCCGTGGGTTGATCCAATCGATCCCAATGTCGATCCGTTGCTGGTTTCATCGATGAATGCTCTCGGCGAGAACACAGCACTCGAAATTGCGCAGACCGGCAAGAAGGGCATTCTTGTACATGGAGTCTACGATTTCTGGTCGCCGTTGCGCGACTACATTGCGCTGCATAACGGACTGAGGGTACTGACCGAATCGGCCAGCGTGAACATCGCCAGCCCGATCAATATTCCATATGAGCGGCTCGATCGCGGTATTGGTTACGACGCCAAGGTCTCCACCTGGAACTATCCCGATCCGTGGAGGGGCGGCGAGTGGCACCTTAGCGATATCGTCGATTATCAGAATGCGGCATTTTTCTCGATCGCCAAGAACGCAGCAGTTTTCCGTGAACGCTTCCTGAGCAATTTCTACCAGTTTGGCGTGAATGCGTTGCATCATGCCGACTGGCCGTATGCCTACGTGGTTCCAGCGAACCAGAGCGATCCCGCCACTACGGTAAGGTTGATCAATACGCTGCGCATTGGTGCCGTGGAAGTGGAGCAGGCGACCGCTGATTTTGACGCAGACGGAAGCCACTACGTCAAGGGAAGTTACATTGTTCGACTCGCACAGCCATATGGGTCTTTCGCGAAAACGCTGCTCGAAATCCAGCATTATCCCAATATTCCACAGTATCCTGGTGGGCCGCTGCAAAGACCGTACGATGTAACGGCGCAGACGCTGCCGCTTCTGTTCGGCGTAACAGCGATCGCCGTCAAGGACCCATTCAATGCACAGGCGAGTGAGGTGGATCGCGCGAAGACTGTACCCGGAAGTTTTGAAAAGAACACGAAAGGCAAAGGCTATCTTGTCAACGACCGCACCAACAGCAGCTTGTATGCGCTGTTCGATCTGCTCAAGCAGGGCGTGGATGCCTATCGGCTGACCGGCGCAGGCACCGCCGAGCCCGGGACGATCTATATCCCAGCGCAGGCAGGAATCGACAGCAAACTGGAAGTGCTCACAAAGAAGTACCCCGTGGAGATCCATGCTGCAACTTCTGCTCCAACCGGCAGCGCATTGAAAGTCCGTCTGCCGCGCATCGGGCTCTATCAGAGCTGGGTGGCTTCGATAGACGAGGGATGGACGCGCTTCATCTTTGACCAGAACGGCATTCTCTATACTCGGCTGGTTGACGTCGACATCCGCAAAGGCAACCTGAACGATCGCTTCGACGTGATTGTATTGCCCGACAACGCTCCGCGCGCCATCACAACCGGTCGCGGCGGTTTCGGCGAGGGACCAACCGGTGAGTCGGGAATCCCACAGACAACCGCGAGCGAAGCATCTGGCCGTGCTGCGGGCAGCGAAGCTCCCAGTCGTGCCGCCGGTCGCCGCGCGCAAGGCGATGAAAATCGTGGTCCGCGCATTCCTCCTGAGTATACAGGCGGGTTGGGGGAAGATGGCGTCGCCAGCCTGAAGGCGTTCACTGAGAATGGCGGCACAATTGTGGCGCTCAACAAAGCCTCGCAGGTTTACGTCAAGAAGGATTCCGAGCCGGTCAGCGACGCGCTTGCTTCGGTCGATCATAAGGCTTTCTATATTCCTGGCTCCATACTCGAACTGTCCGTCGATCCCACGAATCCCATTGCATTTGGCTCAACGCTCAAGGTTCCGATCTTCTACGAAAACGGTCCACTGTTCCATGTCAGCGGCGATGCCCACTCCGTGGCCTCGTTCACTACAGATAAGCCCTTGCTCAGCGGTTGGATCTTAGGCGGCGAGTTTCTCAAAGGCGCATCGGCCATCGCCGAGGAACCTGTAGGCAAGGGCCGCATTGTTCTCTTCGGCTTCCGTCCACAGTACCGCGCACAATCCGAGGTGACTTACAAGTTTCTCTTTAACTCGCTCCTCTACTCCAGTTCGACAGCGGTTCAGACCGTTCCTGCGGGAGGAAAGCGATGAAGCACACGACATCAAACTGCCAGAGACCTAGGTGTATCCGTGCCCACAGGAGGTCAATGATGCGACTGTCGCCCCAACCTTATGGCGCGTACTCTTGCACCGTTTCCGTTAGCTTCCTCTCGTTGCCGAGTGGAGGGTCCGAATTTCGAGCCAGATAGCCGCCCAGCCGCGCCAACTTGGTCAGATGCCGATAACAGAAAGTAGACTGGGCAGGCGGAATCACGTCGCTGGATCGATGCAGCATTCCAATTCATATCTGTTCATCATGACAGCGCCATGCAAGCGAGGCACCCCACGGATATATCTGCATGCAGCTTTTCGTGCGCTTGTGGATTGTATCGGCTCATAGGAGAAGCTATATGACACAAAAAAATCGAATTCACCAAGTTTGGAAGCATTGGATCATGGCTGTCTTTACGGCGCTGCTTCTAACTATGCTCTTTGGAACAGCGCACGGCAGCGCGCAAACTTCGGCTGACGGAAGCATCTATGGCCGGGTGGAAGATACGTCTGGAGCTGTCTTGGCTAACGTACAAATCGTGGCGCATAGCGTTTCTGTCGGCGGCACGTTCAAGGCTGTCAGCGACAGTGTAGGTAACTATCGTTTGAAAGAACTGCCGCCGGGCGAAGGCTATGTCATTGAAGCGCAACTGACGGGATTCGAAAAGTTTGTTCAAACCGGCCTGCCAATACGAGCTGGACTGAATGTCACCGTGGACATTCAGCTCAAAGTGGGTTCTTCAACCCAGACCATCGAGGTAAGCGGCGAACCGCCTTTGCTGGAGACGCAGAGCGCCGAGCAATCCGTGAACCTGAGTGGCAATTTACTGCGCGAATTGCCTTTGTCTGGACGTCATGAATGGTCAGACGCATTGCAGGTAACGCCAGGAATTATCAGCGCATCGAGTGACGCGGAAGGCGGACAAACCTACTTTCTGCGCGGATCGGAAAATGAGAATCATGCCACCTTGCTCGATGGTATGGACATCGGCAGCTTTGAACAGAACTGGCCCTCTAACTCCATCAGCATCTCCAATGAGTCACTAGGAGATATTCAGATCAAGACCGGAGCTAATGATGCTTCATCGCCAGCCGCCATGGGCATGGTCATCAATCTGGCCAGCCCCACGGGCAGCGACCAGTATCATGGTGCCGTTGTGTGGCTCTTTGGCCCTGAGGCATGGAATGGGAACAATGCTGCCAGCGGCACTACTGCATACACGCAGACAGAGCAGCCGGATTTCTCGCTGGGCGGTCCAATCAAGAAGAATCACGCTTGGTTCTTTTTCTCTGGGCGTGAAATTCAACGCAAGGAAGGCATCAGCCAGACCAGTGCACAGCTTGACGACCTCGTCGCGTTGTCACCAGGATTCAAACCTTTCCCCAATCAATCGACCGGTTTCATCTTCCTGGGCAACTCCACGGCACAGATTGGCCAGAGGCACAGACTGACTGCCATTGTGCAGCACGATAGCCGCCAGCAAGATTCCAATTATCAATGGTATGCCGGCAACTATTCCATCAGCCAATACGGCGGCGGTGCTTATGGATTGCGCTTGATCTCGCAATGGAATCAGAAGTTGGCGACGCGCTTTCTGATTTCATACAACAATAAGGGCGTCAATCCAACCGCCAGTTCGGCCGGCGGTGTTGGCACAAATCCTGAACTGGACATCTATACGACTGACGCGCTTTCGTCGGGCAAGCTGGTTGGGCAAGGCTCTTCGCTGGCGACCATTAACAATCTATCGGCGATCAACCTGAATCCGGCCCGGAAGCCCACATTGAGTGGCGATGTTACCTATTACGTTCCCAGGGCGTGGGGATCACATGAACTGGAGGCGGGATTCTATCTTGAGCCCAACGAGCGGGACAAGGTGACCACGCTCTACGCCAATAGCGGAACGCTGATTCAAGAGGATGGTGTACTGAACAATGCCAGCGATCCCACCCAGGGCTATAGCATCTTTCACAAGCAATCGGTGAGCGCGCCCAGTGTGCTGAGCGAGTACATCAGCGCCAACGATTATGCCTGGTACATTCAGGATCACTGGCGTCCAACGGCGCGCATCTCGGTTACCGCAGGACTTCGCCCGGACTGGGTTTCGGCTTACGACAAGCTCTTCAAGGTTGTCACGCAACACTCCTGGAACTATGCTCCCCGCGTAGGCGTGGATTACTCGTTGACCAAGAACCATAAGAACGTGGCGCGTTTCAGTTGGTCGAAGATTACTGACATCACCAACGCCAGCTATATTGGCACGGCGGGCACCAGCACTGTGACGGTTACCGATCAATACCTTGAAAACGGATCGTGGGTTTCGTTTGTCACGCCGGGCAGCACGGCCGTTACTCCCGGAAAGATCTTCGACCCAGCCCGTCATCAGGGCTACGTGCGAGAGTGGACCGTGGGCTATCGCACCCAGTTGCCAGGAGAAGTCGTGCTTGACGCCAGCTACATCGACCGCGAATACCGAGACCGGCCTGCACAGTACGATACGAATCAGGTCTACACAACCACCTCCACGGGAACGGTTTGGTCTGGGCTGGTGGATCCGTCGCTTAACAACACCTACTACGTGACCAATAACAAGTGGAACTGGTTTGTGTACCAAGGCATCGAATTCACGTTTAGCAAGCAGACCGAGAAGGTAAACTTGTTTGGCACTTACAGCTACTCGCCGGATCACCTAGCTGGAAACTGGCAGCCCTACGATCCTGCTTCGATCATTGAGCCAACCAAGTTTGCCAATAACGCTGGCATCGGATCGGTGCGCGGCAACGTCACCAACGACTACACCGGCGATACGCGCAATCGCATGTGGCAACGCAACCAATTGCGTGTGGGCTTCAGCTATAAGGCACCTTTCAAGCTGCGTGCATCGACGAGCTTTACGGCGCAGTCGGGCACACCCGGAGGGTCGGTGATCACCACCCTTTCCGCTCTGGGCGAAACCTACAACAACCAATATGGCCCAGCTACGAAAAATGTTACCTACAACGGTGTGACGCGCACGGTTTCAAATCCCCTAGCTACCACGTATCGATTTGCTTACGCCAATCGTGGTGATGGACAGATCTGGTGTCCGTGGCTTCTGCAGTGGGATGCCGCTGTGGGACGCGAATTCCACATCCATGACAGGCAGGCGGTCCTGGTCGATTTCAATCTTTACAACATCATCAATCAAGGCGCTGCACAGCAGTTCGTCAATGGTAACAACATCGCATCGAGCACTTTTGGATCGCTGCAGAATATTCAACTGCCGCGTTCTGCTCAGTTCTCGGTTCGATATAACTTCTAATGAGGAGTAGGAAATGATTGTTGAAGGATTCACTCGAAAGGCGGTGTGGGCGCTTCTGGCGTTCACGCTTTCCTCTGGCATCCTACTGCAGGCTGCTCCACGCGATGCGGTTAGGCTGACTTTTGAAGATCTGGCGGAAGCCGGTGGCATCAATGGAATCACGCTTTCTCCCGATGGCAAGCAATTCGCGCTGGCTCACAATGGACAGGTCGCATTGATTCCCTCGTCCGGTGGATGGCCGCGCGTGCTGACGACAACCCAGGGTGGTAAGCAGGGGCTGCGCTGGTCGCCTGACGGTGCATGGATCGCGTATGTTGGCGAAGGCGCCATTTGGAAGGTTTCCACGCTGGGTGGGCACCCTGCGCGCTTGACAGAAGGCCGTCACGGGGGTGGCGATCCACGCACGGCATCTGACCGCTCTCCGGAGTGGTCGCCCGATGGCAAGTGGATTCTCTTTGTGACGGGTCGCCGTGGCAACGCCGATCTTGGCGTGGTAAGCAGCGATGGCCTTACCTCAACTCTGCTCACGACCTCGCCCGCCGATGAGGAAGGTGCAATCTGGTCGCCCGACGGCAAACACATTGCCTACGTCGAGCGCTCGAAGGAGCACTTCAGCGGACGTCTTCTGGTAGCGGACTTCGACACGCAGAGCGGGCGTTTTGCTGGTGAACCGCGCGTGCTCTACACCGCAAAAGAAGATCGTGGCGGCGGATGGTCAATTCGTCGTCCCATCTGGACACCGGATGGGAGCGCCGTTGTCGTCGCACTACAGGACTCGGGATGGGATAAGTTCTACCAGATTCCGATTACGGGAGGCGAGCAGAAGGCCATCACCACTGGTGCTTCAGAGGACGAAAACCTTATCTTCTCACCTGATGGCAAACAAATCGCCTTCATCTCGAATCGCGAGCAGAGCGAGGAGTGGCATATCTGGATCGCCGCGGCGGATGGAAGCAATCCGCATCTGCTACCGGGCGTTGGCAAGGGTATCGATCAGCAGCCGGTCTGGACGCCGGATGGATCGGGAATCTACTTCCTGCACAATGACGCATTTTCGCCATCCAGCTTGGCCTATGCGCCGGTTCAGGATAAGGAAGCGCATCTGCTCTTCAATGCTCAGCCGATCAACTATGCTCACACTGGACTTGAAACCCCCGAGGTGGTTCACTACAAGAGCAAGGATGGACTGAGCATTAGCGCGATCCTCTATAAACCCTTGCATTACATGGCTGGCAAACGGTACCCAACGGTTCTCTGGATTCACGGCGGGCCAGAGGGACAGGACACCATCGGATGGGATCCGTGGGCACTCTTCCTGGCGCAGCATGGCTACGTTGTCCTGCGCCCCAACTATCGCGGCAGCAGCGGCTACGGCGAGAAGTTCCGTAACTTGAACGTGGAAGACTCGGGTGGTGGCGAGGTTGACGATGTGGCTGGTGGCGCCGAGTATCTTGTGGCGCAGGGGCTTGCCGATAAGGACCGCATCGGCATCGGCGGCGGCAGTCATGGCGGCACGATGGTGGCTTATGAGGTGACCAAGCGGCCCGAACTGTGGCACGCAGCCATTGAGCTATATGGTGTGGTAGATCGCCAATCGTTCATCGAGCGTACCAACAAGAACTCCGCCATTCGCTGGACGGCCAAGATGGGCGGCACCATCGCCGAAAAGCCCGAGGTCTATCGCAAGGCCAATATCCTTGCCGATGTGCCGAAGATTCAGGCGCCACTGCTCATTCAGCATGGAGAAGACGATCCGCAGGTGCCGCCTTACGAATCGGTGCAGTTTACCGAGGCGTTGAAGAAGGCTGGCAAACAGTACCTCTACTTTACCTATCCGAAGGAGCTGCACGGCTTTTCACAGCGCGATCACCGCCTGGATGCATGGCACAAGCAGCTAGCCTTTTTAAACTACTTTCTGCAGCCCACCACTGGACGCAGCATCACATCGACACAAGAGTTTGTGCTCGATGAAGGTAGTGCGCATTAATACGATGCTTTATGGCAAGCAGCCTGGGACGGGCAGATAATATGCCTGTTCCAGGCTATTCTTGCTGCTCTAGAAAGGCGATCAACCGATTCTTCAAGGTCGGTATTCAGTTCCAGCTTTAGCCGACTGAATCTTCTATGTCGAAAGGAATTATTCGATGTTGAGAAGGGGAAAATACGGAATGAAAAACATGAAGATTGTCGTGCTGAGCAGAATCTTGCCTGGAATGCTATTGATGGCGTGCTTCTCTCATGCGCAGGGTACGTTCCAAGCGCAGCATTCGGAGATAACTATTCCGCAGACTCAGCAACTCATAGGAGGGCAACAACGTCCTCCTTTAACCCCAATCGCTCCTGATGCAACCAAGGAAAATAGCTTAGTTCCTCCCCATCATGATCCGCTACCGGAGGAAAAGACATCGGTTACTCACCACTCTGCTCGGATCGGCGGCCAAGTGATCAAATATACCGCAACTGCGGGGACCTTTATCATTAAAGCTGACGATGGCACCCCGAAGGCTACGTTCTTTTATGTCGCTTACACTAGAGACGGCATAGCGGATGTTTCTTCGCGACCGATCACGATCGCCTACAATGGTGGCCCAGGTTCAGCTTCACTTTTTACTCACTTGGGCTTTGGCCCTAAACGGGTCGTATTAACCTCAGATGGTCATGGATTACCCGCTCCGTACAAAATAACCGATAACGAGGACTCTTTTCTGGATGTGACAGATCTCGTGTTTGTGGATGCAGTTTCTACCGGCTACAGCCGCCCTGCTCCCAGTCAGGATCCCTCCCAATTCTACGGCATTATCAAGGATGCTAATTACTTTGCGGACTTCATCTATCAGTACATCAACCGCAATCAGCGCTGGAATTCGCCGAAATATTTGACTGGCGAAAGCTATGGTACCACGCGCTCTGCGGAACTTGCGGGAATTCTACAAGTGCGACACGAGATATACCTGAACGGTATAGTCCTTTTTTCCTCGGTTGCATTTTCCGACATAAGCGAAGATAATAAATATGCCTACTTTCTTCCCACCTTTACTGCGACTGCATGGTATCACCATCTTCTTTCACCTGAGCTACAGGCGGAGAGTCTCGAGCAAGTAGTTCAGCAGTCACGCGAGTTCGCTCATAACTTGTACGCAACGGCGCTCGAAAAAGGTGATCTTGCCACGCCAGAAGAGCACAGAAAGACAGTTGAAGAATTTGCGCGACTGACGGCTCTTTCGCCTAAGTACATCGAAGAGTCGAATCTCCGAGTAAGTTCTTTTCGCTGGTTCAAAGAGCTGGAACGAGATAAGCGCCGAACTATCGGAAGGCTCGACTCACGTTTCGAAGGGTACGATGTAGACGCGGCGGGTGAACGTGAGGAATACGACCCCAGCGAGGCATCCTACGAAGGAGCTTATGCCGCGACGTTTCATGACTATATTAGACGAGATCTGAACTGGAATGCTGATGGCTATTACACAATTACAGCCAATGTACGTCCATGGGATCAGACTGGTAGTCAACAAGTTGCTGAGGTCTTGCGCTCAGCAATTACTCAACAGACATATCTAAAGGTATTAGTTGTGTGCGGTTATTATGATGTCGCTACACCGTTTAATGGCATCGAACACGTTATGGACCACATGCACTTGGAGCCGTCTCTCAAGAAAAACATCAGCTTTGTCTATTATGAAGCCGGGCATATGGTCTATATTGACGACCAAGCACGGCACAAGCTTCATATGGACATCGACGCATTTATCGATTCAAGTTATCCACATTAAATAGACAGATGTAACTTGGAACTTCGGCTTGTAGCGAGTGTCGCATTATGAAAACAAATTAAATTTACTGAGGAGAATCATATGCATTGCATTTGCCGAACAGCCAAAATGTGTATTTTCTTACACACTTTGGTTGTTTCTTTGAGCTTTGGTCAGACTACTGTTAACGCATATGTGGCCAAGAATACCGAAATTAAGGATAACCCTGTCAAGACGCTGATTGAACAATTTACTGCCGACAAGATGCTTATCGATAACGTCTATGCTGATCCACTAGCACCGGTGACGCATAAGCGAATTATGGCTTTCAATAAGGAATGGCGAGCAAAACTTATTGCAGTTCGTTTCGATGCGCTTGATCAGGAAGGTAAGGTAGATTATTTATTATTGAACAATTACTTGACACGCGATGAGCATGCACAGGAACTTGCCGTGCAGCAATGGCATGAGGTGGCGCCGTTGCTGCCGATTGCCAGCGATATCTTTGCGCTTGAAGATGAACGGCGTTTATTTGAACGCCATGATGCACAAAAGACTTCTGCATTGCTGGAAAAGCTGAATGACGAATTGATCTCGAAGCGCAAAGAACTTGAAGGATTGTCATCCAACGCAAAGGATCATTCAAGCCGAATCACTGCTTGGCGAGCGGCCGATGACCTTGATTTACTGCATGCGCGCATGAAACTATGGTTTGTTTTTTACAATGGATACGACCCAAACTTTACTTGGTGGGTTGATCGATCGTGGAAGCAATTAGATACAACAATCACGGAGTACACTAGCTTCCTACGTGCGAAGATAGCTGGCATTACACCTGACGATAAAGCTACAATTGTTGGGACTCCAATTGGTCGTGATGCGTTGGTAAAGCAACTTTCTGATGAGATGATTCCTTACGCGCCCGAGGAACTGATTACGATGGCGCGCAAGCAGATGGCTTGGTGCCAACGGGAGATGATTCTAACTAGTCGCGAGATGGGCTATGGCGACGATTGGCACAAGGCTCTTGAAAAGGTGAAGGATAACTATGTCGCACCTGGTGAGCAGGCGCGAATGATTTATAAACTTGAAAAGGAATCCGAAGCATACGTTGTCAAAAATAATTTAGTGACTGTGCCACCGCTGGTCAGCGAGGGATGGCAAGCTGTAATGATGACGCCCGAACGGCAACTGGTCAACCCATTTTTTACTGGCGGTTCCATAATTTCCATCAGTTATCCAACAGATACTATGACCTATTCGCAGCGGTTGATAAGCATGCGCGGCAACAACTATGCCTTCTCGCACGCGACGGTTTTTCATGAACTTATTCCCGGTCACTGGCTGCAGAGGTACTCGCTAGTGCGTAACCGATCATATCGCCAAATATCTCATACGCCCTTTTGGAACGAGGGCAATTCACTATATTGGGAGCTGACATTATGGGATCTTGGTTTTAATGCGACGCCCGAAGAGCGCATTGGTGCATTGTTTTGGCGCATGACTCGCTGCGCACGCGTTGTTTACTCACTTAGTTTTCATTTAGGTGAGATGACGTCTGAGCAGTCGATTAACTACTTGATTAATGAAGTTGGCCATGAGCCCGACAATGCTGCTGCTGAGGTACGCCGTTCCTTTAATGGCAGCTACATACCTTTATATCAATGTGCCTATTTGCTGGGCGGCATGCAATTTCGCGCTTTGCGCGTTGAAATGGTTAAAAGTGGCAAGATGACCGACAAGCAGTACAATGATGCTATTCTTCAGGAAAGCACAATACCGGTTGAGTTATTGCGTTCGCTTTTTGAAAACACCTAGCTGACGCCAGATTATAAGACGTCGTGGCGTTTTCTTGACGTGCCGGTCAATTGAGTGCAATAGGCTAAAATTTATGAATGTAAAGGGCAGGGCAGATCGCGCATATAAGTCGCGTGCGATCTGCCTTGTGGCTGTCATACGCCTGAGTCGTGAGGTTGCGCGGAGTTTTGAGTTTTTTAATCGAGCAGGTCATGGCCATTTGCATTCTACCTGATCTGGCACATAACATCTGATATATCACAAAAGGAGAAAGCTTTCATGCCTTCTATTGTCTATCTCGAGTGCACGCGGTGTGGTGCTCGCATTTCCGCCGATCTTCCCCAGACGGTTTGTCCAGAGTGCACCGGGCAACCGGCAGGTTCGCTGTTTGTGCGGTACGACTTGACGCATCTGAAAGGAACTCGGCCCGAACAGGTGGTGAAGGACGAACGGCCCTGGAGCGGCATGTGGCGTTATCGTGCTGTGCTACCCGAGGTTGAGCCGGTGACGCTCGGCGAGGGCTGGACACCGATGCTGCCAAGCCGCCGCTATCCGAACGCATATCTGAAGGATGAGGGCGCGAACCCGACCGGCACTTTCAAGGCGCGTGGATTGGCGATGGCCGTCACCATGGCTCGCCACTATGGATTGCGCAAACTCGCGGTGCCCTCGGCCGGCAATGCGGCCGGTGCTTTGGCTGCCTATGCGGCCGCCGCTGGTATCGAGGCATATATTTTCATGCCCAAGGATGTGCCTTTCGCAAATTACGTGGAGGCTGTTGCTTATGGTGCGAAGGTGACGCTGGTCGATGGTCTGATCTCCGATTGCGGGCGCATCGTGGCCGAGCGTAAGCAGAAGGAAGGCTGGTTCGAGATTTCGACGCTCAAGGAGCCATTCCGCATCGAAGGCAAGAAGACGATGGGCTACGAACTGCTCGAACAACTCAACTGGGAAGTTCCCGATGCCGTTTTCTATCCGACCGGCGGTGGTGTTGGACTGATCGGGATGTGGAAGGCTTTCGACGAACTTGAAGAGATTGGTTGGATCAAGCCCGGCAAGCGTCCGCGCATGATCTCCGTGCAGTCCTCCGGCTGCGCGCCAATGGTCAAAGCTTTTCACGAAGGCAGCAAGGTGAGCCAGATGTGGCAGAACGCCGCGACGATTGCCGCAGGGCTGCGTGTGCCCAAGCCGTACGGCGACGCGATCATGCTCGAGATTCTTAAGGCCAGCAATGGTCTAGCTCTGTCGGTGACCGACGCAGAGATCGTCGCATCGATTCGCGATTGGGCGAGCAACGAGGGCGTTTATCTATCCCCCGAGGGCGCTTCGGTAACCGCGGCTTATGACAAGCTGCTGGCCGACGGAACATTGAAGCCGACCGATCGCGTCGTGATCTTTAATACCGGGTCGGGATTGAAATATACAGAAGTGATTGCCGAAGCACTCAACATTCGGCGCGCCTGAAATGTGCTCTCTGACACAACATCAGCGTCAAGCAGGGAACTTGAGGATGCGATTGTCTCTATCGAATCTGCGTGCCGCCAACAGTCTGCTGTTGATCGGCCTTGCAGTCTGGATAGCAGGTGCAAGCTGCAGCATGGTCGGTGCCGGTCTGAGCGGCATCGTGCTGCGCTGCGCGGCTCTTGCTGTGTTTTGTGTCGTCGGCGTGCGTCGGCCTTCCTTGCTGTTCTGGACCTTCTTCGCCATGCTGGCTGGTGCGGAATTCGGCTTGGACGCACCGCAATGGGCTGTGCAAACACGCTTTCTCGGCGAATTGTTCCTGCGCTTGATTCGCATGATTGTCGCCCCGTTGCTGATCGCAACGATTACGACCGGCATCGCGGGCCACGGCCAGTTGCGCAGCGTGGGCCGAGTCGCCGTGAAGGCAGTCGTCTACTTCGAAGTTATTACGACGCTCGGCTTGTTGATCGGTGCCGTGGCGATGAATCTGCTCGGCGCCGGATGGGGCGTAGCGCTGCCTGCTGTGCAGGAACCGGCTCCATCGGGCGTGCCGCACGGCTGGCAGCAGATTCTCGTCAACCTCTTCCCGGAAAATATCGCGCAGGCCGTGGCGCAGAATCAGATATTGCAGGTCGCCTGCTTTTCCATTCTCTTCGGCGTAGCCTTGGCTTTGCTGCCCGCAGAGAAAAAAGCACCGCTCGTTACGGTCTTGCAATCCTTGGCCGAAACCATGTTTCGCATGACGCGGTTCATCATGTTCCTGGCCCCGGTGGCCGCCGGAGCTGCTCTGGCCAGCACGGTTGCCGGCGCGGGGCTTGCTACGCTGTTGCCGCTGGCGAAGTTGGT
>Ga0224529_1000765_pt1 | contig 22581 bp, 17 predicted proteins | sample CBST50metaG_FD_179893 | JGI IMG/M metagenome (GOLD analysis project Ga0224529, IMG submission 179893) | Peat soil microbial communities from Stordalen Mire, Sweden - C.B.S.T50 | ecosystem: Environmental > Terrestrial > Soil > Wetlands > Peat | place: Sweden: Norrbotten County, Stordalen Mire... | reverse complement strand
GCAAGAAACCATTTCATAACGCCGCGCCTCCTGAAGGATCGAGATCCTGCGCATACCGCGCCCCATCGACCAACAAACTCTGGAATCCTTCGCGCAGCAGCAGATGACGGCGGTCCTTCTCGGTCTTGGCCAGAAAGGGCAGCAGCACATCCCGCTGCTCTTCCGTCACATGATCGCTGCCCATCAACCGCAACGCATTGGCGAAGTCGATCATCTCCGAGACTGAAGGCGGCTTTTCCAGCGAATAATTGCGGAAGGATCGCGCAATCCCAGCAATCTCGCGGTGGAACTCCACTCCAGCTCCCGGTGTGCGGCTGGCAATGATCTCCGCTTCGCGCTCCGGAGTCGGGTGCTCGACCCGCACGTACAAGCTGCGCCTACGGATCGGGTCGCCCAAGCGCCTCTCCTCGTTACTCGTGAGCACTACGAACGGAATGCTCTTGGCTTCGACCGTCCCAAACTCAGGAATGGAGAGCTGCCATGCCGATAGAATCTCCAGCAGCAGAGCCTCAAAACCCTCATCCACTTTGTCGAGTTCGTCAATCAACAGCACGCAAGGCTTCTCGCATTCGAGCGCCCGCATCAGCGGACCCGCCCGGAAGAAGTCACGCCCCTTGAGGCTCGCCTGCACACTCTTCCAGTCCCCGTGCGCACCTCTCGCAAACTCCATATAGAGCCGCTGCAACCCTTCGTCGAACTTCCCAATGGCTTGGTCCTCAGTGACCCCGCGGTAGCACTGCAGCCGCTCGATATGTGTCCGGGCAGCCTTGGCGACTGACACGGCTAATTGCGTCTTGCCTGACCCAGCCGGTCCTTCAAGTAGTAATGGCTTCTGCATTCTGGCAGCCAGATAGACCACCTTCGTCATGACCGGATCAATAAAGTATCCGGTTGCCTCCAATTTGGTTGCGAGATCTGCGATTGAATCAAACACAAATTTCCTCCATCGGGTAGCAGTGAAGGATTCAGCGCGATTCGGCTCTGAGGAATTGAAAGCACCCTTCAGCCAGTCTTCCACCCGAACTTCCAACTGCGATGGAAGCGTGCTACCGTTCTCGAACTCGGTCAAATTCCATACGCGTTCTGGCGCTAATGGACGCTTGATTGATTTCGTTTGGCACCGATAGAGGCCAAGAACCGAAGAGGATTTGACCGAAAATCCGAACTAGCTCAAGATTCCGCCATTCGCCGGCCTGATCCGAGCCGGACTCTAGGATGGGGAGCTTAGTATGTCTGCGACAAATCCGGTTGTAGTTCCAAGTCAATATTTTCAAGACTCTGAGCGATTGCTGAACACGCAAGCGGATACGCCTAAACTCTTGGCGCCAGAACCCTTTGTATCCGCTCAGGAAGCAGCTAAGTTCATGGGAATCAGGCGGCGTTTCCTAATGGAACTCGCCCGTCGTGGGATCACTGGCGCCTACCCGATCGGGACTGGCGCATTGCGCAAGACATGGGTATTCCGTCTCTCAGAACTCGCTGCAGCAATGGATCGCAAACATGACACGAATTTCCGGCGACCGCCTGAATGCGAGCAAGCGTATCATCCAATCATTAGGCGTTCCCTACTGAAATGAGACGTTATGGCATATCAGAGGGGATCAATCAGACTCGTGTCCCGAAAGGGCGGAGATGTGTGGATGCTTCGGTACAGGCTCAACACAGCGGACGGAACCCGTAAAGAAAATACCTTGCCTATCGGTCTTCTCCGAGATTTACCGACAGAGAAGACGGCTTGGCGCGAGGTGGACAGACTCGGACTCCTTGTTCGCATCAACAGTGAAGAATCTGGTACTCGCATCCGCTTTGACGCTCTTGCGGAATATTATCTGAAGGCGGATTTTGGCGAGGATGCAGCGCGCCCAAAGTCGACCAACACCATCCCGATCGTGGAGCATTATGTTCGGGATTACCTCATTGCCCGTTGGGGAAATGAGCTCGCAAGCGATATCCGGCCGTTGGAGATTCAACGCTGGATGAAGTCGCTTCATACCGTTAATGGACTGGCTTGGACGACGGTCTCGAAGATCCGTGGCCTCATGCACCGGGTCTATAAGGTCGGTATCCTGCACGAACGCGTCGAAAAGAATCCGGTGGAACATGTCGAGACGCGGTCGCAGTCCCTCTACAAGGCAGTCATCATCACTCCGCAGCAAACCCTTTCCATTCTCAACACGCTGACGAACCCGCTGCATTACACACTGGTTCTGACCTGCGCCGCCACGGCGCTTCGCGCATCCGAAATTATCTCGCTGCGCTGGTCGGACATCCTGTGGAGCGACGGGCAAATCCGCATTTCGAAGCGATGGGCGAAGGGGGAGGACGGCGAGACCAAGACGGCGGCCTCGAACGGCTATGTGCCGATGCATCCGGTACTGGCGCAGTATCTGAAGGATTGGCGTGCGCAGAGCCCACATTCGAAGGTCGATGATTTCGTCTTTCCGTCGCTGCTCAAGGACGGCAAAGTACCTATCTGGGCGTCGACGTTCGTGCAGGATCATCTGCGGCCGGCGGCAATCAACGCTGGCGTCATTCTCGTGAAGGGGCAGCGCTTCGGTCTTCACAACCTGAGGCACAGTTTAAGCACTTGGCTCGTGAACAAGGGGAAGGTAGATCCGAAGACGGTGCAGGGCATGTTGCGGCATAGCGATATCCGCACGACCATGAACCTCTACACGCAGGATGATCGCGAAGAAAAACAGGCAGCGCAAGGTGCCTTCCTGAGTGCCGTGGGACTAGGAAGACGCCTGGTGCAGTAAATTGTGGATCGGATTGTGGATTGTCACTTGAGGCCGCCATCAGTCTAAGTTCTTTAGAATGATGGCGGGGACGACGGGGCTCGAACCCGCGACCTCTGCCGTGACAGGGCAGCGCTCTAACCAACTGAGCTACGTCCCCAAATTGCATTCAACAACTTAGGTTTATGTCACATAGAATCAAGCGTTTCGTAGCTCTTGCTCTTTTCGCTTCATTCTACCTTTTCGCTACTGAGGCTCGATTCAGTCCCTTTTGGAGACCAAATCCGCCACTGCATCAACAAGATTAAGTCTATCAGATGAACAGGGATTTTGGCGTCCACATACCCGCCGGTCGCCGGAAAAATTCTACATGGAAAAACCGGAACAGAAGCCATGTCTCGAAATTGGGCAAACGTGCAGACCTGCGTGAACCGTGAGCGGCGTATTGTGGCCTAGTTTTGCACCGGAGCTCATATACAGGGCTTGAACACCCGACTCACGGCGGTCCAATGTGATCAGACAATCATATGGGTGTAAAGTCGAGGTGTGGCGCGGTGGTTTAGGTTCAGCCTAGCTGTTTCCGGCTCTTTCGTTAGCCGGTGCCTCAGTAGCTATACCGTGCCCCGTTTCCACACCCCGCTTATCGAACCGGACAGGCGGCTTTCCCGCATCCGGCTCTCGGAGGAAGCATCACGTTGTCGCCCACGGAAGGCTGTTGGTCCGCTGCGTGAGCCGGATCAAGCCAAACTGCCGGTAGAGTGCCTCGTCAGGAAACTTTCCGGTTCCCTGGCCCGCTACCTTGTGTTTGGTGCATAGCCACTGCCGTAGCCGTCGGGTGGTGTGTTTGTCCACTGCCCGGTAGGCTTTGCTGACAGGACCGAGACAGAAGTAGTTCGACCAACCCATCAGTTTTCGGTTCAGCGTCCCTACGATTGTTTCCGCGTCCTGCTGAGTACTGTGTCGTCCGGTGACTTCACTCACCGCCCGACAGAGGCGTTGCACTCGCTTTGTCGACGGGACTGTTCCCAGATAGGCTTTGCCCGTTTTGGCCGAGTAGCAACGACCCAGCGTGTACCCGAAAAAATCAAACTTCTCTTCCGGCAAACAGCAGACCCGCGTCTTAGTTTCGTTCACCGTCAATTTCAGCTTTGACATCATGTTCCGCATCACAGCCAAGGCTTGTTCCGCTCCACTGCTACAGCAGATCACTAGATCATCGGCGTAATTAACGATGAATGCCCTAAAACGCTTCTCGTGCCCCAACAACTTCCATCCCAGCACGAACCGACGCATATAGAGATTGCTCAGCATCGGTGAAATCGGAGACCCTTGTGGCGTCCCACAACCCTTGTCCCGATTGCGCGTGCTTCGATGCTTGTTCCCTCGCTCGTCGGTTTCTTCAACCGGAGCCTTCAGCCACATCTTGATCAGATGAAGCATAGCGCCGTCGACCACCCTGCGAGCCACCGACTTTAGAAGCTCGGCGTGGGGAATTTCATCGAAGTAGCTGCTGAGATCCGCATCTACAATTTCTCTATGCCCAGTGTTGATCAGCTTGTGGATATGCCTCACGGCATCCAACGCGCTGCGGTCCTTCCGATAGGCATACTGCTCCGGCTGCAGATCGGCCTCGAATATGGGTTCGAGCACCAAAACAGCAGCCACTTGCACCGCTCTGTCACGGATAGCGGGGACGGTGGTTTCATAATGCACCTCCCTCTGTGTGCGCTAAGGATGTGGACTGAATATGGCTTGAGTTGCGGACCCGGTCTTGAAATTCATGTTCGTCTGTTTCGTTAAGCGTGATCCAGTATGGAGATCCGGCGCTAAGCTGACGGACCTGCAAGAGCGCATGCTGAATCCAGTAATAGACCACGTTCTCGCTGACTCCGAATCGCTGTGCCACCTCATGAACGGTTAGCTCTTCTGGCTTTTTGAGAGTCGGAGGTGAGATTTGATAGCGATAGCGAATCCATTGGATAATGGACGCAGTGTAGGGTTTTCCCGTGACGCTGAGATGCCCCTCTTGACGGAGCTTATCGGCTATCTCAGCATCTCGCAGATTTTGAGCCAGAACTCGAACGCGGCTGACGATGGCATCAGGATACCGCATGCGATCCGCTATGTTGGGCGGGAGTTGGAGCGTGAGGTCAGTACAGGCGTTTCCCTGCCAGCGAATGTGCACCAAAAGCTGCTTGGGAACCGAAGTCTTTTCTACGGTAATATCCTTGATGAGCAGCCGCAACATTCTCTTGCGGTCTTTGGCTTGCGTGGTAGGCGCGTGCCACAAGCGCGGCAGATCTCTAGCCAGGGCAAGGACTTTTGCCTTTTGCTCCGGGGTTGCGACACGCGCTTGCTGGCGTTGAAACTCCGCGGCTTGTTGTTTGAGTTCCTCGCAGTGTAGCAAAGCATCATTCCAGCGTCGCTCCAGGGTAGCTGCAACCAGCCGCTGCGATGGATCGACTTCCTGATAGCGCCTCTCGGCAAGTGCAGCTTCATACTCGGCGCGTTCAAGCCGCATCTGCCACTGGCGCCCGATGGTGTTATCCCGCGTCTCCAACTCATGGAGAGCAGCGAGAGCAAGCTCGAGTTCAGCCGGCTGCAGAGTCTTCAGAACTTCGTCAGCGATGGCGGCATCTAGCAAATCGCAACGGAAGCTCATGCAGCTTTTGCCGGCCAAGCCTTCGCGGCTTAACCGGTTGCACTGATAACAGGGATAGATACCACCGTTGCCGGTGTAACGTACGGTGAGGGCCCGGCCACACTGGCCGCACACCAGTAGTCCTTGGAGTAGAGCCAGTCCTTCGCGCGCTGGACCGCTCAGTATCATCACTCCACCATTGGTGCGATTTTTCTCTAGCCGCTCCTGGTTCTTCATGTACTCGTCCCAGCTGATGTACCCATCATGGTGCTTTTGCAAGCTCACGCGCCAGTCCGCCATAGGAACCCGGTGCGCCTGTTTGCGCACTTCACCCGAGGGGCTGATCTGACGACGATACTGATAGCGGCCAAAAACGTACATGCCAGCGTAAGACGGATTCTTGAGTAGGTTCAGCACCCGGCTATGCGTCAAGCAGCCCCATATCAACTTGCCATTCCACGCCCCGCCGTAGGACCTTTTGGGAAAGCGTAACCCACTCTTCGCATATTGCTGCACCACCGCAAAGGCGCTCCCTGTTTCGCGAAATAGACGAAAAACCAGAGACACTGCCCCCTGCACTTCCTCGTCCGGATCCAAAACAATCCGGCGCTCATCGTCATAGCTGAAGCCGACAGGAAGGGGAAAACAAAGCTCCCCCTTCCTAGCTTTATTGAGCTTGCCACCAAGGAGACGCCCGCGCAAGAGATGAAGTTCGGCTTGGGCCATTGTCCCCTTCAAGCCCAACAACAATCCGTCGTTGAAATCGGCCGGGTTGTAACAGCCATCTTCGTCGATCACCAGCGTATCGGTGAGAGCACACAGTTCCAGCAATCGATGCCAGTCTAAATTCGAGCGGGCCAGTCGCGATACCTCCAGCGCAAAAACCGCGCCAACCTTCCCCATCGAGACATCCGCTACCAGAGTCTTGAAATCCTCTCGCCCTGCTATCTGCGCTCCTGACTTGCCCAGATCCTGATCCAGAACCTGGACCGTCGGCCCGCTCCAGCCCATTTCCAGGGCCTTCTCCCGCAGGGCATACTGACGCTCCGTACTCTCCTGATGGTGACGAACCTGCGCCAGTGTCGACTGACGCACATACACATAGGCGGTCTTGCTCAGGTGCTGCTCGCTGATCGTGGTATTCATCATCGGCTGCCTCCACAGAAAATGAACTCTCCGGGGCGCCGTCGAGCCAGCCTACGAGCATGTTGGCGAGAAGCACACCACCCAATTCCACATCCCTCGGGGCGTAGACGACAGACAGTGACTCGCTCATGGTGCCTCTTCAGAGCGCCTCGCGACGGCGCAGCAATTCGCGATTGACCTCGCAGATCATCTCCAGAATCTCGCGACTCCGGTGGTAGTTGGCGATAAACTCTGCTGTTTGTTCGTAATTCTCCTGCGGCACGTAATCCATTTGTGGCCGCTGGCCTGGATAGCTTACCGACAGATAGTACTTGGGGCCATGTCCGGCGCCGTCGGCGCATTTGCAACCTGGCTTGCCACATCGTTTGTATCGCTCGATGAGGGAGCCGCGCAGAATCGATTTGAGCGGGGGGAGCTGACGCACCAGAGCGTTGCGGCGTTTTCGCAGTGCGGCGGCGGGTTCTTTCTGTATATCCATCTGATCACGTATAAAACTGGTCTGATATTAAAATCATCAAACTGATGCTTGTCAACATTTTTCCTCTCCCTTCGCAAGATGTTCCAGAAGAGTAACCAGTTGAAAAAGCAATTCGGCATCGAGCCGGCAGGGCGGCAAGCCGAGCACGTCACAGACGGATGGATCTGCCCAGTCCGTCCACTCGCGTGCAACGCTGAAGCTACCGCTTTCGCTCCCGCGGAGAATCAACGTATCGACGCCGGCTATACGCCGCTTCTTAAGCACTTCAAAGCGCTGCCCTCGAAGTGGATGAAATGGATGGCGGATCTCCGCCCATCCCAAAGTCGACCTGCGGTCAAGTGCAGTTGGCAATGACCGTGGGAATAGAGATGGGTCTCTGCTTCCCGTTTTCTTTCGGAATGTACACGCGCCGCAGTGGTTGCGCCTGATATTTGCCTTCCACAAGCCGCCGGTGTAGCTGGCGGATGTTCTCCTCGACGTTGGCCGCGTATTGTGTATGCACGACCCCATCGATTCCTGCGCTGGCGTTCTTTCTGAGTTTCCAGAACGCTTGCCTTAACTTCTCCTCGGTGATCAGGTGAGCAATGGAGTAGAACTTTCGCGCCGGATCTTCCTTGGCTAGTGTGGCTATTCTGTCGATGTCCGTTAACATGGCTCTTGCAGGTTCTGAGTCCTGCGCATGTCTCCTTTCAGCAGATTCGTGTGCTTGTTCACCCCTTCCCTCCAATGGGTCCCGTGGCCGCCCCTTACGGAAGCCCTGCGGTTCCCCACCTTCACCGGTACTATGGGTTCATACGATCACTCGGCATCCATCCGTGCCGCCTACGGTTTCCCGCGACTGCGCGTACCCTCGACCTTGCGGAGGCTGTCCTCCCGGTAAGAGAGAGATGAAGAGTTGTCCTGGGTTCCTGGTCAACCGCTGTGAAAGCATGCCCCGGGCTTGAGACACCGCCGATCCCGGCACGACCTCGCCAATAACGGTCACTGCCGAATGCTGCCTTCCGCACCTCGAACGGCGTCGGCATCGGGAGTTGCGATTTCGGTGCTGATTCCTCACAGCCTGCTTCCTCACTGTGTACGCTTCTACCCGCCGGTCACCCGACGAACAGCAACACTCGCTACTGACCTGCCTGCTCAGCTTTAGTCAGGCGGGACTTGCACCCGCTCGGTTGAAACAAAAGGTTTCACAGACTCGCATCTGATCCCCCTCCTCCAGACTTTCCCAGCGCGATCGAGGCCTACTCGACGTTTACTCAGATTGCAGCCTGTACGCTCGCGGAGTCGCTGATACGACCCTTTACACCGAAGGCTCCAGCGGTTTTGTTACCTACACCGCTGCTTCGATTGCTACCGGGTGGAGCGATCCAGTTCCCGGACGGGATTTGCACCCGTTGTTGACCTGCGCCTTTTCACGGCGCACCGCTCCATTGTGACTAGTTTTAAACAGGTTCTCAGAGCGTTTTGGCCTGAGTGGTGAAAATGCGCGCTGCGCCGAAGACGAAATGAAAGCAGACGCCATCTTTGCCAGTCGCCAAGGGGAGAATGTGTCCGTTCTGTCTTGAATGCGATTGGATGCGGCGTGATCGGGTCTGCTGGTGCGACCTCTTGTTCGTCCCTTTCGGTTTGCGGCTGTTTCGCTGTTAGAAGCTGATGTTACGCGGCAGCTTGCAGGAAGAAGCTGGTCGTATGCTGATCAGGAAGCGTTGATGAGCAGCTTGCGGCAGAGGGCGAAGGGGCTGAGTTTGTTCTTGAGGCTGAGGCATTCGAGCTTGAAGGCCGCGCAAATCGACAGAAAGACATGATTGCTTTGGGTCCTCAGTGTCCGGGTGGGTGACTTTACCAAGTTGGCGTTGGATTTCAAGGATTTGTGAAACACTTCCACTTGCCACCGTTTTTTGTAGTTCGTGGTGATGGCGTCATATCCGCACGTCAAGTCACTCGAAGCCAGATGCAATTTCCCCGTGCTTCCGTCTTTGTTTGTAAATACTTGGCGCACCGCAAGGACTTCTTTCGCATAGCTCTTGAGCCAGCCGCGCACGACGGTTTGCTCTGGCAAATTCAGATCCTCTACGCGCACGAAACGCTTGTCTTTCCTGTCTTGTTCGGTCACAGCGATCAGTCGATTGTCCTTTAGCGCGGCGATGAAATGCCTGTCTTTGCCGGTGATGAATTCAAAATTCTCGGTTGCCAAGAACCAACTGTCCATCAGCACGAAACGAAATTTCAACTCGTTGCGAATACAGGTGTCGATCATCTCGCGCATCAACTCGTTTTTCGTCACTTCACTTCTGCGCTTGAGCTGGTGGGTGGCAAGGTCGCAGTATTGGATCGGCTTTTTCACCAGTTCAAAGGCCACGGGAATCGAGGTTCCGTTGCAGTGGTACAGCGCATTGAGAAGATTGATGCCCCGCACGTTGAGGCCACTGACATGGTCATAGTGCCAGCACATCAGCTCGTTTTCATCCGTCCATGCCTTCTCTTGAATGGTGTCGTCAAAAATCAGCACGCCGTCGCTGGCCTCGATCGACCGGACCACCGGTTTGACATGCCGCCACAAGTCCTTGGAGGTAAAATCCTCGCCGGACAAAAACCGCGTAACCCGATCATGGCTCACCTCCCCTTCCACCATGGCGGACAAGCCGGCCGCTGTGGCGGCGCCAAAGGCGCTCAACAAATAGTCGGTGTACAAGTCCAGATCCGCCCTCTGCTTGGGAGAAGCGTAGCAGTGCCAGAGAGGATGATCATACCGCTGAACCAGAAGCAGCAATAGCTTTTGATGGCCTGACCATGACCTCGTTAGCATCCTCGCTGAAGATCAGAACTGCGTAACGTCAGATACTCAGTCATCTCGGCTTCAGTGATATCTTTGCCGGAGCTGCCACGCCGACGGAAGATGCGCATGTGTCCGATCCGGGCGATGGATCAAACGGTTCGCTGGTGATGACTTCACCGCCCCAAGGCCTTCGAATTTCGAGTAGACGAGGATGCACTGAACTTTGTGGGCTGGGATGTGGCAGACTATGGCGTAATCGACGGAAAGTTTGGAGCGGAAATGGCCCGTCGTGTAGGTTTGATACTCTGCGTCAACGCTCCCGGAGTATTTGGGAATGCGGCATTGGCGCAGGTCAAGATCACGCCGGATTTCAGCCGGCAGACTTTGAACGGAATCCGGTGTTTGTTCTTTTGCGGCCGGAGCAGACGCTTGGCCCAGAGCAAAGACCGGAATCAAGCACAAAGCAATCAGAGCACGCATGGAGTTCACTTTATAGCCGCTTTTAAGCTCGATGGATGGGACTTTGCGACACGCATTCAGTATGTCGGGTCAATATAGGTTCCGATTGGCGACGCGAGTCATATATGAGCGCGCTTACGCGCTGATAGGTGAGTATCGAAAATTAACCTGTGTGTAATCATGCGCGTGCCGGTGCTGTATTAGAAAAGCAATAGACATTCTCCCAAAGATGTCGCATATAGGCAGAGCATATTTGTGTGCCTATCAAAGTGTAGTTTCCCTCCTTTCTCAGTACCATCTCTTCCAAGAAAAATTATCAAGATACTTTTCGTCCCCCCGTTGAAAGTCGTCTTGCCCGTCCGTCAATTTGTTAGGGAATCGTTTCGAGCTCTTGCCAATTAGCTCTATTCCTCCCATTTCATTCGTGCGCGCGGCAATCCCGTGCGTCGTCGCTATCAAGTTGGCTTGGCACGAAGTGTGCCGTGGAGGCGTTGTGTATCTGTCGATGAATCTTCGAGGGCGGGCGGCAGCAGTGAGCATGGTGCTGCTGTGTGTGCTAATGATGGCAGGGTGCGGGGGGTCCGCATCCACGTCGAGCAACGGGACGACAACACCGACGTTTAGTCCGGGTGGAGGAACCTATACTACGACGCAATCGGTGACGATTGCCGATACAACGCCGAACGCCGTACTCTATTGCACGACCGACAGAACACAGCCGACGGCGTCATCACCGCAATGCTCCGAGCCTACCGTGGTAGCGAAGTCGATGTATCTTCAGGCGATTGCTGTTGCGCCTGGCAAGTCGGCCAGCGCCGTCGCCTCGGCCGGGTTCACCATCGATCTGAAAGCCGCGGCAGCGCCCACTTTTTCGCCGGTCGGTGGAATCTATACCTCGGCCCAGCCCGTGACCATCTCCGAAGCAACCAACGGTGCGCAAGTCTACTACACGACCGATGGAACGACGCCCACAACCTCCTCGACTCTTTACACCGGTGGTTCCATCACGGTTGCTTCAAACCAGACGCTCAACGCCATTGCCGTTGCGACCGGATACAACAACAGCAGCGTGGCGAGCGCGACCTATACCATCAACTATCCAGTGGCTACACCGGTGATCTCCCCCGCAGGCGGCACCTATGACACGGCTCAGCCCGTTACCATCACCGACGCTACTGTCGGCGCCACGATCTATTACACCACCGATACTTCCATTCCCAGCGTAACCAACGGCAAAGTCTATTCCAGTTCGACTCCGCTTATCGTTTCATCGAACCAGACAGTTGCCGCGATAGCTGTTGCATCCGGATATTCGGACAGTAGCGTGGCCAGCGCGACTTACACTGTCAATCTCGATGCCGAGACTCCTACTTTTTCGATCACTGACGGAACGACATACAACGCTCCGCCACAGGTCACGCTCAACGATACGACCTCGAACGCGATCATCTATTACACGCTCGACAAGACTACGCCGACGAAGACCAACGGTACGCCCTGCACGCCGGGAACGACTATTACCGTATCGCCGCAAAGCGGAACGACAAGCGTCACATTGCAGGCGGTCGCGGTGTCGAGCACGACGAATAAGCTCAGCCCGGTTGCCAGCGCCAAACTGAACTTTGCCGCTGCCGCACCGACTTTTTCAATTGACGGAGCGGCGACGACGGGCGGCATGTATACCATGCCGGCAACGGTCAGCATTGGCGACACGACACCGGGCGCGACCTTCTATTACTATGTGGGCACTTCGGCACCTGCCGATCTTGCCTCCTGGACAACGGGCAATTCCGCCACCATCCCATCGGCCAATACGCTGTTCGCGGTGGCTACCGCCGACGGCTACGCGCAGAGCGCACAAAGTAGCGCGCAGTTTGCGACCGGGCTGACGATTGCCGGAACGGTCTCCAGCGGGACGAAGGGAATCGCCGGCTCCAAGGTATATCTCTACGCGGCGGGCACAAGCGGCTACGGCGCGAGCGGTTCGGTCGCGAGCGTAACCTCCAGCGCTGTTACGACCGACAAGAACGGCAAGTTCACACTTGTCTATGGATCGGCCTGCCCGGCCTCGCCCGGCGATCAGTTGTTCCTGGTGGCGACGGGTGGCGACGTGGGCAACACCGGTAATGGATCAAACGACAGCATCGCGTTGATGACGGCGCTGGGCACTTGCGGCAATCTGCAAACCACGCAGACGGCGGTCCTCAACGAAGCGACGACCATTGCCTAGGTGTATGCGCTGCAACAGTTCATGGGCGCGGACTCGGGAGTGGAAGGCGGGCTGAGCGTAGGCACCAGCAGTTTCAACACCAAGGGCCTGACGAGTGCCTTCAACACGGTGGGCAACCTGGTGGACGTGACCAGCGGCAACGTGTGGGGCGCAACGGTCAACGGAACCGCGTGGGGTCTGCCGAGCAGCATTACATGGCACACGGCAGGCGTGGGCGTTACGCCGGGCTATGCGAACGGTACCACCGTCACGGTGAATGGAACTCCGAAGACGTATGCGCCGCAGCAGTTCTTCAACGACAGCACAGTGCCTGCCTCGCGCATCAACATGCTGGCCAACATCCTGGCGGCTTGCGTGGATGCGGCGGCGAACTGTTCGACGCTGTGGGACGCGACAAAGACCGGCAGCCTGACTCCGGCAAATACCCTGGAGGCGGCGCTGAACATCGCCACGAATCCGGGCGGCGTGAAGCTCGCCGGTGGAGACCTGAACAACCTGTGGACGCTCTCGACTGCGCTGGGCGCGGCGGCTCCATACACGCCCGCGCTGGGCGCGCAACCGAACGACTTCACGCTGGCGCTCACCTTTACCGGTGCGGGCTTGGGTGAAGCGCCGGGAGACAACGCAAATGGTTATGGCGTCAATCCGCAGGATCTCGCCATCGACGAGGATGGCAGCATTCTAGCAGTAGGCTGGGCGGATCAAGACCCGATTGGTGACGGTAGCAACAACATGATCGTAAAGTTCAATAACCTCGGCCTGCCGCAGACGCCTGCTACGGTGAAAGTCGGTACCTATGGCTTCACGTATGGCGGGGTCAATGTGTACGCACTCAGCCCGAACGCGGGGTTCCATCCGGAGGCCGTGGCTATCGACGGCAGTGGTTATCCGTGGATTTATAGCCATGAAAACTATTCGAACAGCTTGAGCAGATTGACTCCCGCCTTGGGTGCCACGGATGCAAGCACGATGGAACAGACGATTGATGGTTGGGCAGTTCCTCATTCCCTCGCATTCGATAGCGCCGGAAATCTGTTTGGAACGACAGCGGATCGGTACTGGGAGTTCAAACCTGGCAACGGCGGATTTGTCTCTGACTCGGATAACTGGTTGGTGTTGAACGGCGCCAACGATGCCTATCCTGGAGGGGCGACTTTTGACTCTACCGGTGGTTTGTGGGCGGTCGATAGCTACGATGCATTTGTCTTCCAGCTTGCGACCAATCCAACTCCTGGTGTAGGCCCGTGGGTGCTGCAATCCTTTACTGGAACGGTCTGGCCGGGCGAAGCATCCGGTAATAGCCCCTACAGTCATGATTCACTGGCCGCCGACAGTGCGGGTCATATCTACGGCTGCAGCGCGATCACTGCGATCAGTGTCTTCAGCGCTTCGGGACAGGTTACGCCAGCGATGCAGACGGGGCGATGTGGTCAGGCGCTGGCTGTAGATGGCGACGGACACCTCTGGTCGGCTTCAGTCAACGATTCGACGCTTACTACTCCCGGAGTGCTGGACGAACTGAGCTACAGCGGCAGCGACTTCAGCATTCTTTCTCCGAGCACCGGCTACACCGGAACCAGCACGGGGGAAGCCAGCGCGATTATCACCGACTACCAAACATACCCTGGTGGTACTTCCCCCCCAAGCGGAACGCACTAAATCCCGGGCATGGCCATCGACGGTTCAGGCAACCTGTGGGTGATGAACCACAACACGGGCGAGAAAGCAATCGTTGGCGGCACTCCATCCGGCGCCCTTGAGGGCAACATGCTGGTGGAGTATGTGGGTCTGGCCGCGCCGGTGACGACGCCCAAGGCAGTTGAAACGGCGAACACCAAACAGGGCAAGCGTCCATAAACAGCGTGGCGGACGCTGGCGACCCCAGCGTCCGTACCGCATCCTGCGCTCGCTTCACCTATCCTTATCATCCCTTAACCGCAACGAACAAGAATCGAGAAAGGAAAGCCATGCGATCTTACAACCGGTGCGATCTTCCTGACTTTTCCGGTTTGGGTCTTGTTCGAGTGCAGCAAAGAACGAGCATCGGTCGAAAGATTGCGACAGACAGTCCTGTAAGTTCCTGCGCAGGTGTACGGCAGGGCACAAGAGGACCTTCACCAGTCTCAGCGTTTCTATCCACAGATACCCTGCACCACAACGGGCAGGACGCGTGGCTGGCTTTGGCAACAGGAGGAGCGGCGATGGCGTTGGCAACCACTTTGGACACTCCGGGCACATCGTGCCTTGCGGACAGCAGTGAGGGTAGTCACGGGTTCGATGGGCTCGATCTCGGGATGCTGCTGAGCTCCGCACTGGGCCAACGGCAGGCAATCTATCGCGTTGAGGAAGAAGAGCTGAGGATGCGCGCAGAGACGGATGCAGAACCATCTCCACCTTCCGGCAATGGGTTGCGATCCGGCAGTGCGCTACGCGAGCAAATTGCCGCGCTGTACGACAGTTTTCGTCCCGGACTGCACAACTACATCCACAGCATGGGGATTGGACGCGAGCAGGCGGAGGAGATGATTCAGGAAGCATTTCTGCGCTTGACCGATCGCGTTTTGCAAGGCGACCGAATCGAAAACCTGCGCGGCTGGGTTGTGCGCGTGGTCCACAACATCGCCACTGACCACTACCGGAAGAATGCGGCGTGCCGGGAAGACTCGATCGACTCTCTCGAGGAGCGGGAGAGAATCCTCGCCAATCCGCTCGATCCGAAGGCGTCGCCCGAGGAAAGCTATTTGGAGCAGGAGCGGAAAGACCGTCTGGAAGCTGCTGTGAAGAAACTGAATTCGACCTATCGCAGTTGCTTTGAGCTTCGGATGCAGGGATTCGGGTACAAGGAGATCGGCATAGCCCTCGACATTAGCACGCAACGTGTTGCCATCATCCTGCAACGAGCGGCGGCCAGATTGGGGGCGCTCTGTGAGTAATCCCTCAAGTCAAATTCGCACTGGTTCAAAAATGCACCTCGACGACAGTCTTCTGACAAAGCTCATTGCTGGCGAGTTGCATTGGATGCGGCGTGTGTTCGCGCTGTTGCATCTGCTGATGTGCCCACGGTGCCGCGCTCGCCAGAGTGAGCTTGAAGCGCACTATGCGATGAAGGCCATGGTTGCGTACAAGCAAGTCCACCAGGATCGGGATAGGGATCGGATGCTTTCCGAGCAGGCTCGCCAGAGGTTTCTCGACCGGTGCGACCAGCGCATTGAGCAGCACTACAAACAGCGTGGCCGGACAGAGGGGGCTCCCGCAACCACTCTGCATGAGCGTTTTTCTATGAACCCAGCATTGGCGATAGCAGTCGCGTGCAGCCTGATGGCAGTTGTGTCCTTCGGTGTGTGGTTCCAGCAACGGACACCTTCGATCACCTCCAACCAATTCCTTGTAAGAGCGGCGCGATGGGAACAGACAGGTTCCTACCGCGAGGGGAGCGTGGTCTTTCAACGGATCAGGATTACGGCTTCCCGTCGGAGTTCGGAGCGCGCGATCTACCACGACCCATCTGGACGCCGCCGTCCGCGCGCCATTGCGCTGGCCGCGAATGAGCAACAGTTGAAAACGAAGCTCGCAGGGGCCGGAGTGAACTGGGACGATCCTCTCTCCGCGTTCGGTTATCAGAGATGGCGCGAGCTGCAACAGACTGGCGAAGACGAAATCCATCGTACTGAAGGCCACACGCTGACTCTGCGCACGAAAGCGGCGTCGGGGCTGGTCGCCGAAGAGTCGTTGACGGTGACCGATACGGATTACCGTCCGGTGATTCGCACGGTCGAGTTCCGAGACAAGGAGCGGGTGGAGATTGCTGAGCTCGAATACAAGGTTCTGCCCTGGGATAAGGTGGCTTCGGATGCCTTCGAACCGATTGGTGGACTGGAACAGGCAAACAGTCTTTCTGCTTCGAATAATGTCATTCCGTTTCCGCACATAGCGGAAGAACTGACCGCAGGACAACTCGATGAGGTTGAGTTGGGCGCGCGGATGGTGCTGAATAGGATGCACGCCGATGCCGGAGAGCAGATTGAGATTCACCGGATGCCGCAGGGCATCGAAGTGTCGGGTTATGTGGAGTCCGACAGCAGAAAGCGGGAGCTATTGGCGCAGCTCGACATGCTGCCCCACGTCACGCCCGCGATCAGGAGCGCTTTGGATGCAAACAGAGGTTCCGGGAATGTGACAGGAATTCCGCCGAGCATCAAGACCGGAGAGATGCCGCTGGAGGTTTCACCGCTCGATACTTATCTGCGCTCGCGTGGATACAGCGTGGCAGCTGTTAGCAGATTGTCGCAACGGCTCTTCGATACGGCGCTTCGCATCAGCCAGGAGAGCAAAGCGCTCAGCGAATTGAATGCTCAATTCTCGGCCAATGGGCAGAGAACGCTTCTTGCAGCAGCGACACTTTCGGAGTTGCGGTATAGCCATCGCGAGCGACTGGAGGCTGCCATCGAGGAAGAGCGAAAGATACTCGGCGAGATTAGTGGTTCGGAAGAAGGCCACGCTCTCAACCAATCAACGGGTCAGCCGTTAGCGAGTCTTGCGGAAAAGCATCTTGAACTCTCGAAGGAACTGACCGCAACGAACCATCCAGCGGCGCGAAAAGCCGAGACGATCCTTCCCGATCTGCTTGCCTCGCTTCGCACACTGCGCGCCGAGGAGAACCAAAGCCATGCTCAAAGGACAATGGTCCGCGATGGAAGGAATTAGGAGTTATTGCGTGATGCAATCATTTTTAGCCAGTTTAAGTGGCAAGCGATTCGCGTGGGTTTGTCTGGTATACGCATTTGCGCTGATCGGCGTCACCGGGTGCGGGAGCAATATGAGCGCAGCCGCAGGTAAACTCACTGTCGTCGATTCAAGCGGGAATGCAATTGATTCTCTGGCGATCACCGGCACAGCCAACGTCGCGCTGACAACGTCCGGCGATGCGCAGAACGCTGGAGTGGATTGGACGGTAACCTGCCAGGGAAATCCTGTAACAGGCAGCCGGACAGGGGGCGCGTGCGGAACTCTGAGTTCCGCGCATACCGCCAACGGAACGGCGTCTGTCTTTACTGCGCCTGCCGCGATTCCTGTTGGGAACACAGTGACTATCACTGCGGCATTGACCGCGAATTCATCGCAGTCGAAATCGGTGACGCTGACCATCGTTTCAAAGTCGATTGCGGTTGCCATTCAGAACAGCAACATCTCGCAGTACGCAGGTGGCACGGTGAGTCTGATCGCGACCACCACATATGACTCGACCGGTGCGGGAGTAACTTGGTCTGCGAACTGCGGATCGAGCGACTGTGGTTCATTCGGTGCCGGTACAACGAGTTATACCAACGCTACGACCTATACCGAAACTGCCACATATACCGCACCCGCCATCGCTCCGACCGGCGGTACGGTGGCCATTACAGCCACTTCAGCTGCGGACAAGACCAGGTCCGCAAGCGTAACAGCCACGATCAAGACGGCGCCGACAACCGGCTCGGGACCCATCTCGATTTCCTTGTCGCCTACAACTTTCTATTCGAAAACCGCTGGCTCAACCAAGCTAACTGCCACGTTAGCCAACGACACGAACAACAAGGGCGTTGATTGGACGCTGCAATGTGCCGCTGGTTCATCTTGCGGGCAGCTTTCAGCAATGCACACCGCGGGTGGAGTTGCAGTTACTTATGTTGCACCGTCCTCTGTGCCGGTGAATAACACCGTGACGGTTACCGCGACATCTACCGCGGACACAACGCAAACGGCGAGTTCCGTTGGAACCATTCTCACGACAGCACCGATTGCGGTTACGCTCTCCAGCGGACCGGGTGCGACCATGGCAATTGGCGCGCAGGCGACGTTGAACGCAACAGTTTCAAACGACTCCAGTAATGCGGGCGTGGACTGGAGTGCGAGTTGCGGCACGGCAGGAAACTTCGGAACGTTCAGTGTGTCACCGGCGCATACAGCAAGTAGTGGCAGCATTACCTATACGGCTCCCTATGTGATTCCGACAGGCAGCACTGTGACCATCACTGCGTCACCGTCGTCGTCCTCGCCCGCTAATCCGGCAATAGCGAAGACTACGATTGTCTCTGCTTCGCCAACGGTGACGTTCGTACAAAAGCCACCTTCCTCGTTGGCGGGAACAGCACAGGCCATGGTGAGTGCAACCGTAATCAACGACCCAACGTCAGCCGGGATTCGCTGGACGCTCGAATGTGGCAGTACAACCGCGGGGGCCTGTGGATCGATCACTCCCTACACGACGGCAAATGGAGAATCGGCGACCTATACGGCTCCGCCTGTGACGGCGACGGGAACTGCGGTAACGATCCATGCCACTTCGATTGCCAGCACTACAGCAAGCGCAACTTCTACGACCTCGATCACTCCGGCAGCGGGGCTCTCGACCAACTTTGTTCCCATGGTTCCTGCACAGGTGCAAACGGGAGCGACGGTGAACCTGAAGGCCGCCGTTACGAATGACGCGACACAAGCGGGCGTGGACTGGCAGGTCTGCGCTAGCGGCTGCGGTTTCTTTACGACCAAGCCTGCCAAGGATGCGATACCTGCCACATCGACAACTCCATATGTTCCCGCCGTTCCGGCCACGATAGCAACCACGGTTACAGGGTGGCCGAACGGCTTGCCTCTGCCGTATACCGCGCCCACGGATGCGCCAACAAGCGGTTCGGTGCAGGTAGTGATCACAGCCCATGCGAATGCGGGCGCGACCAATTCGGCGCTCATGACCATTACCTCGGAGGGAACCGGGCCGGAGCTTCACGGTAAAGTGATGGCGGGAACCGCGCCGGTTGCCGGAGCATCGGTCTCTCTCTATGCCGCCGGAAACAGCGGATATGCTTCCAAAGCCACGCTGCTTTATGTTCCTGGCAGTGACGTGTCCGTCCTGACCGATAAGAATGGCGCATTCACGCTTCCTTCTGGATATGGCTGCCCGGCGGCGAACAGCCAGGTGTACCTTGTCGCTACTGGCGGCGAGGTTGGAAGCAATACCTCCGGTAATAACGCTCTGGCATTGATGACCGCGTTGGGAAGCTGCAATGCACTCAGTTCGAAGGCGGTTATCGTCAATGAAGTCACAACGATCGCTTCTGCGTGGGCGCTGGCTCCGTTCGCGGCAAACAATCCATGGACAGGCAAAAGCAGTCTTCTCTATCTCGGTTCGAGCAGCAGCAATGCAGTTGGATTGGCCAATGCTTTTGCATCGGTCAATAACCTGGTTGACATTACGACCGGGCAGGCTCGGTTCTGGGTTCCCGCAGGGAACGCCGCGGCTCCGTATATCACGTTGAATACTCTTGCAGACGTGCTTAATAGCTGCACCTCAACGACCGGAGGGGTGGAGGGAGACGGCAGCGCTTGTGACGGCCTGCTGACGAATACAGATGCTCTCAGCTATCAACCCTCCTACAATCCGACCGCGCCCACCGATACCTTGCAAGCGGCCTTCAATATTGCTCAACATCCGGGCAGCGGAGGAGGATTCGGATACCAGCTTGGCGCTCCAAGCACATTTCTTTCCATGGTGTCACTTGCCTCGCCCTTCCAGCCGATCCTGACTGCTGCACCGAGCGACTGGGCTCTCTCGCTGCACTTCACCGGTGGCGGCGGGCTCTCTTCTTCGAGCAGCGCCAACTATTTTGCAATCGACGCTACAGGCAATCTCTGGATTACGGATAGCAATGCGGGAACGGTTGTGGAATGGAATAACACGGGCGCAGCTGCATCTTCGGCAGGTTATGCGGCCGGTGGTGGTCCTATCGCCGTCGATGCCTCGGGCAATGTTTGGATCTCGGGCGATACGCAACTAAGGGAACTCGACAGCACGGGTGATGCTGTGCAGGGAAGCCCCTTCGTTGGTGTTTCCGGCGGCGGAATCGATATGGCCTTCGATGCTTCCAGCTATCTCTGGATCACGAACACAGCCGGCATCGCCAAGTTCGATAGTGTAGGTACAGTGATATCTCCTCTCAAGGGATATTCGCTCGACGGCTATTCCAGCATCGGTTCCGTTGCGATCGACGGCTCGAATAATGTCCGTGTCGCAGCGTTATCGAGTGCAGAGTACTGGGGGATTGCTGACCTGTTCGAATCGAGCGGCGATCTGGAAACTGAAACCAGCCTCACGTCTCTGACCCAAGGCGGGAATCAGATGGCGATGGACGGTGCCGGAAACGTGTGGGTTCCGACCGGCACTTTAGCAACGCAGGCGAATCTCTGCAAACTCCCCGCGTATGCGGGCGCAGGCAGTTCTCTGTTTCCAACCTGTTACGCGGGCGGACCGGCTAGTGGTACTCCGGGTATCGGTTCGATAGTGCTGCCGGAAGGGATTGCGGTCGATGGCGCAGGAACTCTGTGGATCACCAACAAAGGCGGCGGTTACAGCAATGCGGCTCCTTATCTGACCGAGGTAATTCCTGCCCAGTTATCGAATTACAACTACGCATCGTTCGGATCTTCGAGCCTAGCTGCCGGCCCGTTGCGGGTGGCGGTTGATAACTCGGGCAATGTCTGGGTACTTCTTGCCGACAACACGATCACGGAATATGTTGGCGTGGCGACGCCCGCAGTGACTCCGATTGCCGCCGCGGTCGCGAAGAACAAGCTGGGGGTTCAACCATGAGGCGGAACGCGGGAGCATCTCCACGACACAGCGAAAACAAGAAACGGGAAGAAAAGGGAGTGATGAGAGTGTTGGCTATCATGCGGATTTTTCGGAGCGTTCTACCAGCAAGCCTGCCTGGATCGATGCGAGTGTCTGGTTCGGCACTGGCCCTGTGCGCGGTGTACGTATCTGTTCTGACAGGATGTACGTCGTCGAAAACTTCCTCGAAAGTTCAGGTCGGATCGGTTGTCTTTGCGGACGCCAAAGGAGCCGCGAAGACAACGCCCACTGCGATAACAGCAGGCATGGGATCGTATGTGGAAGTGACGCTGACCGGCGACACCGCGCTTCTCGGCGCGGACTGGTCGGTCTACTGCGGCAGCGCACTGTCCGTGGGAACGCCTCTTCCCGTCGGCCAAACCCAGGATGAGTCATGCGGCACGTTTACGCCGACGCATACCATGAGCGGCCCTATCCCTTCATACGCTACAACAGCGACCGGATACGTGGCCTACTACACGGCTCCTACCTCCGTACCCAAGGGAGGCGTGGTTACGCTCTATGCCAGTTCGACAAGCAGTCCCACGAGGTGGTCCAGCGCAACGCTGACGATCAATGCGCAACCGATTTCGATTGAGTTCGCTCCGCCTGCTCCATCGAGTCTTGCGGTCAACGGAAGCACCTCGCTTACCGCTGTGGTGAGCAACGATTCCTCGAATGGCGGCGTGAACTGGAGCGTTGTCTGCGGATCCAGCGCCTGCGGATCGTTCAATGCTACGAAGACGGCAACCGGAGTGGCGACAACCTATACCGCGCCGTCCGTAGCTCCAGCGGGCGGTTATGTGGTTGTAACCGCAGCTTCGGCGTCCGATCCGAATCAGTCGGTAAACGCCTCAATCACGATTGTTCCTATCAGCATTGCGGTTACGCCTTCCACAGTTTCCGTGGCCACGAACAACACCGCCGGATTGATTGCGACGGTGTTGAACGATGCTGCGAATGTGGGAGTCGATTGGACGGTCGCCTGCACGAACAGCACTTCGCCCGGAGTCTGTGGAACCATTACGGCGCATACGTCGAGCGGTGGAACGGCAACCTATACGGCGCCAAGCCTTGCAAACATATCGGTCGGCACGGCGATCACGATCATGGCGTCTTCGACTGCCGATCCGACCAAGACAGCAGTCGCGACGGCAAATACCGTTAAGGGTCAGTTCGTGACCGGTGTTGTAAAAGTGGCAGACCAGGGAGTGCGTGGAGCCACTGTTTCCCTCTATGCTGCCCAGAATGCTGCACAGAGTGGCGACACGGTGACAGCCTCCAACGCTCAGGCGGTGACGACAGCTGTCACCGATGACGATGGCAACTTTACCATTCCCTACGGCTATACCTGCCCGTCGACTGACACCGAGATGTATGCGGTGGCCAACGGCGGCAATGCGGGCGGAGGAGACAACTCGAATTTGACGCTTGTTTCGGCGCTGGGACCGTGCGGCAAACTCGATACA
>Ga0224529_1000764_pt1 | contig 22595 bp, 26 predicted proteins | sample CBST50metaG_FD_179893 | JGI IMG/M metagenome (GOLD analysis project Ga0224529, IMG submission 179893) | Peat soil microbial communities from Stordalen Mire, Sweden - C.B.S.T50 | ecosystem: Environmental > Terrestrial > Soil > Wetlands > Peat | place: Sweden: Norrbotten County, Stordalen Mire... | reverse complement strand
GTTTTGACGCTCTCGATGCGGTCCTGCGGGAGTTGACTGGCTACGACTGGCTGATCCTGACCAGCGCCAACACGGTCCGGGCGCTTTCTGCGCGTGTGGCGAAATTGGGGATGGCGCTGATGCATTCGCCGGGTTTGCAGGTAGCCGCGGTCGGAGAAGCGACGGCCGAAGCAGCGCGCGAGGCGGGCTTCGAGGTTTCTTTGGTTCCAGAAACATACGTGGCCGAAAGTTTAGTGGAAGGGTTACTTCGGCGCGGGGCCGGGCGAAAAATTCTGCTGGCTCGGGCGGCAGTTGCGCGGGACGTGATTCCGGAAGCGTTGCGGGCAGCGGGCGCAGAGGTCGATGTCGTGGACGCGTACCGGAATGTCTTGCCGGAATCTGCGCCGGAGTTGCTACGGCGCGCTCTGGCCGAGGGAATCGACGCTGTCCCCTTCACCAGTTCGTCGAGTGCGACTCATCTCAACGAAGCCGCACGGCTAGCGGGGATTGCGTGGCCCTTCGTCGGAGTTCCGGCGATCTCGATCGGGCCGATTACCAGCAAGACACTGCGCGATTTGGGCTGGCCGCCAGTTGCCGAGGCTCAGGCTTCCGATATCCCGGGGCTGATTGACGCGGTGGCGCAGACTCTCTTGTGCGACAAGGCCCCCAAGGCATCGGCGAGTTGAATGTGCCGGAGGAGATAGGTGGGGCAAAGATAGCGAGTTAGCGTCCGCTGCGCGGGGACAGCAAGGGAGCGGGTTAGTGCGGGCTATCGCCACTCGCTCCGAATCTCTGCTCTAACTACACTCACTTGCTAGCTCTGCCAAGTCTTATCCTTCGATGTGCAAAGCTGCTCCAGGTTACAGCGGTCGCACTTGGGTTTGCGGGCCTCGCAGACTTGGCGGCCATGATGAATGAGCTGGTGGGAGAAGGCGATCCAGTGGTCGCGCGGAATGACCTGCATCAACTCCTTTTCGACTTCCGTGGCGCTTTCGGCTTTGGCCAGACAGAGGCGACGCGCGACGCGATAGACGTGTGTGTCCACGACTACTCCTTCCGCCTTGCCGAAAGAGACGCCGAGGACGACATTGGCCGTTTTGCGGGCTGCGCCAGGAAGAGTGATGAGTTCTGCAAGAGTTTGCGGGACCTGGCTACCGAAGTCTTCGATCAGTTTGCGCGCCGCGCCCTGGATCGACTTGGCCTTGTTGTGGAAGAAGCCGGTGGTGCGGATGAGGGCTTCGAGTTCCGGCAAGGTCGCCTGGGCCATGGCGGCAGGGGTAGGGAAGCGGCGAAACAACTCCGGGGTGACCAGATTGACGCGAACGTCGGTGCATTGGGCGGAGAGAATGGTGGCCACGAGTAGTTCCCAGGGGGAGCGATGGGTGAGTGCGCACTCGGCGTTGGGATAGGCTTCGTCCAGGGCTTTCAGGATGGCGGCGACGCGTTCGGGGGCCAGAGCGCCCTTGCGTGGTAGAGCCTTTGGCTTGGCAGGCGACGGAGATGTGGTCTTCTTTTTGATGGGTGCTGTCTTGGCGGTGCTCATTCCTTGGAGTGTAATTGGGCGATTTCAGTTGGGGAAGAGAAACGGGTGCGGCCGGGACGTTTGAGTGTCGCGGAGGCAAATTCCATCGGCGACCGACCCGCTGTCGCGAACGGAGCTGCGGCGAATCCTGCGCGCCCCGCTGCGGCCGCAAACCGACTGAAATGCTATGCTCACAGGCGAGATGCACGGATTAACGCTGCTCAAATTCGTTGCTGTGGCCATGCTGATTCTGGCCAACGGCTTTTTTGTCGCCGCGGAGTTTGCGTTGGTCTCGATCCGCGATACGCGCATCGAGCAGATGCTCTCTGGCGGCGTGCCGGGGGCGCGCGCAGTGCGCCGATTGCAGCATGATCTGGATGACTTTCTGCCGGCGGTGCAACTGGGCGTCACGTTGTGCTCGCTGGCTCTGGGCTGGATCGGCGAACCGCTGGCGGCCGAGGTTGTTCTGGGCTGGCTGGGAGAGGTGCCGCACGCGCTGGTGTATGCGCACGTGGCCGCTGTCACGCTGGGCTTCGCCCTCATTACTTATTTTCATGTGGTGGTGGGCGAACTGGTGCCGAAGTCGCTGGCGTTACGCCGCGCGGAAGCGATGGCGGTGGCTGTGGCGCCGCCGATGCTCCTCTTCATGACACTGGCGCGGCCGGCGGTGCGCTTGCTGAAGGGGTCGGCGGCCATGGTGCTGCGCGGTTTCGACATTCCGATCACCGAGCGCGCGCAGGTTCACTCGCCTGAGGAGCTGAAGCTCATCACGACCGCAGCGCGCCGCATGGGTGTTCTGCCGCGTCTGCAGGAAATGCTCATCCACCGGGCTCTGGAACTGGACGATGTGCCGGTACGCGAAATTATGACCCCGCGGCAGAAGATTTTTTCCTTGCCCTCGAATCTGCCGATTGAAGCGGCCAGCGCGCTGGTGATCGACCGCATGCACTCCCGCGTGCCGGTTTACGACGAGACGCGCAGCCCGGAGCACATCGTGGGAGTTGTTTATTCGAAAGACCTGGCGCGGCTGATGTTTTTCAGACCGTCGGTGCAGCGTGCACCGGCACAAGCAGCGGCGCTCGCGGGCGTTTCGAGCGGCCGCGCGGTTGAAGCTCGGGAGGGCGCGAATCTCCGCCCGGTTGCTCCGTTTGTGGAACTCAAACTTTCGCAGGTGATGCGCGACGTGCTGGTGGTTCCGGAGACGAAGACGGTTCTTGACCTGATCCGCGACTTCCAACAGCGACGCCGGCAAATGGCCATTGTCGTGGATGAGTATGGCTCGACGGTGGGCCTGGTGACCGCCGAAGACGCGATCGAGCAGCTCACAGGGGAGTTGGAAGACGAGTTTGACGACCCGGCGAAACCGGCTCTGAGCACGGCGTCTGGGGTGTTACTGATGGACGGCGGAGTGAACCTGCGCGATCTGGAGACCCAAATGCAGTGGAAGCTACCTCGTGAAGGCGGAGTCGAGACGCTGGCGGGTTTCGTCCTGATGCGACTAGGCCACATTCCCAGGGAAGGCGAATCCGTGATCTACGACGGTCGGCGACTGACCGTGGTTGAAATGGATGGCCGCAGAATCGGCAAAATCCGGGTGGAGCATGTGGAGGGGGGGGCATCGGCGGAGAGTGAGCCAGGGTGAAGCGGGCGTCGAGTGCGTGGCATCCCCGGTCTCAAAACCGACACCCGGGGGCACCCGCAATTGGTCCGGATGCAGGCCGTGGGCCGACAAGTCATTTATCGTTAGAAGCAAGCCCATGAAGCAGATTCTCACCCGTCTCGCGCTCACTCTTCCGGTCGTCTGGCTGGTGGTTTCGCTGGTCTTTCTCTTGATTCACCTGGTTCCCGGCGATCCCATTCTACAAATGCTGGGCGAGGGGGCCACGCCGGCGGATACGGCGACTTTGCGTCATCAATACTTCCTGGATCTGCCTCTTCATCAGGAGTACCTGCACTATTGGACCGGCGTTCTGCACGGCGACCTGGGCAGCTCGATCCGGCTGCACGATACGGTGGCTCACCTGATTGCCGCCCGCTACCCGTACACGCTGGCATTGACGTTGACCGCACTGGGGCTGGCGCTGCTGCTGGCGCTTCCGGCCGGGATTCTGGCGGCGGTGCGTCGCGGCCGCTGGCTGGATCAAGTGCTTTCGCTCGTCAGCCTGTTCGGGCTCTCCGTACCGGGACTGGCGCTGGGCCCGGTGCTGATTCTGGTCTTCTCCATTCGCCTGGGCTGGCTGCCCGTTTCCGGCGCTAACTCAGGCGGGAGCACGGCGATTGACTGGCGCTACCTGGTGCTGCCGTCCATTGCCATGGGCGCTTCGCTGGCCGCCATCCTCACCCGCATGGTGCGCACGGCGATGCTGGAAGAACTGGGTCAGGACTATATCCGCACAGCTCGCGCCAAAGGGTTGAGCGAGAGCGCCGTGGTCTGTCGCCATGCGCTGCCCAACGCGCTGGTTCCCATCGTGACCGTGGTCGGTTTGCAGTTTGGAGCGTTGCTAGCCGGGGCCATTGTGACGGAGACGATTTTCAGCTGGCCGGGTCTGGGCAGACTCGTGGTCAGCGCGATTTCGAATCGCGACTATGCGCTGGTACAGGGCTGTCTGTTGTCGATTGGTCTGACCTATGTGCTGGTGAACCTGCTGACGGACGTGGTGTACCGCTGGGTGAATCCGCGCATGCGGGGGTAGGCTCCGCAGGAACAGGGATCAGCCTGCGCGGGCGCGGGTGACTCCTCAAAAAAGAGCGCCCGCTTCACGAGCAACCCAGATCAACGATCTTTGGCTGAAGTTCCCCGTCTTCGGCGACTGTCAGCAGACCCACGGTAACGGGAAGGCGGAAGCGGCGCGGGCCGCAGGAGCCGGGATTGAAGTAAAGGACGCCCTTGCGGACATAGAAGTTGGGCACGTGGGTGTGGCCGAAGAGGACCGCGGCAAACTTTCCAGCGGCCGGGTCTAGGTGGAGAGTGTCGAGATTGTGGAGCATGTAGACATAGCGGTCGGCGATGAGAACGACGTCGGTCTCAGGCAGATCGGCGCACGGGCCTTCGCGATCAACGTTGCCGCGTATGGCGGTGACGGGAGCGATGGCGGACAACTTTTCCAAGATTGAAGCCTTGCCCACGTCCCCCAGATGAAGGATGCGCTCGACGCCAGTCAGGGCGGAGGCAAGTTCGGGGCGAAGCAGGCCGTGGGTGTCGCTGATGACGCCGATCTTCATGGGATGCCTCTCGCCCGGACTCATAGCCCCAGTTCCAGGCGCGTGCGTGGGTCGAGCTGGTCGCGGAGAGCGTCTCCCAGGAAGTTGAAGCCAAGCACGGCGCCGGCGACCGCCAGGGCAGGGAAGAGCACCAGGTGGGGCGAGTCGAACAGATGCAGGCGTGCGTCGTTGAGCATGGATCCCCAACTGGGGGCGGGCGCGGGAATGCCGAGGCCGAGGAAGGAAAGCGTGGCCTCGGCTAGGATGACGCCGGCCATGCCAATGGCGGCCTGCACAAGAATCGGTTGGACGATGTTCGGTAAAATGTGGCGGAAGAAGATGCGCAGGCCGCTGGCGCCCAGGGCGCGGGCCGCATCGACATACTCGCGGTCGCGGACAGCCATCACCTGCGCGCGGACGAGGCGGGCATAGCCAGCCCAGCCGCCGATGGCCAGGGCCAGCACCAGGTTGGCGAATCCCGGCCCGAGGAACGCGGCGAAGGCGATGGCCAGCAGGATACCGGGCAGGGCCAGAAAGGTATTCATGGCAAAGGTGGTGAGAGCTGTGTCGATCCAGCCACCCAGATAGCCTGCCAGGCCGCCCACGGCCAGACCCAGCGCCAGTGAGACGGTGACCACAGTGACAGAGACAGCCAGCGAGAGACGCGCTCCCCAGAGAAGCCGGGAGAGAATGTCGCGGCCTAGCTCGTCGGTTCCAGCCCAATGCGCGGGGTTGGGGCCTTCGAGCCGGTGGAGCAGGTCGATGGAAGCGGGGTTGCGGGGTGCGAGCCAAGGCGCGGTGATGCCGCCTAACACAAAGGCTGCGAGCAGCAGGACGCCCGCCACGGCTAGCGGTTGGCGACGCAGGCGATTACGGAAGGCTCGGATTGGAGCGGCTGCGAAGAAAGACATTGGCACTCAAAAAAGAATACAGCGACAGGCGGGGCGAAGCGGGGTTTAATGAGGACATGGGCATCTCGCGATGGGGTTTGATTTTGTGTCTGGGGTTGGCAGCACCGGTGTTTTTCGGGCAATCGACGGCGGGTCGGTCCTTGCAGGGCGGAAAACAGGAGAGTCTTCAGCCGGAAGCGGAGCAGTTGTTTGCGTTGGCCAACCAAGCCCGCGCTGAGCAAGGAGCCGGGCCGCTCAAATGGGATGCGGCCCTGGCTACAGCGGCGCGGCAGCACTGCGTACGCATGGTGGCCGAGGGGCAGATTTCTCATCGATACGGCGGCGAGCCGAGCGTTACTGAGAGAGCCGGGCAGGCCGGTGCGCACTTCAGTCTCCTTGAGGAGAATGTTGCCATTGGTCCCGATCCGGGGACGATCCACAATGACTGGATGCACTCGCAGGGGCACCGCACCAACCTGCTGAACCCGGAAGTGGACCGGGTGGGAGTAGCCGTGATGGCCAGCCGCGGCGTGCTTTATGCGGTGGCTGACTATGCGCGTGGAGTGCAGGATCAAACGCCAGCAGAGGTGGAGGCGGCGATTGGGGCTCTGATTCAAGTGAGCGGAGTGACGATCGTGAAAGATGCGTCGTTTGCCCGGGCGGCTTGCGCAATGGATCGGGGGTTGCCGGCGACCAAATCGAACCAGGAGCCACAGTTCGTCATACGCTGGCAGGACGCGGACGTGACGCACTTGCCGCAGGCGTTGGTCGACCGGCTCAGCTCCGGGCAATTTCACCAGGCGGCGGTGGGAAGCTGCCCACCGCGCGACGTGCAGGGCGCGTTCACGATGCATCGCGTGGCGGTGCTGCTTTACTGAGGTTTGGCGATAGGCGCTGATTGCTTCATGCTATCTACGGCGTGTTGTGATGGGAGTAGTTCGGAAACGTGGGGCTGAACGGCGCGGGTTACTTCGAAAACCACGAAGCAAGATACTCGATCTCACGGCCGGTGAACTTATCGCAGTTGGCGTGGTACACCTGAGAGCAGTGCCAAAACTGATAATCCGCCGGTGGTTGGAAGAGAGCTGGATCGGGCGAAAGGGAGATCTTCTTGAGTCCCCACACAGATTCAACTCCATGCGGATCACCATCGACGACACGGACGATGAGCTTCATTTCGGCAGACGTCCACACCTCGTGTATGCGCGTCCGCTGAATGGTCTGGCCATCCTGATTCGTGTCATAAAGCAGGGTCCATCGCATGCCGTGTACCGGAATACCTTCTATCGTCCGGTTACCCAGGTTCACCTTACTCATCTTGCCATCTTCGTCGCTGAAATCCGGGGGCACATCAGGCAGGTCGGCGGTAGCGTGAACGGTCTCCTCCAACCGAGCGTCAGAGAGAGGGAAGTCCATCCACTCGTGAGCACCCAACTCGCCTGCGGCCCAATGCGCGACGGTGTGCGCCACCGGGTCGATGACGATGACTGACCAAGCGGGACACGGAGGCGGATCGCGCAATTCCAAATGGTCACATTCTGACTGCAGATCGTCGCTGTGGATATCCTGCATCATTAGCCTCCCGTTGGCATCTCGAGCGATTTGAGTGGGGTACCGCTCATTGGCGAGGAACTGTAGCTTGCCGTCGGGGAGAACTCTGACCTTCCGCGCGTACTTGATTGCTGAGAATGGATGGCCGGCCAGGAGGGCGACCCGGTTGTCCTGCACATTGCTGACAGCACCGGCGTCGGTCAGCCCCTGTCCCCATGCCGACCAAACGCCGGATAAAACAAGAACTGCATTCATGCCGACGAACGCGAAAATGCAATTCCTCCCCATGTGTCAATCCTCCCCGCGGCGGTGGCATGCAGTCACCGATGAACGCCCGTTGCGATGGGTTCTGAGAGATGGACGAGTAGCGACGCGAGTTTGCTCTGACTTAAAAATCGAACTGCTGAACACTGCGCCAGGCGACGAGATGCCTGGCGAGAGGGCGTAAGGCTTCGCGGTGGAAGCCGTAGCGGCCGTTGGTGGCGAGATGGATGATCGTCACGGTGGCCGCGATGCCGAGCAGGAGACTCCACTCGACGTGGCTCAGTTTCTGTTGAGCACGAACGGGACGCGGACAGATGCCATCCCGGCGGCGGTCGCCGCCTGAATGCCCAGGTCGGTGTCTTCAAAGACCAGGCAATCCTCGGGAGCCACTCCGAGCTTTGCGGCAGCGAGCAGAAAAGCATCGGGAGCCGGTTTGCTGTTGGTGTAGTCTTCCGCGCCGACAATGGTCTCGAATTTGTCGAGCAGATTAGTCGTGGTGAGGGAGCGAACGACCGAGCTGCGCCTCCCACCGGAAACCACCGCAAAAAGCATGTGTCCGTGCTGGGCCTCAATGTGCTCCACCACTTCAGGAATCGCCTTAAGGCGTGGCAGCAGATCGTAGTAGAGGTTTTCCTTGCGTTTGCCGACGAATTCAACGGGCATGTTCAGGCCATTCATTTTGTTCAGGGTGGAAATGATTTCGTCCACGGGCTTGCCGCCCCAGGAATAAAAGAGCTTTTCAGGGAACTCGCAGTTCCATTCCGCAAGAGCCGCCTTCCAGGCAATGTAGTGAAGCGGCATTGAGTCGACGATGGTGCCGTCGCAGTCAAAAAGATAGGCTCGGAATGGTCCGGCGGGCAATTTCAGTTTCATGTGAAAAGGAAGCTCCTGGTGGGATGGGTGAAGGTTCTGTTTTGAATTGGTGCTCGAAGGTAGGTTTTCCACACCGATTCCCCGCTCACTCGGGTGGATTGAGAGAGGAGATCGAACTCATTGGATTGCCGTTGTCTCCTCGGCCAGCGTTGCGCAGCCGCCCTCGCCGGACTTGGTCGGTTCCATGCGCAGGGCGTTGTTGAAGCGATTGAAGTAGTTGAAGAGGCCGATGGCGCAGAGCAACTCCACGATCTCGCCCTCGGAATAGAAACGGCGCAACTCAGCGAACTGATCGTCGCTGATCGAGTTGGCATCGAGAGTGACGGTCTCTGCCAGTCGCAATGCGGCCTTTTCGGCGGGAGTGAAGTCCTCGCGGTGGGGCCATTCGACCAGGTGGGCAAGCTGGTCGTCCGTCCAGCCCAGATTCTTAGCGAGAACGGTGTGGCTGGCCAAGCAGTAGGGGGTCTCGTTCACCTGGCTGGTGCGAACGATGAGCAACTCCTTCAGCCGGGTGGAGACCGTGCCAGTGGAGAGCACAGCCGCGAAGTGGGCTTGCATGGTTGCAAAAATCTCAGGCCGGTGGGCCATCACGCGAAACATGTTGGGCACATTGCCGCGCTGGGCAAAGGCTTTGTCGTAGAGCGCCGCTACTTCAGGAGCCACCTGGCTGCGGTCCAGCCTGGAAATCCGTGACATTGGCCCTCCTCATCCGTTCTTCTCCATGGTATCGTTCGGGTGAATTGTGTGCACGCAATTTGGCGCTGCAGGGCTGCCTCACACCGCTTTGCGCAATTATCGAGGGGACGGACGGACGAGCGATGATAGCCCGTTAAGGATAGCTTTTTGACGCACCCGGCTCTCTCTGTTATTTTGGTTATGGAGAATTCAACGCGCGACACTCCTCAGTAGCTCAATGGCAGAGCATTCGGCTGTTAACCGAAGGGTTGTAGGTTCGAGTCCTACCTGAGGAGCCAATTAGAATCTTAGACTTACGAGCCTTCCGAACCCCCCGATGATCCTCAGAAATACCCGATTGTGGGGACTTTTGTGGGTACTCCACATCAAAATGCTGCGCATTTGTAGGTATTTCTGAGCAATGCTCCTCGGCATCGCCGGCGGCGAGGGCATTTTCGTCCTTTGCCTCCGCCTGCCCCCTGCCTGTTCCATTTCCCCCGTTTTCGAACCCATGTGGGGACTTTTGTGGGTACCCCTTGGTTTGCCCTTCCTGCACCTCCGAGGCGGGCCGTCCATTCCCGTTCTGCTCTTCGGACGGAGCCCGGTTCTCAAGGATCGATTCGAGCGCCCGGCGCTTGGCCTCCATGCGGATGTGGCTATAGTGGCGGAGCATCCGCTTCGAGACATGGCCGGCGATATCCATGATGGTCTCGTCGCCCGCGCCGCTCTCGGCCAGATCGGTGACCAAGGTGTGCCGGTTGTCGTGGAAACGCCCGGTCACCTTGGCGTTTTTGCGGATGTTGTTCCAGGCCGTTTTGAGCGTTGTGACCGGCTTGGTGGGATCGCTGGGCGTCGGCTTGCCGAAGGGAAAGACATACCACTCGGGCTTGGCCGCGCCGAACCGTTCCTTGTACCAGACGAGGTATTCGCGCAGCACGGGAAACAGCGCGGAGTTCAGCGGAATCGTGCGGCCCTCTCCGGCCTCGGTTTTGCTGCGCCCGACTGCCAGATACTTCTTGTCGAAGTGGATCTGCGCCCAGGTAAGGTTCCTGATCTCGGCGTCGCGCATTCCCGCGTTCAGGGCCATGGTCAGCGCCAGGAAGATGTGCGGGGAACGCGCCTTCGCGGCTTCGGTAAGCATTCGCTCTCTTTCTTCTACGCTGAATGCCTTGCCGATCTCGTTCCGGACCTTCAACTTGAGTTTTCTCTTCTTCCTCAACCGCACGCGCAGCAGATCGCCGGGGTCGCCCATGATGCGCAGCAGGAAACCAACCTCGTCGTTTACGGTCTTGGGAGAGGCGCCTTCGGTCAACCGGTCATTTTGATAGCGGATCACCGCCGTATCGTTCATGTCCACAAGCATCTTGTCGCCGACCACGCGCTTGATATGGCGGAGGGCATAGTCCGCGAAGGTCGACGATTGGGGAAGCCGCAGCTTGTATTCCTCGAAGAACTCATCCGCAATAGCGCTCATGGTGCGGACACGCTCTTTGCGGGTGTCGGTGAAGTTGTTGTAACCCTCTTCAAGTTCGCGGCGCCGCTTCTGCTCCGCGTTCCGCGCCACCGTCTTCGACTCGGATTTGCTGGACTCGCGGATGCGCCGCCCGGCAAACCAGAACTCGTACCACCAGATGTTTTCGCGCCGGAACAGGCTCATGCTGCCTCCTTCATCGCACGGACGAGAAGGACCGTGGGTGGTCGAGGACGGCGGGAGAGCAGCTTGGCGAGACTCACAAGCTCCTGCTGGGTCCAGCAGATATCGACCCGTGGAAGCGGGGAAAGATGAGTAGCAGGCCGATTCATATCAACCTTGACCGGAATCGCCATCGGAAACCTCCGGGATGCTTATTCCCGCCCTTGCAAAGCGGCAGGAGTCGACTCAGGGCAGCCCATCGCTGTCTTTACCAGAGCGGCCAGCTTGCAGATTTTGGTGTTCGACAAAGCCCGTTGTCCGGCTTCGGGCTCCCGCAGATGATCGCGCAGTACGACGGCGATGTTATCTGCCTGCGCGGCGCTATCAGCCCGCAGGCCGGTTTCCCCGGCCCGCAGGAGCATATGCGCCGGACCGAGTTTATGGATGGAAGTAGACAAAGGAATGACCAGCACCGTGGTCGCCCTTTCGTGCCGGTTGCGAGAATCCGGCGAGACGATGATGACCGGCCTGCGGCCTTTGTCCGGTGGATCGGTATGGAAGTTCGTCCACCAAATTTCACCGCGCAATGGAAATCTTTGCGTAGCAGCCATGTTCAGCGCACTCCTTCGGAAAGCTGAGTTTCGGCAAAAGCTCCCCAGGCACGCTGTTCATCCACCTCGGATTCGGTCAGCGAATCGTAGTAGTCCGTGTAAGCGTCTTCGATACGTCCCTGTTGCCGCAAGATCATCAACTCCCGCAGCAGCTCGTCCAGGGCCTCCGATTCAGAACGGCTCTTACGCTCTTTTTGGGACTTGCGAATGAAGGCGTCGGACTCCAGAGAAATGCTGAAGCTCCGCTTGATTTTGCGCGTCGATCGTTGCAAAGTAGAAGGCATATTCGCACTATTGGTAGTATACATCGTCACCACAATAGGCGAAGGCTTGGCGCTCGAAATTGAGTCAGGTTTTTTCACACTGGAGTTGCTGAGCTATTTCAAAACATCCCCATGTCGCCATCCCTGGTACGGATGATCCGCCCAGCACGGCGGATTAACGGCGGATCGAGGCTGAGTCGCCGCCGGGGCTGTGTCTTTTCGATTTCCTCGATGACCTCGCTCAATTTCGGCAAAGATCAACTCGCGGGCAGTACAGCCCTTGCGGGCGGCGGCCTCGTGGACCCGATGGTGAAGATCGCGAGGCAGGTCAATGGAAGTGCGGATGAGATCGGAATCCTCTGAAGACTGCTTCGCGCTCTTCATCCCGACCTGCGCAGCAGCGTACGAGCCGGCGCTACCGCTCCAGGCTGAATGCGCGGCGGCGCATCGCCGCCGACGGGCTGCGCATTCATCCAATCATCGAGATCATCTTCCCCATACCGGACTAGCGAGCCGAACTTGCGATAACGTGGCCCCCGGCTTTCCAAACGCCAGCGGCGCAGGGTGGCCAGGCTGATTTTCGTCTTTCGGGAAACCTCGAATTCGGTCAGGAATACCTCGCTCATGTAGGCACCTCAACGGCGATGTGGGCTTCGTCTGTGACAACGAACTTACAGCCAGCTTCACCATGAACCAAATCGCGTCCGGCGTCGAATACAAAATTCGCCGGATACTATCTGCATTCTGCATAGTGACGCCAAATTGTGCTTCTTATCTTTCTCTCACCAATGTTTGTGAAGCACTTATCACGAGCACGCGATCACACTATGCGCAGAATGAATAATCAACGGCCAAATTGGTATTGGACATAGAAAATCAGTAGCGCTAGCTTCGCATCAGAATCGCGGTTCTTCGAGCCGTGTGAGGTGCCTATGTCCCACTTCTCCCGAATCCACTTCGCCAAAACTACCTCGCTCATCCGCAAACCAAGATGGGCAGGCTCAACCGTCACCCTCGTCTCACTTCTATTCATGGTTCCCCTTGCCGCCCATGCTCAGAGCGGCGGAACCCCCTTCGATACCGGCTTTACCGCCATTCAAACGCTGTTCACCGGAACCATTGCCAAGGTGGCAAGTCTGGTAGCGATTGTCATTGGCGGATACGCGTTCGCGCACGGTGAGCCGGGCGCGAAAAAAACTTTGGCGGGGGTAGCAGCCGGTTCCGGTATCGCCGTTATGGCCGTAAACGTTCTGACCTGGCTGTGGGGTGTGTAAGTGCGCTCGCTTCCGAAAGCAGCCAAACGCTCAGATTGTAACCCAGGGTGGGGGCTTATGCCAGAGCCATCGAAACCGACAGTCCGTACAAATCGGATCTTCAAAAGCCTGCATAAGCCGCTCACCTATCTGGGCGTCGAGCGCACGCTGTTTTACTTCGTTTGCGTTGGCGCCGTGGGCGCATTCAACATCTTCAATTCGCTTCTCGCCGGTTTCGCTGTCTTTGCGGGCGGTTTTGCCTTCGGTTACTGGGCGACGAACAGCGATCCCGCCTTTCTACGCATCATCGCCAGGTCCGAGAAATACAAACTGCGCTACGACGCGGCCAAGCAACAGGTTCCCCGCGTGGAGGTGCGCTGATGCTGCGTCTGGATAAGGTCATCAAACCGTGGAAGGAGAGCGCGGCCCTCAACGACCATATCAACCTGTATGGCTTCTGGAACGAGACCGCCTTTCTCACCAAGAGCGGCGATGTGGGCATGGTGCTGCGTGTCCCCGGTGTGGACTACGAGAGTCTTGACCATGCAGAACAGGAGTACGCCGTCAAACGGTTGGAAGCTGCTCTCAAAGCGTTCGGCCCCGGCTTCCATGTCTATCAATATCTTTTCAAATCAAACCGGCCTGAGATTCCGTTTGCCAGCTACGACGATCCGGTAGTCGAGGCCGCCATCGATCAACGGCGGCAATTCTTTGAAGCCAAGCGCGATCATCTCTACCAGGTCGAAATCTTCTACGCCATCGTTCTTGAAGGCCCACGCTCGAAGAGCGGTGTCGGCGCAGCCTTCGCCCGGCTCTTCCGCGATCCAGCCGGGGCCATTGCTGAGCTGAGGACACAGTTCACCTCGAACAGCATGAAGACGCTGCTGCGTTCGCAGATCGAAGATGCGCTTGGCAGGCTCGACCAGAAGGTGCAGGCGTTGAGCCGGCAGCTCGCCGACTTCATGCAGATCGAAGTGCTGGACCAGCAGGGGCAGTTTCGATTCTTCCGTAGGTTGCTCAACTACGACGAATGGCGCATCGCAGGCAAGCCGCAATCCACGCAGTTTCTCGACTATCAGGTAGTCAACTCCAACATCGAAGCCGAACGCGATCACCTCCGCGTCGGCGATCATGTCGTCCGCATACTAACGATGAAAGAAGCCATCACTGAAACCCGGCCCCTGGTGCTCGATGCCTTACTGAAGATCCCCGCCAGCTTCTACGTCGTTACGGAGTGGATGCCGCTCTCCGCGGACAAGGCGCGCAAGGAAGTGAACAAGCGCCGCCGCCATTTCAATATGTCGAAGACCGGCTTCATCTCGCAGATGGGCAACGACCCCACGAAGACGAATCCACGGGATGTGCTGGTAGACGAGTCGAAGCAGGCCGACATCGAGAATCTTGGCGATTGCCTGCGTGCCCTGGGCGACGGGCAATCACTGGGCGACTTTTCGCTGACCATCGTTGTGTATGCGCCGACGAAGCGCGAGACGGACCAGCTCATCGGCGAGTTCACCGGCGTATTCACCAACGCGGACGGCAATCTCTTTGTCGAAACGTACAACCAGCTCAATGCCTATTTCGCCACTGTGCCCGGTGGTTATGCGACCAACCTTCGCAGACTGTACCTGCTGAATTCAAACTATGCCGACCTGTCGTTTCTCTTCACGATCCTCGCAGGTGAAAAACGTAATGCCCATCTCGGCGCCGAGTACCTGGCCGTACTTGAAACTGATAACGCTACGCCGTACTTCCTCAACCTGCATAACGGCGAAGTCCCACACACATTGATTCTTGGAATGACCGGCTCCGGGAAAAGTTACCTGTGCAGTTTCTTGTTGCAGAATGCCCAGAAATACGCACCTCTGACATTCATCTTCGACATCGGGGGTAGCTTCCAGTCACTTACTTCGATCTTCGGCGGCAGCTACCTAAACGTCGGCCAGGAGACCCGCGACTTCACTATAAACCCATTCTCGCTTGCGCCTACAAAAGAGAACCTGCAGTTTCTCTTCAGCTTCTTTCGCGTGTTGATCGAGGGGAACGGCCAGCGTTATCGGCTCGACTTCAAGGAGGAGCGGAAGCTGTGGGATGGCATTGAGCGCATGTACGTGCTGGAGCCGGACCAGCGCACCGTCTCGAATTTCGCCAACATCATTGGTGAGTTGAAAGAGCGCCTGCATCGCTGGACGCGCGCCGGTCAGTACGGCTTTCTCTTCGATAACCCAGAAGACACGCTTTCCTTCAGCCGTTTTCAGACATTCAACTTTGCCGGATGGGGCGACGTGCCCGACGTGCTTGAGCCATTGCTGTTTTACGTCTTACATCGTGCCAGCAACGAAATTGCCGACCCCAAGAATCTTGCCACGTTCAAGATGTTTCTGCTGGACGAAGCATGGTTGTTCATCCGCAACGAGACCATCCGCAACTATGTTGTCCAGGCGCAAAAAACGTGGAGGAAACTAAACGCCGCCATGATCCTCGCTACGCAGTCCCTTAAAGAACTGCAAGAGTCGGGCATGTTGCAGATCGTCGCGGAAAGCTGCCCGACGAAAATCTTTCTCGCAAATCCTGAGATGGACCGCGATGTGTACCGTGAAGCGTTTCATTTGAACGATACGGAACTGGAGTTGATTGCGGGGCTTGTGCCGCCCGGCCAGATGCTTATCCGCAAAGCTCAGAGTTCCAAAAAAGTCCAGTTGAACGTCGATTCAGTTTCGCACTGGGCAGCGACCAATAACGCCCGCGACAACGTGAAAAAACGCGAGTATTTCGAACGTTTCGGCATTGCCGAGGGCCTACGCCGTCTGGCCCAGGACCATCCCTTCCGGCCTCGCACGCTCGCCGCTACCAACACCACTCACTAAAGGAGTCTCCCCCATGAAGCGCATTCCAATCACGATCGCCTGGCTCGCCCTGGCCCTTCCATCAACTGTGGCCGTCGCACAGGATGCGTCGGCCCGCACGGTGCAGTATCACTCGGCGGACATCGTACCCATCCGGGCGAAGGTCAAGTACACAACGCTCATCGAAGTTCCGCCCACGGAAAAGATCATGGAAGCGGCCACTGGCGACAAGGATTTTTGGATTGTGGATGTGGTCGGCAATTTCTGCTTTGTGCATCCGGCGAAGCAAGGTATCAGTTCGAATCTCAATCTCATCACCGACAAGGGCAACATCTACAGCTTCACCTTGCAGGACATTTCGGCGACCGCTGACAATCCCGACCTTAAGGTGATTATCGAGCCAGCCGACCATTCTTCCATTGTGGCGGCCAGCGGCCCGGCGCAGTTCGTTCCGGCCGCGCAACTGGAGCAGTCCAGGGAACAGCTTGCCGCTCTCCAGTCGCATGTTGCGCAGGCTGTAGACGAGTACAAGAGCACCTATCCGCTGCAACTCAAATTCGACTATACGTTCAAGGCTGATGAGGCGCCCTTCGATATTCAGTCGATCTATCACGACGACAAATTCACGTACATCAAGACCACGGCCCCAGAGAAGTTTTCGATTTACGAGATGCGGGACGGCAAACCGAATCTTGTGAACTACGAGTTGCGTGACAACACTTACATCATTCCCAAGGTCATGGATTCGGGTTATGTCGAGTTAGGAAAAAAACGGATGGACTTCACGCGGAAGGGGTAACTCCAATGGCCGAAAACGACTTTGCTCCCCAAACACAGCCTCCCTCCGAGCCGGAGTTGCGGCACACAAAAGAGCAGCCGAAGGGGGTTCTCCAAAAGAACCTCAAGACCTTCGTATATCTCGGCGCGGCATTGCTGGTGATCGTGGCTGCGTTCTTCAGTTCTTCCGGCAAGAAGACGCCGCCGCAACAAGCGGCCAAGGGCCAGCCGCCGCAACCGATGCTCCAGGACAATACCGACAACAACGTGCAAGACTTGAAGAACCAGCTTCAGGCAGAGCGTCAAAAAGAACAACAGCAGGCGGCTGCCGCTGCTATGGGTGGGAATGATCCTGCGCTCACGGCTGCGACGCCCGCGCAACGGGCTGCAGCCGCGGCCTATGGGCCGACTGGCGTCGCTGCCCCTTGTGTGCCAGGCCAGCCCTGCCCACAAGCGCAGCCTGGTTATGGACAACCAGGCAACGGCCAGCCCCAGCTTACGCCCGAACAGCAACAGATGCAGCAGCTCGCCGCTAAAGAGCGCGAACGGGCCGACGATTCGCGTTTCGCTTCCAATCTTGTGTACGCTCGCTCTCCAGATCAGCCGCAGCAGCGGAGCCCGTCGCAGCAACAGGCAACAGTGCAGATGACTCCGGCAAATCAGCGGCAGGCGGATAGCAGTTTAGTAGCGCCGCGCCCCGCAGGGGAACAACCGGAGGCTGCCGAAGGTTACAAGCGCCCTGTCGAGGCAAATATTGATTCGGCCACGGGGCAGCCCTATCTCGTGTATGAGGGGACCATCCTTGACACCATTCTGATGAATCGCCTGGATGGCGACGCTGTAGGCCCAGTCAAGGTTCTCGTCTCGAATCCCCTCTACTCGCATGATCGGCAGCACGTCCTCATTCCCGACGGGACGATTGTTCTCGGTGAAGCAAAGAAAATCGGGGCCGCGGGTCTCGGCCAGCAAAGACGCATGGCCGTTGTCTTCCATCGTCTCATCATGCCCGACGGCTACAGCGTGGACCTTGATCAGTTCCACGGCCTGGACCAGATCGGCGAGGAAGGCGCGAAAGACAAGGTCAACAATCACTATCTCCAGATCTTCGGCACGTCCATTGCTCTGGGTATTGTCGCCGGCGCTGGCGAGATCGAGGAGGGTGGCGGCACTATCTCGACCAGCGGCTCCCAGGCATTCACCACCGGGGCTGCGGCAAGCGTCTCGCAATCGGCGACCACGATCCTTGATCGCTTCATGCAGATACCACCCACGATCACCATTCGAGAGGGACATCGGATCAAGGTTTACTTCACCCAGGATATGTTGCTACCTGCTTACACCAACCACACCATCCCACAGACCTTCTAAGGAGACTCCATGCGATTCCGAATCCTGATGCTTCTGTCCATGCTCACCGTTGCCGGCTGCGAAAGCAAAGCGCATAAGGTGCAGCAGTTGCAGGCGCAGTACGATGCTGCAAACGCTGCGTATCAAAAGGACTGTCCCGACACGACGGCTTCGGGAGCTGAGCGGATGCTGACCGGAGAGAAGCTCACCGCAGCTCAGATGGCCGACCTTGAAGCGAAAAAGAAAGCCCAGGATGCAAGATGCAAACCGCAGGCCGATCACCTAGCGGATATTCAGCGCCAGATTCTTGCAGCGCAGCAATAGCACGGCTGCGCTGTACGACACAAACCGTTCACCGCCACTGGAGGTTCCCCCATGAGAAAGATCATCATTGCGCTTCTGTCGATGAGTCTGGCCGCAATGTGGCCGGTCGCTGCGCACGCACAGTTCGGCTCCGGAATTGTGTTCGATCCCACGCAATCTGGCCATGCGGTCGTCCAAATCGAGCACGAAGAACAGTCCATCAGCAACCAGATGCAGCAGATCGAAAACGGCCAACAGATTTTCACCAACACCGTGAAGATCGCCAGCACCGCTCTTCAGACCTATAACCAGATCGTCCAGCAGTACAACCTCTATCACCAGATGATGGTTGCGCCGCAGATGCTTTACGGGCGATTTCTTTCTCCTCAAACAGACCTGATGATGACGCAGCAAATTGCCAATCACTACGGCAACGGCTCCGGCACGTCATGGGTGAACTCTTCCAATACCGGCACCGCCGCGGCCTCTTCGATCCAACTTGCCAGCCTTCCACCGTTGACGGCCACGATTCCCACCGCAAGCATTGGCACCTTCGCCGGGCAGCAGCAGCTTGCCGCGCAGGGCGCAACCGTCGACCTGGGTGATTCCGTGGCCGCTACCGAACTCCAGACTATCGGGACGATCAAGGCCAATCAGACCGCGCGGCAGGCAGATATTACCGCTCTCGAAAATGCAACGAATACAGCCGACCCCTCGCAAGAAACGGAGATGGCCGTGTTGCAGCGCATCAACCGCGCGCTTCTGCTTCAGCTCCGGACGATGCAGGACGCGAACCAGATCAACGCGAATGCTGCCTTGCAACAGATGGTGGTGCAGAAGCAGCAGCAAGATGCGATGAAGTCCACATTCCGAGACTCTGCCGGATACCAGAACTACTACAACGCAAACGTCGCCACGACCAGTAGCGGCGCGGCCAACCTGCTCACCCAAGCCTATTGAGTAAACACGAGGTATCGAACATGGGTACGGGACTCTTCGACTATATCGCCCAGGCGTGCCAGTCGCTTGCAGCGACGGCAGCGCCTTCGATTACCGCAATGGGCACGCACATCGTCCTCGCGCTGGCGACGATCATGCTGGTGTGGTTTGGCGTGCAGGAGTCCCTGGCCTCTGCTCATGGCGGTCAGGGGTTCAGCATGGGGAGGTTCTTGAACCTCTTCATGCTGCTCACCTTTGCCTACGTGATGGTGAACTACTACGACAGCTCCATCCCCGGACTCGGCTTCTCCCTGAAAGGTCTTATCGATGGCGGCACCGCCAATCTGGTGAACCTGATCGGCGCCGATGGGTCGGCTTCCATGCTGAACGAGATCCATTCGGCCTCTTCCAAAACCGGCCCATCGATGCTCTCCAGCATGATGTCCCCGTACTACGCCATTGTGTACTTCGTCATGCAGTTTCTCTTGGCGGTCCTCGCCGCGGTCGTTTCCGCAATCCTCGCCTATGGCGCGGTTGCGTCCACCATCATCGGATTGCTGGGCCCGCTCTTTATTCCGTTCCTTGTCTTCGACAAACTCGATTGGCTGTTCTGGGGATGGCTGAAAACGTATCTTGGCTTCAGCTTTTACAAAGTGATCGCCGCGGCTGCAATGAATGTTCTGTCCCATGTGCTGACCAACTATTACGTGCAGCTTGGCCAGAGTGTTTCGGACCCGGCACTGATCGTCCAGACCTTGCCGTTGCTGATTCTGCTGGTGCTGGTCAACGTCTACATCCTCTTCAAAATCCCATCCATGTCGCACAGCTTGTTCGGAAGCGGCGGGGGTGGTGGCGGCGGACTGGGCATGTTGGCAATGGCAATTCGTGCGATGGTGTAGCACCGATCAAGGAGACATCAATATGAGCGTTGAAACGAAGGCAGCTCCAGAGATCACGCGCGCGGCGGAACGGTATCTCGAACAGTACGGCGAACCGTTGGTGATGAACACCTATTTGAAGGTCACCATCCTCGTGCTCGCTGCGGTGTGTTTGATGCTGGGCGCGCTGACTTACAAAAGCCAGAAGGCTCTTGCTTCCATGCATCCGATGATTGTTCGCATCAATGACGTGGGCCGCGCAGAAGCGATCGACTATCGCAATTTCCAGTACCGTCCGCAGGAAGCGGAGAACAAGTATTACCTCACCCGCTGGGCGGAACTCTATTTCAGCCGCAATCGCTTCACCATCGAGCGCGACCAGACCAGTGCTCTTTACTTTCTCAACAGCGACGTGCAGCGGGCCGTGATTGATGAGGAACGCAAAAACAGCACCATTCAGAACTACGTCAAGGACAGCAGCCTTCCATATGTCGATGTTGAAGTAAAGAGCATCGTCCTTGACGACCTCCGGGTGTCACCCTATTCGGCCCGCATCGAGTTTGAGAAGGTGTATACGAACCCGGCAGATCATACCGAACTCAAGCGGGAGCGATGGACGGCCAGCGTCACCTATGTCTTCCGTGAAGTGGTGAAGAACAACGAGTTGGCCGTTAACCCTCTCGGACTAACCATCGTGCGCTTCCGCGCGGACCAGGCGTTCAGCTAGAGGATTGCCCCGGATTTCCAAAAGACTTCGCTATGGCCGCTCTTGCTACCAACCCGGCTGCTTTCTTTCACCTATCCGCTTGCATGGTGGAGCAGGCGAACACGAGTCTGCCGAGACGCAACGGTACTGGTGGACTGCGCTGTGCTGGCGGAGTCTTTGGTAGCACAAACGTCGCTGCGATGGCAGTGAACTTCGGCAGCCAGGATGCAGATGAGAACTTTGCTCTGGCATGTGTCTTCCGTTTTGTATCCCGCCTTTTGATCGGTCACCGCGTCGGGGCTTTTCATGCGCCCCATCACCCCACCACGCAACGACCGCGTGGCCGGGGATCCCGATTCTGCGGCACGGCGCGTCTCTGCTTTTCCGGCTTTCAGAAAATCTTTTTGCAACGAACGCGAAAAACATTTTCCGAACCTTCCGGAAATGCGCCGCTTGGCACTTGGGAGCATGGCCCGCTCGCTTTTTCGTGACCCGATCAAGTTCGGGAAATTCAACAAACGGAGACACGATCATGTATCAGAACAAAGTCAACCTCATCGGCTTCCTCGGCGACAACGCAGAAGTTCGCACCTCCAACGACCGCAGCTTCACGACGTTCCAGGTCGCTACCAAGTCCTCCTATAAGGACAGGCAGAGCGGCGAGTACGTCTCGCGTACCGAATGGCACCGTTGCGTTGTCTTCGGCGGCCTCTCAAAGTTCGCCGGGACGCTCACCAAGGGCGCACACGTACAGGTGGAAGGCGAACTGCGCAGCCGGGAGTACGTGCCCAAGAAGGCAGGCAGCAAGAGCAAGAAAGCCGAAGCGAAGCAGCGCGTTTGGGAGATCCGGGTCAGTTCGATCCTGAAGCTCGACCGCGCAGAAAAATCCGCGCTGGAAGAGCAGGAGCAGGATGATTCAGCCCAGGAGGAAGGGGCCTTCTAGGCCCCTTCCTCTTCACTCGCGGAAGCCCGGCAAACGCCGGGCTTCCATCACTTGAGGTCCCAACTATGAGTTTTGAGTTGATCCTTCCATTCCTCCGTCCCATCGAGCCGCTGTTGCTGGACGACAGCATCAGCGAGATCATGGGTAATCCCGATGCTTCGTGGTGGTACGAGCGCGACGGCATCGTGCGCCGGGAAGAGTCCATTTCCTTCGATGCCGGCAGGCTCCGCACTGGTCTCGAAGTGATTGCCAACCAGCTTGAAAAGAAGCTGGACGAGCACAATCCGATCCTGCACGCGCAACTCCCCGATGGGAGCCGCTTGGCGGCTGTGATTCCTCCCGTTGTGCAGCCTGCTCCGGCGCTTACGATTCGCAAGTTCCCCAGTCGCCATTTCACCGTGGATGACCTTATCGCTCGCGGCACGCTCACGCAGACGCTTGCGGAGTTCCTGGCCGCGCAGATTCGCGAGGGGCGGACGCTGCTCATCAGCGGCGGAACTTCGACTGGAAAGACGACTATCCTCCGCGCCCTGGCAAGCGCCATCCCCGAAGATCAGCGCATCGTGGTCATCGAAGATACGTCGGAGCTGCATCTGCACAAGCCGAACCTGCTTGCCGTCGAATGTCAGACCGATACCTTCAAAACAAACATCACCTTCGATGACCTTCTGAAATCGGCTCTGCGCTGGCGGCCGGACCGGATCATCCTGGGCGAAGTGCGCGGAATCGAGGCCCGGACTCTGCTCGATTCTCTCAACACCGGCCACTCGGGTTCGCTGGCTACGATCCACGCGAACTCGGCGGAAAAAGCCCTGCATCGGTTCGCCAATCTCGTCATGCGCAACCATGCGCAGACGACCTTCGCCGATACCGAAGCGGAGATCGCCGAAGCCGTCGATTTCGTCGTCCATGTCACGCGCGAGCCGGGCCGCCGCGCGGTGCGCGAAGTGCTGGCCCTTCGCGGCTTCGACCGCGACGCCAAACGGTTCCTCATCGAGCCGGTATGGGAGGCCAATCATGGCGCACATTGATACTCGTATCGCCGCCGACTTCCTCGCCCGTTGCTTCGCTCCGGGCGACACGATTGCACTCTTGCTCCGGCGCGAAAATCCGCTGTTCGTGCTTCAGCGCATTCTGCCCC